>ERZ827520.4056-NODE-4056-length-11244-cov-4.104478_pt1 | contig 11244 bp, 8 predicted proteins | sample MGYA00519581_ERZ827520 | MGnify/ENA primary metagenome ERZ827520 (study PRJEB31778, sample SAMEA3449339) | human gut metagenome | biome: human gut; feature: human-associated habitat; material: faeces | place: United Kingdom | collected 2010/2012 ...
TCGACGCACTTGCCGCAGCGGATGCAGTGGGGATTGGCCGTCTCATGGCGGTCCTTGTCGCTGTAGCACGTCAGGGCGTTGTTGCCCTTGATCGTGGCGGTGCGCAGGGTGTACTGCGCGATGCCCATCATCGGGCCGCCGCACAGGACCTTGTAGGGGGGCAGGGCGAAGCCGCCCGCCGCCTCGACGAGGTCGGAATAGGCCGTGCCGATGGGAGCCAGGAAGTTGCCGGGCTTTGCGATGGCGCTGCCCGTGACGGTCACGGCGCGGCGCACGAGCGGCAGGCCGAGGTAGACGGCGTCGTAGATGGCGGCGCAGGTCGCGGCGTTGAACACGGCGCAGCCGACGTGGGCGGGCAGGCCGCCGGGGGGCACGCAGCGGCCCGTGACGGTCTGGATGAGCTGCTTTTCCGCGCCCTGCGGGTAACGGACGTGCAGCGGCAGCAGCTCGATGCCGCTGCCCAGCACGGCGGAGATGGCCGCGATGGCCTCGGGCTTGTTCTGCTCGATGCCGATGGCGGCGCGCTTCGGCTGCAGGATCTGCAGGACGACGCGCAGGCCGCCGACGACGCGCTCGGGCGTTTCGCGCATCAGGCGGTCGTCGGACGTGATGTAGGGCTCGCACTCCGCGCCGTTGACGATGACGGTGTCGACCTTGCCGAGGCCGGAGGAGAGCTTGACGGACGTGGGGAAGCCCGCGCCGCCCATGCCGGTGATGCCGGCCTCGCGGATGACGGCGATGAGGTCCTCGGTGCTCATGGCGGCGACGGCCTCGGGGTCCCGCGGCTTGACCGTGGGGCAGAGCGTGTCGCGGCCGTCGGACTCGATGACGATGGCCGTCTGCAGGTTCCCGCCCGGATGGGGCCGGGCCTCGATGGCTGTGACCGTGCCGGACACGGAGGCGTGGACGGGGACGCAGAGGCCCTGGCCGTCGCCAATCTTCTGGCCGACGGTCACGCGGTCTCCGACTTTGACGAGCGGCTGGCAGGGCGCGCCGATGTGCTGCGACATCGCGACGGAGACGACGCTCGGGTGCAGCGGGACGATGGCCGCCTCACGCGAAAGCTCCTTATAGCCCTTCGGATGGACGCCGCCGAAAAAGGCTCGTTTCAAGGGTGTACCACCTCAGTTCATGAAGTTCTGGGATCGGGCGGGCGCAGGAAGGCCCGCCGCAAAGATTCTGTTTTGCGCCGGCCTGTCAAAAAATCCCTTCGGATTTTTCGCTGCTTTTAGAATTGCAAAATAAATTTTTGTAGTTTCATTTTGCAATCCTGCCGCTGCGGCGGGTGATCAAACGCGAAAGGACACCCTGACGGTTTCCTTTCCCACTTTTCTTCCCTCCGAAACGTTCGGCTAAGCAGGGTTTTTTGATAGTCTGACTGCGTACTTCAATATACCACACCGGGCCGGAAAAATCTATGGGTATTTTCTCACTTTGTTGATTTTTTTGCGGATTTTCGCAGATTCAATCCGGAAATATTTATATAAAAATACCGAAAAGAAGAGAATGGGAGAGCGTGGAAAATCGAAAATGGAAAGTGGAAAGTTTTGCAAGGCTGTCAGTCGTGTGTTGCAGGGGAGCGGCACGGAAATGAATGAATCCTGAAGACTGAAAAATGAAGAATGCGGAAAGCCTCCGGCCTTGTCATTGCGAGGCCCCGAAGGGGCCGTGGCGCCCTGAGCGCGAAGCGCGAGGAAGTGCCCTTGGGGTGCAATCTCGCAGTACCCGATCGGAATGTGGGAAAGCCATCGGCGAAATCGCAGCTGCCTTCCCGAGATTGCCACGTCGCTTCGCTCCTCGCAATGACAAACCCGGGAGCCTTGAGCCGCCGAATCGCTGCTGCGATGCCTGCAGCTGCATCATTCCCCTTCGGCGTGGGAGAGCACATAGTCCGCAAAGCGGCGCTCGGCGGCCGTGAGGGGGCAGCCGGTCGGCCACGCCAGATAGATGCGGCGGAACACGCCGCTGCGGTCCAGATCGAACGACAGCAGCTTCCCTGCAGCCAGCTCCTCCTGCACGGCAAGCGCCGAAATGACCGCAACGCCCAGTCCGCGCTGCACCGCGGCCTTCACGTCCTCCGGCGTGTCGATTTCCGCCACGGAGTGCAGGCAGTCGGCGGCGATGCCGCTGCGGCGCAGATAGTCCTCGAGCGACTGCCGCGTGCCGGACGCCGGTTCGCGCCGGATGAGCGGCTGCTGTGTCAGAAGCGTCAGGCCGGAGACCCCCTGCCGCTGGAGCGTGGGATAGGGCTCGCGGTTCGGGGCGATGAGCACGAGTCGGTCGTTCGCGATTGGATGATAAACGAAGCGACGCGGGTCCATGGCTGCGCCGACAAAGCCGAGGTGGACGCGCGACTCGAGCATCAGGCTGTGGATGCGCGCGCTGTCGCCGCGCAGCAGGACATAGCGGCTGTCCGGGCAGCGCTGCAGGAAGCCTGTCAGCAGCTCCGGCAGCAGACCCTTCACCGTTTCAATGAACAGGTTGCTGTCGGCGCCCGGCGTACCGCTCACAATATGGATAGCGCCGGTTTGGCTGGCGTGGACGGCCGCCGTCAGGGCAGGTTCGCTGTTAAAATAAAAGGTCATTTCCGCGCCCAGGGAGCTGGCAATATCATACAGGTTCTGCAATACCGATGCAGTCTGCGCCGAAACCAGCCCTTCCGGCAGGATGCTGAGGACACGAACCGGGACGCCGTATTCCTCCGCCAGGGCGGCGCCGGCGCGAATGAGCCGTTCACAGGAAAGCTGGTCGGTAACGCAGACAAGGACGTTGGCCGATGGAGTTTCACTCAAGCGTTTTCCCTCCTTTCCGTTTCGTTTGAATATATGATACACCGGGCTTGTGTAATAACCATAAACAAATGATGTACAACTTATTAAATTTATCCTAAGATGAATTCGGGCAACCTGCGCAAATCCAATCGGATATCTTGACTTTTTCTTCTTCCCTGCGTAAAGTGGGAGAAGGCTGCGGGACTGTGCGGCCCGGCCTGAGAGAGGGTTGATGGAACAATGGAAAAGAAAATTCGTCCGTCAGGGAAGGACCGGCTTGTTCAGATGGTGCTGATCGCGCTGTTTGCGGCGATTTCCTATTTGGTGCTGCTGTTTCGCATTCCCTATCCCGCGCCGGTGGGACATCCGTTTCTCCATTTCGGCAATGCGGTGGTGATTCTGGCGGCCCTTCTGTTGGGAGGCTGGCAGGGCGGGCTGGCCGGCGCGATCGGAATGGGGATCAACGACCTGGTCTACGGATACGGCTACGCAACGATCAAGACCATCATTTTAAAGTTCGGGATCGGCCTGTTTGCGGGGCTGGTAGCGCGTTTGGGACGGAAGCATCCCGACCGCAGCCCGCGGAAATGGCTGGACGCCGCTTCTGTCGTTTCCCTGGCGCTGGGAATCGTACTGCTGATCGGGAAGCTGTCGGGCGCGGAAGCCTTTGCGGGCATCGCCCCGCTGTCTTATATTTTCCTGCTGATCCTTGGCGCGGGGCTGGGATGTGTGGCGCTGCTTTCCCTGCGCTATCCGTCCCTGACCAACGAGCGGCTTTTTACCGTTCTCGGCGCCACGGCAGGCATCGCTTTCAACGTGGTGGGAGAATTCGTCGGCGGCGCGGTGATGAAGCGCATCGCCGGGGCCGAATGGCCGGCGGCGATGTTGGCTTCTCTAATGAGCCTGCCGGCGACCTTTATCAACGGCGCGTTTTCGATCGTGGGGGCGGTATTGTTATATATACCGATTAAAACGGCGCTCCGCCGCGCGCATTTGGATTCGTCTCTCGGATAAACATTTGGTTGCCGACGCCGATGGTGAAATCGAAAAATCCAGAAACAAAAATCTATTTATTTTCTTCGACAGTGAAAGGGGGCGTTTTTAGTCGGCGCTCCCTTTCTTCTTTTTATAGGAGCCTTTTTCCGTAATCATAGCCGGAAAAAGAGTAAACCCAATCAAACGCTTGATATACAGCTCGTTCACAGAGGATGACCTCTTATCCGGTGATCATCCGGAAGCTTGGAAAAGCGGGCGGGCGTTCTCCTATCCATCGCGGCTTTCTGCTTTATTCTGCCTTTGGATGGGAATCGAGGGGAGCCTCTTTTCAAACGAAGCCGTACGGTTCCTTGTTGGAAAATCAAACGACGCTGAAAAAGCGCGGAAGTCCGCGTAGCAAAAGATAAAAGCGGGAATCGTCCGAAGGCCCGAGAAATGAAAAGTGGGAAATGAAAATGGCGGCCGTTTTGTTTTTCATTGTGCAGGAAATCCTCAAACAGGGAAAAGCCGTCTGCATTTCGTCAGTTTTTATAGGGTTATCACCGGAAACATGGAGACCGTCGCCGGTAAAACGGCAGACGTTCTTTTCCTTTTCAGGGCAGAAAAGAATTCAAAGCGGGGAACGGAAGGTCACCCGATTGACACAAAAAATGAAAGAAAGGAAGACGGTGGAAAACTTGATAAAACGAGGAAAAAGCCGAAAATAGAAGAGAGACTGTGTTTATATAGCACATTCCTGTTAAAAAGCCGAAAAAAGTCGAAAAATTTTTGTTGTAAATTGGAAATCTCTCCGTTAGACTATAGTTGCGTTTTCGAAAACTGCAAGAAATAAACGAAAAGGGGAGTCTTTGGGTGGAGACAATGGAGACAAAAACAGGAACAACGACGGGTATGCCGTTTGAAACACGAACGATGTACAAACGGCACTTTTCCGAGCTGAAAGGGATGCAGGAAGAGCACCTGGTTACCTATGAGCTGCTGCCTGACGAACAGAACGGTTATGGTGTGCGGATCGTATCGGCGTGCGGCGAAAGCGTGCGTTCGGATGCGCAGACCGGACTGACCGCTTCAATCAATGAAGCGAAGGACCTCGTTACTTATCTGTACGAAAACGCGGCTTCCATCGACGGATGGCGGGACATCGTCGTCGACCTTCTCAAGGCCCTGCATCATCTGGCGTAAGGGAGGCCTTGTCGGGAAGGAGCATTCGTTCCGGCGGGAAACGGAGCGGATGTTCCCTATTCCGACAACGCCCGGACGGGAAAGCGGAGACATAAGCGAAAGAAGGAAAATGAGCGCGATGGAAAAGACCAGACTGCTGATAGCGGAGGATAACAGCGAACTGAGCGATATCCTGGCGAATTTTTTTGAGATGAGCGGGGAGGTTTCTCTGTGCGGAACCGCGCGGGACGGGGTGGAAACGCTGGAAAAAATCGAGAGGCAGGCGCCCGATGTGGTGCTCCTGGACCTGGTTATGCCGCGGCTTGACGGTATATCCGTGCTGGAACGGCTTCGGGAAAAGCCGCTGGCGAAGATGCCAAACATTATTGTCGCTTCGGCCATCGGAATGGAAAACGTGACCCGGCGCGCGTTGGAGCTGGGCGCTTGTTATTACATGATCAAACCGTATAATCTGGGGGATCTGTTCCGCCGCGTGCGGATGGTTGCCTCGCCAGCCTCTCTGTCCCAGCCGGCCCTTCAGATGACGGAGGAGGACTTTCGGAACCGGCTTAAGCGGGCAGTTCTGTCCTTAGGCGTGACGCCGAACGTACTGGGCTTTCCCTATATTGTGGAGGCGGCGGCAATTCTCGCCGATACGCCCGGCCCCTGCTGCATCACCAAGCTGGTTTATCCGGCTGTCGCTGAGCGGCACGGTACCACGGCCGACTGTGTAGAAAGCGCGGTGCGAAAAGCCATCGCCCGGATTTATGAACGGGATGGCGAGGCGCTTCGGTCTCTGATGGGGCAGGCGATGGGCGATAAGCGGCCTTCCAACGCGCATTTCCTGACAGTGCTGGCGGAAAAAGTGAGAGATGGGGGACTAGGCGCCTGACAGGGACGCCTGGAAGGACAGTACAGAGAAAGGAAGCGCCCTATGGATCGTATGGAGCGGAGCAGTCGGTTGGGACTGCTGCATGAGGTGAAGGATTTCTGTCACGAGCAATCCATCGTGCGGCAGGATGAGGACGATTTCTCGATAATCAACGAATACCTGGCCGGGACAGCAGACACAACCGATATCCAGAGAATTGCCGATTGGGCCTGCCGCGCCATACAGCGGGCGTTGAACGTGGCCATGATCGGTGTTTTTGTCTGGGAGCAGGGTAGATTTCTACGAATCCTGACCAATCCGGCGGCGAGGGCGTCGTTCGAACAGCAGACCGATCAGAAATATATCGCCTATCGGGTGCTCAAAACCGGGCGGAGCGCGGAGGAGCCGGTAGAACAGTATCCGGACGGCAGAACCCGGGGGCTTTTGCAGGCAATGGGATTGAAAAGGGTTATAAGCATACCGGTCGGCAGTCATGGGAATGTGATCGCCGCGCTGTCCCTGGCACTGCCGGAGAACCGCAGTCTGAACGAGAGGGAGCGTACGTTCTGCCGCACCATATGCGGACATTTATCGGCCCAGCTGAAAAACGCCCTGTTATATTGCCGGCTGGAAAAAGAACTGGCCGACCGCAAACGGCTGGAGTCTGATTTGGACATCATTTTTACCGAAAGCATTGATTTTATCAGCATTCTTAATGCAGAGGGATATTTCCGGCGAATCAATCCCACGTTTGCGAGGAGACTCGGCTTCACGGAGCAGGAGCTTCTCAGCCGGCCGGTTACCGCGTTCCTTCATCCCGACGACCGGGAGGGGGGAGCGTGCGCCCTGGACGAGGTTATCCACAAGGGGATCATCCACGGCTGCCGTCTCCGTTACCAGTGCAAGACCGGTGAAACACTGTATCTGGAGATGAACGCCCGGTATGTTCCGCTCAGCCGGAAAATCATCGCCATTGCAAGGGACGTCACCCGGCAGCGCTGTATGGAGGAAGAAAAAATCGCACTGGAAAAATCCATGGAGCTGGAGAAGCTGAAAACCGAATTTTTTTCCAATCTGTCGCACGAGTTCAAAACCCCGCTGAACATCATTCTGTCCTCCGTTCAGCTGCTGCAGATGAAAATTGAACGCACAGGGACCGAACAGGATCAGGAATATCTCAGGCTGGGCCAGTACATCCAACAGAACGCCTATAAGCTGCTGCGGCTGACCACCAATTTACTGGATTCCACCAAGCTGGAAAGCGGGTACATGTCGCTTTTCCCTGAACAGGGGGATATCATTGACTGTGTCCAGGCCATCGTTCAGTCGGCCGAGCCCTACGCTGCGGCGAAAAAAATTCGCCTTCGTTTTGCCGCCCATCTCCGGCATTCGCCGTTGCTCCTGTTCGATTCGGAGAAGGTGGACCGGATACTCCTGAACCTGCTGAGCAACGCGATCAAGCATACGCCGTCGGGCGGCGTTATCCAGGTAGGAATGGAGGATACGGCCGACTATATTGTCGTCAGCGTGTCGGACGACGGGCCGGGAATCGCCCCGGAGCTTCTTCCGGGGGTTTTTGGAAAATTCCGGATGCCGGATACCGGCCTTATCCGGAATGGCGAAGGCAGCGGGCTGGGATTGTCGATCGCCAAGGCGCTGGTGGAGATGCATGGCGGGGAAATCGGCGTATCCAGCGCGCTGGGCGAGGGCTGTGTTTTCCGCTTTACTCTGTCCCGCCATCTGGAGCCTTCGGGGTCCGAACGGGTTCACTCCAGGCTGGTGGACGGTGCGAGACAATCCCGCGTATATCAGGAAATGGCGGATATCAACACATAAAACGCATAGCCTATACCGGGGCGGGAATAACCGCGGCCAAATTTTACATACTATGCATTATCTATGCACTATACTATAAAGGATGCGCGGCTTTGTGCAGATTTGCGGGATTCGTTTTGGGCGGAGGAGAGGAAAAATGACGAAAACGACGGATATTCTGATTATCGGCGCGGGACCGGCCGGATTGACCGCGGCGGTTTACGCCCGGCGGGCAGGATGGACGGCGACGGTGTTTGACGGCGCGCTGTACGGCGGACAGGTGGCGATCACGCCGGTGGTAGAAAACTATCCCGGCATTCTGGAAATCAGCGGTCCCGAGCTTTCCATGCAATTGATGGAACAGGCCGTAAAGCTGGGGGCGGAAATCCGGTATGAGACGGTCGAAAGCGTCAAGCTGGAGGGAGAAATCAAGGCGGCGGCCACGCCGTCCGGCCGCACGGAGGGACGCGCCCTGATCCTCGCCAACGGGGCGAGGCGGAGGAAACTCGGCGTGCCCGGCGAGGAACGGTTGACCGGACGGGGCGTCTCCTACTGCGCAACCTGCGACGGCGCGCTGTACCGCGGAAAGCGGACCGCTGTGGTAGGCGGCGGAAACACCGCGCTGGAGGATGCGCTCTTCCTCTCCAACCTGTGCGAATCGGTGACACTGATCCATCGCCGCACGGCGTTCCGGGGCGAGGAATCGCTGGTCCGGGCGGTGAGGGAGCGGGCGAATGTCGAAGTTCTCACGCCGTTCCAGGTGACGGCGCTGGAAGGGGACAAACGGCTGGAAGAGGTTGTCCTGACAGGAGGAGACAAAGAGCCGGCGGAGCGCCGACTGGCCCTGGATGGCCTTTTTATCGCGGTCGGCTATGAGCCGGACAATTCGCTCGCCGCCGGCCGGCTGCCGCTGGATGATTACGGGTATCTTGATGTAGGGGAGGACTGCCTTACTCCCGTCCCCGGCGTTTTTGCAGCGGGGGATAACCGGCGCAAGCCGCTCCGCCAAATCGTGACCGCGGCGGCGGACGGGGCGGTCGCCGCGTTCCAGGCGGCGAATTACCTCAACGCGCAGAGATAAGGAGCGGGGTGTTCACCCCGCTCCTCTTGCGTTTCCCCGCCCCTTGCGCTATACTGTATCCGTAATTCTACGGCAAAAGGAGGAAACGATGGTGGCGGACAAGCTGAAAACCAACGCCATGCGGATTCTGGACCGGATGGGCGTGGCCTATACCGCCCACGAATACGACCATGCCGACGGACGGATCGACGGGCTGGCGGTGGCGGAAAAAATGGGCCGGCCGGTGGAGCAGGTGTTCAAGACGCTGGTGACCAAGGGCGCCGGGCGGGAGTATTTCGTGTTCGTTATCCCAGTGGCGAAGGAACTCGACCTGAAGGCCGCCGCCCGCGCCGTAGGCCAGAAATCGGTGGAAATGATACCGGTTGCGGAGATCAACAAGGCGACCGGGTATATTCGGGGCGGCTGTTCCCCGATCGGGATGAAGAAGCTGTATACCACCGTGATCGACGCGTCCTGCGAGGGGCTTTCCACCATGGTGGTCAGCGCCGGGAAGATCGGGCGTCAGCTGGAGCTGCGGCCGGCCGACCTGATCGCGGCCGCCGGGGCGAAGGTCGCGGCCATAACCGCTGGACCAGCGGCATAGGAGGGCGGGGGATGGACGCTTTTTTCAGCTGGTTCGGCCTGCCGGGGACCTTTGTCCTCACAGTGCTGCTCTCCCTGCTGGCATGGACGCTGGCGCTGGTTTTCCGCACCCGTGATCGTATATTCGCGGCCGCGGCGATGCTTGTCTGCTCTCTCGGTGATCTGGTGATGACCAATTTCGGCAATATTCGCCGGTTTCTGCCCTTTCCCGGACTGTTTCTCGGGGCGGCGCTGTTTATTGTTGGTCATCTGCTGTATATCGGGGCGTTTACCACACTGATCCGGAAGAACCGATATCCGGTGTATACCCGCGCCTTCGGGATGGGGGTAGTGCTCACGGTTGCCGTGTTTGCGGCGATTATGGTGTTCATGATCACGGGGGATACCTTCCCCGGAACGGCGATGGTGGCGGTATGCGGAATATACGTCTGCGTGATCGGGGCCAATCTGTCCCTGATCTGGTCCTACGCCTATTCCGAGCGAACGGTTCGTTCGGTGGCTGCGGCGGGCGCGCTGTCCTTTTTTGTGTCCGACCTGATTATCGGGATGGGAGCGCTCTGTCAGGTGAACCAGTTCGATTCGCTGATCTGGTGGCTCTATCCCATCGGCCAGCTGCTGCTGATTTTATGTGCGTAAAAGCGCGGAATGATCGTTTTCGACATTCCGCGCTTTTGCATCCGAAGATCAATCCAAAACGGCGCTTTCGATCCAGCAGGCGTAGGGGGAGAGATCGCCTTCCGCGGGAAGGGGCAGCAGACCGCGGCGGTGGAGCGCTTCGGAGAAAAAGCGGCCGGCCGCCGTACCGAGATAACAGGAGGCAAAGCCGGCGGCGTAGGGCCGCAGGGGAGAGGGCAGCGTTTTCTTCAGGCGGCCGGTCAGCCACCCGGCAAGCTCCCGGCAGGGGGCGGATAGGGCGGCAAGCAGCTCCTCATTCACCGCCGCCATGGCCTCCCGGCTCCGGCGGCCGAGGAACATCACGTCGCAGACCGGGCGGCCGTCCACCCGGCGGACGTAGCCCTCTTCGATCAGCCGGGCGACAAGCTCCGGATTTACCGGCTTGCCGAGACGGAGTTCAACCAGAGCCTGCGCCTTTTCCCGGTCGCGGCAAAGCTCATCCTGCCGGTGGTAGGGGCCGAAGGCGGCGACGTCGCAGGGATACAGCCGGCAATCGCCGACCTCGATCCCCGAGTGCCCGTCGCCCCATTCCTCCGCCCCGGCCGGGCCGAGAACAGCGTAAATGAAAGCGCGCGCTCCTTCCGCCAGCAGAACGGGATAGTCGGCGTCGGTCAGGGAAAGAATCCGGTCGTCAAAGGCGGCCGTCAGGTTGCGAAACGCCCATTGCCAGTGGGCTTCGTCTGCTTCGTAGGGGAATACGCCGCAGGAGCGGAGCGTCTCCTTCGCCGCAGGATACCGGGCGGCGGCACGTTCGGCGTGGCCGTCCATTAACTCGCGGAGCCGTGCTTCCAGCGCGCGGCAGTCCGGTTCGGCAAGAATAGCGAAATTCGTCTGGAATTTCCCGCGGGAGCGTTCCCGGAGCAGGCCGGCCTCCAGCAGAGGGGCGAGCTCCTCCTCCACATAAACGGCGGGGACGCCGGTGTCCATGGACAGCTCCCGCATTGTGACCGGCTTTTCATAGGCGGCTACGGCGAGCGCGGCGGGAAGTTTGCGGGAGAAAAGCCGCCAGACGTTGACGGAGGCGTAGTCGATCCCGCCGTAATAAATGGAGAAGGTGGGCGGGGCGAAGCTGCGGGCTGTATAGGTCGTATCCATTGTCAATCCCTCCTGAAGCTGTTTTTTTCCTTTACGGAGATAATATTTCACCATGTCTTCGGTCAGGCCGAGGGCCTTGGCCGTGCCGGCGATGGAACGGCCCTCGTAATACACGCTGACGATCGTCCGGCGGTATTCGCCGGATAAACGCGCGATCTCCCGGCGGAGGGCGGCGGCATCCTCCCGCCGCTCCGCCC
>ERZ827520.4058-NODE-4058-length-11242-cov-3.264772_pt1 | contig 11242 bp, 9 predicted proteins | sample MGYA00519581_ERZ827520 | MGnify/ENA primary metagenome ERZ827520 (study PRJEB31778, sample SAMEA3449339) | human gut metagenome | biome: human gut; feature: human-associated habitat; material: faeces | place: United Kingdom | collected 2010/2012 ...
ACCTGGCTCATCGGAGGGGATATGCAGCGGGCCAACAGGGATCACCCGCGCATCGCTGTTGCCCTCGTTGATAAACGGATACGTTTCGGTATCAGTCGTCGGTTCTGGGCGCAGTCGATAATCCATCGCGTCTTTGCGCAGCGGATGCATATCTTCCGGCCAGTCATCGGGCAACACCAGCCGACGCTGATCCGGCAGGCCAACCGGAATCAACCCGTACATATCGCGAATTTCTCGCTCGCCCCAGACCGCGGCAGGGACGCGCGGTGTGACTGACGGAAACTCCCGACTGTCGGCATCGACCAGTGCCTTCACCACGATCCAGCATTTTTCGGCCCCTTCCATTGAAAGGGCATAATAAACCGCGTAATGACCGTTAAGTGTCCGCTCGTCGTTGCCAAACAGGACCGGAAGCCAGCCATCATGTTGATAATAAAGATAATGTACAACGTCAGGCAGCAGATTTATTTTCACCGTAATGGTGACCTGTTCAGGCGTTTGTCGCTCTTCATCCAGCACCGCGCCGGGGAACTGCGTTTTCAGGGCGGCGAGAATCGCTTCGCCACGATTTGACGATGAATTAACGTTCACTGTGTTTCTCCGAAACAGATGCGGTGCCTGAAGGCAAAAAATCATGCCAGGTGCTACGTTGTGCAGGCAGGTCGTGCGTCCCTGAGAGGACTATAGTGGAAGCGCCCGCCAGGATCCTGATGACAGGTTGTGGAATATGCGTTCCCATCGCCAGCATCATGACCAGCAGAATCACCATTGGCGAGGTGGTCAACCAGCCAAGTTCACCCCGGTTAACGGCCTGCGGCGGTTTCGCCATTAACACCCGCGCAGCCATCCGTACCAGGCCCGCCAGCACCAGCGTTAACAGCAATAACAGCAGGACGATAATCAGCAGGTGATTACGCGCCAGTCCGGCGGTAACGGTCATAAATTCGCTAAGAAAAATGTTGAAGGGCGGCATCCCGGCCAGCGCCAGCGCACCGCCGCCAAACAGCACGGCGGTAAATGGCATGATTTTGAGCATTCCGCAGACGACGTTGAGATCGCGCGTGCCGTACTTGAGCAGTACATTGCCGGAACCGCAGAACAGCAGCGTTTTTGCCAGACTGTGGTTTAAGGTGTGCAGCAGCGCAGCAAAAATTCCCAGCGGCCCGCCAATGCCTAGCGCCACCGCGACCAGTCCCATGTTCTCCACGCTGGAGTACGCCAGCAGACGCTTAATGTCCCGCTGTACCAGAATGAAAAATGCCGCCACGGCAACCGACAACATGCCGAAGATGAGCAACAACCGGTTGGGGAAATCGCTGCCGATGGCCTGGCAAATAATGATGTAATAGCGAATCAGCACCAATAGCGCGCAGTTCAGCAATACGGCGGAGAGCAGGGCGCTGACCGGACTCGGCGCTTCACTGTGAGCATCTGACAGCCAGGCGTGCATGGGGAATAGCCCGGTTTTAGTGCCAAAGCCAATTAGCACAAACACAAAGGCCAACAGCATTAATGTTGGGTCAAGCAAGGACGATTGCTTAAGAACCTCGCTCCAGAATATCGCCATTTCTGCCTGCGGCATAACGCTGGCGGCGTTGGCGTATACCAGCACGGTACCGAACAGACCAAAAGCGACACCAACAGTACAAATAATGATGTACTTCCATGCAGCTTCCAGCGATGAACGCTGACCGTAAATGCCTACCAGAAACGCCGAGCTTAAGGTGGTGGCTTTGATCGCCGCCCACATCACAATCAGGTTATTGCTGGTAACAACCAGCAGCATGGTGAACAAAAACAGATGGAAGAAACCGTAGTAATCGCACAGCGTAACGGGTGAAAGCTCGCCGTGCTCCACTTCATGACGCATGTAGCCAATCGAGTAAACACCGGTGAGAAAGCCAATCACACCAAGAATGGCGAGGAACAAACCGCCCAGACCATCAATATGAAGCCACAGTCCCGCAGTGAATATTTCTCCCGCATCAGCGGCAGTTTGGACCACCCAGAGTGCCAGAATCAGCAGCAGTGTGATCCCTAAGCTATGTAATACTGTCACCGCGCAAGTCGCAGAGTGCCCCCGTTTCCGGCAGGCAAAACAGAGCAGCGAAAAAAGCAGCGGCGTGAGCAGGAGTAAAGCGAACATCACAGAATAACTCATCTCATTATCCCTTCAGCGCGGTCAAGTTGTTCACGTCCAGCGTACCGTGGGTACGCCATATTTTTCTTGCCAGTAACACCATCACAATGACGGCGAAGATGGCGTCGGTAGCGATACCAATTTCCACCAGTTCCGGTGCACGCCAGGCAAGAAGCGCCAGCACCAGATGGGAGCCGTTTTCCATCAGGCAGTAACCAAAAATTTGCCGCAGGATATTGCGCTGGCTGACAATGCACAGCAGGCCAAGCAGAAAATGACCTAACGCCACCGCCAGCGCCGGTTTCAGCCCGGTAGCCATCGGTAGCTTCACGGGCTGAACGACAAATGCGCAAAGCAGGACAATTAATGCCGCGAGCAATGCCATCATAGCCGGACCGAATAACGCTTTTTCCGGGATGTTCTGGGGAATATTTCGTGCAGCGTAAGTCATGATTAACGGTACCAGCAGCACTTTGGTGATAAAGGCGCTGGCGGACCAGATCAGCAGTTGCTCTGCGGCGAACAGGCACGAGAGGGTGGCGAAAATAGACACCAGCACCAGCGACTGGCAGGCGTAAAATCCGCATGACAGGCGATAGCTTTTGACACTAATCACAAACAGCGATGTCAGCATCATCAGTCCCGCCAGATTATTTACGATCATAGAACCGGTCATTCATCATCTCCTTACTGCAACCAGGTCGCGGCGATTACGCTGGAAATCAGCGACATCACAATCAGTACAATCAACACCAGGCGCATTGATCCTGGCAGCGGTGCGGCATCGGCGACGGCCTCGCTCGGTTTGCCAGGCACGACGCGACCAAACCAGCGAATAAACCAGGCGAAACTGGCGACCGATTCAATCATCAGCAGAATCATGGCGGGCAGCAGGATCCAGTACTCCACTGACAACGAAAAACCGGCAGCAAACAGCGGGAATTTACTGAAGAAGCCGTTGAACGGCGGTACGCCAGTAATCGCCAGCGCGGCTACGCAGAAACCCACGCCTGGCAACGGCTGGGTGTGCAATACGCCACGCAGACGCGGCAACAAGCGCGTGCCGCAGCTGTAACTCAGCGCACCTGCTACAAGGAAAAATAGGCTTTTAGCGAACGCGTGGTTGACGATGTAGGCGATGCTGCCCTCCAGCGCCAGCCGCGAGCCGAAGATGGAGAGCGACAAGCCGAAAAACATCCAGCCAAGTTGAGTGATGGTCGACCAGGCCAGCAACCGCTTCATATCCTGCTGTGGCAAATACATCAGGAAGCCGTAAAGAATGGTGACCAGTGCCATAACCATGCCAACGCCGCCAATCACATGCGGGATATTGCCGCCGTCGATAATGGCACGGGCAAAAATGTAAACGCCCACTTTCACCATCGATGCGGCGTGGAGATAGGCGCTGATCGGTGTTGGCGCTTCCATTGCATCCGGTAGCCACGCTTGCATCGGTAGCTGGGCCGATTTCCCCCACGCGGCAAACAGGATGCCGCCATAAACCAGATAACGTGCGTCGCCGTGTAACTCGCTCATCGCGCTAAGCGCAAACGTTCCGGTCTGCAAAAACAGCGTGGCGGCGGCAAGATACAACCCCAGCGAACCGATATGAGTGATAAGTAACGCTTTTAGTGCTGAACGCTGCGCTTTATCGCTCTGGTAATAACTGATCAACGCCCAGGAGCAGCCGCCCGTAATTTCAAAAAACAACAACTGACCGAGCAGCGTTGAGGAGAGTACCAGTCCCGCCATCGCGCCGATAAATACCAGCAAAAATGCGTAATAACGATTCGTGCCGTTATGCGGGTGGTCGCGATTTTTATCCGTCAGATAACCCGTGGAGTAGATCGTGACCAGCAAACCGAGGAACACCACCACAAACAGAATCAGCGTACTCACGCGATCAATGACCAGGCCAAACAACGCCACATCCCCCACGTTGACCAACGTCAACGTGACGGCAACTTTATCGGCCTGATAAAACGCGGAGATCAGCGACAACATGCACAGCGTGGTCAGCGCGGCGAACAAAATCCCCCATTCGGCGGCCCGACGTTGTGGCGAAAACGAAACGACCAGTGCGCCGATAAAAGGCAGCAATAACGTCGTCAGAGCAAGATTTTCCATATTCCGTCAGTGCTCCTTACAGACCGGTTAACCAGAAGACCCAGGCAAGCGCAGCAAGGCTGAAGCCAAGCCAGGTCACATGGTGAATGAGTAAAAAACGCCCGCGTGCCCGCGTGTTTTCTGCGATAGAGGCCAGAACAAAAATCAGCAAAACCTTGAGCAGCGTAACGACAAGTGAAGTCAGCAGGCAGGTGAGAGAAAGCTCTTGCGCGCGCCCAAAGGGCAGAAACAGGGCCACAAACAGTGATGCCATCACGACCTGTTTCAGCCCCAGCCCCAACTTCGCCAGCGCCAGCCCGGCACCGGAATATTCGGTCAGCGGGCCTTCCTGTAATTCCTGTTCTGCTTCAGCAACATCAAAGGGAATTTTTCCCATCTCAATGAAGCAGGCAAAACCACAGGCCAGTAACGCCAGTACGGTGGTTAGCGGCGAGTTCCAGCCCGTCGCCAGCGTCTTGCTGATCATCTCGATATGCGTGGAATCCGCTATCAGCGCCAATACCAGCAGTGAGAGAATGAGCATGGGTTCGACCAGAATGCCGAGCGTCAACTCGCGACTGGCACCGACTCCCGCAAACGGGCTTCCGGTATCCAGCCCGGAAAGAGCAAAGAAAAAACGAAACAGGGCAAGAAGATAGATAAGGGTGATCAGATCGCCGCCGCCCGCAAAAGGGGAAACGGTAATAAATAGTGGTAGGGCCATCGCCAGCACCAGCATGCTGCTGATTAATACCCACGGCATCAGGCGGAACATCAGACCTGAAGATGTCGGCGCAACTTCCTGGCGTTTAAACAGTTTGTGGATATCGCGATAATCCTGCCAGATCCCCGGTCCGCGACGGGAGTGCATTCGCGCGCGTATCTGCCGGGAAATCCCCGTAAAAAGCGGGGTTAGCACCAGCAGAATCACGGCCTGTGCTAACGCAAAAATGACCAGATATCCGTCGCAAAGAGTTTGTCTCATGGTGATTTCCTTAGACGGCAATAGCGATTAGCAGCACAACCAGTGCGGCGACCACATACAGGCAATAGAGACGAAAGTCGCCGCTTTGCAGATGCTGTATTTCTTTGGCCAGCCGTTGGGTGGCGCTCACGATGGGGCGGATCACCCGCTCATCCCAGAAGGGTTCTGTGCTCTGAGCCCTGGCGGTGACGTGCGCAAGACCTTTGGTCAGCCTCAGCGTAGGGTCGAGCTGTTGTCGTAGACGAAATAGCGCACAAAAGACCACACGCAGCGGCTGCATCACGCCATTGCCTGACGGGGCCATCGCATTATCCCAGCCGTAGCCGCATGCCCAGGCATCTCCTGTGCGACGAAACGCTGCGCGGCGCGAACGACACCACAGCCAGTAAAGGCCAGGCAGCAAAGGCATCGCCAGTAGTAACAGCAACAGTAATGAGGGAGTGACCCGTGTATGAAACGTGCCGGGTACAAGTGCTATTCCGCTGGCGACAGTGACGGGAGGGGTATTGGTAAACGCATGGGCAATGTGCATTATCTTCGGTGCCAGCCAACTGGCACTAAGCGCAATGAATACGCAGAGTGCCGCGAGCAGTAGCATGGCGACGATCATCGTATTTGGCACGTCCTGTGCCTCTTCAGCGTGTGTACTGCGCGGCGCTCCACAGAAAGTAATACCGTACATTTTGACGAAGCACATTACTGCCAGCCCACCAGTGACTGCCAGCATCACCATAGCAATAGGCCCCGCAAGTTGTAGCGCTACGGCTTCCACACGACTTAGTGAGAACAGCGACTGCCAGGTGTACCATTCGCTGATAAAACCATTCAGCGGAGGAATGGCTGATATCGCGAGGCAACCAATCAGGCATGCTGCGGCTGTCCACGGCATACGTTTCGCCAGTGCCCCCATTTTTTCCATGTCGTGGGTATGCAAACGCGAAATAATCGCACCCGCGCCGAGAAACAGCAGCCCTTTGAACAGCGCATGGTTGAGCAGATGAAACAGCGCGCCGAGCAGTCCAACAACGGTGAGCAGCGGGTCGTGCAGTGACAGACCGACCATCGCCACACCGACCGCCAGCAAAATAATGCCGACGTTTTCGACGGTACTCCAGGCCAGCAGCCGTTTGATATCCTGTTCCGCCAGCGCATACAGCACGCCCAGGAGCGCGGAGATTGCGCCGATCGCCATCACCAGAATGCCCCACCACAGCGGCAAACCCGTTTGCGCCAGCAGATCCATCGCTACTTTAAGGATGCCGAAAATACCGATTTTGACCATTACGCCAGACATCAACGCCGAAGCGTGCGATGGTGCGGCAGGGTGAGCGCGCGGCAACCAGCTGTGCAACGGCATCATCCCGGCTTTCGCGCCAAAACCGAAGAAGGCCAGCAGGAACACCGCCGACGCCAGCCCCGGAGAAAGTGAAAGCGTGCGGAAACTGGCAAAATCGAGGCTGCCGCTTTCGCGCCCCATCAGCAAGAAGGCGATCATAATCAGCACCGATCCGGCGTGGGCGATAAAAAAGTAGAGCATGCCAGCGTTGATCGACGTTTTATCCTGCCTGGCAATGACCAGAAACCAGGAAGACAGCGACATCATTTCAAACAGCACGATGAACCAAAAAGCGTTGTCCATCACCAGCAGGACAACCATCGATGCGATGAAAAGATTCATAAAGAAGCCCATCGCCGCCGCGCCTTTACCCTCGTATTCGCGCATATAAGTCAATGAATAGAGCGAACAAACCACCACCAGCAAGGAGATAACCAGCACCATAAATGCCGAGAGGCTATCCATTCGCAGGGTTAAATCGGCAAATTCAAAAGGTGTGGCAAAACGGGCGACTAAAGTTACGCCTGCATGTAATTGCGTAATTCCGCTGATGATGCCAATCACGCCGCCCACCAGCGATGTGATGCCGGAAAGCTTAATAGCCAGTCTGTCCAGACCGAGTAAAAACAGCGAAGCCAGACTGGCAAACAGATAGAGGATCAGCGACCAGGTTAATAATTGCAGGGCATCCATTAGCGTTGCTCCTGAGTGAGGGAAAGGGGAGCCTCCCCGCCATTGGCAAACCAGCTTGCGGCAAGGCGCTGTTTTTCTTTCATCTGGCGTTGCAGGCTATCGTCGGTGATCAGCCGTAACGCCTGATTCGGGCAAGCGCGAACGCAGGCCGGACCTTCTGGCAAGAAATCACACAGGTCGCATTTCACCGCGACGGTCTGGACACCCGGTTCCCAGCGCAGCAAAGCATGTTGGGTCGACACGTTTTCTTCGCCGTCTTTGAGTGAGCCCTCAGCCTGAAAAACATATTGCGCAGGGGCATTCACCGGACGGCTTCCTGAAGCGCTGATTGCGCCAAATGGGCAGACCACGGCGCAAAGCTTGCAACCAATACAAAGGCTTTCGTTGAGTTGGATCGCATCATCCCTCTGGGAGATGGCATTGACCGGGCAGACCTGCAGGCAAGGGGCTTCCTCACAGTGATGACACACGACAGGGGCAGTGAGTGTTGACGTCTTCGCCAGGGCCAGGCGCGGGTGTTGCTGTAAACCTTGCGTTTTATGCACGTCCGAACAGGCAGCGAGACAGGTATTACATCCTGTACACCACAGTGGTTCGGCCACCACAAAGCGGTTCATGTCGGCTCCTTGAAAATGATATGAAACATTGCATTTCATATTGCATAAAGAATGCCAGCCTGATTAATTTAATATATTCAATAAGTTATGAATTAACTGTATTCTGAACGGTACAAAAATGATGGTCATTAACGTTCAGCAAAAAATGAATTCGACACCCGTGTCGCAGGGGAAAGCGAGAATGTGATCTTGATCACGAGAAGTGAGGTGTGCTGACCGCAAGCGCAGCCAGCACGGAATGGAGCAAAGTAATCAGGCGTGTTCTTTCAGCCAGTTCAGCACAACGTCGTGGTGATTGCTGGTTTTGAAATCGTCAAAGACATGTTCGATTTTGCCATCAGCGTCAATCAGGAAGCTGATGCGATGAATACCATCGTAGGTTTTGCCCATGAAGGACTTTTCACCCCAGACGCCGAATTGTTCGCACACCTGGTGGTCCTCATCAGACAGGAGCGTAAAGTTAAGCAGCTCTTTTTCCGCAAAACGGGAGAGTTTTTCGGGTTTATCGGTGCTGATACCCAGCACATCAACGCCCGCTTTTTTCAACTCATCCATGTTATCGCGTAAGCCGCAGGCCTGTACGGTACAGCCGGGGGTCATGGCTTTCGGGTAGAAATAAACCAGAACACGCTGTCCCTGGAAGTCGGTCAAATTAACTTGTTCTCCGTCTTGATCCGGCAAGCTAAATTTCGGTGCGATATCACCGGCTTTCAGTGGATTCATTACTTAACTCCATCCTGTTCATCATGTTGGGAATAATTGACGACGTTAATACTGCCTTGTGCATTGAGTTCTGTACATAGGGCTTTGAACGCTTGCTCAATATTTGCTGCGTCCGCAGATGCGGGGCTGTGGGCGGTTATCTGAATATGCAACTGCGCAGCCCGTTCATTTTCAGCAGGTTGCGTGCGTGACACCAGCTCCGCAATGTTCATATGATGCGCGTCGAAAAGTGCTGTGAAGCGTTCAATTAAATGCGGGGAGTCTGCCACATCGACCTGAACCCAGACAGATGCTGGCATTGGCGGACGCGGACGCGCCGTCGTGCGCTTCATCACGATTAAAAGATCCAGTTCGGCACCTTTCAACGGTAACGTTGATTCAATCAGAGTAATGGCATTCCATGAACCGGAAAGCAGCATGATAAACGTGAACTCTTCTCCCAGCATCGCCAGGCGACTGTCTTCAATATTACAGCCGCAACTACTGACATGACGGGTGATGGTGTTCACTATTCCAGGGCGATCGGCACCCAACGCAGTGATCACCAGATAATGTTGCGATGACAGTGTCAAACTGGTTATTCCTTCAAGGGGTGAGTTGTTCTTAAGGAAAGCATAAAAAAAACATGCATACAACAATCAGAACGGTTCTGTCTGCTTGCTTTTAATGCCATACCAAACGTACCATTGAGACACTTGTTTGCACAGAGGATGGCCCATGTTCACGGGAAGTATTGTCGCGATTGTTACTCCGATGGATGAAAAAGGTAATGTCTGTCGGGCTAGCTTGAAAAAACTGATTGATTATCATGTCGCCAGCGGTACTTCGGCGATCGTTTCTGTTGGCACCACTGGCGAGTCCGCTACCTTAAATCATGACGAACATGCTGATGTGGTGATGATGACGCTGGAGCTGGCTGACGGGCGCATTCCGGTGATTGCCGGGACCGGTGCTAACGCTACTGCGGAAGCCATTAGCCTGACGCAGCGCTTCAATGACAGCGGTATCGTCGGCTGCCTGACGGTAACCCCTTACTACAATCGTCCGTCGCAAGAAGGTTTGTATCAGCATTTCAAAGCCATCGCTGAACATACTGACCTGCCGCAAATTCTGTATAATGTGCCGTCCCGTACTGGCTGCGATCTGCTCCCGGAAACGGTGGGCCGTCTGGCGAAAGTAAAAAATATTATCGGAATCAAAGAGGCAACAGGGAACTTAACGCGTGTAAACCAGATCAAAGAGCTGGTTTCAGATGATTTTGTTCTGCTGAGCGGCGATGATGCGAGCGCGCTGGACTTCATGCAATTAGGCGGTCATGGGGTTATTTCCGTTACGGCTAACGTCGCAGCGCGTGATATGGCCCAGATGTGCAAACTGGCAGCAGAAGGGCATTTTGCCGAGGCACGCGTTATTAATCAGCGTCTGATGCCATTACACAACAAACTATTTGTCGAACCCAATCCAATCCCGGTGAAATGGGCATGTAAGGAACTGGGTCTTGTGGCGACCGATACGCTGCGCCTGCCAATGACACCTATCACCGACAGTGGTCGTGAGACGGTCAGAGCGGCGCTTAAGCATGCCGGTTTGCTGTAAAGTTTAGGGAGATTTGATGGCTTACTCTGTTCAAAAGTCGCGCCTGGCAAAGGTTGCGGGTGTTTCGCTTGTTTTATTACTCGCTGCCTGTAGTTCTGACTCACGCTATAAGCGTCAGGTCAGTGGTGATGAAGCCTACCTAGAAGCGGCACCGCTTGCGGAGCTTCATGCCCCGGCTGGAATGATTTTGCCGGTGACCTCCGGTGATTATGCAATCCCGGTGACCAACGGTAGTGGTGCTGTCGGTAAGGCGCTGGACATTCGTCCACCAGCCCAGCCGCTGGCACTGGTTTCTGGCGCGCGTACCCAGTTCACGGGCGATACCGCTTCATTGCTGGTGGAAAATGGTCGTGGCAATACTCTGTGGCCGCAGGTGGTTAGCGTGCTGCAGGCGAAAAACTACACCATCACTCAACGTGATGATGCTGGTCAGACACTGACCACCGATTGGGTACAATGGAACCGTCTGGACGAAGACGAGCAGTATCGTGGTCGTTATCAAATCTCTGTTAAGCCGCAGGGTTATCAGCAGGCGGTTACGGTTAAACTGCTGAACCTGGAACAGGCGGGCAAACCGGTTGCAGACGCGGCTTCCATGCAGCGTTACAGCACGGAGATGATGAACGTTATTTCCGCCGGTCTGGATAAATCTGCCACTGACGCCGCGAACGCTGCGCAAAATCGTGCCTCCACCACTATGGACGTACAAAGTGCAGCTGATGACACCGGTTTACCAATGCTGGTCGTACGCGGGCCGTTCAATGTGGTTTGGCAACGTCTGCCAGCTGCGCTGGAAAAAGTGGGCATGAAAGTGACCGACAGCACCCGTTCGCAGGGCAACATGGCCGTAACTTACAAGCCGCTGTCTGACAGCGAATGGCACGAACTGGGCGCGAGCGATCCAGGTCTGGCATCCGGTGACTATAAACTGCAGGTTGGCGATTTAGATAACCGCAGCAGCCTACAGTTCATCGATCCGAAAGGTCATACTCTGACTCAGAGTCAGAACGACGCGCTGGTAGCTGTCTTCCAGGCTGCGTTTAGCA
>ERZ827520.4067-NODE-4067-length-11217-cov-2.265275_pt1 | contig 11217 bp, 6 predicted proteins | sample MGYA00519581_ERZ827520 | MGnify/ENA primary metagenome ERZ827520 (study PRJEB31778, sample SAMEA3449339) | human gut metagenome | biome: human gut; feature: human-associated habitat; material: faeces | place: United Kingdom | collected 2010/2012 ...
GCATATAAAATTCCTGTCAGAAGAATGATCCCTTTTGGCAGTCCTCCCTCTTCCATTCCTTTTTTGGTGACAACTAAGATGTCCCATCCGTTATCTCCTGATTCTCTGTAGTGATATCCCATTTTTGTTTCCTCCTGATTTTAAGAATTAATAATTCGAATTTTTCTTCCACAACACGAACAATATTTTGTTGTGGAAACAGCTGCTTTTTCATGTGTATGTGGATTAATGATCCATTCTGGAGATTTTATGTCAATCTTCCAATTGCAAAATTCTTCATCCAGATTTTCGTATTCATACAGTTTTTCTAAAATGTGCATCCTAATAGATTTCTTTTCCTCTTCACTAACAGGTCTTGCTGCAATAATGGTTGCTTCCTCTGTAGAGATAATATATCCATCTGCATCCAGACCGGTTAAGCGTTCTTTCGGTTTCTCCATATAGTTACCTCATCTTCCATTATTTATTAGAACATTACAGTATAAATTTTCGTCTCCCTTCTTCTGTAAATTATGTTCTACACATAGAATGCATTTTCTCTTACTAAATAAAAGAAAGCCCTCGTAAAGAAGGCTTTCTCCAAACTATAATGTTCACTTATCAGTAATCTACATCATTATCAACAACCTGCGCATCATCAAAGTCAGACCAGTCGAAATCACAATCTTTCATACTTTTTGTTCTTCCAAGAGCTTCTTCCTCTGAATCAACCTCCAGTGTTGCATAGCCGTATTTAATAACCATAACCTGCATTTTTTTCATAATATTTCTCCTTATTTTAAGTCATGATTTGCGTAGTATTTTATAGTACCACTTATTCCACTTCAATTACGTATGGACAATCAGAAAAAACATTGTTATTTTCTACTGCTTTATTAATTTGAATAGTTGCATATTCTGGATCAAATTCAGTGTAATGACTCACATAGGCATTAAGAACTTTTTCCTTTGCTTCTTCATCATCATCCGCTATTACAACTCCGCGGCCACAATCCTTTACCGTATATATCCATATTTTATCAAATAATTTGAAATCATGTTTTTCATAGTTCTTATTTATAGATAAAAGATTACAGATCATCTGATAAACATATTCAGTTTCTTTGTCTTCATTCAGTAATCCATGCTCATGACAGAACAAAAACATTGCATTTGCCTGCTCCGGTCCGGCACATTCAAAGACATCTCTGATCGTAATTCCGGCTGACACAAGCTGGCTATAGAAATCCAGTTCATCCTGATCTGTATCTGCAGCATCCTGAAATAATTTCCTTATATGAGTGTTATAGCCAAACATCCCAATCCTGTCCTCGTATGTACTTTTTTCTGATAGTACATCGTACATATTTTTGCAATTATTATCAGATTGAAGCAGTAAAAAACCCAATTCGCTTTCTAATAACGCTTTTACAATATCATCTAAATTTACTTCTGATTCTTTATACATGATTTCTCCTCCACTAAATCCTAATCTTTCTGTTTATTTTTTTGCTAGAATTCATATTTTTCAACAGCTTCTTGGATGGAATGTGCTAATGCATTTTGTAACCCATTTTCTGATATTTTAATAAAAGAAAATTGCCACTTATCATCCCAAAATTTAACGACATCAAAGAATTGGTTCTTATTGTGATTTCCAAAACAAAATACTTTGGGATGTGGAATTTCAAGTAATTCAAACCCATCTATATCGTATTCATCACTCGCAATCAACTCTGCAACCAGATCGAAATCGCTTTTGTTAACATCTTCGTCCCAGCTTTCCAGATGAATGTGATCTTCAGCTATTTCGGATACATCGCACATATGGAAATTTTCGCCTAAGCCCATAATTTCTTTTACTTTTTCTATTTTGCTCATTTATTCATCCTCCTATATAAAGTATGTAAGAATGGCAGCCGCTAAACCTCTACTGTGATATATATGAATTACCATATACCGGAAAAGACCCGCTTCCTATCGAAGCAGGTCCTTCCAGTTATCAAGATCTTAATCCTGTGTCTTATGATTGAAGTGGTTGACTACTACACTGTCATGTCCGAAGTCTCCCTCTTCATATTTTTTGTTGGTAAATGTTGCACAAGCCGTATCATTATCCGTCAGATGATATACTGCTGTTTTTCCGTTAATGGTTGCATTTACCGGTTTGGTCAGTGATTCAAACTCAAATCGGCTGACGCTTTCTTCGGAACATGTGTATTCCCCTGCCGGGACCTGACCAAAGATTGCTTTCATCTCTACGTATCCGTCACTGTCCGTATGTGCTTTTACATAGCTTTCAGTAAATGTGACACTCTGATAATAAGTATGTGAAGCTCCCAGTGTATCCGTTCCCGTAAGTTTGAAGATAAAGGTCGGATCTCCATGTTCTTTCCAGTAATCATCAGCTTTAATACGTTTGATTACGGTACAGTCACGATATCCTTTAACTTTAATGGTCTGATTTGCATCATTGATATCTTTGTGGCATGCAATCATGGCATCTCCAAGATAAATCTCTTCAAATACAACCAGCGTTCTTCCGGCAAGTTTTTTTCCAGTTACCGGAATTTCAACATCAATACTTCCCTGTGTAGCCTCCGGCTCCCATTCGGTTGTTTTTACGATGTCATTTCCATTATCGTCCTGTACAATCTTTCCTGTAGTCTTATCAACCAGATATGACTTGATCGTATGTGTCATACCATACTGTACACCTTCGTATTTGATTGTATCAATGATTGACATATCTCCACCGATATCTACGTAATTCTTTCCGCTTACCTTTCCTTTTGCTGTTGTGCTGAGGATTGGGAAGTGAAGTGTCTGCTGTTCATTATCCAGATCATTTTCAATCGTTACCTGTTCACCATTGCAGCTCAATGTTTCAAATGCTACCAGTGCTGAGGTTTTAAGGTTGGATGGATTGATATCAAATACCATATCCACAGATCCACTATCAGAATCCGGTGTAAATGTCTGTGTTATTGTTGCAGTCTTTCCATTTGCATCTACAAATGTTTTTCCGGTAGATTTTTCTACCAATGTTCCAGTTAACTTATATGTCTTTCCTGCGATAAGCCCTTCATATGTCACCAGGTCATGCGCTTTTACATTATCCCGGATATATGTGTAGTTGGTCTGGCTGTCTTCGTCTATCAAGTTCGTTGAAATAGATGGTACATATACCGTCTGTGCTTCATCATTCAGATCCATATGAGTTCCCCAAAGTGTTTCTTTTCCTCCGGTTGTTTCATATACTTCCTCGAATGCTACATAAGCTCCTCCAGCCATTCCATTTGTGTTAAAGGTAAAGGTAACGGTTGCTGTTCCAGTTGCACTGCCAGCTGTAAATACTCCACTTGCAGTAATCGGTTTGCCATCGCCGTCAACAGCTGCCTCTCCTGTGCTCTTATTCATTAATGTACCATTAATCTTGTAAGATGTTCCACGGATGGCTCCTTTGTAACTAACAGTGTCATCGATTTTTGCTGTCCTTGATAATGTCACCTGCTTTGTTCCGGATTTCTGATCTTTTGCAGTCGTTGAAAGAGACATATTCGTAACTGACTGATCTGCATCACTGATATCTTTATGGATAGCCAGGTCTTTTTTCGAGGATGCTATTCCGTATGCAACACTAATTCCATTCAGTGTCTCATATGCTACCAGTGTTTTTCCTTTCAAGTTGGATCCATCAAAGGAGAAGTTAACTTTAGCTGTTCCGTTTGCTGTACTTGGCGTAAAGGTTGCTGTTCCGGTAATTTCTTTTCCAGATTTATCTGTTGCTGCTTTTCCTGTATCTTTATCCATCAATTTTCCAGTTAATGTATAAGCACGTCCCGGTTTTAATCCAGAGTAAGTAACAGTATCGACCAGAGTACTTCCGGCTGCTGTTGTAAAGTAATGATCATTTGCTGTATTTGTCAGTACGGTCTGTACTTTTGGTACATAGAATGTTTCATTCTCATCATTTAGATCACTATGCGAATACAGAAGTTTTCCAGATGGATCATCCATACTCTGTACGGCCACATCCGCATTTTGCGTATCCACGTCTTCATTTTCTGTGTCTGTATTCTCTTCATTGACCGCTCTTATCGGATCTGTAAATACAGAGTCATTATTCAGGATTTCTTCCACTGTCAGTCCATCTGTTGCTTTTGCGGAGCTGATGATGACTGATGAGGATGGGGCAGCGATATTAGCCTTGGCTGTGTAAGCTTTATAGGTTAAGTATCCATTGCTGTAATTTGCCATGGATTTACCCAATTGATTTCGATTATATGTTTTTCCCGAACCTCCACGGATACTTGTACAACTACTGAACATATATGTATCTGATTTAACCTTTGCTACGCTCCATCCTTCGGACACGTAAATGGTTTTCAGTTTTCTACATTCCGTAAACATGTTTGTTGTATCAGTTACATTTGATGTTGACCATCCACTAAGGTTAATGGATGTAATGTTACTCATACGCCCGAACATACCATTAAAGGAAGTTGCTTTGCTCATTCCTAATCCAGAAAGATCCAGACTGGTTAATGATGTACAATCAAGGAAAGTATTGATACATGTATCAATGTTAGGAGCATACATTCCTTTTATTTTTATACTTGTACATTTTGTTAATCCGTTAAATGTGTTATTGATTTCTATAAGTTTCGGTGCGTTCCATTTGCTGATATCCAAGCTTGTAATGCCACTACAATATGCAAACATACCACTTAACTGACTCACATTTGACATATCCCAGTTTTGAACGGCTACTTGTGTCAGCTTTTTACAATCCAAAAATGTATTTACAGCCTGCGTTACATTTGAAGTCTTCCAGTTACTTACATCTATATTTGTAAGATTCACACATTCATTAAACATTGCATTAAAAATGTTTGCATTTGACGTATCCCATTTGCTAACATTCAGGCTTGTAAGTGCATAGCAATTATTAAATAGAAATCCGAAATAAATTACTTTTCCCATTCCCCAATTGCTGGTATCCAATTTTGTAAGCACTTGACAATTAGAAAACATGCTGTCTGCATTTGTAAGATTTGAGAATACCCACTTGCTTGTATTCAAAGATTGTAATTTACTACATCCCTCGAACATAGAATGTGTAGTGGTTATCTTGGAAACATTCCAATTACTTGTATTGCCTATAGATGTGAGCGCAGTATCACTATAAAACATCATTTGCGAATTTTCACAGTTTGACATATCCCAATTGCTAAGATCCAAACTTTTTAAGAGAAAGTTATTAGCAAAAGCTTTTTCCGTTGATGTAACATTCGATACGTTCCAATTACTTACATTTATATTTGATAATTTTTCACAATCATTAAATATACCAGAAATATCTTTAGCTTTTTCTGTAACAAAATTATCTGTTAAATGAAGGGTGGACATTACTTTATCACCACTAAACATATATCCAAAATCTGTTACATTTGAAGTATCAAACATGCTGAGATCCAAGCTCTGTAATTTAAAACAGCTGTCAAACATGCTGTGCATGTCTTTTACTTTGGAAGTATTAAAATTGCTGACAGGTATATTTGTTAAATTAATACATACAGCAAACATAGCATCCATATCTGTTACCTGAGATGTATCCAATCCAGATACATCTATTTTTGTCAGTCCTTTACAGTAACTGAACATTTTATTCATATTTGTATCTCTTGAAGTATCCAGATTTTTCAGATTGATACTTGTCGCATTTTCAAAACCATTGAACCATCTGGCTGTCGACACTGGGCGGATTTTATCTCTGAATTCTACAGATTTCACATTTAATGCATTATTTTTCCAAAGCACCGAATCAATGGTCGGAAAATGTGTACTTTCATTGAACGGATATACTTCTACGACCGTCTTGCTTGGGTAAGTATCTTTTCTCTTCTGGAAGCTTAATGTTCCGTCACTATATAACACTGCATACACGTCTGCGGTTTCGTCATCAAAGACTGTCCCTGCATCCTGCAGCTTGTCAAAGTACAGATCCTGTGTGATCACATAATTCTTTCCGGCTAACTCTTCCGGATCAAATGTGAAATCAACATGCTGCTGCGATTCACTTCCAGATGGCACAAATGACTTTTTCGCAATCAATTCTGTGACTTCTTTAAATTCATCACCAGGATATAAGATTTCATTTTCAAACAGGTCTTTCTTAATTCCATTTGAATCATCCAGTACCTGTCCGCTTTCTGTACAAAGAACGTATTTTGTTCCTTCGTCATTCAGTCTGTAATATCCCTGTTTTGCTGTCTCTCCACTGGAAGAAACATCCTTCTTTAAGAGATATACATTATAAGTGTCAAGTCTATTGACTGTATAGTTACCTTCGTCAGCTGGCACTACATTTGTGATGTCATAGGCATCTTTTCCATAAGTACATTTTCTGGATTTTGAAACAACCTTTCCAGTTGACTTGTCAATAATTTTTCCTACTAATGTGTAGGTATTTCCTCTTGTTAAACCGGTAAGGTTTACCTGATCTGAAATTCCTGTGTCTGTGTAGCTTACATTGTCTGCTGATACATAGGTATTTGTAATAGCAGGAATCGTGACTGTCTGCTTTTCATTAGTCGTATCTTTTTCGTAAGTCCAAAGATTCCATGGATCTCCGTTTGTAGTGTCTGTATCAAAAGCAAAATAAATTTCCACCTGAGAAATCAACTTCTTTCCGGCATATTTCTTTACAACACTGGCCGGAAGTGTGTAATGAATGGCATCTCCATTTTTCAGCATATCACTGGTAAATCTCTTTGCACTGAATCCGGATGTGATTGCATTTCCATTCGCATCCGTGATTGCATTTCCATTTTCATCTACCAATTTTGCATTTGCTTTGATGTAGTATCCAAGATCAACAAGGTCTTTGCTAAAGTTCTCGTATGTGATCTGGTCCTGTAAAGTAACATCCTTAGAAGTGGTATTGACTTCATGGAGTCCTGTGTCTGATACTGTCAGTTCTGTACTGATCTTCTGGAATTTTACTGTCTGCAGATCATCATTCATATCTGTATGTTCTACAAGAAGTTTATTGTAATTTGGTGTTCCATCTGCATTTAAAGCATAAATCTTTTCAAATACAACAATGTTCTTACCAAGCATGCTTTCCGGATTATCATAAATCAGGTTTTGATGTGCCTGTCCGGTATAAGTACCATCATTATAAGGTTCAATCTTTGCTTCCGATTGTACAAGGGAACCATCCTTATTTTTGATATATTCTCCAGTTTCTATATCAACCAGATTTGCTACTGCATAACCGGATGAAATACCTTTTACATTAACTTCATCCGTAATGGCTTTTCCGTAAGTAAGCTGTCCGGTTGTATAATTGAAAATACCGCCCTGCTGGATAAATGCTGTATTGTTATTTCCGCTGGTGTTATCTGCAGCATAGGTTTTTACTTCGATGCTGTTATTGATAATTTTTCCAAGATCCAATGTGGCTCCTGTATTATTATCGATTTTAAAAGTTCCCTTATAGAGAATCTTTCCATTATTTTCTTTACACTCTAATTCTTCAATGCTATAACTTCCGTATTCAAAAGACCCTTCATCATCATTAAGAATGGATGTATCTCCAAACCAGACACCAGCTCCCGCTTTATCTGTGTTTGTATTCAGACTCTTTTTAATCAATGAAGAATCATATACACCATTACTTCCGGTATAAATTGTATGGCTTTCCTTTGTTTCCAGATTCGTGATCTTAAACGGAATATTTGCCATGGTATTATTATTCGTTCCATTGATCTTCGTCAGCTTAATATCTGCTCGAACCGGGCTGTCAGATCCTTCAAATGTCTGACCTCCCATTAATGTTGACAGATCTCCAGGTTTCGTTACTTGTGCAAGGTATACACCATTTACAGTACTATTGCCTTTTGTATCCGTCATGTTTAAATCATTACGGTATCCATCCGGTGCTTTTGTTTCCTGGATAGTGATTGTTCCGCGAGGGATAGTAATTGCTCCATCTACTTTATAAAAATTATCTCCACCTACTTTATAGGTATCAGATAAACCGGCTTGATAGACTTTGCTTCCATTTGGTCTAGTACGTTCTTTGGTTTCAATAACCCATGTACGGGTGGCTCTTGCTGGAAGATTATTTCGATCATAGAATCCATCATAATATTTAATAGTGAACTGTGCTCCAGCTAATGTTTTCTTTCCTTTTATTGTATTACCTGTATATTTGTCTTTTTTCTGAATAACAATAGCTGCCGGGTCATCCATCGGTTTATCCGTAAAGCTAACTACTTTATTCTCACCGCTAGATAAACTCACTGTTTTCACTGTGTTATCAATATAGTAACCTTCCGGTGCGGAAATTTCTTTTACATAATAAGTTCCCGGTTCTAAATTGATTGAATTCGAGGTTCCATTTGCATTTGTTGTAAATGTGGATACCTGAGAAGTACATGCTGCATTGCTATATACTCCGTATTTTGCATTTGCTAAAGAATAACAACTATTTCCATTTGTGATATCTGTATTCGATGATGATTTTCTAAGTGATAAAGTTGCTACATTATTAACCTGAAATGCCATTGGCTGATGGTTGTAAGATGTATTGAAATAATACACAGCGTAACCACTTGGAATGCCACCCATTGCCTGCATCTGATTAGCTTTATTGATCAAATGCTTTTTTGTTGAGTTTGGTAATCCATAAAACGCATAATTGGCCTGCGAATTATTATGCAATGCGTATTTCGCATAGGTATAAGACAAAATAACATGCGAATAAGCATATTCTAAGTCTCTTACGCCATTCCAAATCCATCCATATCTATTCACAAACTGACTGTATCCAGGACCGCCGTATGCATAATAAAATGCTTTTCTTGATGAACCATCAGAAATTAAACTTCCTGTGTACCATCCAGCTCCTGGTGTTTTCAGAAGAGGATTCATACAATATGCCACTTGACCTTCATTTGTTGTATAATATCTCGTATTATATCTTCCATACCAGATCTTATTTCCTGGGACATTCAAATAAATACTTTTCGTACCTGCTGCCCGTGTAGCAATTTCATAATCGCTTGCAGTAGTCTGTAAATCAATTTCTGCATCTTCAATAACGGATTCAGGAATTTCTTTAAAGGTAGCTGCTACTTTGACATTCTCTTCCGGCATAGTAAATGTGGCAATACCCTCCTCATCTACTGATAGTTCTTGAAGAACTTCGCCGGATTTATCCTCTAATTCTACCTTATCAAGTTCATATCCGTAATCGGCACTTGTTTGAACTTTTACTTCCGTATTTTCTTCATAAGAATCTTTAGACTCATATTCCACATCTTCTTCTGATGCATCCAAAATAGACTGCGTGGAATTCTCCACATCTGCTTTTACAAGATCATCTTCTGATATTGGAAAACTTAGCAGACCATTATCAGCTTTAGATAATTTCACTTCATAAGAATCCTCTTTTTGAGTTTCTTTTGATTCTGTGTCTTGTGTCTCTTGTGTCTCTTTTTTTTCTTGCTCTTTTTGACTTGCATCAGCTGTTTCCTGTTCATTTGCTTCTGAAATATCTTCATCCGCATTTTGAATTGTCTGCGTCTGTTCAGAAGACACTTCCGGTTCCTGTGCATATGCCACAGTACCAAGAGAAGACGGAACAATCATGATTGCTGCAAGCAAAAGTGCAATCACCTTGTTTACCCATTTTTTCCTTTTCACTTACAATTCCCTCCTTATTCTTGTCTCATTTGCATTTGAAGTCCGTATATATATCTGCCTGATGCAGAATCCTTTAAAGCCTGCTCTTTTTCAACGACCTGAATTTTCCCTTTTAATGGGATTTTATATGTCTGGCCATTTGAAGCTTCTTGAATATCTATCCGAGGCTTCTGATCTATATATGCTTTTAATGCTTTACAATAAACAGTAACGTTATAGGTAATGTCATATGTCCCTGGTGTATCAAAATCTACTTTTGAAATATCCGCCTCCAGTTTTTTGATTACGTTTGTATCATGCGTAATCTGATTCAAACTTGCATCAGGATGATATCCCTTCACTGCTTCTAAATTTGATACACTTGCAGTTAATCCTTGTAGACTATCTGCCGTAAATTGGCTTGTATCTATCTGGACTTCTGCTTTTTTCTTTTCTCTTATTTTCTTAGAATGAATTGGTCGATTTATCGCAAGAATTGCTGCGATTGTTCCAAGTATAAGAATGAAAATTAACACAACTGTCCATTTCCTTTTTGCCTTTACTTTCGGCTTTTCTTCCATATGCGCTTCCCCTTTCTTTTTCATAAAGTTCTCATTAATAGTATGAAAGAAAGGTAATTATCACAGGATTCGTTTCAACTTGAAAATGTCCGTTTGAATAAACGTAAGTTAGAAATATTTATGAATAGATTTTAAGAAAATAATGGAATAAAACAATTCAATATAAAGCATAAGAATTATCATTATATTGATTATTTCTTTGTATAATATTATTGATAAAATTTTATTATATAGACGAATATTTTATATACTTTGTCTATTGTTCTGCTTTTCATTGTCAGGCCAGTCACTGTCAATTTTTATGAGTTGAATATATTGTAAAAAAAGGAAAGGGTCAGTGCCCTTTCCCTAGAAACCTGTATTCAGATTTTTATTTTTTCTTCTTTTTGAAGACCATGACTCCACCGCCAAGCAGGAGAATCACTGCAACCCCAAGTAATACATACATAGTAGCATGATCACCTGTCTGTACTTTTGTTGGCGTAACCGGCGTTTTTGATGGTGTAACTGGAGCTTTCACGATTTTTACTGTCTGACCTTCATCATTGATATCTTCGTGATTTGCCACTTCATTACCGTTTGCATCATACATCTTTTCAAATACAACCAAATCTTTTCCGCCAAGATTTTTTGCATTAAAGGTAAATTCTACATTTACTGATCCTTCTGATTTATCCGGGGTAAATTCTGCTTCTGCAGTAACTTCCTTTCCATTAACCATCAGGGCTTTTCCTGTAGCCTTGTCCATTAAAGTTCCCTTTACGTGATGCTTTTCTCCTGGAGCAAGATTCTTATATTCTACTTTGTCTACAATTGTAACCTGTTTCGCAGCGGTAATGCTGTGATCACCATCAGCTTTATCCGTAGCTGTTGTACCAATATTTGGGAAGTAAATGCTCTGGTCAGTATCATTGATATCCTCATGGGATCCAACTGATACATCTTCAGACAGAACATCTTC
>ERZ827520.4073-NODE-4073-length-11204-cov-2.702664_pt1 | contig 11204 bp, 8 predicted proteins | sample MGYA00519581_ERZ827520 | MGnify/ENA primary metagenome ERZ827520 (study PRJEB31778, sample SAMEA3449339) | human gut metagenome | biome: human gut; feature: human-associated habitat; material: faeces | place: United Kingdom | collected 2010/2012 ...
ATGTGGTTGGCTACGATCGCCATGCGTTCCATGAGGCTGAGCAGTTCGCGGATGTTGCCGGGCCACGGATGGCGCAGCAGGGGACGCTCAAGCTGGGAGACGAGCAGGCTTTCCGCCGGAGGCTCGTCGAGATGTTCCCTCAGATGGGAAACGGCGAGATCCACAATATCCTCAAGCCTCTCCCTGAGTGGTGGGAGGCGCAAAGAGAGCACGTTGAGGCGGTAAAAGAGGTCCGCCCGGAACCGTTCCTCTGCCACAAGCTGGCGGAGATCCTGATGCGTGGCGCATAGGACGCGTACGTCGAGGGGGATCACCTGCGTCCCGCCCACGCGTACCAATTCCCGTTCCTGAAGCACGCGCAGCAGCCGCCCCTGAAGGGTAAGCGGCAAGTCCCCGATTTCGTCGAGGAACAGGGTTCCGGTGTGGGCCAGCTCGAACATGCCCGCCTTGCCCTGCCGCCTCGCGCCGGTAAACGCGCCTTCCTCATAGCCGAAAAGTTCGCTTTCCAGCAGCCCTTCGGGGATGGCGGCACAGTTCACGGCCACGAACGGCTTGTCTTTGCGCAGGCTGGCGGCGTGGATGCTTTGGGCGAACAGCTCCTTGCCCGTGCCGGATTCCCCGCAGATGAGCAGGTTGGCGTCCGTGGAGGCGTAGAGTACGCCAAGCTCTTTGAGATGCCGCACGTGCGGGGAGCGGGTACGGATGTCCCCAAACGAGTAGCGCGTGGTAAAACCTTTTGATTTTAGTTTGTTGCGGAGCTTTGCCTCCGCTTTGTAGATGCGCCGGGCGTCGGATATGGAGCAGACCGTCCCCACGTTCTGCCCTTGGAAAAGGATGGGCACGCGGTTGATGACGAGGGTGGTGCCCCGGATGTCGTGGACGCGCCCATGTTCCGCCTTGTCGCCCGCCAGCGTGCCGGGAGAGAAGACGCCGGGCATAACGGTCCGGATGTGCTCTCCGAGGGCTTCTTTTTTCGCGCAGTTGAGGAGGGATTCCGCCGAGGGGGTGATGAGGTTCACTTTGCCCTGTGCGTCGTACACCACGATGCCTTCGTCGATGGCGTCGAGGATGGCTCCGAAGCGCGCGGTGCGCTGGCGTTCGGACCGGCGGGCGCGGGCGACGTTGACCGCCTCAAGGAGCGTCCGCTTGGCGGATATTTCGCCGTCGATGATCTCAAGCGTGGGGAACCCCGCTGCGGTGGCCCATTGGCATACGAGCGTCCCGCGTGCGACGAAGAGCTCCACGTCGGCGGGGTCCAGCTGGATGAGCCGGAGGTGCATCTCGTTTTTGGAGCCGTAAAGGTGTTCCTTGATTCTCATGCCAAGGGCTTTTTCCACGCTGGAGAGACCGGGCAGCGGGGTGGAGTACCGAAAGAACGCGACGTTGCGGACATGCCCCGCATAGGGCTGGAGCGCCTGCAGGAGATCCCATGCGGAGAAGTCGATGGGCACGACGGGTATGGAGGAATTCTGTTTGACGACGTCCACGGTGACGCCGCGGCTGAGGACGACGTCGCAGGTATCCGGGGAGAGGCGTTTCGCCGCTTCGATGGCCTCGTCGAAGGCCAGATCCATGAATTTGATGCGGCAGCGCAGATCTTTGGCGACCTGTCTGAAAATCCGGGCATCAAGGCCCTTGTAGGGCGCGATGAGGGTCATTTGAAATTCGTACTGCGGGAGCATCTCTTTTCCCCGTGCGCCCTGCCTCGTTCCCCGGCGCCGGGATGTGAGGGGTAGGAACGCTTTTTGCTTATGGACGGGTGGCATCCGGGCCTGAGCCCGGTTTACAACATTCAACACAAAGGAACCTGTTATGCGATTCAAGACACTGTTTGCAGTATGCGCGCTTTTCGGCAGCCTGTTTCAGTCGTCGCCCTCCCTGTCCGAAACCCTCCGTACGGCATGGCTTGGCGAGCACGAGGCGTTTTTGACATGGTACGCAAAGGAAAAAGGCTGGGACAAGGAAGCCGGATTGGACATCATCATGCTCCGGTTCGATTCCGGCAAGAGCCTCATCGAAAACGTCAGGGCCTACGATTGGGCCATCGCCGGTTGCGGGGCGGTTCCCGCCATGCAGGCCACCATGAGCGATCAGGTGGAAGTGATTGCCATCGCCAACGACGAATCTTCGGCCAACATGATCCTGACCCGCCCCGACAGCCCGATCCTTGCGGAAAAGGGATTCAATCCCGATTTCCCGAATGTCTTCGGGACGCCCGAATCCGTCAAGGGCAAGCTCATCCTGTGCCCCAAAAAAACGTCGGCCCGCTATCTGCTCGACAAATGGCTCGCCGCGCTCGGGCTTGAGGAGAAGGACGTCAAGATCGAGGAACTGGAACCGACACCCGCCCTCGGCGCGTTCAAGAACGGGTACGGCGATATCCTCGCCGTCTGGTCGCCGTTCACCCGCGAGGCTGAAACGCTCGGGTTCAAAGTTGCGGCGCATTCGCAGGATTGCGGTGCAACGCAGCCCGTGCTCCTTGTCGCGGATCGCGCGTTCACGGAAAAGAATCCGGACGCCGTGCGTGCGTTTTTGAAAGTCTACCTGCGGGTTGTGGATGAGATCAAGGCGCAGGGCCCGGAAACATTGGCTCCAGCCTATGTCCGCTTCGCGGAGGCGTGGATGGGCAAAAAGTTTTCCGAGGCCGACGCCATTGCCGAACTGCGGGAACATCCCGTCTTTTCGCTGGAGGAGCAGCTTGCCCTGTTCGGGGAAGATGGGGAAAGCCCGCTGAAGGCATGGCTGGCCGAGATTGCGGCCTTTTCCGAGAAGATGAATCCCGACACGGCGCATCGGCACGCCACGCCCGAAGCCGTCTCGGGCCGCTTCCTCAAGGCGCTCAAGTAATCCTCCGAAGACATGGGAAGAAGGCTTTTGCGGCGTTTCCGCAGAGGGCTTTCGGATGCGGCGATTCCGTTTCACCCGGCTTTCCGGCGTTTTTACCCGGAACCGTGTGAAACGGCAACAGAAACGCAATGGGGACTGCCTCTTTCCCACTACACCAGCGTGAAAACGCCTCCCACCCTGGTCCAGGGGCGGGAGGCGTTTTTATGTGTGTGGCTCAATGGAAAAATTTTTCCCGTATAGGGAGGATGCCCCCGTTTCCCCGTTCGGAAAGGGAAAGATGGAAGTTACCGTCAAGGTTGAACGAGTAGCCGGCCCGTTTCCCCATCCGGAGAGGGAAAGAGCCCGGAGGGGCATTCCGGGCTCGGCGGGTCCGGATGGAAGGGGTTACTTCCAGAGGGGCTTGCCGCAGGCCTTCAGGTAGGCGTTGATGGTTTCCTTGCCGCCTACGAAGTCGGCCATTTCAGGCCAGACCTTTTCCATCGCGGCCTTTTTCCACACGTCTTCGTCTTCCAGCTGCGAGACTTGGAGGCCGTTGTCGATGAGGTATTTCTTGGCCGCGTCAGCTTGCTCGATCTGGTACTTGAGCACTTTTTCCTGCGCGTATTTGCCCGCATCTATCAGCAGTTTCTGCATTTCGGGGGTCATCTTCTTGAAGACGCGCTCGCTGATGACCAGAGGCTGGAGCTGATAGGTGTAATGGACTTCGGTGAGGTATTTCTGGTTGGCTTCATTGAACTTATTGGCCTTGAAGCCGATGTAGCCGTAGCACTGCCCGTCCACGACGCCCTGCTGGAGGGCGGTGAAGGTTTCGGCCCAGGAGATGGGGGTCGGGCTGCCGCCGAAGGCCTTATAGGCGGCGATCAGCACGGCGCTCTGGGGCACGCGGAACTTCAGGCCCTGCATGTCGGCCATCTTGGTGATGGGGCGCTTGGCATTGGAGATGTAGCGGAAGTCCGTATAGGTCCACGTAAGGATACGGAATCCTGATTTTGTGGCATAGCTGTTCAACAATTCCGCAGGAGCGCTGTTGGTGCCCGTTACCACTTCGTCGATGTTGGAGAACAGGTAGGGCAGGGTCAGCAGGCCGAGTTTTTTCTCGAAAGGCACGAGGTTGGCTATGCCGGCCATCGCCATGGGCAGCGTGCCTTTCTGCACGTTGCGGAGGCATTCGCTTTCGTCGCCGAGAGAGCCGCTGTAGAAGCACTGGATCTCGACGTCACCTTTCGTCTTTTCTTCGATGTATTCCTTAAAGGCATTGCCGACCACGCCCATTTCGGAATCTTCAGGATCACCAGCGGCGATTTTCAATGTCTGGCTCGGGGCAGCGGAGGCATAGCCGGTCGACAAGAGCAGGATCATAAGCAGCAGGGACAGGATCTTTGGGCATTTCATCGAGTTTCTCTTCCTTGATGTAAGGGGTTAGAGGCTTGCGACTCACCGTTGGATCATTTTCTTGATGTATCACCTCCCAAGAGAATCGCCGCAAATAATGGGCGACGGGTTGTTTGTGAACGAAAAAATGTTGGTTTTTTGACATATTTCATGTAATTTCAATAAGAAATAATATATATGAGTCAAAATTGATATTTTTATATAAATAAAAACAAAAAAATAGAGTATAGTTATATATAAAATATATATAGTTATGATAAATACATATATTTTTATAGTATTTTAATGTAATTATGAATAGTAATGTGTAATTATATTGTATGATGAAGTATTTTTGTTGCTATAGATATATCAGATTCGTATAAGATTGTCTACAAGCGACATGATAAAAAAATGGCAAGGACGTCAAATAGTGCTCATACATACGGGGCAATCCGCATGTAGGGCATGAGCGTGTGCGGCCCCCGAAGAGGATGTTGATCCGCTGAAAAAGAGAAAGGCCGCGGTGTGATCCGGTAAAATCGAGCTGGATATATGGGGACGGAGGGAGGAAAAGGGGAAGGCTGGGCAGCACCGCGCGGGGGCTGGCGTTTTCAGGGAAAAAATGTTCGTATGCTGACGGTTGCGCGTACGCCCGGAGAGGCGCTCCGCAGCCCTACGAACAACGCTTTCCGGCGTCCCGCGAAGGCCGCCGCACACGCATCAGGAGGGCAGGATGCCGTCTTACGAAGAAGTCCGTTACCATTTCAACCATCATGATCCGTTCGCCCGGCATATGGGCATCGAGCTCCTCGAAGTCGGGCCTGAGCATGGCGTGGCGATCATGCCGCTGGACGAGCGCCACCGCAACGGCATGGGCCACGCGCACGGCGGGGCTATTTTCGCGCTGGTGGACATGACGTTCGCCACGGTTTCCAATGCCGCCGGGCTCTATTGCGTCAACGCCCAGACGAACATTTCCTACCTCGAGCCGGGGCGCATCGGCCCCCTGCGCGGCGAAGCCCGCAAGATCCGCTCAGGCCGGAATTTGGGGACCTATGACGTCCGCATCACCGATTCGGACGGGACGCTGGTCGCCATCGCCACCGTCACCGGGTTTATGACCAAATACCCCATTCAGCAGAAAGACGCGTAGCGCTACAGAGGGTGCGCCGACAACGGAACAGCCCGTTCCCGAGCATGTGGGACGGGTTTTGTCGTGTCTGGCCTCCAGAAATGAAAAAGGCGGGGGTTCCCCGCCTTTTCCGGTTTGGCCGCCGTTGCGCGTTACTTGTGCTCTCCCATGCGGGGCTGGGCCTGATCCTGCCCGAGCTGGGAGTAGGCTTCGAGAAAATCCGCCGCGTTGACCGCTCCCGCGAGCAACATCCCGCCCGCCGCGAACAGGAGCAACGCGGCGACCTGCACGAACACCGTGCGGAAAAGCGAGAGTCTTTCGGAAGCGTATCGCATACATCATTCCCTTGTTCAGAAGACGCCTGAACGGTTGGGCTGTATGGGGACTATGGACGCCTGTGCCTCAAAGGACTTTGTTCCTGTGAGAACAAGAGAGCACGTTTTTCGAGTGGGTGTCAATGGGCTTTGGCAGGCATATGCATAGGTTAGGAGCTTTAACGTACTCATTCTGAGAGGTATAAAAGCAATCGCGGCGCTTCACCATAAGGGGTATAAGGCATACGGATTATCAATCAAATCATATGAATAAAATGAGGTAACTTTTTGTATACATTCGACAAAAATTATTTACGAATTGGAAATTTTTTTTGATCTGCCGTGCCGGCTGTATGGGGATTGGAACCCGCATATACGGGAGGCTAGTTGTATCACATATCCGCCAGCGCATGGCGGCGTACGGAACGCTGCCCGATTCATTATGGAACCTGCTGCATGTGAATGTGCTCTCATAGGGGAAGGCTCTTGGGCGGTTTCCCAAGAACCGCATGGAGAAACAGCCCTCCCTTGAGGCGGGAAGGCTGTCCGTTCATAGCGGAACACCCCGTCCGCGCTAAGCTTGTTCCTGGGTATCCGTTTGCTGCGGGTACAGCCACGTCTGGAGCATGGAACAGATCTGCTCGATGTCCACAGGCTTGCCCAAATGCCCATTCATACCGGAACACAGGGAGCGCTCGACGTCTTCCGCAAAGACGCTGGCGGACAGTGCGAAAATGGGGATGCTGGCGGCGTCTTCACGGGGCAGCGCACGGATGGTCCGGGCCGCGTCAAGGCCATCCATGATCGGCATTTGTATATCCATGAGGATCGCGGCGTATTCCCCCGGAGCGGAACGCTCAAACAGGTCCACGGCCACCTTGCCGTTCTCGGCGTGGACGACCCTCAGGTTTATGTAGCCAAGCAGATTTTCAAGGACTTCAGCATTCAATCCGTCATCTTCGGCAAGGAGGAGCGTCTCTCCACGGAAGAGACAGCGCTCCTCCGCGTTTTCTCCGGCTGTATCGTGTTTTTCTGCCGTTTCGGTGCGCTCCAGAGGGATATCCACGGTGAAGCGCGTTCCCTTGCCCTGTTCGCTGTCCACAGCGATGGAGCCTCCCATCAAAGCAGTCAGGTTGCCGATAATGGCAAGCCCCAGCCCGCTCCCCGACCTTTTCCGCCGGGGGGCGGCATCTTGCTCGAAGGGGAGGAACATCCGTTTTTGGAAGGCATTGCTCATGCCGATCCCGTTGTCTGAGACGATGAAGCGCACAGCCTCCTGCCGCCCCGTACGCCGTAACGATTCGACGCGGAGGGTCACTTTCCCGTTTTCATCCACGAATTTAAGGGCGTTGGATAAAAGGTTCATCAGTATCTGCTTGAGCCGCATGGGATCGCCGACATACATCCGTCCGATGCGGGGATCGGCGGACGTTTCGAAAACAATGCCCTTGGCTGTGGCGCTGCTGGAGGTGAACAGCGTCACATCGTCAATGATCCCAGCAAGATCAAATGGTTCTGAGGCCAATTGCATCTTGCCGCTTTCGATTTTGGAAACATCAAGGATGTCATTGACCAAGGAAAGCTGGAACTGGGAGGCGAGGGCTATTTTGTCTATGCATTCGTTGAGGCGTTCAGGATCGCCGGCGTTCTTTTTGGCGATTGTGGTCAGGCCTATGATGGCGCTCATGGGCGTGCGGATATCATGGGACATGCGTGACAAGAAAACGCTTTTGGCCTGATTGGCTTCCTCGGCCTGCTCTTTTTTGCGGTTGATTTGGAACGTGGCTCCGCCGATGCCGAGCACGCCGATAAACCCGATCAAGCCGAATGTCAGCCCAACCATACTGTTGCGTTGCTCAACCGAGGCAAGGATGGGAAAGGCGGAAATGGATACGCTGATGCCGCCGAGCACGTCCCCGATTTTGTTTCTCTGATGGCATTGCAGGCAGCTTTCCTCCGCCCGCAGCGGTGCCATATAACGGTAATACGCACCCCTCCGTCCCGGAACAAGCTGAAACCGCTCGGTCTTTCCCGCATCGAAGTCGAGCAGGGCACTCGTTTCCCATTGGTCGGGGCGGTTTTGCGGGCGTTTGGGGGACAAGCCGCAAATATGGAAGTTCATCGTCTTGGACTGGAAGCGTTCCGCGATTTGCCGGGTCATATAGGCTGGATTGAACCTGACAAGCCGCCGCCCGTCCGCGGTGAGGAGCGTGCGCTGATCTTCGGGAAGCCACGGGTTGGGCTGGCAATTGGGCTGTTCGGTGGCCCAGACGCCGCCCCGGTCGGCATTCCAGCCGCGTGTATTCACGATGCTGGAAAAGAGGGTCCTGGTCTGGATCTGCGCCAGCTCTGTGGCATTTTCATCTTCACGCTGCACGGTCCATTGAAAAAGCGCGAAGAGCAGAAGGCACCAGAGCAAGCTCAACAGGAGAGGAAGTCGCAGCACATGCCAGCGTAGAGCAATCATCTGTTTTTCCTAGCTGTGAAAGGCGGATGCCTTCTATTGTTTGAAAAATTTTTTTTATTGTATGTCTACCTTCCCATCAGATCAAGGCGGAATAAAGAATAGAGCGTTCTGTTTTTATTTAACATTTTATTGTAAATAACATGGAATACGATAAATGGCATGGATGGCATGTCGGACGGAACGGATATGATCGCTACGTATTGCCAAGGGCAAGAAACAGCACTTTGTAAGCGGTATTTTTGCCGCATCTCGTCTGAAACTCCCTATTTTTTGCGAAAAGAAAATCTTGATCCGCTTCCCGGCACGTTTCTCATTGCCGTCTATGCCGCTGGGCACTACTCTGCGTGTAACCCTCCGAATGGCATATCGTTTATTTCTACGAGGAGGGGCTGGACAACACCTTTTTTATCATTCCCTGCAAGGAGTCCCTTATGCCCGCAGCATCTTCCCGTTCGCCTCATCTGACGAAGGCGACGAAAGCGTTTGTCGACGCCATCACCGCTGAAAACAATCCGCCTCTGTATACACTTCCGCCCCAGGCCGCCCGAAGGATTCTGGCGGACGCGCAGGCCAAACCGATCAAGAAACTCGCGATGGACATGCATGACGAAGATTTGCCCGTAGGGCCCACGGGTAAGGTCCCAACCCGGTTCATCCGGCCCGAAGGGGCTGGCGGAAAGCTGCCGATCGTTTTTTACTTCCACGGCGGCGGCTGGATCCTGGGGGACAAGGATACGCATGATCGTCTGGTGCGCGAGCTTGCCAAAGGAGCCAAGGCCGCCGTGGTCTATCCGAACTACACACCCTCGCCCGAGGCCCAATATCCTGTACCGCTCGAACAGGCTTATGCCGCCATGCTCTATATTATTGAACATGCCGACGCCTACGGTTTGGATCCGAGCCGGATCGCCGTGGCGGGGGACAGTGTGGGCGGCAACATGGCCACGGTGATGACGCTGCTCGCCAAAGAGCGGAAAGGGCCGGAGATTGCGTTCCAGCTTCTGCTGTACCCGGTGACGGATGCCAACTTCGATACGGAATCGTACCGTACCTTCGCCGAGGGCCCTTGGCTGACCCGCGAAGCCATGAAATGGTTCTGGGATGCCTATGCCCCGGACGCGCGCCGCCGCGGCGAGATCACCGCCTCCCCGTTGAGGGCCACGCCGGAACAGCTCGCCGGGCTTCCCCCGGCCATGATCATCACGGCGGAAAACGACGTGCTGCGCGATGAGGGCGAGGCCTACGCCCGCAAGCTGATCGAGGCCGGAGTGCATGTGGCCTGCGTGCGTTACAACAACACGCATCATGATTTTATGATGCTGAACGCCCTTGCGGAAACGACGCCGACACGCGCCGCCGTGGCGCAGGCCGCCGCCGCGCTCAAGAAAATGCTGCACTGATTCGAGTGACGGCTGTGCCCCCGGCCGGAGCCCATCGGCCGCCGGAATGAGGCGCCCGTAACGGAAATGTTGCGGGCGCCTTTCCCTGTGCGCCTTCCGTCTCTGGACAGGCCCTCCGTTCATAGCTATTTTAGGGGCGGTTACTGCTTCTTCTTTTCCGGGCGCTCTCGGACGGAAGAAAGGTCTGATGAGGAGCCGTTTTTATGGTTGAACAAGACGAACTTTTGGAAATGCTTCCCTGTTCCCACTGCAAGAACGAAAAACCCCACTTGGTTTCGTGCAGGCCAGAAGGACGGACAGCGGATTTGTGGCGTGTGGAATGCCCCTGCGAGAAGGCCCCGACCCAGTGGTCCGTGTCCAAGACCGCGGCTGTCCGCCTCTGGAACAGGTATATGACCAATATGAAGGAATAGCTTGCCGCTTCCGGATTCCGGCGTCCTCGGAAGGGCGCTCCGACCTTCGCGGGGAGGCTCTCCGCGAGTCCGTTTCGGCTACACAAAAATCCCTCGTGACGTGAACGCCACGAGGGATTTTTGTGGGGAATCTCTCCGCGCGGCGGGTTACGCCGCGCTGCTGCCCTCTTCTACGAAATGCTTTGGAGAGGGAGGGGAGAAGGAACCGGCTCCTTTGGGATGAGGGTTCCTTCTCCGGATCTCTCTATTCTTGTACGATTTCCTTCACTTCATCGCCATAGGGGTCGCGCACGATCTTGGTTTCCTTCAACAGGACGGACCAGCGGCGCAGCGTACCGATGATGACGAAGCCCATCATGACCATAACCAGCACGCTCAGCGAGGCAAGCAGGTACTTCTGGGGGGGGATGTACTGGTACATGATCAGCCAGATGCCCGCCCAAAAGGTGATGAAGGTCATGAAGATGCCGGGGGCGGCGGTGATCCACGCGTACTTGGTCTTGTTCATGCGCAGCAGCATGGTCGTGCCGATGAGCAGCGTCACCGAGGCGAGGAGCTGGTTGCTGATGCCGAACAGGGGCCAGATGCTGGAAATGTCGCCGGTGTAGACGAGATAGCCCCACGCGCCCGTGAACAGGAAGCTGGTCACGACGATGCCGGGCCACCAGTTCTTGTCGCCGAACTTGGGGATGACCTTGCCGATCATTTCCTGCAGGAAGAAACGGCCAACGCGGGTGCCGGCGTCCACGGCGGTCAGGATGAATACCGCTTCAAACATGATGGCGAAGTGGTACCAGTAGCTCATGAGGTGGGCCATCCACGGGATCTGGCCGAAGATGTGGGCCATGCCCACGGCGAGGGACACGGAACCGCCGGGGCGGTGCATCAGGCTTTCGGCCACCTCCTTTTCCAGCGTGGGCAGGTCGACGACGGACATGCCGAGCGCCGCGAACTTGTCGGCCGGGGCGTTGATGGCGAAGTAGTCGGCGGGCACGAGCACGCAGGCGGCGATCAGGGCCATGATCGCCACGAAGCCTTCAACGAGCATGGCGCCGTAACCGACGAACAGCACGTCGCGTTCCTTGCCGATCATCTTGGGCGTGGTGCCCGTGCCGATGGTGGCGTGGAAGCCGGAGAGCGCACCGCAGGCGATGGTGATGAAGATGAACGGAATCACCGGGCCGCCGACGATGAGGCCGCCGCCCTTGGTGAATTCGGTGAACGCGGGCATGTTGAAGTCGGGCATGACGAACACGA
>ERZ827520.4082-NODE-4082-length-11182-cov-2.383032_pt1 | contig 11182 bp, 10 predicted proteins | sample MGYA00519581_ERZ827520 | MGnify/ENA primary metagenome ERZ827520 (study PRJEB31778, sample SAMEA3449339) | human gut metagenome | biome: human gut; feature: human-associated habitat; material: faeces | place: United Kingdom | collected 2010/2012 ...
GGAAGGGAGGAGGAAGCCTTTCTTCAGAAAGGTTCCTCCTCCCTTCCCCCGATTGCTCACACATTGAATATAATATTCAATGGGTTGGTTAAACATGTAACCAATTGTTTATTATACGAAAGAGGTAACAGGTTTTCTGAGCAATGTGCCATCTTATGCCCGGAATATGCCCATAGTCTTTTTTTGAAAGTCTTTTGGACGTTGGTTTGTCATCTCGAATGTGCGCCCGTACGTTCCCTTGCTCAGGTCGAGGCTCATACAGCCTCCACGCCCCACAGCCTAGGGAACTTGCGGGCGCTTCCTTCTTTTGAAGGCTGCGCAGCAGCCGCCACCGTTACTCTTCCCCTTTCCCCCATGCACATGGATACAAGCCAAAGCTCCCAAGCGGCCCCTGCGCTTTTGGGTCCTTCCTCGGCCTTTGTCGCCGCAAGGGTGCGTGCATCTCGGAGTTTGACCGCGATGTATGGAAAATTTTCATGGAAAAATGGAGCAAGCCATGACGTACGCTGAAGATATGCAGGGAAAGGTAGCGGAGCGGGCCGTGGCCATCGCTCAGGCTGCCGAGCAAGCCATGTCACCAAAGGACGAGCAGGACAAGCTCGATCCGTGGTTTGTCATTGAGCGGCTCCGGCGCAACCGCGTCGGTGACGCCGATCTTTTCGTGACCCTCTTCCGAGGCCGTTACGTCTACGTCCCCGAGTGGGACAAGTGGCTGTACTGGTCCGGGCATCACTGGGACATTGACCTCCTTTCCCGCCGGGCCTTGGCCGATGTGGAACAAGTGTGCGCCGTATACCAGAACGCCCTTGCATCAATGGGCGACGAGGGCAACGGGCCGATAGCAAAGATGGTGCGCTCGCGCATGGACAAGCTCCGCACGGCTGCCGGTCGGAAAGAAGTGCTCGAATGCGCGACATCGATCTACAACCCGCCGGTGGTTGCAGCCAACGATCTGGATCAGCAGCACTACCTGTTGGCGACTCCTTCCGGCGTTGTCGATTTGCGGACAGGTGAATGCAGCCCCGGAAAGCCTGATCAGTACATGCTCAACGCCATCCCCACGGAATGGATGGGTCTTGAGACGCCGTGCCCGAACTTCCAGCAGTATCTCCTTTCGTGCATGAACGATGATCAGGAAATGGCCGACTTCATCGTACGCCTGCTCGGGTATGGTCTACTCGGCGACAAATTTTTGAATATCTGGGCCATAATGTACGGCCCCCTGTCGCGTAACGGCAAGGACACCCTAATGAATACCATCAAGGGCATCCTTGGCGACCAAATACATGCCCGCATGGGGGTATCCCTGCTCATCGAGCAGAAGTTTCCGAGGGACCCGAGCCGTCCCGAGCCGGAGCTGCTTGCCCTGCGCGGGGCACGGATCGCCTACGCTTCGGAAGCGAACTCCCGTCAATCCCTCGACCAAGCGAAAATCAAAGACCTGACCGGCGGTGGATTCATCACAGCCCGCGGCATCAACGACAAGTACATGACCTCATGGAAGCAGTCAGCATTGCTGATGTTGCTCACGAACTATGTGCCAAAGATGGACACGGACGATGACGGCTTCAATGCCAGAACCCTATTCATCGAATGGCCAGTTAAGTTCGTCCCCAACCCGACCCGTGAATGGGAGCGGCAAATTGACCGGCACATGGGGAAGAAGCTGGAGGCAGAGCGTTCGGGCATCCTCGCACTCATGGTGCGCGGCTGCATGGACGTGCTGGCCAACGGTCTGCGTATCCCCGAGAAGGTGCTGCGCTTTACGGAGGCCCAGATGGCGTCTCAGGACGACATCGGGCGATTCCTCAAGGAATGCTGCATCATCGAAGAACCGCCGACCGGTTCCCGCGACTACGAAACCCGCACACCCGCAGCGGAGCTGCTCAAGGTCTGCAACTGGTGGTGCAAGAAAATTCTGGGCAACTCCTATCCGTACACGCCCAAAAAGTTCACGCCAGCCTTGGAAAAGAAGGGGATATTCACCAAGAAGAGCAGCGTCATGTACTACTTGGGTGTCGTGGTCAAGCCTGAAATCTTGGAAGAGTCCAACGATGATTTTCTGGAAGAGCAGGAGAAGAATAGCCGGAGGAAGTCATGATTGCTCGGCCTATCCTCCCATCCTCCCACGAAATTCCGGCGTTTAGATTTTCTAACCATGCGGTAAAGAATACTCTTTTTCCAAAATGGGAGCGTGGGAGGAAACACACCTTAATCCCCCCGTGCGCACATGCGCGATCATGTGCGTATTTGTGTGTTGTGTGTATATCCTCCCATTTTCCCATAGAGGTAAAGAAAGATAAGAAAAGAAGGAAGTTGAAGGCAATACTTGGTTGGGAGTTTCATGGGAGCGTGGGAGGATTGAACCGATGAGCGACGTCATCCTTGATATTTTGCGCCGATATGTGGACGGAACCAAGATCAAGAAGGCCAGCGCACGCTCCGGCGGCGAGTACCATTCCCCCTGTCCGAAGTGCGGCGGTACGGATCGCTTCTGCGTTTTCCCGGAGCAGCCCGGCGGCGCGGTGGCCATGCAGCACGGCATCACCGGGACGTGGGCTTGCCCGCGGCATTGCGAGGCGGGTGGCGATGCCATTGAGCTGTTGATGTGGGCCGGAGGGTTGACGTTCAAGGAGGCGTGCGAGGAGCTGCGGATTGACCTCCCCGAACGCACGCAGGAAGAACGCCGGAAGTATCGTCCTCTGCGCCCTCTGCCTGCCCACGGCGTGGATACATGGACGCCGAACAGCTACACAGCTCCGGCGGCGACATGGACGGAACAGGCCACCAAGCTGGCGTCAGAGGCCCACACGCGGCTTTTGGAGACTCCCTCCGTCCTGAGCTATCTCGCCAAGCGCGGTCTGCCTCTGGAGGCCGTCCGGCGTTACGGGCTGGGATACATCGAGGGAGAGGACAAGACCGGGACGTGCTGCTGGAACAGATCGGCGTTCGGCCTGCCGCCCAAGGAGCGCGACGGCAAGTCGGTTCGTGCACTGCGGATTCCGCGGGGAATTACGATCCCCTGTTGGAGCGACGACGACCGCACGCAGGCCCTGCGCGTCCGTATCCGCAAGCACAATACCGACCTCCGTCCGGGTGAGGACAAGTACATCCTGATTGCCCAGCCTGTGCCGCCTTACTCGGCTCCGCTGCGGCTCGCGCCCATCGGCGTGGGCCGTGGTCGAATCCGAGCTGGACGCCATGCTCATCCATCACGCCAGCGGCGGTAAGGTCGGCGCACTCTCCATCCTCACGGCTTCCGGAAAGCCCGATGCCGCGGCCCACGCCGCGCTCTCGGCGGCGGCAAGAATCCTCATGGTCATGGACTGGGACGCCAAGCCGGACGGGACGATTCCGACGGCGCAGAACTGGCTTTGGTGGCGCGACCGCTACCCACAGGCGCGGATTTGGCCCGTTCCCGAGGGGAAGGACCCCGGCGAAGCCTTTGCCAAGGGCGTGGATATTCGGGAATGGCTCCGCAGCGGCTGTCCGGCATCCTGCCCCATGGATACCCACGAAGCCCCCGTACAGCCGCAACTGGGGGCGGTGGGAGCTTTGTCCGATGGCAATGCCGTTGTTGGGGGAGAGGATGAGCTTTCGATTCCCGACTACCTTCCCCGTTCCGCCATTCCTGCCGATGTCCTTTCCCTTGCCCGGCTCTGGCGGGGGAAGCCGATTCGGTTCGTCCGGATGAAAGGCGGCTGGGAGTGGCAGTACAGCCACCGCTGGGCTGCGGCTCACCCGGATGACATGCAGGCGTTTCTGCACCTGCAGGAATCTTCAGAATCCATTTGGGACTGGCTGTCCGGGCATAAAGACAGTGAAATCACGTCCCGCAACTTTTTATTCATCTGGGGGTAAATGTGGACCCTGTAATCGAACAATGGCCGATTGAACGCCTTGTCCCCTACGAAAACAACCCACGGAAAAATGATGCCGCCGTGCCGCGCATGGTGACCGTTATCCGCGAATTCGGCTTCCGCGTTCCCGTGCTGGCCAAAAGTACCGGCGACCTCGTTGATGGGCACCTCCGGCTCAAGGCGGCGATGGCTCTGGGGCTGGACACCGTGCCGGTCATCACCGTGGACGACATGTCTCTGGAACAGGTGCGGGCCTTCCGCATCATGATCAACCGCTCGGCAACGTGGGCTGACTGGGACGACGAAGCACTCTTGCGCGAACTGCAAGCCCTGCAGCTCGCCTCATACGATCTCAGTCTGACCGGCTTTGACCAGCGCGAGCTGGACGAAATGCTCATGCAACTCGACGGGGGCACGGATAAAGACCCTGACGATATCCCCGAGCCTCCGGATGAACCGCAGGTACGCGACGGCGAAGTGTGGCTATTGGGCCGTCACCGGCTCATGTGCGGCGACTCGACCAGCCGTGCGGACATGTGCCGCCTGATGGGAGAGGACTTCGCCGACATGATCTGGACGGACCCGCCCTACAACGTCGACTACAGCGGCAAGGCTGGCAAAATCAAGAACGACAAAATGTCCGCCGCCGACTTCGACCAGTTCCTGCTGGCCGTTCACCGTGTCATGTTCGAGACGGTGCGTCCGGGCGGCGGGGTTTACGTCGCGCACTCCGAAGCCGGAGACGGCATGGCCTTCCGCCGGGCGTTCATCCAGTCCGGCTTCAAGCTGGCCGCATGCCTTATCTGGCGCAAGCAAAGCGCTGTGCTGGGCCGTGGCGACTACCATTTCCAGCATGAACCGATCCTCTACGGCTGGCGTCCCGGGGCTGCGCATCGCTGGTACGGCAACCGCAAGCAGAAGACGATCTACGAATCCTGCCTTGATGCGCTGACGCCGATGGCCGACGGCAGCTGGCAGCTCATGGTTGACGGCAAGCTCTACCGGCTGCGTGGGGAAGCCTTATCCATCGAAGAGCTGGCCAGCTCAATCATCTCCGTCCCCAAGCCCGCCAAGTCCGATCTGCACCCCACGACAAAACCGGTGGCGCTCATCGAGCGCATGGTGGCCAACTCGTCTCCGGCCAAAGGGCTGGTGCTGGACCCGTTCGGCGGCTCCGGCTCGACGCTGATGGCCTGTGAGCTGCTGGGCCGCAGCTGCCGCACGATGGAACTGGACCCGCGCTTCGCCGAAGTCATCATCCGGCGCTGGCAGGACTACACCGACGGACAAGCCCTGCGCGAAGCTGACGGCGCAACACTGGGGGCGGCATGATGTCCAAAGCGGCATACGAACAAAAACGGAAAATTGCCGCCCAAATTCGTGTGCGTTTCAACACGACGACAACACGCATCGAACTAGCCGACGCCACCGCGTTCGGCGGCCCCGCCGGAACGTACCGCATGCGCGTCGACCGTCGCTGGTGCGATGCCGCCGATGGCTCGCCGAGGTTTATCACTCGGCATGACCTTGGCAGTCTGGTCACGACCATTGCCCTCGGGCAGTTATCTAAACCCTCTACGTGTCCGGAACTGACGGCGCGGCAGCGTGTTCGAGCCTTTGTGCGGCTGGCAGAGGACGGAAGTCGTAGATACGAGCTGACATGGACGATCACGCCTCCGATTCTCGGTGCTGATGGACTCTGGCACATCGCTGTAAACTCTTACCGCTCCGGACCTGTTTTTTTACACTGTGACGATGTGTCGCCTGTAATAAAAGGACAATTGAATGATTAACCATGTAAAGTCACGGACGGTTGATCCCGCGACAGGGCTTCTGGTTATTGATGGAGTCATTGGAGAAGGCATCCGTTTCGAGCGTATCCGGCGCATTACCGGTTATCTCGTCGGCACCGTCGACCGCTTCAACAACGCGAAACGTGCGGAAGTCCGCGACCGCGTGAAACATGTAACCATGCGATAGCAGGCAGACATTCCCGCAAAACCCTTTATCCACCGTTTGGAGAGGACATGTCCGAAAAAGAAATCGCCGCTGGCGACCGCGCCGCGCAGATTGAAGCCATGCTCGAACAGAGCAAGGGTACGGACATCATTGTGCTTCTGAAAGCCAAAGAGGCTGCCAAGAAGGCTGTCAAGGATGACCCGAGCAACGCCAATCTCGCGGCGCTCCAGCGTGCAAACAGGATGCTGGAGGATGCTCAAGTGGGCACAACGGAAAAGCGTGAAACGCTGAAAACGGCAACGGATGTGCTGGAACACCTGCTCAAGAACGGCAGGAAGATCAAAAAGAGCAAGCTGTATCAGGATATCAGAAAGGGCGTCCTGCGGCGCAACGCCGACCTGACTTTCAGCGTGGGCAACGTGGACAAGTACGGCACCACGCTTCCCATGTCCGAAACGCCGGAGCTGGTGGCGCAGGACGCCGAAGAGCGCGTGCGTCGCCGTGACAATGCGGATATCCGCATCAAAGAGGCAGAGGCTCGGCGCAAGGAACTGGCCGCCGACGTTGCCGAGGGCAAGTACATTCCCCGCGAGATGGTGGAGCAGGAGCTGGCGGCCCGGGCCGTCACCCTCAATTCCGGCCTCAAGTCCGCCATTGAAGCACAGGCACTCGACATCATCGAAGTCGTGGGCGGCGACCCCAAACACGCGCACCGCTTTCTTGCCCGGATGGAAACACTCATCGACGGCCTGAGCAACAGCTACGCACAACCCCTTGAAATCGAGGTCGACCTTGACGATCCGTCCCTCAAGTCCGAGCCGGAAGAAAGCTGATCTCAGCGTCCGGCTGACGGAAGCCCCCGTATGGCTTCCCCGGAGGCTCGCCCGTGTGCTTGCGGGCGGGCCGCATCGCTTTGTCTTTTCCAAGGCAGAGCGCACGGTCATGCGCCGTCAGAAGTGGTTGCCGCCAAGCCAGTGGGTAGAGCGGTATCGTGTGGTCCGCATGTCGTCCCTGCCCGGGATGTGGCAGAACGTCTTCACGCCGTATCTGGTCGGCGTGATGGACGCGGCCCGCTTCCCCGGCGTTGAGGTCGTTATCCTGTGCAAGACGCCGCAGACGGGCGGCTCCGAGGCCGCGCTCAACGTGCTGGCGCAAATGATTGACCTCTCGCCCGGCCCGGCGATGGTGGTCTTCCCGGACGAAACCACAGCCAAGGAAAACGCCAAGGATCGCATCCTGCCCATGATTCAGGATTCGCGGCATCTGCGCGGCTACCTGTCCGGCTCAGTCGATGACGCCTCGAGCATCCGCATCAACCTGAAGCACATGCCGATTTACCTTGGCTGGTCAGGCTCAGTTTCCCGGCTCGGCAACAAACCCATCCGCATCCTTGTTTTGGACGAGCTGGACAAGTACCAGAACCCCCGGAAGGAAGCGACCTCGGAAAGCCTCGCCGAAAAGCGCACGATTACATGGAAAAACCGCCGGTTCATCTTCAAACTCTCCACGCCCACGGTGGAGGATGGCCCGATATGGAAGGCGTACACGGAAGAGGCCCACGCCCGGTTTGAGTACCACGTCATATGCCCGCACTGCGGGACGGCGCAGCTCATGACCTTCGACCAGATCCGCTGGCCGGAAGAGGAGCGGGACCCGGAACGGGTGCTTGCCGGGCGGCTGGCGGTCTATCAGTGCGGGCACTGTGACGCGCAATGGACGGACGCCGGCCGTGACCGGGCCGTCCGCAAGGGCTTCTGGGTTGAGCAGACGTCCGGCCTTGAGCTGTTCGCCCACCTGCACCAGCACCAGCCGTCGAAAATAGGCTTCCACCTGCCCGCGTGGAACTCCTATTTTGTCTCCCTGTCCGAGATTGCCCACGCCTTTCTCAAGTGGAAAAAGACGAACAGGCTGGAAGACCTCAAGAATTTCATGAACCAGTACAAAGCTGAGCCGTGGAAGGAAGTCCGAGCCGAGCGGAAGGAAGACAGCATCCTTGCTCTGTGTGATGACCGCCCCCGCGGGCGCGTGCCCGGCCCGCAGGGCGGTCTGTCTCGGGTGGCGACGCTGGTTGCGGGCGTTGATACGCAGGCCAAGTATTTCCGGTACGTCATCCGGGCCTTCGGCTTCGGGGAAACGGAAGAGAGCTGGCTCATCCAGTGCGGCACCGCGCCGACGTTCGAGGCTCTCTCCCAGACGCTCTGGCGCAACGTCTACACAGACGCCGAGGGCACGGAGTACCGCGTGCGGGCCTGCGTCATCGACGCAATGGGTGCGCCGGGACGCACCAAGCAGGTCTATGCATGGTGCGCCCAGCAGGGCGGCAGGGCCATGCCGTTCAAGGGCGAGCAGCGGCTGACGGCTCCGGTGTCCTATTCGCCCATCGAGTTTTTCCCGGATACCAAGGGCGCAAAGATCAAGATTCCCGGCGGCGTCCTGCTCCGGCGCGTGGACACCACGTTTTTCAAGGGCGACCTCGCGGAAAAGCTCTCTGTTGCACCGGGCGATCCGGGGGCGTTCTGGCTGCACTCCAGCACGTCAGGACTGGAAATTGCGGATGGGAACTCGCTCATCGAATACGCTCGGGAGATGTGCGCCGAGGTCTACAACCCGGAAAAGCTGGTCTGGGAGAACCCTCACCAGCGGGCAAACCACTTCTGGGACTGCGAGGTGATGGCTCTGGTCTGCGCGTGGGAACTCGGCGTCCGCAACTGGCCTCTTCCGGAGCCAGAAGCGAGGGCCGCGGAACCTGCGCCGATGGTGACGCCTGCCGTGCCCATGCAGCGGAACATACCGAGAAACATTGTCGACAGGCTGGCACGCTTGAGGAGGTGACATGGCAACTGAAGCGGAAAACATGCTGAACTGGCGGGAAGCCTGCGCTCTCCTTGGGTGCAGCCAGTCCCATTTCTACAATCTGGTGAACGCGGGGATGCTGCCCGCCGTGCGGAACGGCAAGGTGCGCGGGGTCAAGGTGCGCCGCCGGGACTGCCTACGCTATCTTCAGGGCTGGCGGGAACGGGTGGAGTAAGAAAAGGCCGGGAGCATTTGTCGCGTCCCGGCCTTTGTCATAAAGAAAAATCAAGCAGTTGTTGATGAATCAGTGTTCATAAGTCCCAATCGTTGCGCTTCATTGTAAAGAAAAGGTGATTCTTCTGCGAGCGTTTCAGGGTCCTGTTCGAGAAGATATTTTCGGAGGTCACAGAATTTCTTCCGGTTAAGCCCCAATTTTTTGATAGTCGCATCAATCGCCTTACGAAGTCGTTCCGATAAGGCAGGGTTGGGGTAAAGTTTCCCCTCGTCAGATATATCGTCCAAGTAAAACCAATTATCCTCAATAAAGAATGGATCAAGTATTCCAACTTTATTGGCTTTGATATTGTTTACATCTGCACAACCGAGTCGGTAATTTTTCCATTCGTAGGCAAGATGTGGATATCTTCCCTTGGGCAGGAAGTGTTCCACCGTTGAATACCCAACAGCTCCAGTAGACTTAGGCGCACGAGGAATTTTTACAGCAAGATAGGCACAGTAACCGTGATAGGCTTTGTATAAATCACTATGGCATCTTTGCCAGCATTCTTCCGTTGCTTTTTGAGATTGTTCAACACATGCCTGTCCCGGCTGACGTACTTGAGCATCAAACGTTTTCGGTTCTTGCTGGGGTTCGACATGAATCATGCTTCCCACCCCTTTGAGCATAAGAATTTACGCCAAAGAATCCAGAGTGGATCAATAGCGGGCAAGAGGCGATACATATCTTGCTCTACTTTGCGGGCATCCTGTTCTGTCGTTTCTGGGTTGCTTACCAATTGATGGATACTTTCCAACAAGTGTTCTTTGTCCAGAGAATAATCTGTCGGCAAATCAAAGGCTTCGCTGGTCAGCCAGTTTGACGAGCTCCCTTGACGCGTGAAAGGTCGGTGGACAATTTCAACCTTGCGCTTTTCAGAATCAAAATCGAGGTCAAACCATGCATCCGTAGATTTTTCTTTTTCATCAAAGACGCCTTCCAGAGAGGTAAGAACCAGCGGAGAGTGCGTCGTAATAATAAATTGGGTAGAACTCGTTCTCATCAGCTTTTCCATTGCATTAATCAAGGAAGGAATGACGGAACGTTGCCATTTGGGATGCAGATGCGCCTCAATTTCATCAACTATGAAGGTGACATAGTTTGCTGATTGCGTCCCAAGAAGCTCACTGGCCCGTGTATGCTCTTCGATGCTCCATACAAGTAGATAAGCCAAAGCAAGGATACGTCGTATTGCAGATGAAGCATACACAACGGGGATATCTTCATCACTGTAAGAAGACTTTATTGTGGGCATGTCGCGCACATCATCCAGACTGATACGCGTCAGTTCACCAGGCGCAAGCTGTTCATCGGATGAAGGTGAAAGTTGCTCCAGTAAGTTTTTGAGTGTCTCATAAGCATGCCCTTTTTCTTTTTTCCAGCTGGCCCAGTCCCGGATGAGTCCGTTGCAGAGTGGTACGCCATCAACAGAGAGTCCGTCCCAGACTTCGGCAGGAGAGAAAATGTAGGCTGGCTGACGGTCTTGGATATCTATGTTATCCTTTTTCTTCCAGTAATTGCGTGCCGAATCCCATACGGCAAAACTTCCGTCCGCCATGGCATACAAAACAAGGCCGGGGTTCCATGGTCTGCCCTGCTGCCCGGTCCATGCTTGGGCACCATAGTCAAACGAGGATTTATATTCTAATGGTTTTCTAGAGTTGCTCGTCAGCGAGAAGGCGATTTTTCCCAGAGCTTTTTTGTGAGGGCGGGCCATGTAGCCTTGCGTTAATTCTTTGTTGACATCGTGGGGCCATCTGCGCGTGAGTGCCCACCAGACGAGATCAAGGATAAAGCTCTTGCCCAACCCATTGTCGCCGGTGATGATGTTCAGCCTGTCACCAAACTGGATATCCATTTGGGTGATCGGGCCGATGTTTTGTGTTTTTAATGAATGAATCATTTTATTCTCCAAAACCGCCATCTTGCGGCAACGAGTGTTTTTTCCATGTCAAAAAAATAGCTGGGTTTTTTAGAGAAGGCAAGGATAGGCATCTTCCCGAAAGCAGTTTCCCTCCGTTGACCGCCTTGCGCTAAAATGTTTACCGTATATCCGTCAACCTATTCGAGGAGGGGTAACTATGGCAGCGGCAAAGACGGTTGAACAGGGTGCCTTGGGAGGAGAGAGAATTTCTGGTGAGCGTGAACGCGCCCTGCGTCTTCTTGAGGAACTCACGCCGCGTCTGGTCAAGTCGCGGCAAGTGCGCGGGAAAAAACTTCTTCCGACAAGCGATGCGGATGTTAGCTACGGACATGAGTTCACCAATATCGGCGAGGGCTGGGCGTTCCAGAT
>ERZ827520.4083-NODE-4083-length-11174-cov-13.271787_pt1 | contig 11174 bp, 9 predicted proteins | sample MGYA00519581_ERZ827520 | MGnify/ENA primary metagenome ERZ827520 (study PRJEB31778, sample SAMEA3449339) | human gut metagenome | biome: human gut; feature: human-associated habitat; material: faeces | place: United Kingdom | collected 2010/2012 ...
GATAACAAGAGCCGCCGCGAAGCTGACAAACGCCGAAGCTCTGACAAGTATCAGCCTATTTGAACCGTGGAGCGGCGAAAAAGATTATTCTATCGGCGACAGGGTGCGCGACGGTGGAAATCTATATCGCTGTTACAACGCTATATCCGCCAATCCCACATGGCGTCCGAGCGTAACCCCAGCGCACTGGGAACGTGTGACGGCAGGCGAAGACGGCACGATAGATAACCCGATAACCGCCGCTGCCGGTATGCGGTATTTTAAGGACAAGTACTATCTCGACGGCGGCAAAATTTACAAATGCACAAGAGACGACAGCGGCGGCGAGGGCACGGTTATGCACTATCTGCCGTCGCAGCTTGTGGGCATTTACTTCGAGGAGGTGCGAGAGTGAGAATTTGTATATCCGTGGGTCACGGAAAATCGGCGGGCGGCGGCTATGACAGTGGCGCGGTCGGTGGAGGCTTCCACGAGTTTCGCATAGCGCGAAAGATAGGCTTTTATATCGCCGAGGCACTCAAAAATTACGGCTGCGATGCCGTGCTCATAAACTACGATGCCGATATGTATCTGACGGACAGGATAGCCTATGTCAACCGCGAGAACTTCGATCTGGCTGCCGAGATTCATCTGAATGCAGGCGGCGGAACGGGGAGCGAGGTCTATTATAAACACGCCGATGAGGGCGGCAAAAAGCTCGCCGCGAAGATAAGCGCGGGCATTGCGAAGACATTTTCACTGCGCGACAGGGGAGCTAAAACAAAGCTCAATTCCGCGGGCGGAGATTATTTCGGCTTCGTCCGCTCGGTGGGGTGCCGCAGTCTGCTTATTGAGACCGTGTTCATAGACAGCTCTTCGGACAGAAAAAATGTCGAAACGGAAGCGGGACAGAAAAAGTGCGGCGAGTCGATTGCCGCGTCGATAGCCGAATTTTACGGGCTTTGCGTGAAAAACGAGCCGCAAAAAGTCGCGCAGTATGCCGATATCAGAGCGGGCGACCGCGTGAAAATTATAGGCAAAAACTATGCCACGGGTCAGCGAATCCCGTCGTGGGTGAAGCTCAGAACGCATACCGTCGCAAAAGTCGAGCCGAGCCGCGCACTGCTCAGAGAGATAAACTCGTGGGTCAGGCTCTCTGACTTGAGACTCGCGGCGAGACCGTCCGTCTCGGTCGGGAGCGTTGTTTTTATAAAGCCCGGTGCGGTCTACGGCGGCTGCACCTCGGCGCGCGGAAAGCGCGTGCCGGATTCCCAGCTCTCGCCGAAAAAACATACCGTCACGAAAGTTCAGCAGAACCGCGGCACGCTCGAAGCCCTGCTCGGCGATATTTCGAGCTGGGTCGCGGTCGGCAGTCTCGAGGAGGTGTGAGATGAACGCAGAAATAACTGTGGCACTGCTCTCGGCGGCGGGTACGCTCATCGGCTCGCTCGGCGGCATACTCGCGTCGAACAGGCTGACGAATTATCGCATCGCGCAGCTCGAAAAGCGGGTCGACAAGCACAATAATCTCGTCGAGCGCATGGCGGCGGCAGAGGATTCGATAAAATCCGCGCACAGGCGCATAGATGATATCACGCGCAGAAAATAAGGGGGATTTTCATGAGAAAGCTTTTTGAGAATATAACAAAAATATCTGTCGGCACATGGGTCAGGGGTATTTTGTCTCTTGTGTCAATAATCAATATGGCTCTGACCGCGTTCGGGAAAACACCGGTCAGCGTCGAATACAGCGAACTCTATACAATAATAAGCCTGATATTCACATTCATTGTCGGCGCTGCGAGCTATTGGAAGAACAACAGCTTCACTTCTGCCGCTATAGAAGCGGACAAATTCATGCACGAACAGCGCATAGCGGAGGGCGAAGATGATAACGGCACTTCTCTATAATATAATGAATATCTTCGGGCTTTATCTCGCGGCGGTTTTAGCTGCGATATACCGCATCTTAGAACTTCGCTGAAATAGCACGAGCCGCCGCGGGGAAAACATCTCTGCGGCGGCTTTTTTGCTTCTTTTCTCTTCAAAAATGCTTGCAGATGCAACACTCTTGCGGTATACTGTTACATATTATATAAGTCAAATGTCCGCACAGCGGAAAAATATATTTTGGAGAGAAGAATATGCTGGATTTAAAACAGACCGACAGAATGCTCAGAAAGCTTGAGCGCTTTGTCGATATCATCGAGCCGATGATTTTTGAAAAAGTCGGCGAGCCGGGCCCCGTGAGCGCGTTCGCAACCCTCGAGCGTTTCCACTGCATCCCGGAGGACAGCCTTTTTGACCCCATCGAAAAGGGCTACAAATGGGGCGAGGAGTTCGGCTATTGCTGGTTCAAGACCGATTTTGTCGTCCCCGACGGACTCGGCGGAAAAGATATTTTTATCCGCCCGCATATCTCGGGCTATGAGGGAACCCTCTGGGTTGACGGAGTGCCCTACGGCAACTTCAGCACGAAGATAGTTTTCACCGGCCACGGCAACCATTACTGCGACCTGCTCAAAAAGGACGCAAAGGCGGGCGAGAAGATAGCCATCGACCTCGAATATTACGCGGGCCATTCTTATAAGGGCTGCCACCCGACCGAAAACAACCCTCTGCTCACCTATGATTTTTCATACGAGGGCATCGATATCTGTGTCAAGAACTATGCTATCCAGGAGTTCTATTTCGATCTGCGCACCCTCGTTCAGCTCGTCAAGAACCTGCCGGAGAGCTCTTTCAGACGCGCTTCCGTTATAAACGAGCTTGAAAAAGTGTTCAAAGAGATATATCAGTCACCCGACGATGTTGACCGTGACGAGTTCATGGCGGCTCTCGAGAGAGCGAAGCCCTATCTTAAAAAAGCACTCTCCGTCAAAAACGGCGACGATGCACCGAAGGCTGCGCTCATCGGACATTCGCATATGGACACCGCGTGGCTCTGGCATGTCGGCGAGACAGTCAAGAAGTGCGCGCGCACCTATGCAAACCAGCTCGCGCTCATGGACGAGTATCCGGAATATAAATTTATCCAGAGCTCCTCGTGCCACAGCGACTTCCTGCGCCGCAAATATCCCGACCTCTTCGCGCGCATTCAGCAGAAGGTCAAAGAGGGCAGATACGAGCCCAACGGCGGCGTGTGGGTCGAGTGCGACTGCAACATAACCTCCGGCGAGTCGATGGTCAGACAGTTCCTCTGGGGTCAGAGATTCACGAGAAAATATTTCGACTTCACCTCGAATTGCTTCTGGCTGCCCGATACTTTCGGCTACAGCGCGGCTATCCCGCAGATAATGAAAGGCTGCTGCGTCGATTATTTCCTGACAACTAAAATTGACTGGAACGACACCAACACATTCCCGCTTGATACTTTCTATTGGGAGGGCATCGACGGCACAAAGGTGTTCACCCATTTCAACCGCACCCACATCTGGCCCGATGCCGAGGATCTCATGACCTATGTCGCGGGCACTCCCTCGAACAGTCATTCATGCATCAAAGATAAGCGTGTTACCGACACCCGCGTTATCTCCTACGGCTACGGAGACGGCGGCGGCGGACCGCAGTTCGAGATGATCGAGGCGGCAAAACGCTGCGCCGACCTCAACGGCTGCCCGAAGTCCGAGCACAAGCTTGTCGGCGAGGCGATGAAAGAGATTGAGAGAGATGCGGTCGAGCCCGATACATACGCAGGCGAGCTCTATCTTGAGCTGCACCGTGGCACGCTCACAAACCAGCATGTCATAAAGCGCAACAACCGCAAGGCTGAGTTCGCGCTCAGAGATCTTGAAATATTCACGGTAACCGACGCGGTGAAGAACAATAAGACGGCGGACAGTGCGGATATCGCTCCGCTCTATGAGAAGCTGCTCGTCAACCAGTTCCACGATATTCTCCCAGGCACCTGCATCCCGCGCGCCCATGAGGAGTCCCGCGCCATGACTACCGCGCTTATAACCCGCGCCCGCGATCTTGTCAAGGAACTCGCTCAGAGCGACAAAGAGGACTGCGTGACCGTCACGAACACCCTTTCTTTTGACCGCTCCGATGTCATTGTTCTCGACTACAGCGGCAAGATAGTTGACGGCGGCTACAGACAGCAGGTCTACACCGATGTCAGAGGCAACAAAAAGCTCATGGTCGGCGGCGTGACCGTCCCGGCATTTTCGAGCATCACCCTCAAGCTTGTCGACGGCAAGCCCGAAGAAAACAGCGTGTTCAGCCTCGATGATAACAGCCTTGAGACTCCGTTCGCGTCCGTCAAGTTTGCGGATAACGGCACGATTTCTTCCTTTGTCGATAAGCGCGCCGACCGCGAGATTTGCGGCGATGGATATAACCTCAACACCTTCATCATGGCGGAAGATTTCCCGTCCGAGTGGGATAACTGGGATGTTGACGCCGATATCGAGATGAAGTTCGAGGATGTCTCGAAGCTTGTCAGCCGCGAAATAATTTCCGACGGCTCCGTCGCGCTCGTTATCCGCAGCAAGTATGCGATAAGCGGCAAATCGACCGTTACGCAGGATATGATATTCTTTGCGGACAGCGCCGAGGTGCGCTTCGACACCGTCATGGATTGGCAGGATAACCACCGCTTCCTCAAGACTGCGTTCGATACCTCTGTCAGGCAGGAGTTCGCCCGCTTCGATGTCCAGTTCGGCAATGTCAAGCGCCCGACCACCCGCAATAACAGCGTTGAAAAGGCAAAGTTCGAGGTGCTCAACCATAAATATACCGACCTCTCCGAGACCCGTTTCGGCGTCGCTGTTCTTAACGACAGCAAGTACGGCATCAGTGTCAACGGCGGCAAGCTGCGCCTGTCCCTGCACAAGGGCGGCCTGCGCCCCGATTTCAAGGGCGACAGAGGCGTTCACCACTGCGTCTATTCGTTCCTGCCGCATGACAGCGGCTTCGATGCCGAGAGCGTTATCCGCCCGGCATATGAGCTTAATGTTCCCACCGCAGTGACTGCTGGCGAATATTCGGCTCAGAAGCTCATGAGCATCGACGCCGACAATATATTTGTCGAGGCTGTCAAGCCCTGCGAGGATGCTCAGCGTGCATTCATAGTTCGTATGTATGAGGCAGAGGGCACCTTCACCAACGCAAAGGTCAGCTTCTTCGACGGCGCAAAGAGCGTGAAGATAACCAATATGCTCGAAGAGGAGCAGGGCGAAGTAGAGAGCATTGCGCCCGCGAAGCTTCAGTTCAGACCCTTCGAGATAAAGACCCTCAAGGTCACTTACTGAGGAGGAATATCATGACGGTTGAAAAGCTGGAACTCAAAAGCAATCCCGGGGCGACGCTCACCGCGTATCTGCTCGATACATCAAAAGAAATGCCGAATATGACCGACCGCCCGGCGGTTTTGGTTATTCCCGGCGGCGGATACTATATGTGCTCCGACCGCGAGGCTGAGCCGATAGCCATGGCATTCGCCGTGCACGGATATAACACTTTCGTCCTGCGCTATACCGTGGGCGAGGGCAAGGATTTCAAGATGCCCCTTGCCGATGCCGAAGAAGCGCTGACGCTTATACGCGAAAGGGCGGAGGAGTGGCATGTTATAAAAGACAAGATAGCCGCCATCGGCTTTTCCGCCGGCGCGCATCTTGCGGCAGCCCTCTCGACTCTCAACAGCACAAGACCCAACGCGTGCATGCTCGGCTATCCGTGCATCCTCTCCGAGATAAGCAGTATTCTGGCGTTCCCAGTGCCGTCGCTCGAAGAACATGTGGATAGAAATACCCCGCCCACATTTATCTTCGGCAGCGCGTCGGACAAAACCGTCCCGATAATAAACTCCATAAAATATGCCGAGGCGCTCACGAAAAACGAAGTGCCGTTCGAGATGCATATTTTCGCCAAGGGCTGGCACGGCTTCTCGCTGTGCACCCCGAGCGTCTGCGATAAACCAGAGTCAGTTATAGAAAATGCCCGCGCTTCCCAGTGGGTGAAGCTCTGCACCGATTGGCTCTCGGATACCTTCGCCCTCGGCGAGATGTAATAAAAATAAGATGAGCCTCCGTATTTCGGAGGCTCATTTTTTATCTTAGCTTGCAGCCATCTCTTCTATTGAATTTCCGTGGATGACGCGCTCCGTTGTCTCTTCTTCGGGCTCTGTCGTCGCTTCGTATGGGGCTTCGCTCCTGAGATATGGGACATATAATGTCCTTATGGCCGGCCTCACCCAGCAAAATCGCTGCCCTTGCTGCGAATCTATCTGAGTTTTCGGTGTGCGTTCGGATATCCATAATATCGGTCTTTTGCGATGAATGTACGAGGCTCCGAGCTTTATGTCATATATCGGATATGGTGTGTCGGCTATGGTGAGGTCTGCGGTGTAGAAAATCCTCATTCCCGGCTTGCATTGGAATTCGACTTCGGAAATCGCCGTGTTCCCGAGCGCGTCGGTTTTTCTCTTGATATTCAGCGGCTTGTTTTTCAGCTCCTGACCGTCTTCTTGGGTCAGGATGAAAAACGAGTCGTTGTTTCTGTATACCTGATATGTTGTCAGACTTTTGTTTGCGTCGCTTTTCTCGAATTCAAGGCAGTCGACATAGTTTTTTATATCGCCCTTCTTGGCGGATTCTATGTCTTTCAGCTCAAAAGAACAGAGCAGCCGTTTCTTGCCGTCGTTATCCGTGATGCAGTATGTTAAATTTTCAAAATAATATGACGGATCGCCGGTAGTGCCCATCGTGTAGACTCCGGATTGAAGCTTGCCGTCGCTGTTCCTGCGGCTCTGATATTCCTTTGTGTATTTGATGCCCTGAAGAGACATGTCTGTCAGCTTGTCGATACTCGCCGTGTTGCGGAATCGCATAATCTCGCTGTTCGGCAGAAGCTTCAGGACCTCTCTGTCAACTCCGTAGTCCGCAAGGGTGTTTTCTATTCTCGCGCGCTCGTCTGCGTCCATTGTGATGTCCGACGTGCTGTACGGCTCGATTTCGGCTTTTCTCGTCAGTCGGTATGCGTCGAAACCCGCGCATGCCGCGAGCACCAGCGCGAACGCGCAGAGCGTTACGGCGGCTTTCTTCAGCCCGGAGCTCTCCGCCTCATATTCGTGACCGCTCTCGTAGAGGAACTTATTTGCCCGCCGCAGAACGGCTATCGTGATTATCATGTTGAGTATAACCAGCGATATCGCGATAAGGAAGAAAATCGGCGCGTTTTCCGAGTTTAGGGATGTCGTTTTTGTGATGTACATATATATGTATGTCCCGCCGCTGAGCGCACTGAGAAGCACGTTTGACACAGCGCACAGCGGGAGATGCAGAGCCTCTGCGTCCTCGCGGCCTCTTGTGAGATCAATCAGCCCGTCGACAAAAAGAATCCAGAACGCCGCGCCGCATATCGCGCCGAGCAGCGAAAGAATGAAGATTGGGAGCGGGTGATCCTCCGCAATCGGAGTCAGCACCGTTGACGCGCCCGAAAGAACATATTGTCCCATTATCGCGGCGAATGATAATCCGAGCTTCCTGTGTGTCCTGCGCAGGCAGAATATGCCCGCTATCATCAGCGATTGACCGAACAGCTTTATGAGTATGTCCATGCCGCTGAGCAGACTTATTTGGAACGATGCAAAGAAGAATCCGGCGATAACGAGCGCAAGCGCGCTCTTGAATCTGAGCTCCGGAAAGCTCGCGTGAACCTGACCGAGCTTTGTCTTGACATCGTTCCTGTCGCCCATGGAGTTCTCCGCCTCAATCGCCGCGTGCTCTTCGTCCATACCACGCGCGAGGTTGCATTCGTAGGTGCACATTAAATGGTCGTAAAGCTCATTCCTGGTGTTTTCGCGCTCACGGTCTGAGATTATATCGCCGCAGACATAGTCGAGAAATCCGTCAAACCTGCCCATGATACTGCACCTCCGTTGTTTGTTGTTTTACCCTGTCTGTCCGCTTTCGGGCAGTTTTCATTGTATTATATCCTCCGTGAAATCAGAAGCTTCGTCTTCGCTGTCGACGAACGGCTCTTTGAATATCGACTCATATGACACATCGCACGGATGTACATCATAGCTGCGGCAATATGCAGGCGTGGATATTCCCGTTTGATGTATGAGCACGCGGCTCGCAGGCGACTGTATCGGCAGCTTGCGGTGGACATACTGTACCGTGTAATTCGCCGTGAGTATTTTGCTCGAATCGTCGCTCGGCTCGCCGAGATAGGCGGCGTAGATTATCTTCATGCCGTCTTTGAGTTGGAATTCAACGCGGTTTATTCTGTTTATCGACGCGTCGCTGTCCGGTTGTATGTTGAGCGGCTTGTTTTTTACAAGACCGCCGTTCTCTTCTGTCAGTATCATGAAAAGATCGCCGTTGTATTCTCCGCCCATGTTGAGCGGCATAAGATAATTCGAGGCGGTTGCGTCGGTGTAGTTGAAAATCATGCCGTCAACATATTTTCGGTCGTTTCTCGTCTGCTCGGAATCCTGCAATTCGAGAAAATACAGCGTGCGGATATAGTTGTGCGGCTCGCCGGAATCGATAATTATGCAGTATTCGTGCCTCTCAAAATTATATTCGATATCTCTGCTTTTGAAGCTAAACTCCGGGCGGGCGTTCCAGTTTGCAATAAGATTTTTCATCGTGTCGTCGAGCTCGTCTGCGCTGACCGCATTGCTGTATTTTTGCAGTTCGCTGTCCGGGAGCAGGGCAATGTTGTCGTCCGATATCCCGTAGCTCGAAAGTATTGCACAGATTCTGTCGCGCTCGCTGTCGCTCATAGATATGTCGTGTGTGTTATACGGCTGCGTTTCCGCCTTGCGCTCGGCGAGAGCAAAATCGACAGCACCGCTGAGAATGAATACGAGCGCAAACGAGCATATCACAAGCGCCGCTTTCTTGCCGCTTGATGATTCAACGGTGTATTCGTGCCCGCTTTCAAAAAACAGTTTGTTCGCGCGGACGAGCGTGATAAGCGTGACAACGATCGCGGCTACTGCGACTATAATAAATATCAGCGCGGGGAAGCCTTCTGTTTTGATATTTTTGTCCGCGCTGTAAGTGCCGCTTGAGAATGCGAGCAGTACGAGTATAGTGTTGGCAATATTTAACGCTGCGTTGAGATATATGCATGCCGAATACGGCGGATGCTTTGCCGCTTCGCGCCCGTTTGTGAGATTTTTCAGCCCTAGTGCAAACAGTGTCCAGAACACGGCGGCGCATATATATGAGCCCACGAGCAGAACGGTTGGGCGCCAACTGTATTTCTCGCTGAGCGGGTATAAAATGATATTTGCGGCAAAAAGCGCGAACTGAGCCGAGAACACGGCAAAAGATTGACCGAGCCTCTTGCTCGCTTTGCGCAGGCAGAATGTCCCGGCGAAGACCAGCGCCATGCCGAAAAGCTGAATGACTTCTTTCAAAAGCGGGTAGGAGACTTCGAGCATAAAGCTCATGAAAACGAAGCCGACCGTAACAAGCGCCAGGGCTTTTTTGAAGTCGAGCTCCGGAAAGCTCGCGTGAACCTGACCGAGCTTTGTCTTGACATCGTTCCTGTCGCCCATGGAGTTCTCCGCTTCGATTGCCGCGTGCTCCTCGTCCATACCCCGCGCGAGGTTGCATTCGTAGGTGCACATCAGATGGTCATAAAGCTCATTCCTGGTGTTTTCGCGCTCGCGCTTCGAGATTATATTGCCGCAGACATAGTCGAGAAATCCGTCAAACCTCTGCTGCAAGCTTCGCACCTCCCAGTACCCTTGAAACGGCGCCTGAGAAGCTCTGCCACTCGCGTTTTTTGTCCGCGAGCTCGGCGAGCCCCGATTCGGTTATCTTATAATATTTGCGTTTTCTGCCCTCCGCTTCGCACCAATAAGATTCGAGCGAACCCTCTTTTTCGAGCGAGTGCAGAATGGGGTAGAGCGTGCCTTCGTTGAGGCTGAACACGTTTTCGCTCATCACTTCGAGCGTCTTGATTATCTGGTAGCCGTACATATCGGTCTTTGATATGACGCTGAGCACCAACAGCCCCGTGCTGCCCTTTGCGAGTTCCTTGCTTATTTTCATACTATCACCTCGTATACAATTTTACTCAATGCATTGAGTATCTATGCATATATGCTATCATGTATTTTCGCCTTTGTCAACAGAAAAAAGAAATTTTTGCATTCTCCGCCCGCATTGAATATGCAATACAGTTGTGGTATAATCTACCTGTTATTCAGTTCGGAGGTGCATTTTATGGATAAAAAGATAGCGGTCCTGACCGGGGGAACGTCAGGCATAGGCATGCAGACCGCGCTCGCGCTCAAAAGTGCGGGATATACCGTTTATGAACTCAGCCGCCGTGCGCAGGGTGTCGAGGGACTCAACCACCTCGTCGCCGATGTGACGGACGAAGCGGCAGTGAAAAAGGCGGTCGATGAGATAGTCGCTCGCGAGGGCAAGATAGATGTGCTCGTCAACAACGCGGGCTTCGGCATCTCGGGCGCAGTTGAGTTCACAAAGACCGAGGACGCCAAGCGCCTTTTTGACACGAACTTTTTCGGCATGGTGAATATGAACCGCGCCGTCGTTCCGGTTATGCGCGAAGCGGGGCAGGGGAGAATAGTCAATATCAGCTCCGTCGCCGGGCAGATTCCGATTCCGTTCCAGACCTATTATTCCGCAGCGAAAGCGGCGACAAATTCATATACCATGGCGCTTGCAAACGAGCTTCGTCCCTACGGTACCACGGTCTGCGCGGTTCAGCCGGGCGATATAAAAACGGGCTTTACAAAGGCGCGCGAAAAGACGGTCGACGGCGACGATGTCTACGGCGGACGCATCGGGCGCTCTGTCTCCCGCATGGAGCATGACGAGCAGACCGGCATGGATCCCGCGGTCGCCGGAAAATTTATCGCCAATGTCGCCATGAAGAAAAGGGTGAGCCCGATATACACCATCGGCGCGAGCTATTCGTTCCTGACCTTCCTCACCCGCCTCATGTCGTGGAAGACCATGAACAAGATAATCGGCGCGATATATGCAAAATAAGCGCAAAATTTGAATAGAGTCTCCGTTGCCGGGCGCGGCGGAGACTTTTTTAAGAAAAACTGAAAAAAATTGCAAATAAGGCTTGACAGAATGACGAATTTATAGTATATTAGTCTGCGTCGTCGGACGAAAAACCGATCGATCAGGGAGCATAGCTCAGCTGGGAGAGCACTTGCCTTACAAGCAAGGGGTCACAGGTTCGAGCCC
>ERZ827520.4090-NODE-4090-length-11165-cov-4.209451_pt1 | contig 11165 bp, 9 predicted proteins | sample MGYA00519581_ERZ827520 | MGnify/ENA primary metagenome ERZ827520 (study PRJEB31778, sample SAMEA3449339) | human gut metagenome | biome: human gut; feature: human-associated habitat; material: faeces | place: United Kingdom | collected 2010/2012 ...
CGGTCATCACAACGCCCGCCGTCTCATCCCCTGCCTGCAGGCGGGATTTGCAAAGCTCGATCGTCCAGTCGCAGAAATTGTCCCAAATAAAATCGTACAGCTTCTGCACCGCGATGCCAAGCTCAAATTTTTCGAGGTTGTCGGTCACGGCCTTTGCCAGCGTGTTGAAGCGGGAAACGATCCACTTATCCTCCAACGTCAACGCATCCGGCAGGGTCAGGGCCACGTCGTTGTCCCCAATATTCATCAGGATGAAGCGGGCGGCGTTCCACAGCTTGTTCGCAAAGTTGCGGGAAGCCTCCACCTTCTCATCCATGAACCGCATGTCGTTTCCAGGGCTGTTGCCGGTCGCCAGCATGAAGCGGAGAGCGTCCGCGCCGTACTGGCCGATCACCTCCAGCGGGTCGATGCCGTTGCCGAGGGATTTGGACATCTTCCGGCCCTTGGCGTCCCTCACCAGCCCGTGGATGAACACCGTATGGAACGGCGCCTTTCCCATATGCTCGATGCCGGAGAACATCATCCGCACCACCCAGAAGAAGATGATATCGTAGCCGGTGACCAGGGTGTCGGTCGGATAGAAGTACTCCAGCTCCGGCGTTTTGTCCGGCCAGCCGAGGGTGGAAAAGGGCCAGAGCGCGGAGGAAAACCAGGTATCGAGGGTGTCCTCGTCCTGGTGGAGATGCGCGCCGCCGCATTTCGGACAGACAGACGGCGTCTCCCGGCTGACGACCAGCTCTCCGCAGTCGCCGCAGTACCACGCCGGGATGCGGTGGCCCCACCAGAGCTGGCGGGAAATGCACCAGTCGCGGATATTTTCCAGCCAGTGAAAATACACCTTGTCAAACCGTTCCGGCACAAATTTGGTCTCGCCGTTCTTCACCGCGTCGATCGCGGGGCCGGCCAGCTCCTTCATTTTCACGAACCACTGGAGGGACACCCGCGGTTCGATCACGGTGTGGCAACGGTAACAGGCGCCGACGTTGTGCTTCATCGGCTCGACCTTCACCAGGTACCCCTGCTCCTCGAGGTCCTTCACGATGGCCTTCCGGCATTCCATGATGGTCAGGCCCTGGTACTTACCGGCCAGTTCGTTCATCACGCCGTTCTCGTCGGTCACGGTGATGACCGGCAGGTTATGGCGCAGGCCGACCTCAAAATCGTTCGGGTCGTGGGCGGGTGTGATCTTCACCACGCCGGTGCCAAAATCCATTTCCACATAGGTATCAGCCACCACAGGAATGCATTTGCCGACCAGCGGAAGGATGACATTTTTGCCCACCAGATGACGGTACCGCTCATCGTCGGGATGAACCGCCACGGCGGTGTCGCCCAGCATGGTCTCCGGCCGGGTGGTGGCGAGCTCCAGATATTCGCCGGTGGGTTTGCCCTCCCCATCCGCTATGGGATACCGCAGGTGCCAGAAGAAGGCGTCCTTCTCCTCAAACTCCACCTCGGCGTCCGAAATGGAGGTATGGCAGTGAGGACACCAGTTGATGATCCGTTCCCCGCGATAGATCAGGCCCTTCTCGTACAGGCGGACGAACACCTCCCGCACGGCCCTGGAGCAGCCCTCGTCCAGCGTAAAGCGCTCCCTCTCCCAATCGCAGGAGGAGCCGAGCTTTTTCAGCTGTTCAACGATCCGGCTACCGTAGGTTTCCTTCCATGCCCAGGCGCGCTTGAGGAATTCCTCCCGGCCGAGCTGTTCCTTGGTCAGGCCCTCTTTCGCCATGGCCTCCACGATTTTCGCCTCGGTGGCGATGGAGGCGTGGTCAGTGCCGGGCATCCACAGCGCCTCGTAGCCCTGCATCCGCCGCCAGCGGATCAGGATATCCTGCATCGTCTCATCCAGCGCGTGCCCCATGTGGAGCTGTCCTGTAATATTCGGAGGCGGGATGACGATGGTATAGGGCTTTTTCTCCGGATTGACTTCCGCGTGGAAGTATCCGCCCTCCGTCCAGAAGCGGTAGATGCGGTCCTCCACCTCTCCGGGCTCATAGGTTTTTGCCAGCTGCTTATTTTCCGCCATTTTAACCATTCCTTATTGATAAATTGCCGCGCTGCTCGGCCCGCGGCGATGTTTCCCCGGTGTTTGGCCGCAACAGGAATGCCGCCTCAGTGACTGCTGTTTATTCTATCACAGCGCCTGCCGGGTTGCAAGCGGCTACTCCCGCCCGTTCCCTGCTTACAGCCTTTTACGGCTTGACGACTGCCGGCGAACGCGTCCGTTTTTCCTGACGCCGTTATTCCGCCATGCAAAAAGGCCGCGGACGAAACGTCCGCGGCCTCATACCTCAATCCACTCTCGCCGGCGGGCAAGCACATGCGGACGGACGCGGCGAACCGCTTCCCTCTGCGACCTGTTTGCCGGCGGATTTTTAAGGAAGCTCCGCTATACGTTCCGCCGTTTCTGCCGGATAACGGAGCCTACTACCTTGTGGATGAAAAACATCATGCGTTCTCCCTGCTCTCGCTGTATTCCTGTTTCCGTTCAGTATAACAGAAACGCCGGCCGTTGTAAAGACTGTTACAAAGAAAAATCCGTTTTCCGGGCAAAAGCATAGAAACAGCCTGCATAAAAGAAGCATAAATCACGTCTTTGCTTCTCCAAACCGCAGGGAAATAATGATGATTCGTGGGTTTCCTTAAAAAATTTCCATTTTTCAGTAGGATAAAAACCGGATTCGTGGTATGCTGGTTAGCGGAACGGCGGACCTGCTCCTCCCGGCGGCGGCAGGCCCCTTCCTCTGTTGTCCGATGATTCACCCTGCCGCCGGAGACGAGGAGCAAGCCATGCGCACGATGCGTCGAATTCGGAAAAAGACTACCTACGATAAAGCGAGGGAAATACTCAGCCGGGCGGAATGGGGCGTCCTGTCCACCACCTGCGACGACGGTCTCCCCTACGGCGTGCCCCTTTCCTTCGTCCTGACCGGGAACGCGGTGTATTTCCATTGCGCAACCGAGGGGCAGAAGCTGGACAACCTCATGCACGACCGTCGGGTGTGCCTGACGGCGGTGAACGCCCCGAAGGTCCTGCCTGAAACGCTGAGCATGGCGTATGAAAGCGTCATGGCGTTCGGGGAAGCCCGTATCGTTTACGGGGAGGCGGAACGGCAGGCGGCCCTGCGGCTGCTCTGTGAAAAATACGCCCCCGACCGGCCGGCCGAAGGGGTGGACGCCTATTTGAAAGCCCACGGTAAAAATACCGTCGTCGTCCGGATGGACGTGGAATACATCTCGGGCAAGGCCTCCCGCTGACGGGATTCCCCGGCCATTCCGCCGGACTGTTTTTGCCGCTTTCCTGCTTTCATATATCGGAAGGGTCTGAAGATATGAAAATTATCGTAGTCAACGGCACGTCCGTGCAGGGCGTCACCCATTATATGAAGGACCTGTTCCTCCGCCATATGTGTACCGCTGACGGCAATGAAATCGTCGAATTTTACCCGAAGGACCTGCCGCCCTTCTGCGTCGGCTGCAAAAGCTGCTTTCTGAAGGGCGAGGAAACCTGTCCGCATTTTGCGAAGACGGATCCGGTATGGCGGGCCATGCTGGAGGCGGATCTGCTGGTATTCGCTTACCCTGTATACGCCCTACGCGCGCCGGCGTCCATCAAGTCCCTGCTCGATCATCTTTGCGTTCATTGGATGGTTCACCGGCCCGATCCGAAAATGTTTCAGAAAACCGCGGTAATCCTCACGAACAGCGTTGGCGCGCCCAATGGCTCGGCGCAAAAGGACGTGAGGACCAGCCTGTCATGGATGGGCGTTTCCAGGGTATACGCCTGTGGGGCGGGGATGATGGGAGACATCTTTATCGAAAAAATGACGGAGCCGCACCGCCGCATGCTGGCGAAAAAAATGGAACGGCTTGCGGGCAGGGCGGCCAAAACAACGCCGCGCCGACGGAAAAGTCCCCGGGTCGGCCTGCTGTTTTCCCTATGCCGGCTTCAGCATAAAATGGTCTTGAAATCCGAAACAACGCCCAGCCTCGATAATGCGTACTACCTGCAAAACGGCTGGATACGGGCGAAAAGCGCAGGAAAAAGGGAGTAAGTCCGCCTTTTCCTGCGCAAGCGCTGCTTTTACAGCACAAACCGGCCGGCGGGAGAAGAATGCCCCGTCGGCCGGTTATATTTTTTGAAAAATCCCCCTCCGCTCGCCCTCAGCCCTGCCAGTACTTCCGATCCAGGCTGCGGTACTGCACCGCCTCCGCCACATGGGCGGTGTCGATCACATCCGCCCCGTCGAGGTCAGCCACGGTGCGGGCCACCTTCAGCAGCCGGTCATACGCCCGTGCGGACAGACCGAGCCGGTCGAACGCGCCCCGCAGCAGGGCTTCCGCCGCCGGGGTCATCCGGCAGACCTCCCGCAGCAGCCGGGGAGGAACCCGGGCGTTGCAGGTCACCCCTGTTCCCTGATACCGGCGGAGCTGGCGGGCGCGGGCGGCGTTCACCCGTTCCCGGATCACCGCCGAGCTTTCGGCCGTCCCTCCCGCCGTGAGCTGGTCGAATTCGACCGGCGGCACCTCGATATGCAGGTCCACCCGGTCGAGGAGGGGACCGGAGACCTTCGCAAGATAGGCCCGCCGGGCGTTCGGGGAGCAGTGACAGGGACGGGTGGGATGCCCCAGATAGCCGCAGGGGCAGGGATTCATCGCCGCCACCAGCATAAACGCACAGGGATAGGTCAGGGAGGCGTTCACCCGGGAAATGGTGACCTGCGAATCCTCCAGCGGCTGGCGGAGCGCCTCCATCGCCGTGCGGCTGAATTCCGGCAGCTCATCGAGGAACAGCACCCCCTGGTGCGCTAAGGAAACCTCCCCCGGCCGGGGAATCGACCCACCCCCTGCCAGCCCGGCGGCGGACACCCCGTGGTGGGGGGAACGGAAAGGCCGCGCTTTGAGCAGCCCCGCCCCGCCGGGCAAAGCGCCGGCAATGGAATGAATCTTGGTCGCCTCCAGCGCCTCCGCCGGGGTCATATCCGGCAGGATAGAGGGAAGGCGGCGGGCCAGCATACTCTTGCCCGAGCCGGGCGGCCCGATCAGCAGGATATTGTGGGAACCGGCGGCCGCGACCTCCAGCGCGCGACGAGCGGCGAGCTGTCCCTTCACATCGGCAAAGTCCGCCGTCTCGCCTTCCCCTGCGTACAGGCCGGGAAAGTCCTCCGGTCGGGCGGGCCGCAGGGTCGCTTCGCCCGAAAAATGCGCCAGGAGCGCCGTCACCGTTGTGACCGGATAGACCTCGATCCCGTCCACCACCGCGCCCTCCGCCGCGTTGCCGGCGGGGATAAAGACCCGGCGGAAGCCCGCCTCCCTCGCGGCAAGCGCCATCGGCAGCACCCCGCGCACCGGACGGACCTCCCCGGTCAGGGACAGCTCCCCGATAAAGGCCGCGTCGTCCAGCGGCTCATGAAGCTGCCCGCTCGCCTTGAGCAGGGCGAGGAGAAGGGGCAGGTCGTACACCGAGCCCTCCTTGCGAACGTCGGCCGGCGCAAGATTCACCGTGATCCGGCTGACCGGATAGGTGAACCCGCAGTTTTTGATGGAGGCCCGCACCCGGTCCCGGGATTCCCTTACCGCCGCGCCGGGCAGGCCGACGACGTCAAAGCCGGGCAGGCCCTGGGAAAGGTCGGCCTCCACATCAATCCGGAAGCCCTCCACGCCGAGCAGTCCCAGGCTTTGAATCCTCGCAAACATCCCGTCGCCTCCCCTTTCCACTTTCTGCTATTCCGTAGTTTAAGTATAGCCTGCCTCGGCGGCGGTGACAAGCGGATGAACGTGAATAAAGCACACAACACCCGCACGAGCTCCTTCGCTTTCCCTGTCCGGACGATTGCAACCGGCGGCGGAATATGCTACACTGAAACCGCACGGCGAAAAGCCGGCGGCACGGTCTGCTAAATAAGCAGCAGAGGGATCGATTGATGGATTGAAAACGTGAAAATATGATTTTTTTGCGCCGGAATTTGTTCCTCTGCCGCAAAAAGCTCTCGGCAATGTCGACTGCTGGTCGAAACCGTCTCAAATTCAACGGGGAATAGGGAATGGAGATTATCATGAACGACTTTTTCACACCGACCCATTATCTTGTGGAAAAAATCGATGGGGATTACGCCTGGCTTTCCCGCGCCGACGGCACGGGCGACGCGATGCCGGTGGCCCGTGCTCTCCTGCCCGCCGAAATCGACGAGGGCTCCCGCCTTCTCTGGCAGGACCTCCAATATACGCTCGAAGCATGAACGGACGGCTGGAACGCGCCGAGCGGCTGACCCTGCTGGCCGAACGGCTGCAGGAAGAGGAACGCCGTCGGGAAGACGAACGGCTGATTGAGGAAGCGAACCGCACGGGAGCGCCGGCCCCATACTCCGGCGGCGATCGCCGATCGGTTCGCCCTGCTGGAACGGGAAGCGCTGGCGAAACCGCTTTCCGATTCCGTGCTGACAGCGTATGGGGAGCTGTTGTATTATTACAGCGTTCTCCAACCGGATTCCGAAACCGCCGGACTTCTGCTCCGGCTGATCGGCCGGGAACGCCTCGACCGGCCCTCCTCCACCGCCCGCCGGTTTCTCGCCGGAGCGGCGCTATACGCCGGTCAAGCCGGGGAATCGGCGGCCCTCGCCCGCGAAGGGATCGAAGCCGCGGAAAAACAGCCGGGGAATGGTCTTAATCCGATGAACGCCGATCTTCTCCGTAATTTGCTCGCCCAAATAGGATTGGCGGCTCCGGAACCGCCTCTCCCTTCCCCTCAGACCGGAAACACCGAAGAAAAGGAACATACGGCGACATGAATAGGACGCACAAAAAAACAAGGAATTCCCGGCGGGCGGCGATAGCGGCCGCATTGCTTTTGTTCGCTTTCCCGCTCCCTCTGCCCGGCTGCTCCTCCGCGCCGTCCCCGTCCTCAACGGGGCAGGACGGACTAGTCTCCTCCGCCCCCGTGGTGGAAAAGACCCGGTTTCTGCTGATCGACACCGACGTCGGGAACGACATCGACGATACGCTGGCTCTCGCGCTGGCATTAAACACGCCGGAAGCGGCGATCGTCGGGATCACCACCGTTTACGTTCAGCCGGAAAAACGGGCGGGCATCGCCCGGGGACTGACCGCTCTGTACGGACAACCGGATATTCCGGTCGCCGCCGGGGCCGGCGCGCCCCGGAACGGGTCGTGGCCCGCCTCCTATGGTCCGTCCTATGGAACCGTCGCGGCGGGGCAGTCCTCCGAAACGGCGGTGGAACTCATCCTCCGGGCGGCGGACGAGACGGAGGGCCTGACCATCGTCGCGATCGGGCCACTGACCAATATTGCCGCTGCGCTGACCGAACGGCCCGCGCTGGCTTCCCAGGCAAGGCTTATCCTGATGGGCGGCCGGGCGGCGGACAATGGGGAAGCGGAATGGAATTTCTCCTGCGACCCGGAGGCGGCAGAAATCGTTCTCTCCTCCGGGATGGATATCACCCTGATCGGGCTGGACGTCACCGAACGCTGCCCGATGACGCTGAAAATCACCACGGCGCTCGGCCGGGCCGAAAGTGAACCAGCCAGGGAACTGACACGTCTGGTCTCCCGTTATACGGCGGAGAACGGCAAGCCGTTCCTGCATGATCCCCTCGCCATGGCGGAGGCGCTGAACCCCGGCCTGGTTACGCTGGAGCCGATGGCGCTCACCGTGACGGAGGACGGGCGGCTCCTTCCGGCCGGGGAAGGTTCCTCGCCGAACGTCCAGGCCGCCGTCGATGTGGAGCTGACCGCATTCCTGCCGTATTTTCAGAAAATCATATGCCGGTAGCCGCCCGGCAAAGGAGGAACCGTTATGCCTTATCCGCCCGCCGTCCTTTTTGATTTGGACGGCACGCTGACCGACCCGATGGAGGGCATTACCAAATCCGTTCAGCTTGCTCTGCGGCGGCAGGGGATCGAGGTGACCGACCGGCGGACGCTCTGCCCTTTTATCGGCCCGCCTCTGTTTGAATCCTTCCAGAAATATGCCGGGATGGACGACGGGCAGGCCGCGCGTGCGGTGGAGGATTACCGTTCCTATTTCTCTGAAACCGGTATTTTTGAAAATCAGGTATATCCCGGCATTCCCACCCTGCTGCAGGAGCTGCACGAGGCCGGAACCTTTACCGCCGTCGCCACACTCAAACCCGCGGTATTCGCCCGGCGGATCGCGGAGCATTTCGGCTTTCTCCCCTTTCTCGACCGGGTGGCCGGGAGCGAGCTTTCCGGCCGCCACACCACCAAGGGTGAAATTATCCGCCAGGCACTGGAGGGGCTGCCCGACGCCGTCCGGCAGGGGGCCGTGATGGTTGGGGACCGGGAAAACGACATCGCCGGCGCAAAAGAAAACGGCCTGCGCGGCATCGGCGTGCTTTTCGGCTACGGCAGCCGGGAGGAGCTTACAGCGGCCGGGGCAGTCGACCTGGCGGAAGGCGTCGAGGCGCTGGACCGCCTGCTCTGCGCTCTGTAGAGCGCGATCGGATGGGTGGGGGGACGGCTGTTCCTGCTTTCCGCAGCGCCGATAATCTCCCGCGCTTCCGCCGGTGAAATGGTGAAATGGTGAAATGGTAAAACGGTGAAAAGTCGAAAGAGGGTTTGTTTCGGATGGACCTGAATAATAATAACATGAAAAGGCTGTTGGCGATCGTGGCGTTCGCCATCCTGCTGCTGGTAGGGCTGCAGAATTTGCCGGCGGTGATGGGATTTTTCGGCTTTCTGCTCAAGCTGTTTTTCCCCTTCCTGCTGGGGCTGTGCATTGCCTTTATCCTCAACGTGCCTCTTCGCTTTGTGGAGAGGGTCCTATTCCGTAATCCGGGAGCGGACGGCTTTCGGAAAAAGCTCCGCCGCCCGCTCTGTCTCGTCATTACCATCCTGCTGGTGGGCGGCGTGGTGTTTATCGTGATGTTCCTGATCCTGCCGGAGGTCGGGCGGACGCTTCAGACCATGGCGGAGCGGATTCCCCCTTTTCTTACCGGCGTACAAGCCTGGATTACCGACCTGATCGCCCAGCATCCCGAATGGGCCGACTGGCTGACCACTCTGGATATCGACTGGAACAAGCTCAGCACCGGGGCGGTGGAGCTGTTGAAAAACGGCACCGGCGTACTGCTGAATTCCACTCTCAGCGTAGCAACCTCCGTATTCAGCGCGCTGTTTAACTTCTTTCTCGGCTTTGTTTTCGCCGTCTATGTGCTGATGCAGAAGGAAAAGCTCGGCCGTCAATCCCGAAAGGTGCTGTACGCCTATCTGCCCGAAGCGAAGGCCGACCGGGTGGTATCGGTCTGTTCTCTCGCGAACAAAACCTTCTCCAGCTTTCTTTCCGGCCAGTGTCTGGAGGCCTGCATCCTCGGCGCGCTTTTCTTTATCGCGCTGACGGTTTTCCGCTTCCCCTACGCCCTGCTGATCAGCGTCCTTACCGCCTTTACCGCCCTGATTCCCGTGTTCGGCGCGATTATCGGCTGCATAATCGGGGCCTTCTTTATCCTGATGGTCAATCCCATGCAGGCGCTGTGGTTCGTTATTCTTTTCCAGGTCATCCAGCAGATCGAGGGGAACCTGATTTATCCCCATGTGGTGGGGAATTCGGTGAACCTGCCCTCCATCTGGGTGCTGGTCGCGGTCACGATCGGCGGCAGCACCATGGGGGTGGCCGGGATGCTGCTGTTTATCCCTCTGTGCTCGGTGCTGTACGCCCTGTTCCGGGAAACGGTGGGCAAGCGGCTGCAGAAGCGCCGCATCCCGAAGGAAAAAACGGAGGCCGCCGTTCCCGCCGCCACCGTCCCCCCGGAGGAGCCAGCGGAATAAACGCGGCTGCCGAAAGCCCTGTTCGCGGCATTCCTCCAAAAAAAGCCCCGCCCCTCCGCGTCGCCGATGCGGAGGGGTGGGGCTTTTCGCTTTAGTAATCTATTCCTTGTAATACTCGATCAGGGTGACGGCGTCGTCCGCCGTACGGAAGTTCAGCTTCATGCCGTCTCCCAGCGCGTAGGAAATCCCCGAGGTAACCTCCTCATATCCATCCCCGTACAGCGCCTTCACCTCGTCCAGCTTCATCCCGGTCTTCGCGCCCTCCGACGTGGTCAGGGAAGCGTCCTTCAACTCCACGCTGTAGATGATGGATTTTTCCTGCTCCTTATAGGTGTAGACGGTAAAGCCCTCGTAATAATAAATGCTGTCCGACCCGTCGTAATGGCAGCTTGGCGCCTGAACAACGTTGGTCGGTTCGCCCAGCTTCTCCTGCGTTTCGGCGGTGAACTCCGCGCCAAGCGCCAGCGCCGTCCCGCTGACCGTCACCTGCGAAGCGATCTTTCCGTCTCCCTCCGATTTTCCGCAGGCGGAGAGGCCGAGCGCCAGCGCCAGAGCCGTTAATACCATCGCCAGTTTCTTCATGAAATTCATAAGGATTACCCCTTTCCTGTATTGGATATCTGCTTTTTAATAAACCACCGTTATTTCACAGCCTTCGCAGTCCTCCGGCGGAATATAAGCGGAAAAGCCGGTTCCCTCCGCTCCGCTTTCCTCCAGCAGAGCGGCTTCATACAACGGGAAGGCCTCCACATACCGCACATCCGTCCCATTGGAGAGCCGCAGGTACAGATGCTCCGCATCGGCGGCGTCTCCAGAGACAACGCCGTAAAAATGCCGAAGGCCGCTCACCTCCCGCGTCCGGAGCCCGACTCCCCCCGCCTCCAGCGGCTCCGCCTCCCGCAGCTTTGCCGACGGCGTCCGCTCGGGAGCGGGCATCACCGGCGCGCTTTGCAGAAGGTTGCGGAGATTGCGCTCCACAATCTCGATCACTACGGTGTCGTATGCGGTCGCTTCCAGCTCATCGAGCGAATAAGGCACGGCACGGGAGAATTTGGCCGACTCCATATTCTGCGCCAGAAAAGGAAGAAGGGCGTTGGTGAAGGAATCCCGGAACATCAGGAGCGAGCCGTCGGCGCCCTCGTTCCGGGTGGTGATCAGCACGTCCTCTTCACTATGAAAATTGGAGGTATACTGGTAGCTCCAATCGACGGCGAAAACCGCCTGCCGATCCCGATAGCCCAGCGCGGGAAAAATCATCGCGTCCAGATCGCCCGCCCAGCTCCGCCGCCACTCCCATACGGCGTCGGCATAGGTTTCGTGCGCCTTCCCGGCGGTATCCAGGATGGTATTATACCCGA
>ERZ827520.4094-NODE-4094-length-11162-cov-8.466553_pt1 | contig 11162 bp, 6 predicted proteins | sample MGYA00519581_ERZ827520 | MGnify/ENA primary metagenome ERZ827520 (study PRJEB31778, sample SAMEA3449339) | human gut metagenome | biome: human gut; feature: human-associated habitat; material: faeces | place: United Kingdom | collected 2010/2012 ...
TTGCAGATCTTCTGCTGTGATGGTTTCCAGTTTGGTCATTTTTTCACTTCCTTTCCGTTTGCTATTGACATTCTGCGTCTCATGATTTAGACTTATAATTAGTCAATAGATTCGTTTTCTATTTTTAGACTAACATAATCCCAAACCACTGTCAAGACTAATTTATAATATAAATTTCTATAAATCTATTTTGAGGTGCAGTCATGTCTGATTTTCAGTGCAAGTTTTATCTTCTGGACGGCGCGGAGACGCTGGAGTGCAAAGATGGTAATGCAGAGTATGTCGCAAAAATAGCAGACCGTCCGTTTCCGGACAGCCTGCTGTCGTTCGTATATTATGACGTGAATCAATGGGAACCGCGTTTCCATGAAGCGGAGCGCTCGCTGATGGCATTTTATCAGACGCGAGACACAACGTGCCTGAAGCCGGTGCAGAAGCTTCTGGACGATTTTAAGGACGAGCATCCGTATTTTTTCTACCTGTGGCTGGATTGGAGCGACCGGTTGAAGCAGGCAGCAGATTACAAAAATCTCACGAAGCTGTTGCCGCACAAGGAGTTGGCGCACGTTCCGAGCAATCTGGCGACCATGCAGCAGCAAATTCTGCGCCTGTTCCAGACAGTTCTGGACGCAAGTATCACTGACGTGGATTTTTCCATTCGGGTACAGGCGTATGAACAGGCTCCGTCCTTGCAGAAATTTGACTTCCAGCCGATGAAGATTTCGTTTGAGTTTGTGGGTGAAAAGCAATTTGCGGAGATACTTTATCCGGAAAGTATGTACGACCTGATCGACTTTTCCCTGCGCAAGTGCGTTCAGGAAAAGATCATGATGCGCACCTGTAAAAACTGCGGCAAATATTTTGCGCTCACGGTTCATGGCAGCACAGAGTATTGCAGCCGCGTGTTCGACAGCCGCGGGCGCACCTGCAAGGAGGTCGGCGCGATGCGGCAGTATGCGCAGGTTCATGCATCGGATGAGCTTCTGAAAATCTATCGCCGCGAGTATAAGCGCCGCTTCGCGTGGATTCGTGCGGGGAAAATCTCGCAGGAGGCGTTTGCTGCGTGGAGCAAAGAAGCGCAGAAGGAAAAGGAGAAATGCGACAAGGGCGAGATTTCACGAGAGGATTTCATCTGGAAGTTAAAGCATCCGTAAGGCGGTAAGTAAAAGATGCAATCACGGAATCGTCCAGAACCACCTGTCAGAGCAAATAACGCCCGCCAATGTCTTGTGCCCACTGGGAATTCCCAGTGGGCACATGTTTGCTCTCAATGCTTGGCTTTATCCAAGTGCAATACTTTTTCTGGCGCTGCTGTCATACATGCGAATCAGGATCGCCGCAACCTCGCTGCGCTTGATGGAATCGGTCGGGTGGAACGTTCCGTTCGCGTCGGAACCGGTCAAGACGCCCGCGCGGTAGAAGTCGTAGATTTCCGCCGCAAACGCATCGCCGGTCTTCACGTCGGGAATCGCGTTGTCCGTAACCGTATTCATATCACACAGGTCGTCCGTCGCCGCGTGGAAGATGTGGACAAATTCCGCGCGCGTGACTGCGGCGTTCATCTGCGCAGCCGTGTAGCTGCCATAGGCACGCTCAATCAGACCGTTATTGACGGCGTAATCCACATACGTGCTGTACCAGTTCGGGTAGCCGTTTTCCAGAGAAACCTTGCTCCGGTAATTGAGCTGATGCAGAACGGCCGCCAGCTTGATTGCCTGCGCAACCGTCATGTTTTCGTCCGGACGGAATTCCGTGCTGGTAACGCCGTCGATTAGATGCACTTTCCACGCGCTCTTTACCGCGTCATAATACCACGCGGACGCGGGAACGTCGCGGAACGGGAACGTCGGAGTTGTGCTCGGCAGCCCGATAATCGGGATAGTCGGGAAGCTCGGGCGGTCATCGCCGTCCGGCTTCGGGATGATTTTGGTCACTCTGCTAAGCTCGGCATTGCATACCTTGCAGTAAACGACCTCGTCGTAACTGCCTTTGTGATCCTTCGTTGCAGGAACGACATTTTCGCGAACGGCTTTTCCCTCTGTGTGGCCGAGTGCTGCAATCTCCCGGGTTTCCGTTGCGTCGCAGCCGTCACGCTGGCAGGAACGAGTCTTTTCGCCCTTTGCAGTGCAGGTCGCTTCGGTTGTAACTGTCCAGTCGCTCCAATCGTGGCCGAGCGGATTGCCGTCGGTTGCGCTGCAAACCGAGCAGGTTCTCGGTGCGGTGCAGCTTGCAGCTGTCCAAGTGTGACCCTTGGCGGGAACCTCAGTCTGCGCAACAAGGACTTCGTTGCAGACGGAGCAGTGCTTGCCCTCGGTCTTGCCCGCCATTGTGCAGGTCGGCTCTACGGCTGCATCGATTACTTCGGTGTGCCCCTTGGCCGCAATTTCTTCGGTTTCTACTGCATCACAGCCTTCACGCTGGCAGCTGCGGGTCTTCTCGCCCTTTTCCGTGCAGGTCGCTTCAGTCGTGACCGTCCAGGCGCTCCAGTCGTGGCCGAGTGCCTCGCCGTCCGTCGCACCGCAAACCGAGCAGGTTCTCGGCTCCGTGCAGCTTGCCGCTGTCCAAGTGTGTCCCTTGGCGGGAACCTCAGTCTGCGCAACGAGAACTTCATTGCAGACGGAGCAGTGCTTGCCTTCCGTCTTGCCCGGCACTGTGCAGGTCGGCTCGACTGCCGCATCAGTTACTTCGGTGTGACCATTTGCGGGAATATCCACGGTATCCGTCGCATCGCAGCCCTCGCGCTGGCAGGAACGAGTCTTTTCGCCCTTCGCAGTGCAGGTCGCTTCGGTTGTAACTGTCCAGTCGCTCCAATCGTGGCCGAGCGGATTGCCGTCGGTTGCGCTGCAAACCGAGCAGGTTTTCGGTGCAGTGCAGCTTGCCGCCGTCCATGTGTGTCCCTTTGCAGGAATTTCAGTTTGCGCAACAAGAATTTCGTTACAGACGGAGCAGTGCTTGCCCTCCGTCTTGCCCGGCTTCATGCAGGTCGGTTCGACCGCCTGGTCGATCACTTCCGTATGGCCCTTGGCCGCAACAGTTTCCTGCGCGACGAGAATCTTTCTACAGACGGAGCAGTGCTTGCCCTCTGTCAAGCCTGGCTCTGTGCAGGTCGCAGCGATCGCTTCATCAACGACTTCTGTGTGCGTCTCGCATTCAACCGTGACAGCGCCCGCCTTTGTCTCGACCGCAACCGGATGCAAATCATTGTCAACAAAATCTTTACTGTTCGTCGTAATCGTAATGGGATAGTACCCTGCTCCCTGCGGTGCCTGGAATGTCAGCACCACAATGACGCCGTCAGCTTCAGCCGCACCATCCAAGCCGTCCCAAACAATGCTGATCGGGTTGTCGTTCAGTTTTCCCGGCTTTGTCATTGCCAGTCCTGCAAAAGCCTCACCTGCTGAAATCTTTGTCAGGGTCAGGCCCTCTGCATATTGAACTGTGATCTTTGCGCCGAGGATACCCGTATTGCCGGTTATTCTGATCGGAACATCGACCGTCGCTCCCGCTTCTGCCGTAACCGAATCCGCAGACACTACCGGACCGGTGTGCGTTTCGCCTTCGACCGTGACAGCGCCCGCCTTTGTCTCGACCGCAACCGGATGCAAATCATTGTCAACAAAATCTTTACTGTTCGTCGTAATCGTAATGGGATAGTACCCTGCTCCCTGCGGTGCCTGGAATGTCAGCACCACAATGACGCCGTCAGCTTCAGCCGCACCATCCAAGCCGTCCCAAACAATGCTGATCGGGTTGTCGTTCAGTTTTCCCGGCTTTGTCATTGCCAGTCCTGCAAAAGCCTCACCTGCTGAAATCTTTGTCAGGGTCAGGCCCTCTGCATATTGAACTGTGATCTTTGCGCCGAGGATACCCGTATTGCCGGTTATTCTGATCGGAACATCGACCGTCGCTCCCGCTTCTGCCGTAACCGAATCCGCAGACACTACCGGAGCTGTTCCCGCTGCGTATACTGGCATGCTGAGCAGAATTGCCAGTGCACATAAGAATGCTACCAATCTCTTCATATGTTTTTTCGCTTCCTCCTCAACACTAGTTTACCTTTATCGGCAGTCAGGGTGCAGCGCTGCACCCTGACTAAATTCAAGCATATTACGGAGCCCATGGATCATTTACACGCGGTCTGTACTGAACCCAGTTCTGAACATTGCTGATCAAATCTGTTTCTGTTACGGCAGACAGACTTTCTTTGGATTCAAGCTTATAATACTTGAACACTTTGTAGTAGTCATTATAAGATGCCTGATAATATTTAAAGCGGAAGAATCTCGGAGTCGGCCCAGCTGTAGCCGAAGTGTTGAATTCGCTGGAGCAGTTGTAGCTTGGCATATTCGCATTATTGCAATAGCTGTTGTCCAGATACGGATGATTTTTTGTTGAGAGGTTTGCGTGGAAATACCCGTACCAGAAATTATCTGCTACACCTGTTGAGCGGAATTTATGGGAAATCGATCGATGCGTATTATTGGCATAAGGTGCGTTATAGTCCCACTTGTAATAAACAAACCCTGCTTCCGAAGTACTCACTTCGCGTTTTTCCGTTTCTGTTTCATAGGCGCTCACATCGCAGCTCTTATGGAAATCCTTATATATCCAGTTGCTTGTATCATAGCCATCCGGGAAAGACGCGTAGTTGAACGTAGAGTTGGAAGACTGCACCCAATAACTTCCGTATTGTGTGTATCCGCTCAGGCTTGGCTCCCTTGACGTAGTATTGGTTCGCTCATCGTATGTCCATTTCTGATTTATAATCTGACTTCCCTCCGGAACCTGGCTCCTTAAAACCCAGTCGGATATCCCATTTAACGTCCAGTGCGCATACAAAGTTGTGTCAACAGCATCCGCAAGCTCACTGTCCTGAGTGATCCGTGTTCCACCATCAGCGGCTGTATACCAGCCTTCAAACGTATAGTAGTCTCTCTCCGGCTCCGGCAGTGCTCCGATCGCAGTACCTGGGGTCACAATTTGCTGCTGTACGGAGCACGTACCGCCGTTCGCATCGAAGTAAACAATGAATGTTCCCTTGATGTATTTGCTGAATTCCGCCTCGCTGATCGGGATGTAATCGCCAACCAGAATGCTCAGCATCTCCTTACCTGTGATCTCTCCACAGTGGTAAACATTTCCGCTGATCTCCAGCTTGCACGCAATCATGTTGTCCATGCGGCTTGCAGCCACCTTCCGGCATACGATCGCGCGGCCGTTTTCTGCCGTCAGTCTGTTGGTGCCATACAGTTCCAGCTTCACATCTTTTTTCAGAAGCATCGCATAGCTGGAGCTGCTCACTACGACCTGACGCAGACTCACATTGTCAGAAGAGATCTCCAGCGGGATCCTTGTGCAGTCTGTGATCGTGATACCGTTCAGGATGGTCGTCTGTGCCTCAGACTCGATCCGCAGATTCTTTATGGATTTCTGTCCGCCCTGCAGCTCGACCGTTTCCACTGTCTGCGGAACATGCAGCGTCGCGCCTTCCAGTTCATCTGCGATCGACGCGAAATTCACCTTGATGTTCTTTGCGCCAGAATTGAGGGCTGCCTGTACAACGTCCAGATTTGCAGCGGTCACTTCGATGGAATTCACACCGCTGAAGGCCTGCTCACCGATCGACGTTACCGTTTTTGAGACCTTGAACGTATCCAGAGACTTGCAGCCCGCAAAGGCCTCCGCGCCAATGGAGGAGATCTCAGAGGCTGTAATGCCCATCAGGGACGTGCAGTTTTTGAACGCGCCGTCCGGGATCTCGCGGATGTAATTGCTCAGCATGACGTTCTCGACCAACGTATTGCCGCCGAACGCCGATGCCGCCAGATGCCGGATCGTGACTGCGGACTGTGTTCCGTCCTTGTTGTCTTTGGAAATATATTCCGGAACGATCACTGTGGTGTTGTCGCCTGAATACTGGACGACCTTGCCCGTCTCGGTATCGAAAACGAGACCTTCCGTTGAGATCACACGTCCATTTACGAAGTCGCTTACAAAATACGGAACTTCAAAGGACAATACGCCGTTCTCGTTATCATCGAACTTGGGCGAGCTGTTCGCGGAATAATCGATGTACTGATAGGTATGGTCATCCATTACGCTGTACGTAGCGACCGAATACTCTGTCGTTGCAATGTCATAGGTCACCACGGCAAACACATGCGCGATGCCGGCAAGAACGAGCCGGTAGCTGCCGTCCACCTCACCTTTGATCGTATACTCCGCCGTTTCCGTTGTCGTTCTTTCCTCGGAGTATGTCACCGTTGCGGTATACTGTTCTTCTTTTCCTGTCGTCGTGCTCCACGCGGCGCTGTCGCTCTTGCTGCCGCCCGACGAATAAGACTCGCCATAGTGTTTTTCTTCCGCGATCCGCTGCGAAAGAGCCTCTTTTTGTGACTGGCTGAAGCTGGTCGTTGACGTAGAGCTGGACTCGGAGTTCTTTTTCCATCCCTTGTTGGTCGTTGTTGCCGTCGTATTCTGATCGACAGTCACTTTATCCGTGCCGGTCTTTGACTCCTCCTGATTCTCATGCGTGATGGTCGTACCGACCGAGGCGCCTGAACTGCTCTCATGGCTCAGCTCCGCAGATTGCTTGGCGCTCATTTCTGCCTTGACCGACGCCGGACCATAGCTGAGTCCCGCGCTAACGCCAGCTTCTACAGAGCTGGTATATTTCGACGAGCTCTTATCGGACACGCTCAGATCCGCTTTGGATTCCCACGACGTTCTTCCCTTTTTCGTTGTCGTGTCATATTCTGTTGTCGTCGCCGTTGATCCGTCGACCGTATTAACGACCGTGTCGTCGTACTCGCTCGTGCTCAGCGTAAAGGTATTGCTGGAGGTTTTTCCAAGGCTCACGCCGGTTTCTTTCGTATATCCGTGCTCATTCAGAACCGTTTCGTCCAGGCTGGTGGTCGTATTCCAATCTGAACCAAGCGTCCAGGCTGTGGAGTCTGTTGTCGCCTCGTTGATCGCCTGTGAGATCGTCTTTGCATCCGTCGTAGAGATGGAGGATGTAACCGTCTTGCGGTGCACGGAGACAATTCCGCCGGCAGACACCAGCTCCTGAAGCAGATAGAGCGGAACGTTCTGTATTTCGCCGATCTCGTATGCGAACATGATCTTTCCTTCGTCCGTGTCCTCCACGATGATCGGGTCGGCCAGCTTCTTCACCGGAACTGCAAGGTTGCGCTTGCTTGTCCAGTTCGCATGAAGCGTGATGTTGCCAGTTGTCCCAGAGGGGATCCTGGAAATGATGGTATCGCTGTCATCCGTCCAGCCAAGGAAGACGTAACGGTCAATGGACGGTTTGGGGAGCAGCAAGCCGGTATCGACCGTATATGTATCAAACGGTTTGTCGCCGCTATTCTCATTTTCGACCGAGGAATTGTCATAGAAGACCTTATACTCGATCTTTGACCAGCGCGCGTAGAGATCGATCTCCTCCGTTATTCCCGCCTCAAGGACCTTGACCTGCGCGGCATTTTTGCCGGAGCCGTCATACCAGCCCTCAAACGTATATCCGGGAACGCTCGGCTCCTTCAGGCGCAGGCGTGCCGCGGAACTGTATTTGGACGGATTCGGATTCGCGATGCTGACAGACGCAAGATACTCATCGCCCGTCGGGTTCAGAATATAATTGATCCTGTATTCGTTTTCCCCGACCTGTCCTGTCGCCGGGATCACCGTATCTTCTAATGTGATCCTGTTTTTTCCCTCCGCATCGCTGAACAGCTTGCCACAGGACGTGCATCTCCAGTATGCGATGTTGCCCGCCTCCGTCTCCGTCGGCGCCTTGTAGGCAACCGCCTGCAGCGTGTGCTCGCAGGGCTTTACCCCGGCAAGCGGAGAAGGAAGCAGCTCAATGTCATAGCCTCCGGCCAGATACCTCCGGATCAGGATCACGTCCACCGGCGTCAGCTCCTCGTCTGCGTTGACGTCGCCGGCCGCAACATTGATATCCAGATCATAGCCGCCCGCCAGATATCTGCGCAGCATGATAATATCAGCCGGAGTTACTTCCTGATCCTTATTCGTGTCGCCGGGCACATAATCAGCGACCGCAACACCGCCGTCCACCATGTCGATGACCAGCTTTTTCAGATTTGCATCTACAAAGTCGCCGTATTTGTAGGAAATGTGGATATTCTGCGTGACCCCGGATACGGCATCCGGGGCGACCGCAAACGTAAGCGTCAGAATGACGCCGTCTTTGATATCCTCGTTCGTGATATCCTGTCCGTCCCAGACGAACTGGCACGGCGAGACGAGTTTGCCTGGCTTTGTCATCGTCAATACGGAGAATGCATCTCCGTTTGACGCGCCCACGAGCGTCAGTCCGTCATCAAATGCGACTGACAGCCGTGCGCCCAAGATGCCGGGGTTGCCTTTTATGCTGATCTGCACATCGACCGTCGCACCCGGTGCCGCGCTGACGCTCTCCACGCTGATCGTCGCGTTTTTCGTTTCCTCGGCCGCAAACACATTTGCCGGCAGCAGGGAAACCATCATCACAAGAACGAGCAGCGCAGAAATCACCCTTTTCAAATTCTTCTTCATTGCTTTCATTCCTCTCTTTTTTATTTGATTGAAATATAGCCGTTTTGAATATAGGGAGATAGCTTTTGCAAATCATTGTCTACGATATCGCCGCTATTATAGCGGATCGTGATAGGATAGTTTCCAGCCGCTGCCGAATCAGAAACCCGAAACTGCAACTCCAGGACAGTGCCGTCTTTGACATCCTCTGTGTCAATTTCAATTCCGTCCCAGACAAAATTGCATCCGCTGCAGAGCGTCTTTGCTTTCGTCAGTGTAAGTATCCTGCTGACGGCATCGCCGTTTAACGCGCCCGTCAGCGTCAGCACCGACTCGTCATAGGAAACGCTGAAGCGCATGCCAAGGATCCCAGGATTGTCCTTGACCGAGATCCGGACTGTTACCAGCTTATCTCCGGCTGATGCTTTCACGCTCTCGACCGACAATCCAAATCCGCTCTGCGCCGGCACATCCGGTTTTTCCGTGCTTTCACCAGAGTCTGCCTTGTCCCCGGACTCGGTGCTGCCGCTCGATCCGGCAGGCTTGGTATTCTCCTGTTCCTTCTCATCAGACGCTGCGGCGGGTTCTCCGCTTGCTGTTCCCTCACAGAACCGCATCAAAATGGCGGCGACCTGCGCACGGATCGCAAAGCCTTTCGGCTGAAGCTCGGTCGCGGAAACGCCCGATAAAAGACCGTCTGCAACTGCCCATTTCACCGCATTCACCGCGTAGCTGCCAACATCATCTCTGTCAGCAAATTTTGCGAGTTCCACAGACCGCTGCGTGTCATATCCTTTATAGTTTGCATACCGGTACAAAATTGCGGCCAGCTGTTCACGGGTGACTGGCTCATCCGGACCAAAACGATCTCCACCGAGACCACCGACAATCTGATTTTCCGCCGCCCAGATGACTGCTTTCCGGTAATACTTACCTGCCGCTACATCCCCAAACGGGCATTGCCCGGAGACGACAGGGGATCCATCGTACCGATACAGCATCGTCACGATCATACCGCGCGTTGTTTTATCCTGCGGAGCAAAAGAATTTCCGCTGCTGCCATTCATAATGCCATGGGCGCAGACATACTGTACTGATTGAAAAAACCAGTCTGTCTCCTTAACATCGCTGAACTGCGTTCCATTCACTGCTGACGCGGAGGACGCGAACATGCCGAGCATGATCCCAAGCACAGCAAGAAAGCAAATCAGTCTTTTCCGAATTTTCATAGCTTTCCCTTCCTATTCTGTTGAGTCTTTTCTGGCTTCAATCGTACAACTTTTTAACCATAAAATATTGGAAATGCTCTTGCAATATCTAGTTGAAAATGCTAACATAAAATTGCTGTAAAGTTACGCAAAGTAATAGTGAATCCATGGTTAACAATCTGTACTTACATATCCGGTGCTTCCCTCGCCCATAGAAGAAACGTTCTGTGGGTGATTTTTAATTGCGCAGCGGCCTGCCTCGCCGATATTTCACCGTACTCCCACTTTTGCCGAAGCACTTGGAAATTTTCAGGCCTCTGCATGGGCCTGCGTCCAAACTGAACGCCCCGCGCCTTTGCCGCGGCAATGCCCTCTGCCTGCCGCTGCCGGATAAACTCGCGTTCCGTTTGCGCGACGTAGCTTAAAAGCTGCAAGACGATATCCGCAATCAGCGTGCCGGTCAGATCGCGGTTTTGCCGGGTGTCCAGCAGCGGCATATCCAGCACCACGATGGCGGCGCGTTTTTCTTTTGTGATCACACGCCACTGCTCCAGTATCTCATCATAATTTCTTCCAAGACGGTCGATGCTCTTGACAACAAGCGTATCGCCGTCTTTCAGTTTGCGTATCAGTTTCCGATACTGCATTCGCTCAAAATCCTTTCCTGACTGTTTATCCACAAAAATCGCATCCGCCGCGACTCCGAATGCAGTCAGCGCGATCAGTTGGCGTTCTTCATTCTGTTCTTTCGTAGATACACGTGCATACCCATATTCCATTTTTAGACCTCCAATCTATTTCGGACATGATAGATTGTAAGTCAGTTGTTAACCCTGCCGTTTAAGAATACGCTTCTGTGTTCACCTCGCTTAAATTACTGGAGTTATTTCAATGCTATAATAACTTCATTTTGGATTTTAAGCAAGGTTAAAAGTTATTATAAGTCCATAATAACTTTTAGTGAGAGGCGATTACATGGATAAGCCAAATGAAAAACACTTTGGGTTGCGCGTTGATGGCGATATTTTAGCGAAGTTCCGTTATGTATGCGGATTTGAAGGGCGCTCAGCCAATGCACAGATCATTCAGCTCATGCTGAAATTTATTGCGGAATATGAGAAAGAGCATGGAAAAATCACGTTAGAGTGATCAGCATACAGTACGTTTGTGTAGATCATTGGAAAGGGACCCTTGTCGACTTTCCTTTCAAATATGAAGCGCCCAGTCAGATTCAGGTTCTGACTGGGCGCTTCATACGCTATGATCGTTATTCAATACTTCCTGTCGATTTTTCGTATTCAAAAGTTCTCCGCTGTAAAAACCGTGCCTCATACTAAAACCTAATTAAACGCTTTAATAATCCAATCGCGTCCGGTAATGCTGAAAATGGTATTAGGGGTAAGCGAGCAAATGGTA
>ERZ827520.4108-NODE-4108-length-11134-cov-3.890153_pt1 | contig 11134 bp, 8 predicted proteins | sample MGYA00519581_ERZ827520 | MGnify/ENA primary metagenome ERZ827520 (study PRJEB31778, sample SAMEA3449339) | human gut metagenome | biome: human gut; feature: human-associated habitat; material: faeces | place: United Kingdom | collected 2010/2012 ...
GGCTCAGGGCATTTTCTAATCGAAAATCCCTCACGACTTTCTCGTGCCGCACGTCTGTGCGCATGAAACAACAAGAAAAAGGTACCCTGCTTTCGCAGGGTACCTTTTTCTTTGCACTCAGGTATTGTCCCGGCTGATCGGCCGCCGGACAAACAGTGCAAAAAGCGCCTTTTTGTTGAGCGGGCAGAGCGGGTAGAGATACCCCTCCCCCACGATTGGCTTTGTCAAGGCAAGCAGCGCGATGATCCCGATGCAGCCGAGCGCAAGCCCGACCCAGTCCAGCGCACCGACAAACAGCAGCAGCACTATCCGCAGCAGCTTGAAGGCGTAGCCCAGCTCATAGCTCGGCTGGGCAAAGTTCGAGATGGCGACAAAGGCCATATACGCCAGCACCTCCGGCACAAGCCAGTGTGCCTGCACGGCAAAGTCGCCGAGCACGAGCGCACCAAGCATGCTGAAGGAATTGGAAAATACCGCCGGCGTATTGAGCGACGCCAGCTTCAACAGATCAACGATAAACTCCGCCAGCAGCAGCTGCACCAGCAGCGGCACGGAATAGTCGCTCTCGATCGCTAAGAATTCAAGTCCCGCCTGTGTACGCGCAGGGTCCTTGACGAGCAGATACCACACAGGCGTAATGAACATCGTAAGCAGAAACACCACAATGCGCAGCACACGCAGATATGTTCCAATCAGGGGTGGGAAATAGTAATCGTTCGCCTCCTGCACAAAGTCAAAGAAATGCGTCGGCAGGATCATCGCCGCAGGTGAATTGTCCACCAGCACCACGATGTTCCCTTCCATCACACAGGCGGTCGCGGCGTCCGGCCGCTCCGTATAGCGCACCTTGGGAAACGGCGTCCACCACTGCTTTTTCTCCATCATCGCCTCGGCGATGCTCTCCTGACTCATGGAAACGGAGCGCACGTCAATTTTCGCAAGCTTTTGCCGCACCTCGTCCAGCAGCTTGCGATCGACCTTATTCTCAAGATAGCAGAGCACCACATCCGCGCGCGAGCAGTCCGACACCTTGTGGCCTTCCAGCGTAAGCTGCGGATCGCGGATGCGGCGGCGCAGCAGCGCCGCGTTTGCTACGAGCGTTTCGATGAATCCATCGTGCGCGCCGCGCAGCACCTTACCCGCCGACGGCTCCTCTACGCTGCGGGCAGGAAACTGCTTTGCGTCGATCAGCGCGCACGCGTCAAATCCGTCGATGAGCAGCAGCAGTTTCCCCAGAAATACGCTCGTCACCGCGGTTTCGACGCTTTGCTCGGCATTCACCTCGCTGAAGGTGATGTATCGGTCGATGAACTGCTGCATCGTCTGCGCGCCGTCGATGTTTCTGAGCGGCAGCCAGAAACTCAGCATCCGCTCAATGACTGCGTCATCGCCGTAACCGTCCACGACCCACAGCCGCGCGCGTTTCCCGCCGACGTACAAATCGCGCGAGATCATATCAAAGCAGCGCCCCACGCCAAGCAGGGCGTCCAGTGTACGCACATTTTTCTCAAAATCCGCCGTCAAGCAATCCATAGCAGGCCTCCCGCCATACGATTTTCTTTTATTATGGACAGAGGGGAAAAAATTATGCCGCCAGATGCCGCTTTCTCCCCGCATCACGCAGGGGCAGAGCACAAAAAAGGAAGCTCTCTTTTTATCGAGAGCTTCCTTTTTTGTGCGTATCGTCGCGGCGTGAGCCTTACACTTCCTTATTGAAGTAGAAGAACTTCTCGTCCTCGCCCTTTTTGCGCATGCAGGACGAAAGCATCTGGTAGGAGGCGGTATTTTCCTTGTAGCATTTGGCGACAATGTGGCTCAGATGGCGGTCGTAAAGCCCCCACTCAGCCACCGCGCGGAACGCCTCCGCACCGTAACCCTGTCCACCGTATTCCGGCGCGATGCGGCACCCTTCCTCCGCGCCGCCCTTGCCGTCGAAACGGTAGAGCAGCACCTCGCCGATGCATTTGCCGTCCAGACGAATGGCAAAGTTCACGGCGCGTTTTTTGGCAAAGTCCTCGCGCACAACGTCGAGGAAGTAGGTTTTCAGATCCTCGCCATTCCAGTCCGTGCGGTAGTCGTAGCCCCACCACTTGTTGCGCTCATCGTCGAGACAGAGCGCGTTGTACGCCGCGCGGTCTTCGTCCGTAAAGGCCGAGAGCGTCAGCCGTTCGGTTTTGATCTCCGGGATCTCGCGTAAGTCCTCCAGCTCGTTTTTCACATCGAAGCAGAACTTCTCGGCAAGCATGCAGGGAAGGTACTGGAGCTTCGAGGTGCGAAGGCCGCGGTCGCCTGCGTCGTCCTCGCGGTTCAAATACCTGACGCCGTCGACGGCAAAGCATCGGGCAAACTCCTGCACCATCGCAGGATAAACGCCCTCGTAGCCGTAGAGCGCCTTTTCAATGTGGACATGCAGCGTTTCGCCGCAGCGCTCGGCCATGGCAAGGGAGATGAGCCGCCCCTCGTACTCCATGCCGCCGACATCGAGCCACGAGGCCCCCGTCAGGCGCAGCATCGTCTTAGCGAGCGCCAGCTCGTTTTTCGCCGACTTTGACGTTTTCTCAAACACCGCCGTGTAGTCCTGCCAGAAGCGTTCAATGAGTGGCAGGTCGTCCTTCCCCAGCGCGCGGAAGCGCGCCTCGGGATAGAGCTTGCGGAATTTATTGACGTGGTTGCGCTGGCCGCTGTAATGCCGGCCCGGAAAGTCGCGCAGGTCGTTTGCTTCATAGAGATAGTCGCGCCAGGAGCGCGGATTGTCAAGATGGAAGTGCGGGTAACGCATGAGCAGCTTTCCCGCCTTCTCGCGCGGCACAACGGACAGCTCCAGCGCGATCCCCTGCTCCATGCAGTGCTCTTCGATGGCGCAGAGCGCGGCGTCCTCATCACCGTCCGGCCCCGGAACGGGATAGTCGAAGCAGTACTTGCCGTCAATGCAGTTTTTCACGATCAGGCAGCCGGCAGCCTCGGCATACTGCGGGTGCAGATGCCCGCGCCACATCAGCTTGACCAGCGCGGAATACTCGCACAATTGATAGTCGCAGTCCTTATAGTAGCGGCGCAGACGGGACATATCCCGCTGCGCAACGGGTTTGAATGTCAGCATGGAACGTGTTATCTCCTTTGATATCATATCGGTTATTTTACCCGCTTTTCCGCCGTATGACAAGACTTTTTCATTTTGGCTCAAGCTCCGCAAGCACCGCCTGCGCACACTCGATAAACTGCCGCAGCGAAACCGCGTGTCCCTCGCCCTTGTGAACAGCCATGCCAAGTTCACGCGCAGAGCGCGGCTCCACCGGTACGAGCAGCACACCGTCGCCGCGGCCGCGGAGCGTCAGCTCCGTCATCATGCTCACGCCGAGGCCGTGCTCGACCATGCTGATAACCGTCGGGTCGTCCACCGCCGTAGGTAAGATGTGCGGCTTCACGCCCGCGCGGTTGAAGATTCGCATAATATCCTTGTCAAAGCCCTGCGCGGGCATGATGAAATCGCGCCCGTCGAACTCGCCGAGCGGATAGCCCGTGCGGCCGTCGATGGGATAATCCTTCGGCAGCACAGCGTACATCAGGTCATCGCGCAGGTGGATCCACTCATAGCCGCTCTCCTCTTCCTGGCGGCTGACGAAGATAACGTCCATCTTTCCCTGCGCCAGCAGCTCGTAGGGGCTGTTGACATGATCCGCCATGCGAATATCCACGTCCACGTCCGGCCGCTCCTCACGGAAGCGGCGGATAATGCTCGGCAGCCAGTGCATGGCCATGCTGGCGAACGCGCTGACGCGGATCACCTCGCTGCGTGAGGACGCCACCTGCGCGATCGCGCTGTCAAGCCGGGCGTTGGCCTGCAAAAACTCGCGGATCGCAGGCACCACACGCTCTCCGTCCTTGGTGAGGCGCACACCGCCGCGCCCGCGCTCGAGCAGCGTGAAGCCGACCTCGCGCTCAAGCGAATTCATCATGTGCGTCAGCCCGGACTGCGTGTAGCCCATCACCTCCGCCGCCTTGGTAAAGCTGCCGAGGTCGACCGCCATCAGCAGCGCTTCTAACTTCTTGCTTTCCATAGGACTTTCCTTTCCTATTAGTATTCAGCATGGTTCGATTATAATATATACTCATGCCGTATGCAAGCGGATTCTCTTCTTTGCTCCCTTTTGTTGCGTTTTTTCCGTCATCTGTCATACATCGCCGTCTTTTTTGTCCGCTTGCTGCGTAAAATAACACTTGAGGTGATCGTCATGAACCGCCGCCGCGCGCTTTTTCTGCTTTTTTTATCCACCGCTCTCATGCTGTGCTTTTTCCAATTCAAGGATAGTCGGGCCGTTGCGGTCTCTGCCGCGCCAGCTCCGCGGCGCTGCATTGCGCTCACGTTTGACGACGGTCCCTCGCCGCAAACGACCGCCGCGCTCCTTGACGGACTCAAAGAACGCGGCGCGCATGCAACGTTCTTTCTCATCGGCGAGCAGATCGCAGGAAATGAGGCGATCGTCCGCCGCATGAAGGACGAGGGGCATCAAATCGGCAACCACAGCTTCACTCATGCGCGGCTTGACGCCGCCGATGCTGCTGCGCTCGGTGAAATTCAAAAAACAGACGACGCCCTGCGCGATGTGCTCGGCGACGGCAGCTACTGGATCCGTCCGCCATGGGGCTTTGCAAGTGAGGCGCTCAAAAGCGCCGTCACCGTTCCCCTCATCTTCTGGACGCTCGACACGATGGACTGGAGTGTGCGCAGCAAGGAACTTGTCGCGCACCATATTATCGAAAATGTCAGAACCGGCGACATCGTTCTTCTGCACGATCTGTATGATACCAGCGCAGATGCTGCACTTCAGGTCATCGACGTGCTCGGCGCGCAGGGCTATGAATTTGTCACGCTCGAAGAGCTTTTCGCCTGCTCCGGCGTCACGCCGCAAGCCGGTCACTTTTACCTGCGCGCAGACGAAGAAGTGTCCTGGTGACAGACTGCAACAAATTTTTGAAAAAAACTGAAATTGGGGCTTGCATTTTCCGGTGAGGTGTGCTATTCTATCAAAGTCGACACGAGCGATATATCCGGGTGTGGCGCAGTTGGTAGCGCGCTTGACTGGGGGTCAAGAGGCCGTGAGTTCAAGTCTCGCCACTCGGACCAAAAAAATCCTGTAACCACGATGGTTACAGGATTTTTTTATATTCTTAGCGAGTAAGGCGATTCAGATTTTATATCGTCTCTGCATCAGGCAGAAAATATCAGCGCTTGCTCTTTCGCTTTTGACCTTCTTGTGCTACAATAAAGAAAATACAGGCTTTCCCATCATATCCACAACAGTCACCAATGATCGATGAGGAGGTACCAGACGTGAAGCATCACCGCAGCCTTTTCCGGGCGCTGAGCGCGCTCCTTTGCCTTGTACTCTGCACGCAGCTGACAGCCTGCGGCCAAAAGGATACATTCTCTCCTGCGTCGGGCAAACGCTACGACGACAGTCTCATCACGGAAGCAATCAGCAAAGAAGGCTCTTTCACCGATGAACACGGTCAGGAATGGGACTATTCCTACCATATCCCGCAGCTTGCAGACGACACAGCGGACGCCGAGTCCATCAACAAAGCGATCATGAATATCCTCAGTAGCGACGTGCAGGCCACGCTGAGCAGCTCCTCCGTAACGAAGATGCCGGAGACCCACTATGCGGATATTTCGTGGCAGAGCCACTGGAACGGCAGCCTTTTGAGCCTTTCCCTGCACCTGACGGGCTGGGCAAGCGACATCGCCAGCTATGAGGTCTATCACTATGATTTTGCAAGCGGCAGGCGGCTGACGAACGCGCAGGTGCTCGACCGCTTCGATGTCAGCAGGGAGGACTTCATTGCTGCCCTGCGCTGTGCGGCGGCGCAGACCTACGACGCCGTCTATGCGCCGTGGGGCGTGCCGGAGCTTTCGCCGGACGGCAAAAACTTTGGCCCTATGTGCATTGATCTTGCCTCGGTACGTGCGTGGACGATCGCAGAGGAAAATTACGAGCTGGACAACTTGCGTTTCTATCCGGAGCAGGACGGCAGCTTTACCGCCTTCCAGCCCGTCGGCTCACTCGCAGGCGCGGGTCAGTGCTGCGAAGAACTGCATGTGCAGCCCGGCGCAAAAGAGCGGCACAGCAGCGCGCCGCAGTCCGAATACGCCTTCGTGACGGCTCACTTGACTGATGACGGTGCGGCGGTTCGCTTTACGCGGCACGAAGACGGCATGTTCGACAGCGAGGAATACCGCCCCTACGTTGGTTTTTCCTACAACACCGACTATCCCATCGCCGCCTGCTACGGCGAGTATCAGGACATTTTTGTCGGCACCTTCGGCAATGGGATGGCTCCCTATGTTTTCCTGCTCACCAAGGGTGGCACAGTGGAGTATGCGGACATTTTCGGCGGCTTTGACAATGGCTTCCTCTGCTCCGGCGGCCCGCTCTACGGGCTGCACGACATCGCCCGATTTGAAAACGGCGAGCGCGAGGGCGGGTACGAAGAGGGCTACCAGACCGTGTACGCCGTGGATCAAAACGGTGAGCGCTACGACCTTGCCGGGCGCATCACGCCGATGGCAAACGCCATGCCCTTCCTCGTCACCGGTGATTGGTATGCAGAGGTTCGGCACGGTGTAGATGGCGGCGGCAGCTATACGAGCGGCTACTTCCTCTCTTTCAGCGAAAACGGCTTCACGAGCATCGAGAATTTCATGGAGGATATGGAGGATCTGTCCATTGACTATGGCGGCTACTGCACCTACCTTGGCATGACGGAGCAGGGCATGATCTACCGTTTCAACTTCTACAACAGCAACGACGACGTGCGCAATGGCACATTTCTTCTCGACTTTTACGACAGCGAGAACGACCTTCTGCGCGTCATCCCCGTCTCTGGCGTGAACCTCTTCGACGCCGCTGAGGACGGCAGCACTACCTTCGTCCGCGCCTACGGCTAATTGAAATCAAAAGAACAATACGGAGGGTCAGGAGACCCTCCGTATTGTTCTTTATTCTGCTTTCATGATCACCTTCAGCCGGTGTACGAGCTGGCCTGTTTTGAGTTCCTCCAGATCAATGACCGCGATGCCCAGCTGGGCGGCGCGGTGACGGGCGGCAGAGTGGCAGGGTTCGGTCGTAACGATGACCGCCTTGGCACCCTTGCCGCCGAAGCGGTTGCCCAAGATGGCAAGCTCGTTGAGCGCCTCCGTTTTGATGTCGCATGCCTTGCAGCTGAGGAACAGCGGGATCACACCCCGCGCCGCCATCACGTCGATCTCGTTGGAAACGCTGCTGTGGCCCACCACATCGTCCCAGCGCACCACGGCGCTGCTGATGACATCGTGAAAAATGCCGGAGTCGAGACAGGCCTTGTAGGTGTAAAGCTCCAGAACGCTGCCCACGTCCCGCAGCCACGCCCTGGTATTCAGGTCGCGGAAGCGGAAGGACACACGCTCGCCGGGATCGACCGTGAGCGCGCGAATGAAGTCAAGGCGTTCAAGCGCGCGCAGCGCTTCTTCGTTGGCGGTATTTCGCGTCCCATGCTCGCCCTTCACGGTGTAGCCGCCCTCAATGCTGAGGGGCGGGATCTGCCCGTACTCGGAGGGCGACACCCGCTGAATATAAGAGATGATGTTCGGCCATTCCCGCCGAAAGCGCAGAAAGCAGTCGAAAAACGGGTCAAAATCCGGAAGATAGCGGGACAATACGTGGTTGTCCACCCGCCCGGGGAGCAGCGTTCCGCCCGCCATGAGGAAAAAGTCCTCGATGGAATAAAGAAGGTCACAGTGCAGATCGTCTGCGAAGGCCGCGCCGGAAATGTCGTAAAAGCTGTTTTTCTTTCGGGAATAGGTAAAGGCTGGCACGCCCTTTTGCGCAGCAAACATTCCCGCCGCGAACAGGGCGGCGTCGCTGCCGCCGGTCACATCGATGGCGCAGTCCGGATATTTTTCGCCGACGGTGACGAGCTGGCGCAGAATACGGTCAGCCTTGAAGAGACTTGCCTCCAGAAAAACAAGCTCCGGCTCCCAGCCGCGCCGCCGGAAAAAGGCGGCCATTTTCTCCTGCCGCGTGCGGTCCCGCACGATCTCACCGGGGCAGAGGTAGACGATGCGCTGTGGGCGGAACATATCCGGCGCCAAAATGTTTTCAATGGCGCGCTCGTCGTATAATTCGATCAAAGTATTCATGCACCGTCTGCCTTCCTTTGTTTTTTACCAGTATACGGTGTTTTTCGCCAAAGCACAATAGGCAACCCGCCCGGCTTGTTGAAAAAAGCTGGGCGGGTATTTTGCAATTTTCTGCTTTCCGCTTGCAGATGTCCTATACCGTCGTTTCTCTCAGTCCTGCAAGGATTTGTAGTAAAGCATGCAGTGGCAGAAGCCCTCGTAGTTCGGGTCGGCGATCTGATCTTTAAACTCCTTGCACATGCACTTGGTCTCCTCGGTGCGCTCCACGCGGCAGGGGCAGTATCCGCCGGTGCGCTTGAGCCCTTCTCGAATGGTCTGAACGATCTCCTGGTCGGGATTGAGTTTGATTTTCATTTCCAATACCTCTTTCCTTGTGATGGCCTCATCATAGCAGACCGCGCCGCGCCGTTCTGTAACAAAGTCACAGTTTGCCGTATTTATTTCCGCTTTCTCACCACAAGCCCAGAATATGGTCAATGATATGAGGGACGATCTCCACCAGGTCAGGCAGATAAACGCGCTCGCACCACTGGTGGATCGCCCGGCAGCGCGGCCCGAGGTAAAAAACGGGCGCGTTGAGCCGGGCAGCGGACTCAAAGGGAATGTCGTAGATCGAGGCAGGGAGTGACATCAGATTGGTGAGAAGCGCGCGCTCCTGCGCAGGAGCGGTGCAAGTCATATAGCTGCCGTCTCCGATGCCGGTAAAATAAGGGATCACGGAAAGCTGCATGTGGTAGCTGCCTTCAACAACAGCGCGGACTTTTTCCGCAATGTCGCTCCCGTCCGCAGGAAGATAAGCATTGCAGACTGCGGGATAATACGGCGGCGCGATCCCGATGACGACCATCGGCTCTTCCTCGCCGGAGCATTCGAGCACGCGCTGAATGTACTGTATGCTCGCGTTTTGCAGTGTCAGCTCACCCTGCTCGATCTTCTCCCTCAGCAGCTGCGCCTGTGCCGTCTTCCACGCCGGAAAATCGTCATTTTTCGCAGCCGCCATCGCCTCAAGCTCGGAGAGCAGCAGAACGCGCGGCGTGCCGCGCAGCTTTTCCGCTTCGGGCAGGAGCCCGCGCTGCATGGCAAACGCGCAGGCGGATTCATATTTCATCATCACAGATGCGACCGCCTCTTCGCAGATCGTCCGAAGGCGCTGGATCGCGCGCTCTGTTGTCTGTCCGCCGCCCAAAAAGAGCAGGTTGACGCACAACGCTGCGAGGGACGGCAGCGACACATCGTAGGTTGTCTTGAGGTCGCACATCTGCTGCACGGCGGGCGGCGCCGAGGACAGGCCGAAGTCCTCGGTAACAAGGTCGGTATTCATGTCGATCCGCGCGGCGATCTCTGCGATCATGTGGGCAGCGTTGAGCCCCTTGAGCGGCTCGCCGCAGTGGGCAAGCTTTCCCTTCGCCACAATCACCGGAAGGACTTTCCCGATGCTGCCGTTATAGAGCATGAACTCCTTGCCCGCCAGCGGCAGCTGCGGCTCCAGAATGAGAGACGCAAGATAGTCGATGCCAAAGCGCTCTTTCAGATGCAGCAGCACATCGACCGCGCCGCGCATCCCGGCGGAGACATTTTCCTCGTCGCAGACAGCGACAAAGGCAACGCCTGTCTCCGCGTCCTCGGGCAGCGTCAGAAGGCGATAAAGGCCGATAGCAAGCCCGCCTTTCATGTCGGCCGTTGCGCGTCCGGGCAGCCAGTCGCCGCTGGCAAGCTCCTGCTGCAAGCGTTCGTCGCCAAGCTTTCGTCTCAGCATTTCCTCGCGCAGCGCGTCCGGATCCAACGCAAGCGGCTTGAGCTCACCGTAGCAGTCGGACTCGACCGCATCGTAATGGCCGGTCAGCACCAGCACCTTGCGGCTTTTCCCCTCTTTGAGCGCCCAGACAACGCGGCGCCCGAGAAAATCTCCCGTGTCGCACAGCCCCCAGTGATCCGGATGGGCGGCAAAGTACGCGTCGCTTTCAAAGTACTCGGCAATTTTCTCCGCTGCGCGTTCCTCCTGTCTTGTTCCGGTATCGCTCTGCACCGAAACAAGATCCTTCATGATACTGAGAATGTTGATTTCTTTGGATTGCATCGATCGCACCTCCGCATCAGCCTCCCTGCGTCTTTCGCGCCGGCATCGGCGCGAAAGACGGGCAAAAATAATGAAAAGCATCAGGAACCAGACGGTCTCTTATTGCCTCCATTATGCGCACAGTGTCAGTAAAATTGCAATATCATTTTGCTTTTTCCCAAAACGCACATCAAGAATGTTTGAATTGACATACGCCGCAAAATTTTTTATACTGCCTTTGAAGTATTCTTCAAAATGATTACCATCATCAGACGGGAAAGGATTGGTACTATGCCAAACTATATCATCGCCACATCTTCCACCTCTGATCTCACGAGGGACTATCTGGAAAAGCACAACATTCCCTTCATCAGCTACAGCTACACGATCGGCGACAAGCTGTATGAAGACGACTGCCGCGAGGAATCGCGCGCTGCCGTATATCAGGGCATGCGCAACAACGGAGATCTGCTCAAGACCTCCATGATCAACGAATATATCTACTGCGACTTCTTCGATTCCCTGCTCGATACCGGCAAGGACGTCATCTTCCTCGATATGTCCAAGAAGATGTCCGTATCCTATGAAAAGGCGCTGCTCGGCGCGCAGATGGCGCGCGAAAAGCACCCCGACCGCAAGATCTATGTGATGGACACGCTCTGCATCTCCGGCGGCCTCGGCCTTCTGGTCGAGAGCATGGTCGCGCGCATGGAAGAGGGCATGGACTATGACGAGGTCACTGCGTGGGGCGAAGCGCACAAGCTCAAGATCGCCCACCGCTTCACCGTGGACGATCTCAACTACCTCAAGGCCGGCGGCCGCGTTTCCAACGCCTCGGCGCTGGTCGGCTCTCTCCTCTCGGTCAAGCCCGTTCTGTACGTGCCCGACGGCGGCACGCT
>ERZ827520.4121-NODE-4121-length-11105-cov-2.213484_pt1 | contig 11105 bp, 9 predicted proteins | sample MGYA00519581_ERZ827520 | MGnify/ENA primary metagenome ERZ827520 (study PRJEB31778, sample SAMEA3449339) | human gut metagenome | biome: human gut; feature: human-associated habitat; material: faeces | place: United Kingdom | collected 2010/2012 ...
AGGCATGAAGGGAAGCTTCACCACCCGGAAAGGAGCGCTTTACTGCATCGTCATGACGTGCCTTTGCAGCCTGCTGGCTACGGGCTGCGCCAGCAAATACGGCGCGCAGACGACGGACGTGCATTACTATCCCGACTGCTACCAGCCCATCGCCGATCTGCGCAGCGCCGAAAAGAGCTTCAACACCACAATGGTCATGGGCACTACGATGGGTGCCCTGCTCGGCGCGGTCATCGGCGCGAGCCAGACCGGGAAGGCGGAAGGCGCTCTGGCCGGGGCCGCCATCGGCGCGGGAGCCGGGGCCGGGGCGAGCTATCTCGTCGCCAAGTACAACAACGAGAGGGACGACCGCGTCCGCCTCGCCAGCTATGCCCGCGACCTGAATGCCGACGTCAATTCCCTGAACCGCGTAACCGCCGCCGGGCAGGTGGCCTACAACTGCTACAGCGCGAAGTTCAGGGCCGCCCTTGAGGACTACAAGGCCAAGCGCATCACCCGCGCCGAACTCGATCAGCGTTATGCCGAAATCAAGAGCGGGCTTGCCGAGGCGTCCGCCATTCTGGGCAGCACGCTCAGCGAGGCCGACAAGCGCGAAGCCGAATACCGGCAGGTGCTGACCGTCGAGGCAAAGAAGGCCAGCCGCCCGATCCCCCCGGTACAGACCGTGGCCACGACATCCAAGAAGACCAGCAAGGCCACGAAAACCGTCACGCGCAAGCAGACGAGCGACCAGTTGCAGAACCTTTCCAACGGCGTGGGCTCATACAAGGAATCCACGGCGCAGCTCACCGCGGTGAAGTCGGATCTCGACGAGATCCAGCTGCAGATGGACAAGGTGATGCTCGCTCAGGGTTAGTGGGGAACGGATCGGGGGAGGGGAGGAAGGCTGCTCGGCGGGAGTTTCCGGAACATTGCGTTTTAAAGTATCCATCATTCCCAACATCCCTTGCTTTATGGAATGTTAGGGGCAGGGATTCGATAACATAAAAGTTTTCCTTCCCTTCCCCAACGCCTCCGTGCCATTTCACCGAAGGTACAACTATGGGTAATCCTCTTCATTTCATACAGGCTTCGGATACGTCGGCTTTCGCCGCCCTGCATACGGAACAGGGCGCGCTCCCTTCGCAGTACGAAGCGTTGCAGGCCTATCTGAAAAAAATCGGCCTTGGGCGGTTCGGCACCCTGTGGGCCGAACCCGTTACCGGGCAGGCCACACCGGCGGGCTACGCCTCCATTTCCTGGTATACGCCGCTGGAAGGCGTCGGCACCCCCCTCTCCCGCCTCGACGCGGGAGAAGCCGAACAGGCGCGGGCTGCCCTGCGCCGGGCGCGGGAAGCCGTCACCCCCCATCTCGACGACACGCCCGGCGGCGTCCTGCTCCGCAAGGCGCTGTTCATCCCTTCGGCGGACAATGTCTTCGTCGTCAACGGCCATCCCGTGCTCGTCAACTGGGGCCTGCTCCCGCAAGGCACGGACGAAGCCACTGCCCCGATACTCTGGGGCGAGCCGGAAAACGGGGAAACGCCCTCCGGTGTGACTGGAGCGGCAACGGCTGCAACGGGAGCTTCCGCCGCAGCGGTTGCCGGGACGGCGGCACGCAATGCCGTTCCCGGTGCGGGCCGTGCGGCTGGCCCTTCCGCCGGAACAAGAACAGCGGGCGCGACCGGAACGGCGGCCGGAACCGCCGCAGGTATTGCCGGGGCAACGGCGGGAAACGTCATCATCCGGCGCAGCAAGGCGGGCCTCTTCGGAGCCCTGCTCCTCGGCATCCTGCTGGGCGTACTCCTGCTTTTCCTGCTGCGTTCCTGCGTAAAAACGGCCCAGGAACAGCCCGTTGCCCCGGAAACGCCCCCGGTTGCGGCGGAGTCCCCCGAAGAGGCGGCACGCAAGGCGGAATGGGCCAACCTGCTCCGCGAAAAAGCGTTCTGGCAGGGTTTGCTGGAACTGACGCCGTGCGAGCTGAAAGCCTTCTTTGACGGCAATGCCGGAAAGACGGATGCGAAACCGGACGCCGGAGAAACCACCCCCGGCAAGGACGTTCCGGAAAACCAGCCCGGGGAAACGGTCCCCGGCATCTCCCTCCCGCCCCTGCCTTCCGCCAACGCCACGGTTCCGGCAAAGGCCGTGGATCTCTCTACGCTCACCATCCCGCAGCGCCTCGAACAAGGTACGGTACTCATTCTCGCGCCGGTCCCCGGCGGCGCGCAGCAGGGGACCGGCTTTTTCATCAATCCCGATCATTTGCTGACCAACCGCCACGTCGTGGCAAACGCCATCGACGATATGGTGATGGTGACCAACGCCAACCTGCGCGGAGCACGCCGGGGCATGGTCGTCGCGCGCAGCGATACGCCGGGATACGATTTCGCGGTCATCAAGGTGATGCTCGTGGAAGGGGATCAGGTTCCCGCCCTTCCGTTGTCCCCGACCGTCAACCGGACCGACAAGGTAAGCGCATGGGGCTTCCCCGCCCTCGTTTCCGAACAGGACCCCGCCTACCTGCGGCTCCTCAGGGGCGACTTCAACGCCGTCCCCGAGGTCGTGTTCACCGACGGCGTGGTCAACGCCATCCTCCAGACCTCGCCCCGCAACATCGTGCATTCCGCCGTGGTTTCACAGGGCAACAGCGGCGGCCCGCTGGTCAACGAGAAGGGCGACGTCATCGGCATCAACACCTTCATCAGGCTGGACGCGGACTCCAACCGCCAGACTCAGACCGCGCTCGGCAGCGACGCCATCATGGGCTTCCTGCGCGAGAAGGGCATCCCCTTCACCGAACACCAATGACCCGTTCCTGAACAAGGATAGTCAGATATGGCCGGATATTTCATTCTCTCCACCCGGAAGGGGGATTACCGCGCACTGGCGTTCCAGGGCTCGCAGGTCTATGCCTGCCACGCCCAGCTGAGCGGGCTGCTGCGGACCCATCTCGGGGAAGCCCACGCCCGTCTGCTGGCCGAGCCGCTCATGGACCCGCAGGGAACGGCGGTGGACTGGTACACGTCGGGCCCCGTGCAGCCCCTCGCCGAGCTTCCCGCAGAAACGCAGGAAGCCGTTAAAACGCGGTTGCAGGGCCTCCTTTCGGATATTGAAGAGCTGGCCGCCAGCCTTCAGACGGACAGCGATCCCTATAAAAGCCTGTGCGGCACCATGCTGCATCTGGCTACCCGTTTCCCCACGCAGGAATGCCTGTACGCCTCCCTCCCCTCGGGCGAGCCCGCAAGCCCGCCGCAGCCCGTGCTGGTCTGCTGGGGCATGAGCCTTTCCTCCGCCACGGCACAGGAAGGCATCTATGCAATGGGAGCCACGCCGTTCTCCCCCGCGCCGCAAACGCCTCTCGCCAGCGGCGCATCCGGCGATCCGGATCGCATCGTCCGCGAAGGCGAAGTGACGGAACGCCCCATCGTCGCCCCGCTCCCGCCCACGGTTGTGGTGGAAGGCGAGCCGTGGTGGAAAAAGCTCCTCATGCTCCTGCTCGGCCTGCTCCTCGCACTGTTGCTGTTCTGGGGCCTGCACTTCCTCTTCCCGTGGGTCCCTCCCCTCCCCCTGCCCGCAGGGTGCGCGAGGACGCCCGCCGTTGAAACCCCTCAGCCTGCCGTGCAGCCAGCGGACCCCGGCCCGTCCGAAGCGGATTTGACGGCTTTGCGCGCCGAACTCGAAGTTTTGCGCCAAGCGGCCCAGAAGCGTGCCGAAGCCTGCCAGCCTCCCGCGCCGCCAGCCGTCGAGGAACCCAAAGTGGAAACGCCCGCCGAGCCACCCAAGGATCTGGGCGATCTGCTCGGCGATCTGACCACCATTCCCAAGGAGGAGCCGAAGCCCGAGCCCAAACCGGAACCCAAGAAAGAACAACCCGCGCCGAAGAAGGAAGAGCCCAAGCCGGACCCCCCCAAGGAAACCCCGAAGAAGGGCGATCCCATGAAGTTGCCGGACAAGGACGACAAGTCGATGGACTTCCTCGACGGCTGCTGGAACTGCCGCACCGGGCTTTCGGACACGCGGGGCAACCCGATCAAGGTCCGCTTCTGCTTCGGCAAGAACGGCAAGGGGCAGATCACCATCATCGACCGCCAAGGCAAGACCTACACGGGCCGGGCCGACGCGCAGATGCAGAACGGCAGGCTGCACATCGACACCGGAGACGCCACCAGCCGCAATTCACGGGGCAGTTTCAACGGCCTCCGCATCGATTGCAGCCCCGGCGCGGGCAACGACGCCATGTGCTACGGCCGCAACAAGGGCGACAACTCCCCGTGGAGCGCGAAGTTTTTCAGGGATTAGACGGCACAAAGGCATTTGGGAAGGGAGGGAAAACTTTTCTGAAGAAAAGCTTTTCCCTCCCTTCCCCAAACCCCATCCCTCCCTTTCCAAAGACTTTTGTGTTTATCGAATCCCTGTTCGGTATTTTCCCGTGATATGGGAGTGTTCGCTCCGTGTGACGGGCTCCTTCAAAGATTTTCAGGCAAAAAAGACAAGGGGATATTTCCTCGTCTTTTCTGTTTTCATCTTCTTGTATTTTTTCATATAGTTCAGTTATTTTTTGTTGATATCCTTTAATCATTATCATACCATCCTAATAATTCTTGCTCTAAAGTATCATGAGCTTTAGAAGCAGTTACATTAATATTAGAGTTATTCATCCTTTTACTATTATTACTTGTATAATTACTTTTATTTATAGATGAAGGAGATAGTTTATTTTCCTTTTCAGCAATTGCTTCAAGAGTTTTTAAATTATTTTTGTTCCAGTTAGATAAAATTCCATCAATATATTTAAATTCAGCTCTATTTAATCTTTTGAAGCATCTATTGCAGGCTTCTTCTATTACCGGAATAGGGAAGTTAAATTCCATAATCCATTTTTCTAGCATTTTTTCTTGTGGCTTCATGATTTCAGTATTATTAATTCCTAAGTATTTTAAGATATGGCGTATTTTTGCCCATTTATCTTCGTTCATAGTAATATAGTGCTGAGCTTGTTCTAGTGTTGTAATTTTCATTTCATGCCATGATTGAGCTATTTTATTTAAATATCGATAATCAGTTTTACCACGTTGAATATAATATTCTAATAGAAGTAGAGTCAATTCTGTAGATAAATTATAATCTTCTTCCCAACTTAAATAATTTGTCATTTCAACAGGGGATAGAGGACGCCCTAAAAGTCTTTCAATATCTGCTAGCATATCTTTTCTTGAATTATTATTAAGGGCTTCTAGTAAATTTACTTCTTTATTTTGAGTCTTATCTTCTTTGGATAAATCTATAAATTCTATATTAAAATTCCCCATTTTATCTATTGGGACTAATTCAATTACACCTTCATCATTCCAATAATTAATAGCATTTATAACATCAGATTCTAAGATGTTAAGATTTGCACTTATAATAGATGAACTGACTCCCATTTCGCCTGCAACATTATATTTAAGAAGTAGCAGATATACCTTGACAAATTCACCACGGGCATTAGGCATATATTTCTCGATAAATATGTTACTTACAGGAGTAAAGTTTATATGTTTATTTTTTAGCATAAATGTGCTCATAATTTTTCGCTACCTTTCTTGGTGTAATAACTAGATTAATTATAGCAAAGCTAAATGAAAGCCTCAACTAAGCTTAAAAATATTAATTATGAATAATAACTTTTAAAATGGGAAAATTAATTGATGTGCTGAAAAGTTACAAAGGAGGATTAGTAATGGATTCAAAACAAAAAGATGATATAAAGTCAGTGCTCAAATACACTATAACTGTCATTTGTATTATTTTTGTAGTATTTGCAATAAAAGAAATAATTATTAAAGATATAGACATAAACTCTTTAGAAAGTGGTACAGCTGTAGAAGTTTTAAGTGGAAATATCATCAGTAGTAATGATCTGGACGATTTAAGCACCATAAAATGCATGGCTTCATCAGCAACTATAATTGCTGATAGTTTTAATGTGGAAGTTAATGGCTATAAGATACAAGTAGCAGATAGTGTCTTTGGTTATGTTAGTAATAAAGAAGAGCGTGATGAAATATTACAAAAGGTCTGTTTAAGCTATATAAATGAGTTAGGTATTGATAGTAAAAATGTATTAAAGGTATATGTGAATAATAATTTAAAAGCAATTCCTGAAAAAGTAAGTATAGCAAAACTAGAAAGTAGTGGGGAAATTGCTGAAGATTTATATGATGCAGTAGTAATAAATGAAAATCTTTTAAATATGGAAATGGAAGTTATCAATAATCACGAAGAAAGCATTGCGCCAGCAGTAGTAGAAGAGAAAAGTGATGAGTTATATATGGGTGAAAGTATTTTAGAAAAAGGGGAGAGTGGAAGGAAAGTTATATATACCAAAGAGTATTATAGCGGTATCAATAAGATTTCAGAAAATATTATTAATGAAGTAGTGATTAAGGAAGCAAAACCAAGTGTAGTAAAAAAGGGGATAAAAAATCCTTATTATGATGGAGTTAGATTTTTAAATAATCCTCTTAAAGATGCATCCGTTACTTCAGTGTTTGGTGAAGCAAGAACTGGAGGCTATCATAAAGGTATTGATTTAGCTAAAAATTTAGGTGAGGAAGTACATAGTGCTTATGAAGGAACAGTAGTGTTTGCCGGATATAATAATGGTGGATATGGAAACTTAGTAATAGTTCAACATGAAAATGATATGCAGACATATTATGCTCATTTAAATGAAATATCTGTTTCAAATGGACAGTATGTAGGACAGGGAGAATTATTAGGAACTGTTGGTACAACAGGATATAGTACGGGACCTCACCTTCATTTTGAATTAAGAGTAGGGGGAAATCCTGTGGATCCGGCTCAATATATGTTATGAATTTAGTTCAATATTATTATAAATTATAGAATGAAAAAATTAAAAGCCTATATCTCAAAATTAATATTTTGAGATATAGGCTTTTAATTTAGAAGTTTACTTAAATTTATTTTACCACAGCCTTGTTTGTAGGTTTCAATATTCATAACATCGGCATTTAGTTTTAATGTGGAAATTATATCATCAAAAGTTAAATCAGGATTTTTTTCATATAAAAGAGCACATACACCTGAAATAAAAGCAGCAGAAAGTGAAGTTCCAGAAAAAGACTTATATGATGAATCAAGTTTAGGGGCATACATTTTTATATTATTTTTTTCAGGAACAAAAGATATATTGCTATTGAGAGAAACAATATCTACACAAGCAGCAGAAAAGTTAGGCTTAATATCCTTCTTCACATCTCCACAGGAAGAATAAGCATAGGATTTTATTTCACCAGAAGTATCAAGTCCAGAAACAGTTATGCAATGTGGACTTAATGCAGGACCAGTAATGGTGCTAGCTTCATTTCTATTGCTACCACTAGGAAGGACAGGAATAATTGAGGAATTAACAGCTTTTATAAAAATATTATCAAATAGAGTATAGATAAAATTATTAAAGGTTAATAATTCAAATGGAAGGCATAAGACACGAATATTATATTGCTCCTTTAAGAGAATAAGCTCTTCAATAGAAAATAGTACATCAGATATGAATCCTTTACCAAGCTTATCAAATGCTTTAAAAACATGAAGTTCAGAACTAGTTGCTATTCCTTTATAGATACCATTTGATGATTCACCATTTCCGGCAATTATTCCGCAGATACTAGTACCATGACCATTGTCATCATAAGGATTAGTAAAAGAATTAATTAAGTCAACAAAAGTATGAATTCGATTTTGAGGAAGGGTTAAATCTTTATGAGGATACACACCTGTATCTACAACGCCAATTCCTACACTTTTGCCACTTAAAGAAGTATTTGTGTGTAGCCGTATTTTATTGGCTGAAAGTACGCTCATTCCACAAAGAAATAAATATTGATCAAGACATATATATTGAATTTCAGGATATTCTAATAATCTTTCTATTGATTTTGAATTTAATTTTACACATATAATATTACAGCTTTCAATTTTTCTTACGATAATACCTTTATAAGATGAAACTTTTTTTACTATGAAATCTGGAAATTTAGCATATTTAATTAATATTCTATGATTCTTATTAGGATATAAAGCCATAATAGCCTTTAAATCAGGATCGATTTTCTTATTAAAAGAGAACATAAAATACCTCTGTAATTAATCTTAGTATTATATTATAAGAATATCACTAAATTTGTTAATAGATTAGAAGAATACCTGAAAGAATAAAGCTAATGCTTCCACTTAAGAATAATAATGCCTAATATCATCAACCCTAAACCTAAAAATTGAAAAAAGGAAAAAGATATTTTTTCGCTACCAAATAATCCAAAAGCATTAATTATTCCAGCAGCAGCAAGCTGAGCTATTAAAATAGTTCCTATTCCTATGGTAGTTCCCAATGATTTTATACTAAGCATAACTGTAAGTGTAATTATAATTCCTAGTGCTCCACCAAGAAGATAAAGTTTATTTACATCTTTAATGGATTTAAAATCACCTTTACCCCAAAATAGTACTAGGATAATAGCTATGACTAAGGCAGAACCATGAACAACTACGTTAGTTTCCATATCACCGATTTTTTCACTTAAACGAGTGTTAAATACGCCTTGAATGCTCATGGCAATGCCAGAAATAATGGCACTTATAAAACCTAACATATATATCACCTCAAAGATATTGTGCCAAATAATTTTATATTTAATGTATTTTAGATATTAAAAAAAGGCATTTGCAATAAGCAAACACCATATATTATTCAAAAGCCTTACTGATTTGTTCTTCATCGTATCCTAAAGTGACACCTAAGCTTAATACATCTTCTAAAAGTGTATTAAAGTGGTCCGTTGAAGGAGATATAATTAAATCATTTATATCAATAAATAAATTTAAAAATTGATCACTTAAGCAGTAATCGCTAGGTCTTAAATTTAATTCATAAGAATTTAAATAGTTCTTGTAAAGCCCTAAATTAATAACGTGGGCTAAAAAATCAATATATTTTTCAAATATGACATCATGATTTAATTCGGATTTATTATCAATCCAATATTTATAGCAGCTTGTTTCTTGAGCTAGAGAACTTAGCTTAACTTGTAATTCTAAATGCTTTCTGGCAGCAAGTTTATAGTCAGATAAGCTGTCATCTATTATTTTTTTAGCGTATTTATCTCTTTGATATTCTGCAAGTGATAAAATGTTCATAATTTATCCTCCTATAGGACTATATTAAAATAATATCATTAATCTAACTATATTTTACAAAAACATTTAGGGATTGAAAAGGTGAGTAAACGAATACAAAAAATAAAATTTTGAAAATTTTGAAAAAATAAAAAAATACCATGAAATATAAACCAATATAGATTTATAATATCTATATTGGTTTATATTTCATGGAAATTAAATTTATTAGAAATGTTTTAATGGATATGTTTGAATTAAAGTTTCCCTTCGATTATTAGAAATCTTCCAAAGCTCTAATCTATTTACTTTCAATGTTGATAAATTAGACTTTAATTCAGTTGGTCCATCAATTCTTTTAACTTCTTTATTAAAGTAGTTCATATTAGCTAGAGTTAGGTGAATATTTTCATTTGCACTTAAATTTTTAGTATTAAATCCATGCAGTTTAAGGTTATCAGATAATAATCTACTTAATCTTTTAATATAGCCTATATCATGTATTTGTAAATTTAAAGTTTTACTAGTATCAGACACACTAACTTTTGAAGATAATTCTACTTTAAAAAATTTATATGGTTTAAGAACTTTGTCTATAACAAGATTTAATTTATCTATGTTAGGGTTTTCTAATACCTCCAGAGGAATATAAGGTATAGGAGAATTCCTATTAGCTTTATATCTCTTAGAAAGATTTTTTTGAATTGGACTTAAATTTTTGTATGATTCATCATCAAACAAAGCTACTAAATAATATTTCATAAATATGACCTCACAAGCTAATTTTTATATGCAAACTTTGTAATAAATTATATCACATTACCAATGATATTACCAATTGCTATAAGTTTAAATCAAATGGCCATTACATTGGCTAAATAATCAATATATTGGAAGAAAAAAACCTATTAACACTGATAGACTTTATGTTATAATGGTTAGAGTTGATTTTATGAAAATAAATAAAATTGTATTTTTAATGCAAATATGGATATATTTTACGAAGCAGGATAAATTAATTATATATATTTTTAGGTAAGGGTGAATAGGATGGAAACATTAATTATTAATGGAGGCGGAGCTTTAAGAGGATCTGTCGAAATAAATGGAGCAAAAAATGCAGCAGTAGCTATTTTACCTGCGGCTGTATTAGCAAGTAAAGGTAAATGTATTATAGATAACATACCAGACATAGAAGATGTACATTGTTTAGAAAGAATTTTATTGGATTTAGGCTGCAGTGTAAAAAAAACTTCTAAAAATGTTTTAGAAATTGATGCTACGGATATTAACACTGTTAATGCGTGTACAGAAGATGTAAGAAGAATGAGAGCTTCTTACTATTTCATTGGATCTTTGCTAGCCAGATTTGGAAAAGCTAAAGTTGAATTACCAGGAGGATGTCCAATAGGAGTAAGACCTATTGATCAACATATAAAAGGTTTTGAAGCTTTAGGAGCTAATGTTACAATTGAACATGGTGCTGTTTTAGTGGAAGCAGAAAGCTTAAAGGCAGCAAACATTTTCTTTGATGTTGTATCTGTTGGTGCAACAATAAACGTTATGATAGCAGCTACAATGGCTGAAGGAACAACTGTTTTAGAAAATGTAGCAAAAGAGCCTCATGTAGTTGATGTTGCTAACTTCTTAAACTCAATGGGTGCAGATATTAAAGGTGCAGGAACAGATGTAATAAGAATAAAAGGTGTTAATGAATTAGTTGGATGCAATTATAGCGTTATTCCAGATCAAATTGAAGCAGGAACATTTATGATTGCTGCTGCAGCAACAAAAGGTGATGTTACAATCACTAATATAATTCCTAAACATTTAGAATCAATTAGTGCTAAGCTTATTGAAATGGGAGCTATTGTGGAAGAAGATGATGATAGTATAAGAGTTACGGTAGATAATAAATTAAGAGGTGTTAATGTAAAAACTGC
>ERZ827520.4128-NODE-4128-length-11091-cov-4.245016_pt1 | contig 11091 bp, 13 predicted proteins | sample MGYA00519581_ERZ827520 | MGnify/ENA primary metagenome ERZ827520 (study PRJEB31778, sample SAMEA3449339) | human gut metagenome | biome: human gut; feature: human-associated habitat; material: faeces | place: United Kingdom | collected 2010/2012 ...
ATTAGGCCCTTATAGGGCCTGTTCAAACCACCCGTTCAACGGGTGGTTTTGATTTATATTTATGGAAGAACCCGTTTCCTGTCCGGTAAGCGGAACGATTACACTAAAGTTCAATCCATTATCCTACTCTCACACATAATACGGATTGGGCTTTGTAAGAATGGCTGCCCGGTCAATAATTACGCCATGTCAAAAAAGCAAAGAATTGGAGAATGAGATATGTTTGAATAAAACCAAAGAAAGAAATCATTCAGCGGCAAAAATATTGCAAAATTCCGAAAAGAACCGCGCCTTTCTCAGCGTGAATTGGCGGAAAAGCTACAGCTTGCCGGGTTGGAGCGATTCAGCGAAAAGGGATCATAAAAACACCTGTCGAGACGCGTACTGCGCTTTTGACAGGTGTTTTTATGCCAGAATTCCTCTGCTACTGATGGGATGCTTCAGCGGCGAAGGCTTCGTTCAGGAGAGCAACCGCGTCGACCCAGCGCTGGTCGCTGGACACGCCGCCCATGACGACCGCCATCATTTCCGCCCCGTTGCGGGTGGCGCTGACCACGACGCAGTAGCCGGCCTCGTTGGTAAACCCGGTTTTCATCCCGGTCGCCCCTTCGAAGTAATACGAGCTGGAGGGATTGATCACCGCGTTGGAATTGGTCCAGCTTACGCTTTGGCCGGAGGGAAGGGTATAGCTGACCGAGACTTTCGCGATGGACGCCCGGATGTTCTCATATTTCATGGCGTTTTGTGCGATGAGAAGCATGTCGTTGGCCGTGGTGTAATGGTCGGGAGAATAGAAACCGTCCGGATTGCTGAAATGACTGTTGGAAGCGCCGAGCTTCACCAGCTCGTCGTTCATCCTGTTAATGAATACCCGCACGGCGTCCATATCGTTCAGGGTATCGTCGCCCGCGGTTTTTCGGCCGAGATGCGCGGCGATGACGTACGCGGCGTCATTACCGGAGGGAAGAAGCAGCGCATCCAGCAGCATATCCCGGGTCAGGCGATAGCCGGACTGCAGGTTCGCCAGGCTGGACCCCTTCTGTACAAGGGAAAGCTCCGTGCCGACGGTGAATTCCTCTTCCGGTCCGCAGAGCTCGGTCATGACGGCGGCGGTCAGCAGCTTGGTCAGGCTGGCGGGATAACAGCGTTCATCCGCGTCCCTGCTGTACAGGACCGTGTCGTGGGTGACGTCGTATAAAACCACCCGCGGCGTGGTGAGGGGCGCGGACACCGCGATCGTGGGATAGGTCGGCTTGGCGGTAGTGGTGGTCGATGCCGTTGTTGTCGCAGCGGGTGTGTCCGACACCGGGTCATTTCCGGCGGAGAAGACATTGGCAATACCGCCGGCGATGAGCCAGACCAACAGCGCCAGGAGGGCGACGATCACCAGTGATAAACCAATCACCAGGGCGCGCCGTTTCCAGAGGCGTTTTTTTCGCCTGGCGCCGGCGGCCGCCCGCACTGGTTTCTTTTTCATACGAAGACCCCATTTCCTGTAGACAGTTTTCTGCCCGGACGGCTTATCCGGGTAAGCCGGACAGAGACATTGCTAGTATACTATATTTCCCGATGGTTTTGTATCCTAAATTTTTGGGTTTTGGAAAGTTAAGAAAATTTTTGGATTTCTCGCTGAGTGCTTCGGAGAAACGGCGTTGCTGCTTGCACACCCTGTAAATTATTGGTATAATGTTGTCAGGGAAAAACGCGCCAGTGTTTTCGTTGCGCCGCCGGCAAAGGCTGGCAGAGAATCCGTGCAGGCGGCGCTGCATTTTACGGAGGCCATAAACGTTATGGACGATAAGAAAAGAAAAACACCGGACAGCGGCCGGATGTATCGTTCCGCTTATCCGAAGCGTCTGTTTCATACGCGAAGATTGGACAGGCTGCGGACGGCGGCCGTCCCGTATTGCCCGCGCTGCGGAGCGGAGGCAGTCCGCAAAACGGCAGCGGAGGAACGGTACCGCTGTCTTCGGTGCGGAAAGAGCTTTTCGTTTTCGGAAATTCCGGAGCGGAAGAAGCGGGAAGATAAAGAATCAAGCGCATCACTGCCGGAGGAATGAGGAAGGGAACACCTTTTCCTGAGCCTCGGCGCAGATGGGAGGGAATACGGAATGGCCGGAAAAATCCAAAAGAACACCGCGCTGACGATCCGGGCTCTGGACCCGCAGAATCGCCGTCACCGGCGACAGGCAGCGGAGCTTTTGGTGGAAAATTTTGAGGCGTGGCCGGCGATGGAGATCGCCCGGGCGGAGATTTCTACTCTTCTGGCGAAAAATCGCGTCTGCCTTGTCGCGCTGGACAGGGACGACACAGTAGTCGGCCTGGTGGGCGGCCTGCCCGATTACGCAGGGAACGTGTGGGAGCTTCATCCGCTGGCGGTGAAAAAATCCGAGCAGGGGCGGGGAATCGGCCGGCGCCTGGTGGAAGCCATCGAGCGGGAAGTCCGTGCAAAAGGAGCGATTACCATGATGCTCGGTACCGACGACGAAGTCGGCGGGACCAGCTTGTCCGGAGTTGACCTGTATGAGAATTTGTGGGAGCAGATTGCCCATATCCGGAACCTGCACGACCATCCCTATAGCTTTTATGAAAAATGCGGCTATACCGTTATCGGCGTGGTGCCGGATGCGAATGGCTACGGGCGGCCGGATATCCTGATGGCGAAGCGCCTGGGAAAACGGCCGTGACGGCGCGTGACAGGGAGACGTTGGAAGCGGCGAAAAAGAGCGGCGCCTCCCGTATCGTCCGTTTCCCCCGCTGCCGGACGGGACGGCTGATCTGTATCAGCGATATCCACGGATACGACCGGCTGTTTTCCACCCTGTTAAGGCGTCTTCAGCTTCGGGAGGACGATCAATTGGTCCTCCTGGGGGATTATGTGGAGCGGGGGCCGGAGAACCGCCGTGTCCTCCGTCGCATACGAGCGCTGGCCGCACGGCCGAATACCCTCCTGCTTCAGGGAAATAACGACCTCGTCTCGCGCTGGCTGCTGGAGAAAGCGGAAACCGGGGAGGCGCTGCATTATCTGGGGCAATACCCGCAGTGCCTTCTGGGAGAGTGGATGGCCGAGCTGGGCTGGACGGGCAGCCGTTTGCCCGATGAGAAAACGTTTTCCTGTTATCGCCGCGCCATTCTCCGAAACCATGCGGAAGCTATGGAATTTCTCGCCTCACTGCCGCTGATGGCGGAGACCGGTGAATTCGTTTTCGTCCATGCCGCGCTGGAGGATCGCCCAGACTGGCAAAACAGCGGGGAGGAGGTCTGCCTGACCTACAGCCGGTATCTCCAGGAAGGCGTCAACCCTACGGGAAAATGGGTCGTGACCGGCCACTGGCCGACATACAACATATTGCCGGAGGCGTTCCGGGGCAGGGAAACGCTGCCCGGGCTACCGCCGGAGGAGGGGAAGGGCGCCTCCTGCCATCCCGTGGCTTTTTGTGACCGGCGGATCATCGGGATTGACGGCGGGCTGGGAACAAAAAGCTTCCCGCAGCTCAATGCTCTCTGCATCGCGCCGGATGGGAGCGTCACCGTTCTGTTTGAGGACGGCGCGCCGTCTGCCGTGGCCCTGCGGGATGCTCCGCATCCGTCGTCCGGACAGCGGATGCGGGACGATTGGCCGAATAACCGGTTGGAGATTCTGGAGACCGGCCACTATTTCTCGCTCTGCCGGCGGGAGGGTTGGCCGTATACCGGCCTGGTGAAAAATGAACACATCGGTGAAAGGAAAGGACGACCCGCCTATGCCAAAGGAAGCACCTCGCATTTTCTCTCCGTCAGGAAGGGGGAGCGTCTCCATGTGCTGGACGACGCCTGCGAGGGCTTTGCCTATGTGCGGAATGAGTCGGGTGTGATGGGCTGGCTGGAGAAAGACGCGTTCCGGCGTACCTCTTCCGTTTTACACGAGAGGCGGAAAGACGGAGAAGAATGAGGAGGGAAACAGGATGGTGGAGGTAACGTTTCACTCGCTGGAGGCGGTGGAGAACGACGGCCTGAAATACGCGGTAATCGCCGCGCAGGAAGGAGAAAACTGGCTTTTCTGCCGTCATCGGCGGCGAAATACCTGGGAATTACCGGGCGGCCACCGGGAGCCGGGCGAGGACATCCGGGAGACGGCCCGTCGCGAGCTGTGGGAGGAAACCGGCGCGTTGGAAATGGAGCTGACGCCGGTCTGCCTGTACTCGGTTTTCGGGGCGGACGGGCCGGAACAGGCCGTGCCCAATTATGGAATGCTGTTTTACGCCCGGGTGACCGGAAGGGGAGCGCTTCCGGAAAGCGAGATCGCGGAGGTGCGCGCTATGCCCGCGGCGGGAGGAACGCTGCCGCTGCCCAATACCTATCCGCTTATCCAGCCTCTGCTGTGGGAGCGTGTACAGCGCTTCCTGAAGCGGCAAAACGGGGAGCAATAGGCGGGAGGGTAGACCCTGGGGAAAGCTGGTTTTGCTTGCTCCTTCCGGCTTTTTGTGGTAGTATAGCGATAAGCTTATCCATCCATGGGCGCGGCGTCCGTCCCGCCCGTGGGACGTCGAAAGGAGACGAGAATTCGATGCTGCGGAAACGAAAGGGAATCACGCTTCTGGCGGCAGGCGCTTTGCTGCTGTCAGCGACTTTTCTGCCCGGCTGCGGCAACGGCGAGGAGACATCCTCCGCTTCGCCTACGCCGACTACGACCGCCACGATGCCTACCCTTCTCAATGTGGAGATTACCGGCCTGCTGACGGCTGAGCAGGTGGGAGCCGCTCTGGGCGCAGAGGTGGGCGCTCCGCAGGAATACGAGTCCGGTACGGTAGCGCATTATTCCTCCGCCGATTCCCAGACCGCGGCGGAAATCAGCCTGAAGGAATGCGGACGGGACATCTATGACGCGACCGTTCCCCTGTATAAGGACGCGGTGGAAACGCCGAATCTCGGGGAAGCCGCGATATGGAGTGCGGAAATGAAGCAGCTCCTTGTATATGGCAAGGGATATATGCTTAGCGTGACCGCGGATATCGCGGGGAAGGATGCGGACGCCTGCCTGTCGGCCGCCCGCCAGATGGCAGCTCTGGTTCTTGAGAAGCTGTAAGCCGGCGGTCCGCCGCCCAGGGGGCGGATTTGTCCGGAAATTCTGCCGGCAGAAAACGGCTTAACGGGAGGTGATGGATTTTGGCGATGCGCGATATCCTGCAGGATTTCGGCTTTCATCTGCAGGCGCCGCTGTGCAACCGCTGTATCCATCGGCGGCAGAACCTGCTGGACGATCCGGGCAAGCCTTTGGAGTGCAAGCGGCGGGGGAAAATCCCGGCGGAGCTCCTTTCCTGTGAGCAGGACGACTGTGAGGACTTTGAGGAGGACGAGGAGCAGGCTCGCCTGTTTGAAGGCATTCTGTAAAGGGAATAGACTTTTCATCCCGGCCGGAGAGCGTTTTTTCCGGCCGGGATATTTATTTTTCGCCGCTTTCCGCCTGTCCGTTCGGTATGCGGTTCTCCGAAGTTGCATAAGGATGGAGTAAAGCCCCGGTTACGGAGCTGCCATACCGAGAAAATGAGGGTGAGAGAATTGTATGCGGTTGTAAAGGGAAAGCACTTGCTTGGAGCGCTGGCGTGTTGTCTTGCTTTGGTGATCCCGGTCGGCGTTGCCTGTGTGTCAGCCGGCTCCACGCCGGAAGCGGCGGAGACCGCGGCGGCCAATACCAATTGGGGGCTGAGCTTTCGGGAGAATGGAAAGACGCCGGTGGGAAACGCTACGGCGGAGTTTTTGAAACAATACGACGCTTATTATGCCGGGGATGGTGCGGACGGAGCGAAAAAGGTGATCTACCTGACCTTTGACGCAGGCTATGAAAACGGGTATACGCCGGCCATTCTGGACGCGCTGAAAAAGCATAATGTAAAGGCGACATTCTTTGTGGTGGGCAACTATATCCAGACCGCGCCGGAGCTGGTGAAGCGGATGGCGGATGAGGGGCATATTGTGGGGAATCATACCTTCCACCATCCGGATATGTCTAAGATTTCGGATATGGCCGCCTTTACTGAGGAGATACAGTCGCTGGAAACGCTGTATAAGGAAACCACGGGACAGGAGATGAAAAAGTTTTATCGCCCCCCGCAGGGCAAATACAGTGAAAGCAATCTGAAGCAGGCGCAGGAGCTGGGATATCAAACCATCTTCTGGAGCCTGGCTTACGTCGATTGGTATGTAGACAAACAACCGACGCACGAGGAGGCGTTTTCCAAGCTGCTTACCCGTATCCATCCCGGCGCGGTGGTGCTGCTGCACAGCACATCAAAAACCAATGCGGAGATTCTCGACGAGCTGCTGACTAAATGGGAAGCGGAGGGATATACCTTCGGTACGCTGGAGGAGCTTTGCGCCGCCTGATTGCCGGTTCCCCCCCGGTTGCGTCGCCGGAAAGGGCATGTCTTCAGCCTTGTCTGGGCGACCATGCGTGAGAGCCCGTTTGGGAAAAACGCCGCAGGGCGTTTTTCAGAGGCGTCGCCGGGAAGGGTATGCTTTTACAGCCTTGTCTGGGCGACGCCGTATATTCCACCCCTTTCCCGGAAAAACTAGCCCTATTCGATAACAAAGGGGGAGAGCGGTTTGTTTCAATTCCGGGAATGGCTGATCGACGGGATCGTCCAGGGATACCGGACGGGAGAGCACACTTGGTCGGAGACCGTGCTTTGTACAGCCGATTATGTGGCGCAGGGAGTGCTCTCGAACGCCGACGCGGAAGCGGTGGAAAGGCGCTGTCATGCTGCTTCCGATGTTTCCCCTGCTGCCGGTTCTGATCCTCCCTTTTTTTCCGCTTTGTTGCCGGAGGCCCCGGAAGACGGTCGTTTTTCCGGGCCGGATCATATTACCTTTTCCGAATAAAAACAGGGACTCCTCCCCTTGGAAAACCATCCGCGGCCTGTCTTTCGCGAATAGACGCGAAACCTGCTTTTTCCCTGCTTGAGCGAATCGTTCACGCTCCCTCCTGGAAAAATCAATGCGGGCCATCATAGATGGTCCGCATTTTCGTATTTTATCGGTGCGGCTTTTACCTTTTTTCTTTCCTTCTGTTCCGTTCCTTCAGGCCTCGAACACCGCGCGGATCAGCGGAAGCTGACTCTGGGTTTCCTGGTATCCCGCCTCCATGCATTCCGCCATAGCGCCAAAGGTAAGCAATCCCGCGTCTTCCGGCAGGCGGGGATGGAGCAGCAGCCTTTCACCCCGCGCAACCCGTTCCTTCAGCCGGCTGGTGACGATGGTCAGCGAATGGGAAGCGATTTCGATGATGTTCTCCGTTTTCGGCGGCTCGTATTCCTCCGAAACGTCTACGGCGAGAACGTTCCGCTCTCCCGCCGCCAGCAGAAGGCTGACCGGCAGGTTGTCGGTCAGCCCGCCGTCCACCAGGCACATGTCCTCCTGCATTACCGGCCGGAAAACGGCGGGAACGGCGGCGCTGGCCCGCATGGCCCGGCAGAGGGGCATTTCGGTCGTCCAGCGGACGTGGGGAACCGGCCGCACGCCAGCCAGTGTATTCGTATAGGCAATGGTTTCTCCGGTGCGGATGTTTACGGCGGGGATGACGGTGCGTATCGTCAGGTCGTGCATCGCTTTTCCGCCGGTCAGGGAACAGAGCAGCTGTTCCAGCCGATCTCCTTTAATCAGCCCTTTTACCGATACCGGCCGCAGGGTAAGGAGCTGAAACAACGCTCGAAGCAGGCCTTTCAAGTCCGGATCAATAAATTCACGCCCCTTCCGCGACATGGAAAGCAGCACCTGCTTCTGGCGCTCGGGGGAAATGCCTGCTGCGTACAGGCCGGCGATCAGGCTGCCCGCGCTGGTTCCCGCCACGGAGGAAGGAAGCAATCCCGCCTCAGTCAGAGCCAGTAACACGCCGACATGGGCGGCTCCCCGCGTCCCACCCCCTGCAAAAGCAATACCGTAACGCATAAAAATCTCCATTCCTTGTTGAATTTGCGGTAGCTTCGATCAACGGTCGAAATTTCCGCAGCGCTTTTCGCGGCAGAGGATCAGATTCCGCCGTAAAAAGGCGGAAGCATCCTATTTTCCCTACATTCTATGGACTCGGGGAAACGGTTATGAGTCGGACGGAAGGAAATCCATTTGAACCATTCAGTCTACTTGAAAAAGGCCGTGATTTTCCGCACATTATGAACGAACGTTTAATTTCCTCGCATATCCCTTGCCTCCCAAGGCAAGATACGCTATGATTAGGTGGAAATCATGGGTCTTATGCATGGGTTATATGTTTGAGAAAAGGAGACGAAAAATATGAAAAAAAGTACGGGGATTCTTCTGGGCGTCCTTGGCGTGATCGTGGTTCTGGTAATCGGGATCGTCGGCTGGGGGATTTCCTCCTATAACGGGCTGGTGACCAGCGAGCAGGCGGTGGAAACCCAGGCCAGCAATATCGAAACGCAGCTGCAGCGCCGCAGCGACCTGATCCCCAATCTGGTGAACACCGTAAAGGGCTACGCCCAGCACGAGGAGGAAATCTACACCGCGCTGGCGGACGCCCGCGCCAAGCTGAGCGGCGCAAACACGGTGGAGGAAATGGAGGAGGCGAACGGCGAACTGACCAGCGCGCTGAACCGGCTGATGGTGATTGTGGAAAACTATCCCGATCTGAAGGCGAATGAAAACTTTATCGGCCTGCAGGACGAACTGGCGGGAACCGAGAACCGCATCGCTGTCGCCCGTCAGGATTACAACAAGGCGGTGCAGGAATACAATGTAAAAATCCGCCGGTTCCCGACCAATATCATCGCCGGGATGTTCGGCTTTGAAAAAGCCGCGTTGTTTGAAAGCGCGGAGGGCGCCGCTTCTGTTCCGAACGTGAGCTTCTGACCGCGAGGGGAGAGGATGGGGCGACGCCCATGAGAAGAAAACGACTGCTATCGCTCCTGCTGTGCCTGGGGCTGCTTTTGACAGCTCTTTCGGCAGCGGGTGCGGCGGCCAACGCGGTCTATCAGCCGACCGACCGCTTTTTTGTCAACGATTTCGCCGGCGTGCTTTCGGCATCCGACGCGGAGGAAATCTATGCCCTCGGCGCGGAGCTGGACCAGAAAACCGGAGCGCAGGTGGTGGCTGTGACGATACCGACCACCGACGGGGAGGAAATCCGCAGCTACGGGCTGGAGCTTGGACGGGAATGGGGCATCGGCGAAAAGGATAAGAACAACGGCGTCCTGCTGCTTCTGGCGGTAGAGGACCGGCAGGTCGATATCGAGGTCGGCTATGGACTGGAGGGCGCCCTCCCCGACGCGAAAACCGGCCGGATTCTGGATCAGTACGCCACGCCCGATTTCCGGAATGATGATTTTTCGGAGGGGATGCGAAAAGCGTACCGCGCCCTGATCAACGAGGTCTATATTGAATACGGGCTGGAGCCGCCGGACGAGGATTATGTTCCGGTTTCCCCGGAGGATACGGTGGACAGTGAGGATGTGTTCAGCGCGGTCGGTACGATTGTGGTGGTGGTGATTTTTCTCGCCCTGTTTTTCGGCCGGCGGCATCACCGCGGCGGTCCGCCGTTCATCTTCTTCGGCGGCCATGGCGGCGGATTCGGAGGAAGCGGCGGCCGCTTTGGCGGCGGTGGAGGCTTCGGCGGAAGCGGGGGCGGTTTCAGCGGCGGAGGCGGCAGCTTCGGCGGTGGAGGAAGCTCCCGCGGGTTCTGATGCGCCTGACGGTGAGATAATACGAGACGGCAAGACAACAAAAAGGCTTCCCCGCGAGGGGAAGCCTTTTTGTTGTCCTATTGTATAGCATAAGCGAAAAGAGAACCACCGGCTATGCCGGTGAGAGTAAAGGAATTATATAGTGAAAAAACCTCGTGATATAATGGAAGTGCGGTCGGTCAACTGCACAACAAGATATCAGGAGGTTTAATCAATGAAAGAAAAAGAAATAGAGAGTTTGCAACACACAACTTGGAGATGCCAATATCATATAGTATTTGCACCGAAATGCCGTCGAATGGTGATATATGGGCAAATCAAAAAGGATATAGGGGAAATATTGAGAAGATTGTGTGAGCAGAAGGGTGTGGAAATAATAGAGGCAGAAGCGTGTCCGGATCACATACATATGCTGATAAGTATTCCACCCAAATACAGCGTATCACAAATCATGGGATATCTCAAGGGAAAAAGCAGTTTGATGATATTTGATCGGCACACAAATCTGAAATACAAATATGGGGATAGGCACTTTTGGGCGAGAGGATACTATGTGGATACAGTGGGACGGAACAAAAAGCAAATACAAGAATACATCAAACACCAATTAGAGGAGGATAAGATAGCGGACCAGATGAGTCTAAAAGAGTTTATTGACCCGTTTACGGGTAGTAAGAATAAATAGGCATAAAAAGGATGCCCCTTTAGGGGCTGCCATGAGTCAGCAATGCAGTTGGCCGACTTTTTCGCAGCCCCTTGAGGGGCATTGTCTGTATTATGCCCTTTCAGGGCTTTCCCAAGCCCCCGGCTTTGCCGGGGGTCCTGACTGCAGGGGAAGCCAGAAACCATCAGGCGAAATACCGCACGCCGCTGAGGAACAGCTTCTGATCTTTTTCACCGGGGACGTTCTTATACAAGTCCTTGCCCTGCCGCTCGCTGTGGCCCATCTTGCCAAACACCCGGCCATCCGGGGAGGTGATGCCTTCTACCGCGCAGAAAGAGCCGTTCGGGTTCCATTCTACCGACGCGGAGGGATTGCCGTCCGGATCAACATACTGGGTGGCAATCTGCCCGTTTGCCGCAAGCATTCGGAGGGTTTCCTCCGTCGCGTAGAAGCGGCCTTCGCCATGGGAGACCGGCACACAGTGGATATCCCCGGCGCTGCAGCCCGCAAGCCACGGGGAATGAACCGAGGTCACCCGGGTATAAACCATCCGGCTGACGTGGCGGCCGAGGGTGTTGAAGGTCAGGGTGGGAGCGTCGTCCGCGATTTCAGTGATCCGGCCATAGGGGACGAGCCCCAGCTTGATCAGGGCCTGGAAGCCGTTGCAGATGCCGAGCATCAGGCCGTCCCGCTGTTCAAGCAGCTCGGTGACGGCGTCCGCGATGCGGGGATTGCGGAAGGTGGTGGCGATGAATT
>ERZ827520.4129-NODE-4129-length-11090-cov-4.929950_pt1 | contig 11090 bp, 10 predicted proteins | sample MGYA00519581_ERZ827520 | MGnify/ENA primary metagenome ERZ827520 (study PRJEB31778, sample SAMEA3449339) | human gut metagenome | biome: human gut; feature: human-associated habitat; material: faeces | place: United Kingdom | collected 2010/2012 ...
TGCTCACGGAAGCGGGGGCGGCCGTTTTCTCCGTCTGCGCCCCGCAAGCCGTCAGCATCAGAAGCAGGGCGGCCAGCAGCGCCGCCAGACGTGTGCATTCCTTTCCTGTTGTCACATTCCTTTCTCCTTTGTTCCTGCCGCACAAAGGGCGTCAGGATACGATCAGCGATTCCATAATCGAAAGCATCTGCGCTTCCGGAAGGCCATGAAATACGCCGTGGTAGCGAACACCCTCCCAGTTCAGCAAAATTCCGGTGTTCGGCCCTGCAAGCTGGTGGCTGTCATAGCCGGTATAAAAGGGGTGGCGGTTGTTTTCCACTGGCTGATATTTTGCCGTGTCGATGGCCGCCTCGCCTTTCCCGATTGTCACGGTGCCGATCACCTGTCCGTCCTGCTCCAGCGTATAACACACCTCCTTCGCCCCACGGTATAGGCGAAGGCTGCGGAGAGTGCAGCTGGCCGGTTCCTTTAGATCCAAGCCGAGGGCGGCCTGCGCCTGCTCCAGCGTGACAAGCTCTATACTCAGATGCGGATCGCTTTCCAGCACTGGGCCGGAGGGGATTTCCACCGCTGATGCGTTGGGATCAGCCGGGGCTTCACTGGACGAGGGGGACGGGACGGAGGTGCTGTCCCCCGGCTGCTCAGATGCGGGAGGCTGGACGGACGGCAGGCCGGTTTGGTGCAGCAACAGGGGCAGGACTAGGCAGAAGACGAAGGCGGCAGCCAAGACAGGGGCCAGCCATCGCGCCAGGGTTTTCCGGGCCCGCGCCTCCTCGACAGCGGCAGGCGGCGCGTCCGGCACAGAAGGCGGGAAAGCCTTCTGAAATTCCTTTTTCAGTTCTTGGCGCAGGGCCTTTTCCCATTTTTTCATTAGGATCACGCATCCTCCTTATCGTGTTGGCGCATTTTCCGCAGGCTGTTTTGGTATTTGCTCAGCACCGTGCCGAGAGGCAGGCCCAGCATTTTGGCAATTTCTCGGTGTTTGAGGCCCACCACCAAATGCAGGACGAGGATTTTCCTTTCCGGCTCGGTTAAGACCGCAAAGAGCCGTTCCATCAGTTCGCCGTTTATAATCGCACTTTCAGGGGTGTCTATATTTTGAGAAGCGAAAAGCAGCGGTTCTTCGGCGGTAAGTTCATGCTTTCTGCTTTTAAAATAATCCACTGCTGCATTGTGGGTAAGGGTATACAGCCAAGCGTTAGGATTTTGGCTGTGCTGATAGGCGGTTTTTTTGTTCCAGATCGTCGAAAATACATTTTGCGCTATATCTTCTGCAGCAGATTGGTCGTGAAGGACAGAGTATGCGACGGAGCACACCAAGGTATAGGTGCTGCTATACAGCTTTTCGTAGGCGCTGACATCACCTTCTTGTATACGGGCCAATAATTGACCCAGTTCGTAATTATTCACATTTGACCGCCTCGCTTCCGTCCCTCACCAAATAAACGATTCAAACGGGCTTTTTATTGACCTGATCGATTATTTGGTGAAAAATATTTTTTCTTCATCTTAAAATGCTTTTTTTGGAAAAAACAAGCAGATACTTCACGCCGCTGAGTGAAGCTTACGCTTTGTGTGGAGGCAATAAAGAAGCGATCCATATTGCCGCATAAACAAACGGTAGAAACACAAGCTAACCTATGGTATAATATGGATTATGCCCTGATAAACACGACAGAGAGGAAACTATAGATATGGACAACAATCAGCTTCAAGTGAATCACAGCGCGGAAGAAACTTATTCGACCATCCGCGGCTGCGTAATATCCGCGCAAAACAAGGTTGCCGCTGCCGTCAACACAGCAATGGTGCTTGCCTATCATGAGATAGGCGAACAGATTTATATTGCCTGCGGTGAGAATGACCGTGCGGAATACGGCAGAAACCTTTTGCACTATCTTGCCGAGAGATTGACGATTGAATTTGGCAGAGGTTTCGAGGAATCAAACCTTAGAAAAATGCGGCAGTTTTATTGTACGTTTCCAATTCGGGACACACTGTGTCCCGAATTGAGTTGGTCGCATTATCGACTGCTGATGCGTATACAAAATGAGACGGAGCGCCAATTTTACTTAACTGAATGTGCAAAGTCCGCATGGAGTGTCCGGCAGCTTGAACGGCAGATTCACACTATGTACTACCAGCGCCTTTTGGCAAGTCAGGATAAAGCCCCGGTGGCGGCGGAGATACAGGCCACCGAACCGAAGCCGGAATATGAAAAGATCGTAAAAGATCCTTATGTAATGGAGTTCCTGCAAATTAAGCCGGATACTCATGTGTATGAGAGCGATTTGGAACAGGCCCTAATTGATCATCTCCAGCAATTTCTTTTGGAACTTGGCCGCGGCTTTTCATTCGTCTCCCGACAAAAGCGTTTCACACTGGACGGACAATCCTTTTTCATCGACCTTGTATTTTACAATTATATTCTCAAATGTTTCGTCCTTATTGACCTTAAAACCGGGGAGCTGACACATCAGGACTTAGGGCAGATGCAGATGTATGTCAATTATTACACCCGCGAGCTTATGAATGAAGGCGACACGCCGCCCATCGGGCTCGTTTTGTGCGCCGAAAAAAACGATGCCGTTGTGAAATACACGCTGCCGGAGGGCAACAATCAGATTTTTGCCTCCAGGTATTTTACTTATCTTCCTACAGAGGAAGAACTGAAACAAGAATTGCGGCTGGACGAATTCAAAAAGCTGGAAGAATGACCGGATACACAGATGAAGACGGCCTGCGTCGGCAGGCCGTCTTTTGGCGTACAAACGGTATATCATGCAGATACTTAAAGTCTGTATGGTTTACTCCATATGTTTTGCCTACGCGTTAAAATGAATGGCATCCTCCAAATAAGCGCGCAGTTCACCGGCATAATCCACCAGTTCATTTTTTAGGATGCCAAGAGCTGCTGCATCCAGCAATTCCGCGTTCTCTGTTTGATATCGGCCGCTCTGCTTGTAATCGCGGGGAATCCATAAAAAGCCCTCTCGAACAGGGAAAATGACGGCTTGAATGCCTGGTTCGTCGAAAATCGGATACCGCCAGACCCAATCCTCTTTGAATGTCTCCCGATACAATTCCCTTAGTTCAGATACGGCCTCATCATCGGAGCCGTTTTCTCTTAGATAGTCCAGCACATAGCCCTTAGAAACAAGTTCTGTAACAGGAAAACAGGGAAGTCCACGGTATGTAACAGAGTTCATATAATTAATCCTCCTAACTAGGCTACAAATTGTTGTTCGCCCCAGCGGATATGAAAGTGGCCTTCTTCGTCCTTTTCACGGCGCATCATCAAAGAAAGTAGGTTGTAATCCACGCCAAAACGGTCATAGATTTCATCCAGATCGGCATCTTTACCCTTCATATACTGATTCAGCTTTTCTTTTGCAAGAACCATCTGCATCTGATTGGATTCAATGCTGCCAAGGTATGTGACGAAATAGATATCCTTCCAGTCCTCTGAGGTATAGCGGATAAAACGGTGATAAAACTGGCTCATTCCAGCGTTGTTGTAATGTAACTCGGGAATGATAATTTTGTTAACATATTCAAAATCAACGCTGGAGGGTAGGCTTTGCTGTGTGCAAAGCAGAATGCCGTTTTTGCTTTCTTTTAGCGTTTTTTGTAGCTGCCGGCGCTGTGCTAAGGTGGTAGACGCGCCGGTGACACAGAACAAGGGCCTGTCCGGTAACGCTTTTTTGATCGCCTCCTTGTAGGCATTAAGCGTTAGAGTGTGACGGACGCCTACCGTAACAATCTCATTTTTCCATTGAGTAATCATCTGTATGATCTTCTGGATTTTTTGGGGAACGCTGCCGCAATACTCCACGACCGTATTCGGTGCGGCGCTGATCCGCAACAACAGCATGATTTGCTGCATCAACCGAAACATACTGTCCTTACGGGCGTTGCCGGTTGAGTTAAAATATCTCCGCTGCATTTCATAGAACTTTTCTATTGCGAGCGTATAAACCGCCCGCTCTTCCTCGGAAAATCGCACAGATACCTGATGAATGCGTTTTATATCCTTCCCCGTAACCTCTTCGAAAGTACGGGTAATAACGCATTTATCCAGAATATCATTTAGTATACCTGCGTTATACACGTCCTGCGTTTTCTGTTCCAGGCCAAACACAGTGATTTTAACCGGCAGATGGGAAATGGAAAACAGCTTGTATCCTTTGCGATATGCCGGAATAGGCATACCATAGTAGAAATTAGGCTCCGGGGTAGGTTCGCCATCTTTCATCTTATAGATATCCGCACACCAAGAGATCATGTTGACGGAATTGTTATACATCAACTCCAATTGCGGTGCGAACTCAATGATGTTATTACGGGTGCTTGTGCCCGTCATCGGCAGCTTAAACCGGCAACGGCGGAAGCAATCCAACACAGCTTTGGTTCGATTACTGTCCCAGTTGCTGATCTCATCGCTTTCGTCTAAGACAAGCTGTACCTTCTGGTTGTGCAACCGAATCCACTTTTTGATTTGCTTCCGATACTTAATCAGCATATCCAGTGTTATCAGTACAAAGTCCTTGGACTGGATTCTTTTTAGATCTTTCAAACGCCGAATCAGCACATGCGATATCCCATAGCTTTTTAGTTTAACATCCCATGTATTGAAAATGCAGATTGCGGAGGACACCACCCAAGTGTTACACACATGTTGGTTTTGCATTCGATACAGACCAGTTGCAATACCTGCTAGTGTTTTACCGCTGCCCTGCTCCCACTGCAGCAGCGTATGATGCTTTTGCAGTATTCGATTCAGATCGTGTTTCTGCACATCGTTAAGGTGGATGATTTTCTTTTCTACTGAATCCCACAGAATAAACAGGGTAAGCCATTGCGCAAGCTCGGCATCCTCCGACATATCCCGAAATTTTTGGTTTTCAATGCAGAACTCTTTGCGCTTTTTCTTTATCAGTTTCGTATATTGTCCGTATTGTGGATCGTCTTTGGAGAGTATCGCTTCATAAATAGGCTTCGGCTCTCTCTCTTCCGCTTTCAGTTGATGACAAGGGCCTTTATATACCAAATTGTAATCCTGCTTAACAAGAGCGGGATAACTCCGAATAGGCCGGGGATTTTGGCTGCGAAGTATCTGGCGCAAATATGCCAACACTTTAGCTTCCGTCAACCGTACACATAACCATTCCTCGTATTTCATATTCGGTGGCTGGACTTGCTTGGCAAATCTCTCCAAATACTCACAGCACTTGAGGTGTTTTCCTTCTAACCGTGGATGCACTTTGATTTGGTATAAAAGCTTCTTTACTTGATACTGGAAATTTACATCTGTATGTGTTTGGTTGTTCTTGGCGGTCAACAGGATAGCCTGGACCCGGTAATTTTCCCTGGTCTGCTTGGCAGGGCATAACAATTTTCTTACCTGCTGAATATCGCTTTCTCTCTGGATATCTACTTCTAAGGACATAGAGGTATCATATGGTAAAGCCGACCAGTTAGGTAAGGAACATCGCTTTTGCCAGAATTGAACTTTGGTCGAGAATGCAGTGACGCCTAGATAAGAGAAAGTGGAGGGACTAAGCTTGAATTGTCCTAAAAAGCTGAACTGCTGCTCCATTTTTGCAATGAGTTGTTTATCGATAAAGTCGTCCGCCAGGTAGGAACAGGGAACCACCAAGGCCATGATTCCCAGCGGCTTCATCAGCGCCGCCGCCTTTTGACAGTAGTAAGCTTGGGATAGGACATCGCCACCATTGATGATGTCATCTTCCACCCACCATTTCAGGTTGTAGGGTGGATTACCGACGATAAAATCAAACTCTTCAGGTGGTCGATACGTCCGAATATCCACGTTTTCCAAGTGAGCGTCCGGGTATAAATACCGGGCAACATGAATTGCTTTGCTATCATTGTCACAACCATAGACATTCTCCTCAACCGGCAGAGAATTGATAAAATTGCCTGATCCACACGTCAGATCTGCAACCAGATCAGATGCCGTAATTTGCAGACACTGGATGATAAAATCACAGACCGGTGGAGGAGTAAAAAATTGACCGTTTTCCATTTCCTGCTTTGCCAGCTTAAACGTGTTGTAATCGGCAAAAGCATTTGCCTGAAGTCCGTGCAAGCCTCCGTCCCCAGTGTAAAAATTGAAGATATCTTCTTTAGTAACACCAGCATCCTCCGCCTGACCGGATGCGATTAGGCGGAGGATTTCTTCATTGGCGGACTGACGGGCAGATTGTGGTATAGTCTTTCCTCTATAGTTATATTTCATCCTTACATCCCCTTAATAATCAAAATCCGTTCCAACGCTGATGCCCACGATATTCAAAGGTCTCCGCATCATTGCAATCGGCATCCGTCAATTCCCATATCCTCTTGCGGGAGCGGGATAAAAATACACGATTGCGGATTTTGCTGAATACCTAGGGATGAATAACGGGATTCCTTGTTTGCTCACAACTGATGAGTGCGAGAGCGGTACTTTGCATTCCCGCACCACAACTCAATATTTTCATTTTCTCCCCCTATTCATTTCCTGACACGCCTCCAAATAGAGTTGAAGCTGCTCGTCTTGAAATTTCTGAAAATATCTCTGTATGCTGTAATCAAGATCATGAGGAATGTTGGCCATTGATTCGTTTATTGCTTCGTATGCCGCTAGATATCCAGCTAAAAAGGCCGCTTGTTTTTTCTGGCTTTCTTCATTTTCAGGATCGGGACACACGATAAGTCGTTCGGTATCTGATGGACAAAGAGGTATTTTTAGACTTTTGTTGGGAGCTGCGACCTCGCTGCAAAGAAGTCCGCCATGTTCCAATAGATATTGAGCAGCAACGTTATCTACACGGTCTTCAACGGAGTTATTTTCTGTATCGTTTATCGTCACCACGTTTAGGCTCTCACAAAGATGCGTGTTTGTATAAATGGATTTCACTGTTCCCTGTTTCATTTTAATAATGACGTAAGGCATTTTCTTTTCTCCTTTTCTTAATCTGAAAGGCCGCAGAAAATGTCCTGCGGCCTCCGGCATCCCTCTAGGCGCAATTAGCGTGAAGAGGCTGATATGGTTTCTGCTCAACTTTAGTCGGTTCAGATGTATCGATTGGCACAGCGGAATACTTTTCCATCTGAGTGCGGAAAACTATCAATTTGGGTGATACCTTGTCGATGGATACCACGAAAAAGGATTATGCAATCCAGTTGTCTCTCCAACTGCGGGTCATCTGGGTCGCCAACAATCTCAAATTGATTGGCTCCGCCAGGAACAATTCTGAGACGAGGATATTTGGGGATCAGCCCTTCCATATCATCGGCAAGATCTTCTGCGGAAAAACCAGCGGTCTCGTTTGGATCTGGTAGAACGAATCTTTCCTTATAATTCTCCTGCAAATTAAACATACAAAATCCTCCTTTAAGCCGCAGCGGGTATCCGCTCCGGTTGATTGATACGGTTAAAAATACTGCGGGGCATTGTCAAAATTTCGATTCCCAGTTTCACTGCTTAACTCTTCCTTTTCTTTTTGGAATATCCGGATATTTTCGCGCCTGACCGGGGGTTTTACCGCTCCTGTCCGGCGGTCTTGTCCGCGGCGGCGCTTCTTGTTTGTGCTCTTTGCGCTTTCATCCTGTGAACTGCACCCCTAAAGTTAGACAGTATGGTATACTGAAACTAACTTTGGGGGTGTATTACTATGCCAAGAGGGGTACCGAACAAAAGGTATACAGCGGAATTCAAGCAAAAAGTAGTCGAAGCGATGAGGGAAGAAGGGCTGAGTTACCGGGAAGCAGAGCGACAATTTGAGTTACCGCATAACCGAGCGGCAATCTGGGAGCGCATTTACCTGACGGAAGGTCCGGAAGGGCTGGCGCTTGAACGGCGTAGACGAGGAAGTAAAGGCCGACCGGCGAAGTTGCCGGAGCCGGTGGAGGAAGACCTGCTGGCAGAGGTACAACGGCTTCGAGCGGAGAATGCCTATCTAAAAAACTTGCAAGCCTTGGTTTTGGAAGACGAGCGACACCAGCGCAAAAAACGCAGGTGATTCAAAAGCTGAGGCAAAGTTATGGACTGGAACTGCTGCTTGACATCGCTCAACTGCCGCGCGCCACATACTATTACCACATCAAGCGGCAGACAATTCCGGACAAATATCTGGACGCGAAAGCGACCATCACGGCCATCTACCATGAGAACAGGGGTCGTTACGGCTACCGGCGCATCACCGCAGAACTGCGCCACCGTGGCTTTGGCCTTAACCACAAAACCGTTCAGTGGCTGATGAAAGAATTCGGCCTCGTCTGCCGCGTACGAATGAAGAAGTACACGTCTTACAAAGGTGAAGTGGGCAAGATTGCCCCTAATCGGCTGGAGCGGAAGTTTGAAGCAGAGAAGCCGAACCAGAAATGGGTGACAGATGTGACAGAGTTTCACTTGTTTGGGCAGAAGCTGTATCTATCCCCGACTTTGGATTTGTGCAGCAGGGATATTGTGAGTTATACCCTTTCCGACAAGCCTGTGCTTTCCATGGTAACAAAAATGCTGGATGAAGCTTTCACTCAAATCCCTGACGGCACAAAGCTAATTCTCCATTCTGATCAGGGCTGGCAGTACCAGCACAAGCAGTACCAGCGTCTGCTGGAGAAAAAAGGCATCCGCCAGAGCATGAGCCGCAAGGGCAACTGCCTGGACAACGCTGTGATTGAAAACTTCTTTGGTCTGCTAAAAAGTGAATTACTCTATTTGCAGGAATTCGACTCTATGGAGCATTTCAAAGTGGAGCTTGCCCACTATCTGGATTACTACAACAATCGGCGTGCCAAGGCAAAGCGAAAGGGCTTGCCTCCTGCTCTTCACAGACGACAAGCCCTTGCGGCCGTTTAATTTCTCCTTTGTCTAGCTTTTTGGGGTCGGTTCACTCTCTCTACAAGGCGGCGCCTTTTTCTTTTGTTTTCTGCGCTTTTATCCCGCCAACGCCGCCAGCGCGGCGCCTCCGACAAGGACGGCCGTCAGCAGCAGCCCGCCGGCCGCGCATAACCCGGGCGGAAGCCGCATCCCCTCCCGCCGGCGGAACAGCAGATGCACCGCTGTACAGGCGATGCAAACCGCCGCGGGCAGGAGAAGCCCCGCCCGGTAGGTCGTCTCGCCGCCCGTCAGGCCAGCCGCATACGCCAATCTCCACGGCAGCGCGGCGAGAGCGGGCAGGCCATACAGCCACGCTCTTCCCCGCCGTTTCTCAGGAAGGGAAGCGCGGGCGGAGCCGATCATCAGCAGGGAGCAGAAGCCCATCAGCAGCGGCAGGAAAGAAAATACCGCATCCATCACCCGCCGAGCAGGGGTCATGGGCGAGGCAAGGGCCATCAGCCAGCGCATCAGCGCCTCCTCCTTTGGAGATTATGCCGACAGCTTATTCCTCGTCCTTCGCGCCGCAGCACTTCTTATATTTCTTCCCGCTCCCGCAGGGACAGGGATCGTTCCGCCCTACCTTCTGCGCCACCGTCTTGCGCACCGGCCGCTTCACGTCGGTGCCGTCGGAGGAGGTGGCGGTCGGCTTGGCGACCTGCTCCCGCTTCGGTTCCTCCTGCGTACGGAGCTGGACGGTCAGCATCAGCCGGGCGGTATCCTCCCGAATGGAGGCAACCATCTGGTCGAACATATCGAAGCCTTCCAGCCGGTACATGACAACCGGGTCCTTCTGGCCGTAGGCGCGCAGGTGAATACCCTTGCGCAGTTCGTCCATATTGTCGATATGGTCCATCCAGTACCGATCCACGGTCTTGAGCAGGATGACCCGCTCGATCTCCCGCATGATCCCCTCGCCGTACTGCTTTTCCTTGCCCTCGTAAATGGTCATCGCCCGGTCAATCAGAATCTGGGCGATCTCCTCGCGGCTGACGTCCTCCAACTCCTGCGGGGTATACTGGAAATCGTCCGGCTTGGCGAGCCAGCCTGCGTAATAATCCCGCAGGCCCTCGAGGTTCCAGGTCTCATGCTGGTCGTCGCTGGCCAGGTAGGTCTTGCAATTGGCCTCGATGGCCTCTTTAATCATGCCGACGATGCTGTCCTTCACACTCTCGCCGTCCAGCACCTTGTCCCGCTGGGAATAGATAATCTCGCGCTGGCGGTTCATCACATCGTCGAACTGCAGCACGTTGCGGCGGATGCCGAAGTTGCGTTCCTCCACCTTGCGTTGGGCGCTTTCGATGGAATTCGAAAGCATCTTGTTTTCGATCGGGGTATCCTCGTCGATGCCGAGAGTCTCCATCAGGGCATTGATCCGTTCCCCGCCAAACAGCCGCATCAGGTCGTCCTCCAGCGAGAGGAAGAAGCGGGATTCGCCGGGGTCGCCCTGCCGGGCGGAACGGCCGCGGAGCTGGTTGTCGATCCGGCGGGACTCGTGCCGTTCGGTACCAAGGATGAACAAGCCGCCGGCCTTACAGACCTCTTCGGCCTCGGGCTTAATCTGCTCTTTATACTTCGTCTCCAGCTCCTGGAAGGTCTGCCGGGCCGCGACGACCTCCTCGTTGTCGGTGCCGGTAAAGTCGGTGGATTCGGTGATGATCTCCTCCGGGATGCCCATCCGGCGCATCTCGGCCTTGGCAAGATATTCCGCATTGCCGCCGAGCTTGATATCGGTGCCGCGCCCGGCCATGTTGGTGGCAATGGTGACCGCGCCCTTCCGTCCGGCCTGGGCGACGATTTCGGCTTCCTTGTCGTGATACTTCGCATTCAGCACGACATGCTTGATGCCCCGCTTGTTCAGCAGCTTGGAAAGCTCCTCCGACTTTTCGATCGAGATGGTGCCCACCAGCACCGGCTGCCCTTTTGCATGGCAGGCCTCGATCTGGTCGATCACGGCGTGGAACTTGCCCTTTTCGGTTTTATAGATGCTGTCCGGCCGGTCGATACGGATCATCGGCCGGTTGGTCGGGACCTCCACCACGTCGAGCTTATAAATCTGCTCGAATTCGGTGGATTCGGTCATCGCCGTACCGGTCATGCCGGACAGCTTTTTGTACAGGCGGAAGAAATTCTGGAAGGTGATGGTGGCGAGAGTCTTGCTTTCCCGCTCGACCTTCACACCCTCCTTGGCCTCGATGGCCTG
>ERZ827520.4130-NODE-4130-length-11088-cov-4.115834_pt1 | contig 11088 bp, 9 predicted proteins | sample MGYA00519581_ERZ827520 | MGnify/ENA primary metagenome ERZ827520 (study PRJEB31778, sample SAMEA3449339) | human gut metagenome | biome: human gut; feature: human-associated habitat; material: faeces | place: United Kingdom | collected 2010/2012 ...
TCGCCGCGGGCACCATCGACGACATCATCGCCGCCCCGCGCTCCATTACGGGCCAGTATCTGTCCGGCGCGAAGAAGATCCCCCTGCCCGAAAAGCGGCGGGCGGGCAACGGAAAATCCCTGAAAATTTTCGGCGCGGCGGAAAATAACCTGCGCCACATCGACGTCGAGTTCCCGCTCGGCACCTTCACCTGCGTGACCGGCGTGTCCGGCTCGGGCAAATCCTCCCTGGTGAATGAAATCGTCCATAAGCGGCTGGCCTCCGAGCTGAATGGGGCGCACACCCGTCCCGGCGCGCATGAGGACATGCTGGGGCTGGACGCGCTGGATAAGGTGATCGATATCGACCAGTCGCCGATCGGCCGGACGCCCCGCTCCAACCCCGCGACCTATACCGGCGTGTTCAACGACATCCGTGAGCTGTACGCCTCCACCAGCGACGCCAAGATGCGGGGCTTTTCCTCCGGACGATTCTCCTTCAATATCAAGGGCGGGCGCTGCGAGGCCTGCCAGGGCGACGGTATTATCAAAATCGAAATGCACTTTCTGCCGGACATTTACGTTCCCTGCGAGGTGTGCAAGGGTCAGCGGTATAATCGGGAGACGCTGGAGGTAAAATATAAGGGGAAGAGCATTTACGATGTTCTGGAAATGACGGTGGAGGAAGCGCTCGATTTCTTCAGCAGCATTCCGAAGATTGCGCGGAAGCTTCAGACGCTGTACGACGTGGGACTGGGCTATGTCAAGGTGGGGCAGCCGGCCACCACCCTGTCCGGCGGCGAGGCCCAGCGGGTCAAGCTGGCGACCGAGCTTTCCCGCCGTGCGACCGGCCGGACGGTATATATCCTGGACGAACCCACTACCGGTCTGCATACCGCCGACGTGCACCAGCTGATCGAGGTGCTGCAAAAGCTGGTGGACGGCGGGAATACGGTGATCGTCATTGAGCATAATCTCGACGTGATCAAAACAGCGGATTATGTGATCGACCTCGGCCCGGAGGGCGGGGACAAGGGCGGCAATATTGTCGTCACCGGCACGCCGGAGGAGGTCGCGGCCTGCGAAGCTTCCTATACCGGCCGCTATCTCAAGCCGGTGCTTGGATTGTCAGAAAAGCCGGAAAAATAAAAAAGAGGCCCCTCTGCGAGGCTCCTCTGCCCAGGCGCGGCGGATTCGCCGGACGGCGCTTTTCAGCGGCCGTTCAGCGGTCCGCTCCGCGTTTTTCCGCAGGGGAGCTTTTTGTCGAAACTCCGCGCGCCGGGGCGCTCTTTCAGGAATATTTACAATTCTTTCATATACTTTCGCCCCGAATCCTGTATGATGAAAATGCTGGAAAAGCGAAAACTGGTGAAACCGAGAAAACGGAAAGGCTTGGAAACGGGTATGTTCGGATATGTGCGCATATATAAGCCGGAGCTGAAAATGGCGGAATATGAGCACTATCAGGGGATATACTGTTCCTTGTGCAAGCAGCTCGGCAAGCGGTACGGACCGCTTGCTCGAATGACGCTCAGCTACGATTTTACCTTTCTGGCCATGTTCCGGATGGCGCTGGACGACGCCTGCGCCGGCTTTCGGCAGGGGCGCTGCGCGCTTCATCCGCTGAAAAAACGCGCCTGCTGCTGCGAGAATGAAAACCTATCCTTTGCTGCGGACGCGGCGACCCTTCTCGTATATTATAAAGTAAAGGATGATATCGCTGACCGGGGCTTCTGGCGTTCGCTGCCCTCCCGTTTTCTGCTTCTTTTCGCCTCCCGTGCCCGGAAAAAGGCGAAAGAACGCCAGCCGGCGCTGGATCGGGTGATCGGGGAGTGCATGGAGCAGCAGGAAGCGCTGGAAAAAAGCGGCTCCGCCTCCATCGACGCGGCGGCGGAGCCGTCGGCCCGGATGCTGGCCTTTCTGGCCGCCGAGGGCGCCCGCGATGAAAAGGAACGGAAGGTTCTGGATCGCTTCGGCTATTGTCTCGGCCGCTGGATTTACCTGATCGACGCGGTCGACGATCTGAAGGAGGACCTTGCGCAGGGGAGCTACAATCCCTACGTCCTCTCCCGCGGTCTCTCCGCCGACCAGCCGGAAAAGCTGCCGGAACGGCTGGAAGAAACGCGGCAGTACGCCCTGCTGACGCTGAACGCCTGCCTGGCGGAATGTCTGGCGGCTTACAATCTGCTGACCGTCCGTCGCTTCGACGGTATTCTGCGCAATATTTTGGAGCAGGGGATGCCGGCGGTGCAAAAGCAGGTGGCGGCGGGCAAAGCCGATGAAAATAAAGGAGTCAAAAAGCGGAAGCGGCTTCGCCGCTCTCCGTAAGCGATAGGCGAAATACCGAAGCCGCGGCGCAGGCAAGTCCCCTTGCACAATCCTGTCGGGGAAGATTTCCCGGAGCTGCACTATAGCCCCTCTGCGGGGCGGGCGGACAGAAGAAAGGCATGGTTTGGAATATGAGCGTGAACGATCCATATAAGGTGTTGGGAATCAGTCCGAATGCGACCGACGACGAGGTGAAGGCGGCGTATCGGGAAATGGCGCGGAAATACCACCCTGATAACTACGCCAACAACCCGCTGTCCGACCTGGCGCAGGAAAAGATGCAGGAGATCAACGAAGCGTACGACGCGATTGTCCGGATGCGTAAGCAGGGTGGCGGAGCCGCCGGTTATGCGGCCGGACAGCCGGGCAGCGCGTCGGCTTCCGGGAATTCCCGCTACAACGATATCCGCAGCATGATCAATTCCGGCCGGGTGCTGGACGCGGAAATGCTGCTGGACGGGGTTCCCGCCGCTTCCCGCGATGCGGAATGGTATTTTCTGAAGGGAAGCGTGCTGTACCGGAAGGGCTGGCTGGAGGACGCCTACGGTCATTTCAACACCGCCTGCCGGATGGACCCATCCAATATGGAATACCGCACCGCCTTTAATCAGATGAGTCAGCAGCGGCGGAACGGCGGATACCGCCCGGCGGGGAATCCGAACGCCGGCGGCTGCTCCGGCTGCGACGTGTGCTCCAGCCTGATCTGCGCCGACTGCTGCTGCGAATGCATGGGCGGCGACCTGATCCGCTGCTGTTGAGCGGGCGACCATATCGCTAACGGAGCAGTGACCGCACCGTAAAAGGAGCAGTGACCGCACCGTAAAAGGAGCAGTGACCGCACCGTAAAAGGTGCGGTGGGAAATTTGCTGAAATGGTTGAAACAGTTCAAACGGTTGAAATGATTGAAACGGTTGAAACGGAACGTACGGGAGGAAACCGGTTTTGAGACAAAGCGGTAAAGTGGCGCTCGGCGGGATATTCGGGGCGCTGTCGCTGATGTTTATGCTGATGACGGTGTTCCCACTGGGCACCTATGCGCTTCCAGCCATCGCGGGCGCGCTGCTCATTCCCGTTGTGATCGAAGCGGGGGTGGGTACCGGCTGGATGGTTTACGGGGCGGTGGCCCTGCTTTCCCTGCTGGTCGCGCCGGACATGGAGGCCAAGGTTCTTTTCGTCAGCTTTTTCGGGTATTACCCGGTGCTGAAATCCCAGCTGGAGCGGATTCGTCTCCGCCCGCTGGAATGGTTTCTCAAGCTGGGCCTTTTCAACGTTACGATGGTGCTTTCCTATCTGCTGATGCTTTTCGTGTTTCATCTTGACCCGGAAACCTTCGTATTCGGCGGCGTGAACGTGGCATTCCTCTTCCTCCTGGCGGGTAACGTGATTTTTCTGATTTACGATTACGCGCTGACCAATGTGGTTACGGTTTATCAGCGCTTTCTGCATCCCCGCCTTTCCCGAATTTTTCACGCCGGCAGACGGTAGGATACATGGGATACATGGGATGCATGAGCGACATGATCGGCACGATTTTGTATAAGGCTGCAGGGCGTCGACCGGCCGGTTAACGTCCTGCTTTTTTCTGTTCGGGCCGGGAATGCCGGATTTGTATGTGGCCGTGGATGGTTCCGGGAAACTTCTTTTGCAGGTTCCTGGATATTCGCTTGCATTTTTGCCGGTTTCGAATTAGAATAGGGGAAAAGGAGTGACCGGTTTGAACGGCATGAAAGCAAATCTTATCGCGCATATTACCGAAAGGCAGCCGTCCTTTTCCAAGGGCCAGAAACGGATTGCGCAGTATATTGTCGAGCATTATGATAAGGCGGCCTTCATGACCGCCTACCGGCTGGGGGAAACGGTGGGAGTCAGCGAATCCACCGTAGTCCGCTTCGCGGCGGAGCTGGGTTTTGAAGGCTACCCGCAGCTGCAGAAGGCGATGCAGGAGCTGATCCGGAGCAAGCTGACCTCGGTGCAGCGGATCGAGGTCACCCGGGCGCGGATGCGGGACGATGAGGTGCTGGACAACATCATCGGCTGCGACCTGGCCAATATCCGGCAGACGCTGGAGGAACTGCCCCGTGACGTTTTCGATCAGGCGGTGGACGCGCTGGTCGGCGCACGCCGCGTTTATATCTTCGGCGCGGGCAGCTGCCGGTCCCTCGCCTCCTTCATGGCGTATTATCTCAAGCTCCTGCTGGTGGATGTGCAGTTGATTTATACCAACAGCGAAACCGAGATTTTCGAGGATATGCTCCATATCAACGCACAGGACGTGATCGTGGGCTTCAGCTTTCCCCGGTATTCCAGCAAGGCGGTCAAGGCGATGCATTTCGCCCATTCCCGTGATGCAAAGGTAATCGCCATTACCGACAGCCGAATCTCACCGATCGCGGAATATGCCTCCTGTCTGCTGCTCGCCCACAGCGATATGGCGACCATCGTGGATTCCCTGGTCGCCCCTCTGAGCGTCGTCAATGCGCTGATTGTGGCTATCTCCCTGAAGAAAAAAGAGGAGATTAAGAGCGAGCTGACCGAGCTGGAAGGCATTTGGGAGGAATACGCGGTGTATCAGAAATTCGAGGAGAAAACGTGACGGGCGGAATGGACGGGACGGAAAAAGCGGCGGGAAACAGCTGCGTCCGGTCGGTCCTGGTGGTCGGCGGGGGCGCGGCGGGCCTGATGGCGGCCGGGGCCGCCGCCGAACGGGGACTGTTGGTGACGGTTCTCGAACGGAACGCCCGGATGGGCCGCAAGCTGATGATTACCGGCAAGGGCCGCTGCAATATTACCAATAACTGTACCGTGCCCGATTTCATCGCCAACGTGCCGGAGAACGGCCGGTTCCTCTACAGCGCGCTCTCGGCGTTTACGCCGCAGGATATGATGGCGTTCCTGGAAGGGGAGGGTCTCCCGGTCAAGACCGAACGGGGAAACCGGGTCTTCCCCTGTTCGGACAAAGCGCGGGACGTGGTGGATACGCTGGTCGCCTATGTCCGGCGGGCCGGCTGCCGTTTTCGGGAGGGCCGGGCCGTGTCTCTGCTTCTGGAGGACGGCGCATGCGTCGGCGTCCGGCTGGAGGACGGGAAAGAGTGCCGGGCGGATGCGGTGATCGTCTGCACCGGCGGGCTGTCCTATCCCTTGACCGGTTCGACGGGAGACGGCTACGCGCTGGCGGAACAGGCGGGGCATACGGTTGTGCCGCCCCGCCCCTCTCTGGCGCCGCTGGTCTGCGCCGAGAGCTGGTGCGCGGAGCTCCAGGGGCTTTCCCTGCGCAACTGTGCGCTGACTGTGACCGATACCAGGCGAAACCGAAAAACGTATGAGGATTTTGGCGAAATGCTCTTTACCCATTTCGGGGTGTCCGGCCCGATGATCCTCAGCGCAAGCGCCCATATGCGGGAGATGGAGCCCGGGCGGTACCGCCTTTCCATCGACCTGAAGCCGGCGCTGACTCCGGAACAGCTGGACGCCCGTCTGGTACGGGATTTCACCGAAAACCGGAACCGGGATTTCGCCAATTCGCTCGGCGCACTGCTGCCCCGCAGCCTGTGTCCTGTGATCGTCGCCCTTTCCGGCGTCCGGCCGGACGAAAAATGCAACGCGATCACCCGGGAGCAGCGCCGTTCGCTGGCGCAGCTGCTGAAGGCCCTGCCCCTGACGGTGGAGGGCTTCCGGCCGGTGGAGGAAGCGATCGTGACCTCCGGCGGCGTGCGGGTGAGCGAACTGAACGCCCAAACGATGGAATCCAAAAAGGCGAAGGGCCTGTTTTTCGCGGGCGAGGTGCTGGACGTGGACGCCTATACCGGCGGCTTCAACCTGCAAATCGCTTTTTCCACCGGCGTAGCGGCCGGCCGCCACGCGAATAGGAGCATAGAAAAAGCATAGAAAAATAGAAGATAGATATAGTAAGGATAAAAGCCGGCGGAAGGGGCCGGTGTTCGGAAGGATGTAGCGGAAAAGTGGACAGGGAACAGAAAACGGTCGCCGTGGCGATCGACGGCCCCTCCGGCGCGGGGAAAAGCACGATTGCGAAGATTCTGGCAAAGGAACTGCGGTTTATTTATGTAGATACCGGGGCGTTGTACCGCTCCATCGGCTATACGGCGCTGCAGCGCGGGATAGCGCCGGACGACACGGAGGCGGTGGAGGCGTTGCTTCCCTCGCTTCATCCGGAGCTGCGGTATATCGACGGCTCCCAGCGCGTATTGGTAAACGGGGAGGACGTCAGCGACCGTATCCGTACGCCGGAGGTGTCGCTCGCCGCCTCGAAGGTTTCCAGCCTGCCGGCGGTCCGCCGCGCGCTGTTTGACCTGCAGCGGGATATGGCGAGGAAGAACAACGTAATCATGGACGGCCGGGATATCGGCACCGTCGTCCTGCCCGACGCCGAGGTCAAGATATTCCTGACCGCGTCGGCGGAGGTGCGGGCGCAGCGCCGCTATGAGGAGTTGCGGGAAAAGGGAACCGACGTCGCCTATAACGAGGTGCTCGCCGACATGAAAAAGCGGGATTACGACGATTCCCACCGTGCGGTGGCCCCGCTGAAAGCAGCGGAAGACGCCGTGCGGGTGGATACCACCGCCTATTCGTTGGAGCAGGCGGTCGCCGCGCTGAAGGAGCTGGTGGAAAAAGCGCTGGGCTGATTTCCGCCGGAATCCGGCCGGTATTCCCAGCCCTGTGGGTCACCCCTGCGGCCGCCCCCTGACGGCAGCACAACATACCTGTTCCGGCGTGCCGGGACGGAGAAATGAGGCGATTATGCGACTGGCTCGTTTTTTACTGGCTTTTTTCAAGCCGCTGTTCTGGCTTCTTTTCCCATATAAAGCGGAAGGAAAGGAAAATCTTCCCCTGCCGGACGACGGGAGGCCGATGATGATCTGCGCCAACCATATTTCGGATATCGACCCGGTGTTCCTGCTGATGGCGCAGAAACGGCATATTTACTATATGGCGAAGGCCGAGCTGTTCAGCATGGGAATCGCCCGTTGGTTTTTCGGTAAAAAATTCGGCGCGTTCCCCGTGAAAAGGGGAACGGGAGATACCAGCGCGATCGACACCTCTGAGCGGATCGTGAAGGAGGGGAAGCTCCTAGGGATTTTCCCGGAAGGTACTCGCTCAAAGGACGGGAAGCTGGGGCGGGCCAAGTCCGGCGCCGCGCTGATCGCATCCCGTACCGGCTCGTGGGTCATTCCGGTCGCCATTCAGGCGAAGGATCAGAAGGTGCGCCTTTTCCACCGGACAACCATCCGTTTCGGCGTTCCGCTGTCACCGGAGGAGCTCCATCTGGAAAACCCGGAGCATCCCGACCTGCGTTACGCCTCTCGGCTGATTATGGAACGAATCGCCGGGATGATGGAGGAGCCGTCGTGACAATTACCTTAGCCAAATCCGCCGGCTTCTGTTTCGGTGTGAACAAAGCGGTCAATACTGTCAATGAACTACTGGGCAGGGGAGAAGCCGTCTGTACCCTCGGCCCGATCATCCATAACCCACAGGTGGTGGAGGAGCTGGCCGCCCGCGGAGTGACCATCGCTTCGTCTCCCTCCGAAGCGCCGGACGGCGCGACGCTGGTGATCCGCTCCCACGGCGTACCCCGCAGCGTTTATGGAGAGCTGGAGCGGAACGGCGTGCGGGTCTGCGACGCCACCTGCCCCTTTGTCGCCAAAATCCACCGTATTGTGTCGGCGGAATCCGCCGAGGGGAGAACGGTGTTCATCGTCGGGAACGAGGGCCATCCGGAGGTGGTCGGCATCCGCGGCCACTGCACAGGCCCCTCCCTGGTGATTTCCGGGCCGGAGGACCTGTCGGCTTTGCTCGAAAAAGGGGAAATCTCTCCGGACGCGCCGGTTTCCATGGTCGCGCAGACAACTTTTCAGGTTAACACATGGGAAAAATGCTCGGAAATCGCAAAAAAACTCTATACAAACCTCAAAATCTTTGATACAATATGTAATGCGACTGCCGAGAGGCAGAACGAAGCGGTCGCCCTGTCGCTGGAAAGCGATATTATGGTGATTGTCGGCGGACGTCAGAGTTCCAACACCGCGAAGCTTCGCGATGTGTGCGCGGCCCACTGTCCGACGGTGCTGATCGAAACGGCGGACGAGCTTTCGTCCGCGATGTTTCGGGGCGTGCAGTCGGTCGGGGTGACCGCCGGGGCGTCTACTCCCGCCGATATTATAAAGGAGGTACTTTCAACCATGTCCGAAATTGTCAACAACACTGAAAACGAAGTCAAGGAAGCAGAAACCGCCGAGGCGCCCGTCGCCGAGGCCGAAGCGTCCGACGTGGCTGCGGAGCCGGCTGCGGAAGCTGCTCCTGCGAAGTCGTTTGACGAAATGAGCTTTGAGGAAGCGCTGGAAGCGTCCCTGCAGAGCCTGAGTACGGATGAAAGGGTACGCGGCGTGGTTGTCGGTATTGCTCCCAACGAGGTGCAGGTAGAAGTCGTCGGCCGTAAGCAGACTGGGTATATCCCGGCCGACGAGCTGTCCGCCACGCCAAACGTCAATCCGGAAGACGTCGTCAAGGTCGGCGACGAGCTCGAGCTTCTGATTATGCGCACCAACGACCAGGAAGGCACCATCATGCTCTCCAAAAAGCGCGTCGACGCGATGAAGGGCTGGGATAAGGTCGTCGAGGCGGAGGAAAGCGGCGAGATTCTGGACGGCGTCGTGACCGACGTGATCAAGGGTGGTATCCTTGCCGTGACCAACGGCGTGCGTGTCTTTATCCCGGCTTCCCAGGCTTCCCTCACCCGGATGGAGGACCTGTCCCCGCTGCTCAAGCAGGAGGTCCGCTTCAAGATCATCGAGACCAACAAGAGCCGCCGCCGTGCGGTGGGCTCCATCCGTCAGGTCGCCCGCGACGAACGCAAGGAAAAGGAAGCGGCGTTCTGGGCACAGGCGGAAATCGGTCAGAAGTATACCGGCGTTGTGAAGTCCCTGACTTCCTACGGCGCATTTGTCGACCTCGGCGGGGTGGACGGCATGATCCATATATCGGAGCTGTCCTGGAAGCGCATCAAGCATCCGTCCGAGGTGGTGAACGTCGGCGATACCGTGGACGTTTACATCAAGGACCTGGATACCGAGAAGCATAAGATTTCCCTCGGCTACCGCAAGGCGGAGGACAACCCCTGGGAGATTTTCAAGGCGAATTATCCGATCGGTTCGGTTGTGACGGCCAAGGTCGTCGGCATGACCACCTTCGGCGCGTTCGCCCAAATCATCCCCGGCGTCGACGGCCTGATCCACATCTCCCAGATCGCGGATCGCCGGATCGAGAAGCCGCAGGACGAGCTGGAGATCGGCCAGGAGGTCAAGGTGAAGATCACCAACGTCGATTTCGACCACAAGCGCATCAGCCTGTCCATCCGTGCTCTGCTTGAAGAGGGCGGGGAGGACGCGGCGGACTCTGCCGACGAGGAATAAGAATCCGTGCAAAAAGAGGGCCGGCGTTGCCAAGCGCCGGCCCTTTTTGCGCCCTTTTCGAAAGCACAGGGGAGAACTTTCTTCTTTTTTGCGGGAACCCTGCTGGTGGGAAAGAATGTTAAAAAATTGTGAAGTTTCGTTTTCCCTCTTGATTTTTCCAGCAATCCGGCTAAAATAGAAGCTAGATTAGCACTCGAAAGTTTGGAGTGCTAAAATTAACAATATTTCTTCAGGGAGGAATTCTTCATGTCTATGTCTATCAAGCCTCTGGCGGACAGAGTCGTCATCAAGATGGTCGAAGCCGAAGAAACCACGAAAAGCGGCATCATTCTGGCCGGCTCCGCCAAGGAGAAGCCGCAGGTCGCGGAGGTTGTCGCGGTCGGCCCGGGCGGCAATGTCGAGGGCAAGGACGTCACGATGTATGTGAAGGTCGGAGACAAGGTGCTGACCAGCAAGTATTCCGGCACCGAGGTGAAGCTGGACGGCGAAGAATACACCATCGTACGGCAGAACGACATTCTCGCGATTGTGGAAGGCTGAGCCCTTTCCGATCCCGTCAAACCAATCAACATTACTTGAAATTTAGGAGGAATCATTCATGGCGAAGCAGATTCTTTTCGGCGAGGACGCGCGCAAGGCGCTCCAGTCCGGCGTTGACCAGCTGGCGAATACGGTAAAGATCACCCTCGGCCCGCGCGGCCGCAACGTGGTGCTGGACAAGAAGTTCGGCGCTCCGCTCATCACCAACGACGGCGTGACCATCGCCAAGGAGATCGAGCTGGACGACGCGTTTGAGAACATGGGTGCCCAGCTGGTTAAGGAAGTCTCCACCAAGACCAACGACGTGGCCGGAGACGGCACCACCACCGCGACCCTGCTCGCGCAGGCGCTGATTCGTGAGGGCATGAAGAATGTGGCCGCCGGCGCGAACCCGATGGGCGTAAAGCGCGGCATTGAAAAAGCGGTTGATTCGGTTGTGGAAGGCGTCATCGCCAACTCCAAGAAGGTCAGCGGCTCGGCGGATATCGCGCGGGTTGCGACGGTCTCGGCCGGCGACGCGACGATCGGCGATCTGGTCGCCGAAGCGATGGAAAAGGTCACCGCCGACGGCGTGATCACCGTCGAGGAGTCCAAGACTGCGGAAACCTACTCCGAGGTTGTGGAAGGCATGCAGTTCGACCGCGGCTACATCACCCCCTATATGGTGACCGATACCGAGAAGATGGAAGCGGTAATTGACGACGCCTATATCCTGATCACCGATAAGAAGATTTCCAACGTGCAGGATATCCTGCCGCTGCTCGAGCAGATCGTGCAGGCCGGCAAGAAGCTGGTCATCATCGCCGAGGACG
>ERZ827520.4131-NODE-4131-length-11088-cov-2.272727_pt1 | contig 11088 bp, 17 predicted proteins | sample MGYA00519581_ERZ827520 | MGnify/ENA primary metagenome ERZ827520 (study PRJEB31778, sample SAMEA3449339) | human gut metagenome | biome: human gut; feature: human-associated habitat; material: faeces | place: United Kingdom | collected 2010/2012 ...
GGGTGAAGTGGAACGGTGAAAAGCAGAACATCACCGCGCTGGGCGAGTACGACTTCAAGCGCCGCTATCTGAAGCTGACCACGGAATCCGCAAAGGGGGTGCGCTGAGTGAAGCGCGTGCAGGACGCCTTGAAGTCCACCGGCATTCCTGCTTTCGCGGGCGCGTGGAAGGCCACTGCTGAAAACCCCACCGCCCCGGAGCAGTATCTGGTCTACACCACGCAGACCTATGAGACGGAACACTGGGACGACGCCCTGCGGCGCTTGCCGCGGCGCAGCTCGTCATTATCCATGCACGGCAGATCGTCATGGATAAGGCTGTAGGTGTGCAGCATCTCGATCGCGCACGCGACCGGAAGTGCCTTTTCAACGTCTCCGCCCGCGATACGGCAGAACTCCAGTACGAGCAGCGGACGTATGCGCTTGCCTCCCGCAAGGAGGCTGTAGCGCATGGCTTCCGCCAGGCCTGCGTTCAGCGCACCCTCGCGCACTTTAAAATACCTCGCGAGAGCCTCATCTATCTTAAGTCTGTATTCTTCGGCTGTCATATCACTGTTCGTCCTCAAAGTCCAGTTCTATCGGGGTCCTTTCCGGCCCTTTCTTGAGCTTGACGACCTTCTGTTCTGCCTCGTCAAGCATTTTGCTGCAAGCGTTTATAAGTGCTGTGCCCTCTTCGTATAAATTCAGCGACTCGCTCAGCGGCATATCGCCCTTTTCAAGGTGCTTTACTATTTCGTCAAGTCTGGCAAGAGACTCCTCAAAGCTCGCGCTCTGCTTTTTTGCTGCCATCTGCACCGCTCCTTTTACCTGTTTTCTTTGCCTTTTCCGTCTTCTCGACAAGGCACTCCGCCCTGCCGTCTGAAAGCGAAAGGCTTATCCTGTCTCCGACCGAGATATCATTCACGCTCTTAACACAGCTGCCGCCGTCAGTGCTTGCGATAGCGTACCCGCGCGTCAGCACGCGCAGCGGGCTCATCGCGTCAAGCGAGGCCGCAAGGCTTATAAAGCCCTGCCTGCATCCGTGCAGCTTACGCTCCTCTGCGGATATCATGCGCTCCCTCACCCGGTCAAGCTCAAGGCGCCTGTTGTCAAACTGCGCCGTGGGGTTCACGATGACCTGCCTTGTACGGAAGCTCTCAAGCCTGTCGGAGAGCTGGGCAAGCTTTTTGCGCATTGCCTGATCCTCGCGGATGCTGTATCCGGAGATGAGTTCCGCTATCTCGCGCTGATCCGGTACGGCGATCTCCGCCGCGTTTGACGGAGTCGACGCACGCCTGTCCGCAACATAGTCGGATATCGTAACGTCCGGTTCATGCCCGACCGCGGATATCACCGGTATGCGCGATTCGTATATCGCGCGCGCAACGCGCTCGTCATTGAACGCCCAGAGATCCTCGATAGCCCCGCCGCCGCGCCCTGTGATTATAAGGTCTGCAACGTCAAACTCATTCGCGTACCGTATCGCGCCGACGATCTCCGGCGGTGCCTCCACGCCCTGCACACGCACAGGCAGCAGCAGCACCTTCGTCATCGGCCAGCGGCGGCCGAGAATGCGGATCATGTCATGCACCGCCGCGCCAGCGGACGAGGTTATGATCGCGATGCGCTCCGGAAACTCGGGCAGCGGCTTTTTATGCGCGCGGTCAAACAATCCCTCTTCCGACAGCTTTGCCTTTAACTGCTCGAACGCGACCTGCAGGTCGCCCGTGCCCTCCGGCATGAGTGCCGTGCAGTAGAGCTGATACGCCCCGTCTCTCGGGTAAACAGCGACACGCCCCCAGGCAGTGACGCCCATTCCGCTCTCCGGGCGAAAACGAAGCTTTGAGGCGCTGCTTTTGAACATGACGCAGCGCAGACTGCTTTCGCTGTCCTTCAGTGTGAAATAGTGGTGACCTGAGGGGTATATCTTATAGTTTGAAAGCTCACCGCGAACGCATACATTTGCCAGCATTGCGTCCTGCTCGACTAGACCCTTTATGTAGTTGTTGAGCTCGGTTACGCTTATTGCCTGTCCGCTCATTGTTATTCTGTAACATCGGAGGTCTCAGCCTCCGCCGCGCAGGTACCAGCCGCGTCGTCTATCGCTTCGCCGAACTCGCCGCGCATGAAGCCGCCGAGAACGCCGTTGACGAACGAGACAACGTCCGGCTCGTCATAGCCCTTGTCAAGTTCGACCGCCTCGTTTATCGCCGCCGCGTTCGGGATATCGTCCATATACAGTATCTCGCAGATAGCGCAGCGCAGCACTGCAAGCGCCGTGCGGGAGATGCGCTCCAGCTTCCAGCCCTTGGCGTAGCGCGTTATATGCGCATCGATTTCGTCCCTGTGCTCGCCGGTCAGCGCTATAAGTGTGCGGATATACTCAAGCTGCTTTGTGTTCGGGTACTCACTGTACAGCTCGTCCTCCGCGGCAAGCGTGTCGTAATGCCCGCGTTCGAAAAAACTGTCAAACAGCTCCTGCGGAGCTTCTCCCGAGGAGGCTGCCGCAAAGCCGAGCTGTATCGCTATCTCGCGGGCAGTTGATCTGGTCATTGCCGTACCTCCGTTCTTACTTGTCGAAAGCTATGCCGGAAACGTGAACGTTCACCTCGGCGTTCTCAATGCCGGTCGTCGCCTGAACGACGGAGAGGATCTTGTCCTGCACGGCTTTTGCCACATTTACGATATTGCAGCCGTACACGACTGTGATGATAATGTCGACAACGACGCGTCCGTCCTCAAACTGAACCTTGACGCCCTTGGAAACGGACTTGAGCCCGATAAGCTCCGCAAGCTCGGCGCCCGCGGTGTTCGACAGGCCAGCTACGCCTTCGACTTCGCTCAGCACGGATCTGACCATGCTTATAATGACATCTTCGGAAATATTGATGCTGCCCTTTTCTTCACGGCAGGTAATATAATTCTCGCCCATGATGAACCTCCTAAATGAAATCACAGTATTCTACCACGGACAACGCAAAAAATAAAGTGTAATAATCGAAATTCTGTATCAAAAATGAAAAAACATACAGGAGCGCCACAAAAGCGCTCCTGTATTGTTCCGCGCAAGGCTTGAGTTTGCAGTGTTCAGGCCTTGACCTCTATTATATTCAGCTGGCTTGCATCATAATCTGTCGAAGTGCATATCACGTCCGTTATCCTCGCCACAGCCTCTTCGCTCAGTCCCTCCGCCGGAGCCGGGACCGCAACCGTGACACAGCCGTTGCCTATGTATACGACGCAGTCTGCAAAGTCCTTGGCGATGAGGAGGTTTTCTATCTGCGATTCCTGCATCGAACACGTCGCCATAGCGGATATGGCATTCATCGCGCTGTCTATCGTCTCCTGAGACGCTGCCTCCGAGGACGCCGCGGTCTGCAGCAGCTCGAGTGCTTCGTCTCTTGATACCTGCCGTGTCAGCCTTGCTTCGGCAAAGTATTCCGTACCGGAGGCGAGCAGACTGTCTGCGAAATCCGTGTCGGCCTCAAGCATGGCCTGATCCTCTGCGTAAACCATCTCCGCGTCCGGCTTTCCCCATCTGTTGTTATAGGTCCAGTTGAGTACCACGGCGGCGCAAACAAACATCAGCACCGCCAGCATCGTGAGATTTCTTTTCCTGTTCTTCATGACTGTCCGTTCTCCTCCTTATGCTTTGTCCGTCATTCTGAGAATTGTGATCTTATCCGAGCTGTAGCCAGTATATGATTCAACCGCGCGGATAATATCCAGTCTGACCTTCGGGTTCGCCGCGCCCTCGCAGACAACGACCACGCCGCTGTCCGAAATGAGCACGCGCGCATTGCCCACGCCCTCGCTGCATGAGAGCACCTGCGCCAAAAGTCCGCTGCTGTCGCTCTCTGCGTTTTTCTGGGAGCTGCCGCTTGGAAGCAGCAGGAGCAGCACCCCGGCGATAAGGATAATGAACGGATAGCGAAACCGCCCCAACAGCTCTGCCTTACCTTTAAGCTTATCCGTCATCACATCCACATCTGCCTTTCAGCCGGAATACCAAGCTCGTTCTCTATCACGCTTTCAAGCACGGCCTTGGCGCTGCCGATATCCGGTGCGTCTATCTCCGCAGAGTACGGTACCCATATTCCCTCCAGACTCCACTGTGCCTGAACATTCACTCCGGAAACGTTCGCCCCAAGCTCTTCCGCTTTGTCCAATATATATTCCTCGCACTGCTCTTCTATGACTGCTCTGTTGAGCCTGTCATCTATTCTTTCCGCGCTCTCGTTTATTGCCGCCTCCGCTTCGCGCAGCCGAGCCGTCTCAAGCGCGTATATATCAAAGTCTATTTCCTTTATCGGGCTTAGTATCGCCATCGTCAGCGCCGCCGTGCACAGCAGCTGCATGATGCGCCGCACACCGCCCTCTGGTGTGATATTTATCGCCGCGCCGCAGAATATGGACACTGCGCATAGCTGGCGTATGCTCTCCTGTATCATCCCGTCACCGCCTTCATTCCCGCCATCATCGATATGAAAAGCATTATCCCGCAGCAGCCGAGCAGCCCCAGCAGCAGCCCCATAGCGCTGCCCACTCCTGAGAACAGAGCGGACAGGCGCGGGCTCTGCATTGAGTCTGTCACAGCGGCGGCAGCCTTAAGGATGAGCATCTTTACGGACAGCACCGCAAATGGTCCCGCGCACAGGATGCAGACGGTGATGAGCCCGAACGCTCCCGCGCAGCTTCTTATCACTCCCGCCGCGGCGAGCACTGCTCCCGAAGCATCGGATATCATCCCGCCGACGACCGGCAGCACTGTCGATATGACCGTGCGCATGGTCTTTACCGCCGCGGCGTCGGTACTCGATGTGATGACACCCGTCATGCCTATGTATGCCGTGAAGCTTATCGTCATCCCTGTCATTATTATTGTTGCCGCCCACTTTGTAAAACGTGCCGCCGCGGCCATCAGGGAATTCGGGAACACTCCGTTTGCTACCGTCACCGCAAGATACGCATATACGAGCGGGACTACCAGCTTCTGCGCGATGCTCATAAGCACATCCAGCGCAAGGCTCACCGCGGCGAATTTCGCTCCTGCCGATGTCAGCGCTCCCCCGGCTGCCGCCGCCGTGAATATGACCGGCAGCGCCGCCTTTGAGTAATCCGACAGCCTGAACATCGATTCCACCGTCTGCGATACTATGCCGTCAACACCCTTGAGCATTATCATGGCCGCACCGCAGCAGCCGGAGATCTCTATGTACTCGCTTATCCCCTTGCTGCTGCAAAGCGAGCCGCCGAGGGCGCACAGCAAAGCAATGGTTATAAGTGTTGCTCCGAAACTGAGATTGTCCCTGAGTTCCGATACGATATTGTTCAGGAAGCTTTTCCATACCCTTGCGATAGCGCCCCCGGCGTCATAGCTCCCATCGAAGCTGAGCCTGCCGGATATCTCCTTTTCCTCGTCAGTGAGCTGCTCTTCAAGCGAATATGCTCCTGCTTCCTCGGCGGCTCTTTCTGCAAGCTCCTCGGCATAAGCACGCTCCGGCAGCGCGCACAGCAGAATGAGCACCGCAAGCATGGCCGCGGCATGTCTCATACCATGCCGCCTATCATATTGAGCATGTTCATTATCACCGGCATGGCCACTGCCGTCGCGCACAGCGTCGCCGCGATCTCGACGGCCGCGGCTATCGCGCCCTGGGACGCATCCTTGCACAGCTCCGCGCACAGCTTGCTTATCGCTGCGATCCCCGCACATTTCAGCATTGGCTGCAATAGCGTACCCGATACGCCCATTGCATCCCTCGCGCGCTCGGCAAGTCCGGTAAGGCTTTGTATCAGTCCCACCGTGCCGAGCAGCATGACCGCGACGGCAGCCGCCGCTGCCGCAAATGAAAGCTCCGGATTTATCCGCTTTATGAGTATGCATACAACTGTACTGAGCAGAGCCGTTCCCGCACATTTTGCAACTATCTCCATGTCTATAGATTAAAAAGCACCTTTATCATGTTGAACAGCTCGCTTATTTTCTGCACGACGATCATCAGCACGACTACCAGTGCGGTTATCGTCGTCATAAGCGCCTGCTCGTCACGCCCGGAGCGCTGAAGCAGTATGTTCAGAACAGCCACAAGTATTCCGACCGCGGCAATTTTGAAGATCAGATCAATATCCATTGCCACTCTCCTAAATAAGCGTAATAACTATCAGCGCGCCCGACGTGAGAGCGAGCCCCATCCCGAGCCTGCGCGTCTGCGGCAAAGCCTCCGCGGCGGTGGTGCGCAGCTTTTCCAACGTCTCCCGGCAGCTTCGTATCGCCTCCAATTGGCTGTCGACGTCGTATCTGCCAAGAAATGAACCGAGCGTACATAAAAGCCGCGCTGCCTCCCCGGAATACCTCACGCTCTCCGTGACGCTCTCCTTCCATATACTCTGAAAATCCTGGCTTCCAAGCACCGGCAGACGGCGCAGCAGTCTGGAAAGCAGCGCCTTACCGGCGCTCTCCGTCCTCTCTTCCAGCTGCGCGGCGAGCTCTGGCAGCGGCAGCGCGCGCGTCTCAAGCTCGTCCTGCATGAGGCGGAGCATATGGCAGAGCGCTTCCAGCTCATTGAGCTGTTCTCTTTTCAGTGCCGTATAGCTCACCCCGCCGTACACAGCAGCGGCGGCAATGAGCATTATTCCGATGATCCTCATGTTTTCAACCTTTCAAGTAAATAGCCGCGCCTGCCGTTACTCAGTGAAACGGTGAGCAGGTTTTCGAATACTCCTATTTCAAACAGCTCCCGATATAATGGCCGCCTGAGCATTTCAGCCAGACTTCTCCCGTGCGCTGTCGCAAGGACGGCTACGCCGCATCCTGCGATCTCACCTATAGCTCTGATGTCCTCAGGCTGCGTTACCTCGTCCATCGCGATCACCTGAGGGTTCATGCCGCGCAGCAGCATCATCGCCCCCTGCGCCTTGGGCACGTCCACAAGCACATCCGTGCAGGAGCCGAGTTCAAACTGCGCCCGCCCATTTTCCGTTGCCGACAGCTCGTTGCGCTCGTCCACCACGGCGGTTCTGATGCCAGTCTCTGAAAACAGCCGCACGAGCTCCCGCAGGGCCGTAGTCTTGCCGATACCCGGCGGCGCGGCTATGAGTGTGCTCCTAAGCCCGTCCGATATGATTTTATGCGCCTCTGCGCGGCATATATCACGGCACTCGTGCGGAATACGTATGACCGCGGAGCTGTAATTTCTGAAACCCGTAAGCTCCCCGCGATTGTATATCGCCTGCCCGCACAAGCCTATGCGCAGCCCGTGCCAGCTTATGTATCCGTTCCTCATCGACTGCATCGAGCTGTGCAGCGAAGCGCCCGTCGCCTTTTCGAGCAATCGTATGAGCTCGTCCTGCTCAAATTCCCTGTCCCTGATGCGAAGCTCCGCCCCGCCGATACGCGCTGTCGGCGGCTGCCCGATACGAAGTCGTATTTCCTCTGCGCGGTCAAAGCGCCCGCGGCTCAATGCCTGTCCAAGCGACGCTGGCAGCAGCGCGCAGGCCTCTCTGAATGCATCCATCCTCTCACTTCCTTGGGACAGACTATGCTCAAAGCATGTCATATATTACGCAGAAGCGGTAAACGCCGTGCGGTGAACATATGTTTACTGCACGGCGTTTACTAATTAGCCTTAGGGCTTATCAAGTTTTACGTAGAATCATTTTAATAAAGTTGAGATATTTCCCGGCTCCCGCTTCCATTGACCGTCTGTCTCTCGCCGCGTAGGGATTGTCCTGCGTCAGCCAGTCTCTCCATACCTCATCACGGCTGTGCATTTCTTCAATGCACAGCGCTTCAACTCCGGACGTCTTGGATATAACGCCGCGCCAGAATTCCACATCGTGCATAAAAGCTAACTGCTCCGGTGTCCATGACAGCAAAAGCTCCTCCGGCAGCGCGTCGTGGCAGTCCTTCACCATACCGGGCACAGCGATATAAATATATCCGCCGTGCTTCACGTAGGGCAGTATTTCATCGCTGAGATAAGCATCATCACGTCCGTAATAGTTGAAAGCTCCGACATTTACGACCGCGTCGAAGAATTCTTTCTCAACAGGCGCATCTTTCAATTCCGTTTTCAGCGGCAGCACATGACTGCTCAACAGCCCCTGAGATGTAAAGAACCGCCTGTTCTCCTCAGGATCGCTCAGCGGATCGACGGCATAGACCTTGAGTCCGTACTCCTTCGCGAGGAATACCGAGGTAAGGCCTTTGCCGCAGCCGAGGTCGCATACGACAGAACCTTGGCGCAGCGCACTGTTTTCGAGCAGCTCCTCGGTGAGCTTGATTGGATTAGGGCCGGACAGCCTGCTCATGAATACTGCTGTGCCGTATTTTCTGCTGCGCGGATATTCATCCATGGAGGCGTACGGTTTTCTATAACCGCTTATTCCATAGACGAAATGCTCAAAATGCTTTTTCAGCAGCTCAGATACCCTGCCCTTTGCGTCCATTCCGTCGTAAAGGTTAATAAGCGTAAACACCGGCCCGTAAAACTCCAACGCAAGCTCGGCAGCCGAACGGTACCTGCGGTCAAAGCCCGGCATTTCACGCAGCAGATCCTCGGTGTACTTGAGCGGCCCCGTGCCGAGGTACTGCTGGAACAGTGCATTCATCTCCGGCGAACGGAATTGCTCCAGTGTGATCATGCGTCTGAAGCGTGATGCGAACGGATCCTCCGTCCAGTATATGAACTGCGCCATTGTGAAGCCGACTATCTGCTCTATCGCCGTGTTTCTGTAGCTCTCGGGCATTTCGTCGAATATCCCTACCGGCAGAGAGAACCGCTCCGCACCGCTGCGGTCGTTTTCCTCCATCCGCCGCAGGATGCTGTCAAATATATCCCGTTTATTCGTATAGTGCTTATACAGCGCGCCCTTGGTAATCCCAAGCGCATCCGCTATCATGCTTACGGACACCGCCTCATAGCCGTCCTTTGAAAACAGCTCCAGCGAAGCCAGCAGTATTTTTTCTTTTGTATCCATAAATAATTTACCCCTTGCCAAGCAGTGAACGCCAGTTTACTTCATTATAGTAAACTGGCGTTCACGCGTCAAGCCTTATTTGTTCAGCCACGGTGATATTACATGCTTTTTGAGCATGAATGCCCTGTCGGAGATTTCCGCCATCGGCAGATCGGACATGGAGTCTGAGTAAAACTCATCGGAATGCCCGTCGGGATAGCGTTCATAAAAGCGGCGTACCTTTTCCTTGTCGTGGCAGTTTTCGCCGTCTATCTTACCGCTGTGCTTGTCCATTCTGGTGCCGATGAGGCCGACGCCGAGTTCCCGGCATACCGGCTCAAGCAAAAACTCCGGCGACGCGGAGATTATCACATCATCGGCACTTTTCTGCCTGATGTACCATTCACCGATCCCGTCTTTATGCTCTGCCCAGAAGCGCTCAACCTCGCCGTCAATATCCGGGATATCTTTCAGAAACGCAAAAAGTTTTTCCTTAAGCTTCGCAGCACTTCCGCCATTTACCGCGTAGGCGATAGCCTGCGGTATTACCCCGGGGAAATTCTTCAGCATTATCCACGGGTACTTTCTGAAGCAGTGCTTTATGAACGTGACCGAGCTGTCGGGATAGAATATCGTCTTGTCAAAATCGTAGGTATTCAATATGCGTCACCGTACATAATAAAGGCGGTTTTCTTTTATCGGCTTTGCCGCCGGCATTTCCGCGGGATAGCCGAGGATGCAGTTGCCGACGCCGATGTAATCTCCCTGCACTCCACACTTTTCAAGCAGCGCTTTTCCCTCTGCTGATGCGAAAACCTCCTGCGCGCGGTTTACCCAGCAGGAGCCGATACCGAGCGCGGATGCAGCATTCATCAGGTTGCCGAGCACAAGGCTCCCATCCTTTACAGCGTTTGCGTTATCCGCCTCTGCCAGTACCACAAGCACGGTCGGTGCGCCGTAAAATGGGTCGCCATTTGCTCCCATGACCTGCGCGTTGAGCTTTGACATATAAGCGATCGTGTCCTTGTCCTGCACGGCGATTATAATTGCCGGCTGCCTGTTCATCGCGCTCGGCGCGCAAAGCCCCGCCTTGAGTATCTGCTCAAGCTCACCATCGCTTATCTGCTCGCTCTTATATTTTCTGACGCTGCGGCGTTCATACAGCGCATTCAATCCGTCCTTCATGTGTTCTGTCCTTTCATTTGAGTCTTAACGTGTTTATAAGCACAGCCGCCGAAACAGCAAAGCATGCTATGACTGCCGCTGTAACTGAAAGTATACCGGCTGCGCCGAGCACGGCGGCAGCGAGATTTACGCATATTCCGGCAGCGATATTTTCCAGAGAAATATGCGAGGCAAGCTTTGAGATTCCTATTGCCTTCGGGAGCTTTCTGATGTCTCTGTCCATCACGAGCACGTCCGCCGACATGAATGCAGCCTCCGAACCGAGCGCCCCCATTGCGATGCCGACATCTACCCTCTCCATAAGTGCCCGGTCGTTATAGCCGTCTCCGACAAAAGCGACGCTTGATTTGCTGCCCTTGTTCGACATCAGGTATGCCAGCGCCGAGAGCTTATCTTCGGGCTTGAGCTCCGCGCGCAGCATGTCAAAGTTGAGCTTTGCAAGCGGGCGCGCTACGGAGAGCACGTCCCCGGTGAGCAGCACCATTTTCTTTATACCCTGGACGCGCAGACTTTCAAGCGCGTCAAAAGCCCCGCTGCGTATCCGGTCAGCTACAAGTATATGCCCGCAGTATTTCCCGTCGACAGCCACGTGTATCGCCGCTCCGCTGCGGCTTGGCAGCTCGCAGCTTATGCCGTGCTCCTCAAGCAGCGCCGTGTTCCCGACGTAGACCAGCTCGTCCCCGACAATGGCGCTGACGCCTCTCCCGGGGATCTCCTCGACCTGCGTCACCTTCATGTCCTTCGCGCTCCTGATGCCCACGGCCTCACGCAGTGCATACGCTATCGGATGCCGCGAGAAGACCTCCGCAGAAGCGGCGGTCGTGAGTAGCTCGCGTTCTGTCATGTTCACCGGGAAAACGTCGGTTATGACGTAGCGCCCCTCCGTTATAGTCCCGGTCTTGTCGAACACCATGGTTTTCGCCATGGCCATGGACTCTATGCAGTCCTCGCCCTTTACGAATAT
>ERZ827520.4136-NODE-4136-length-11079-cov-2.769594_pt1 | contig 11079 bp, 12 predicted proteins | sample MGYA00519581_ERZ827520 | MGnify/ENA primary metagenome ERZ827520 (study PRJEB31778, sample SAMEA3449339) | human gut metagenome | biome: human gut; feature: human-associated habitat; material: faeces | place: United Kingdom | collected 2010/2012 ...
AGGGGATGCTCCCGCACAAAGTCCTTCATGCCTATTTCTCATCCAGGAGCCGGTCCAGCTCTTCCTTAAAGGTGCCGATGTCCTTGAACTGGCGGTAAACCGAGGCAAACCGCACATAGGCCACCTCGTCCACCTCCTTCAACTTCTCCATCACCAAATCCCCGATCACCGACGAGCTGACCTCCCGCTCCATGTCGTTTTGAAGGGCCTGCTCGATCTCGCCGGCCATCCGCTCCAGGTCGGCCAGCGGCACCGAGCGCTTTTCACAGGCCTTGAGCATACTGCCCAGCAGCTTGTCCCGGTCGAAGGTCTGACGGCTGCCGTCCTTCTTGATGACCACCAGGGGCAGGCTCTCCATGGTCTCATAGGTGGTAAAGCGCTTATGACATTCCAGGCACTCCCGCCGCCGGCGGATGCTGGCCCCTTCGTCCGAGGGGCGGGAATCCACGACCTTGCTCTCCAAATTGCCGCAGAATGGGCATTTCATGACTTGCAGCCTCCTTTGTACGCCTATATTGTTATAAGTATACCACAGTTTTACTAAATATGGTATAGCCATTTCTAAAAATACCCTTTTTCTCATTCTGTGTATAGGACCCCCCACTTTCTGGAAATACTAGGGACGCGAAAAGAGGTGAGTTTTATGAGCGACAACAAGCAAAATCGCAATCAGAACAGCTCCCAGAACAATCAGTCCCAGAACAATCAGCGCAACAACCAGTCCCAGAACAAGAAGAACCAGCAGGAGCAGAACAAGAAAAATCAGCAGGAGCAGTTCTAACAGGCACACATAGAAGAGGTTCGGGAGGGTTCCCGGACCTCTTCCCTTTTCCTGCGGCCGGAAGGCGAATGAGCTTTGACTATTGACCCAGCCCCATGTATAATAATGTCTACGGAATAAACCGCCAAGCGGTTTATTCGTGCGGCCACTGCCGCACCTCTGACTGCCATTCCACATCTGCCACAGAAGAAAGGGGCCCCTTGTCTTGAAGAAATGGATCGCCCTGTGCGGCGCGGTGCTCGCGCTGGGGCTGCTGGCCGATCTGGAGACCTTTGAGGGGATCACCGCGACCGCCCGCGCCTATTACGCATGGACCGATTCCCCCACCGACGCGCCTGACGATGGCAAAGCCTTTCTCGGCCGGGACGCCATGGCCAACTACTGCATCATCGGCAGCCGCCAGCTCGGCGCAGAGGTGTTCGGAGACGGTACCCTTGTACCGGACAAAGACGTGTTCCGCCGCCTCTGGGACAACTACTATGTGCCCTACATCAACGGCTGGTTCACGGCCAGCGGGCGCTTCCGCTCCGATTCCGCCCGCATGGGGGATATCGTCGCCCTGGTGGGCTCCTCCTCCGGCTCCATCTACTTCCCCTCCGCGGTGTCCGTCAGCGACTCGGAGAGCTACCGCATCACATGCACCGTCCTGCCCGCCCCCATCTTTGCCGGAGGCATCGGAGAAGGCCCTGCAGGAGCTCCGTGCCGCCTGGAACAGCCGGGAAGAAACGACGCTTCCGCCCTCCTGACCGCTGTCCTCCCCACACATGCCAAACGGAGGCCCTTTTGAAAGGGCCTCCGTTTTTTTCAGCTTATGGAGCCTTTTGGAAAGTATTACAGCTTGCATCCACCCGGCAAATTGGTTACAATCCGGTTACAACTTGTAACAGAAAGGTGTGTCAACGATGAAGAAATGGTGCGCATCCGCGCTCCTATGCGCGGCCCTGCTGCTGGGCCCCAGCGCCCAGGCAGCCGGTTCCGTGCTGGTGGACGGGGCTCCCCTGGAAAACAACGCCTCCGCCCAGGTCCGCAACAACACCACTTATGTCTCCCTCCGGACCGTGGCGCAGGCGCTCCGCCCCACCGCCACAGTGGTCTGGGAGAACGGGCAGGCCACCGTCCGGGACAGCACCCTCTCCCTCACCGCCCGCCCAGGCTCCATTTACATAGCGGCCAACGACCGGGCCATCTACCTCCCGGACGGGGTGCTTCTGGAGGACGGCTGCACGCTGGTCCCCGTCCGGGCGCTGGCCTCCGCCCTGGGCGCGCAGGTGGATTGGGACGCCGACACCGGCACGGTTTATATCACCTCCGGCGCCGCCGCCTTTGCCGCTTACGACAGCAACAGCCTCTATTGGCTCTCCCGCATCATCTCTGCGGAAAGCCAGGGGGAATCCCTGCTGGGCAAGATCGCCGTCGGCAACGTGGTGCTCAACCGGGTGGCAAGCGCGGAATTTCCCGACAGCATCTACGGTGTGATCTTCGACGACCGCTGGGGCGGCCAGTTTGAGCCGGTCCGGAACGGCTCCATCTATCAGGAGCCCACTGAGGAAAGCGTGCTGGCTGCCAAGCTGGTGCTGGAAGGGGCCAGCGTGGCGGGAAACAGTCTTTATTTTCTGTCCCCCTCTCTGACCAGTAACCACTGGATTATGAACAACCGGCCCTATGTCATGACCATCGGCTGCCATTGGTTTTATGCGTAATTGATCTTTGAGAGATCGGAAAAGAACGCGTCTTCGCTTTCCCGTGCGGCTTCGTAATCCTCCTCCACATCGGATTTTCCCACCGGCCATCGTGATATGGTGACACCCCATCTCTCCTCTATTAGCGGGAACTTTTCCCGCGCCGGTGCGTCAAAAAAGCAGATTGATTCTTTGAAAGGAGTGTCCCTGCTGATGAAAAAGCATCTCTTGCCGCTTTTCCTCTGCCTCTCGCTCCTCACGGGCTGCGCCGCTGCGGGAGCGGCCGCTCAGTCTGTCCCGAAGGCCGCCGGGGATGTGTCTATCCCCGTCCTCGACGCTGATAGCCACCCGGATACGTCCTACGCCGCCTTTGCCGCGGAGCTGCTGCGCCAATCCCGGACCGAGGGGGAGAATACGCTCCTCTCGCCGCTGTCGGTGATGCTGGCGCTGGGCATGACCGCCAACGGAGCCTCCGGGGAAACGCTGGCCGGGTTCCGGTCTCTCTTCGGCATGGACCTGGATGCCTTGAACGCCTACTGCGCCTCCGCGCTCAGCACATATTCCAAGCTGGGCGGCTCCACCCAAGCCACGCTGGTCAACAGCCTGTGGTGCGATCCGGACCTCACGCTTGAGGATCGGTTCGTGGCCCGGTGCCAGCAGAACTATGGCGCAGAGCTCTATCAGGCCGACCTTTCGAGTGCCGCCACGGTGAAGGCGGTAAATGACTGGGTGAAGGAGGCCACCAAAGGCCTCATCCCCAACACGGTGGACCAATTCAGCGAGGATGCCGTACTGGCCCTGGTCAACGCCATCTACCTCAACAATCGGTTTGAGCGCCCCTTTGAAGCGCCTGTCTCAGATTGGGAAATGGACTTTACCGCAGAGGACGGGACGGTTTCCCATCCCAAGGGGATGAGCAACGGCATCCGGACGGAGCAGTATATCGCCGCCCGGAAGGGACAGGGCGTGGTCCTTCCTTATGATGATGGGCATCTGGGCTTTCTCCTCATGCTCCCGGACGAGGGAGTCTCCCTTACCGCTTATCTTGCCTCCTGGAATGGGGAGACGGCAGGCGCTCTTTTAAAGGCCCGCCAAGAGGCTAGGGTCTCCCTTGTCGTCCCCAAATTTGAAGTGGAGTGGTCCGGCTCTCTGGGAGACACGCTGGCGGCTATGGGACTGGCGGACGCCTTCGATCCGTCCGCAGCCGATTTCTCAGCTATGGGGAGCGTGCCGGGCAAAAGCCTCTGTGTTGGGGACGTGATCCATAAGACGGTGTTGAAGGTCAACGAGAAGGGCACCGAGGCCGCCGCCGTCACGGCGGCGGTCATGAAGGCCACCAGCGCCGCCCCCGCAGAGGACCCCATTGTCCTTCGCTTCGACCGCCCCTTCGTCTGCGGCATCGTGGACCTGGAAACCGGTGCGCCGCTGTTTCTCGGCACAGTGGAAAATCTGACATAGCAGGTCCCGGAAGCGCCAACCGGCACATCGTGTATGGTGGTGGATCTGCGTATGTTACCCCGCGCTCCAAGGTGAAGCTGGTGGCCAAAATGCTTAAGGCCGTCCATGCTCAGGAGAGCAAGAAAGCCGCCCGCGAGAAAGCCAGAGCCGTTGTGGAAGAACTGCGGGCGATGAAGCGGAAGGGGGCCGCCAAGAAGGCGGAAGACGGCGTTGAGGAGACGCTGACTTACTGCGAGTTCCCGTTTGAGCACTGGACTGGCATCCGGAGCAATGATGTCATTGAGCGGCTCAACCGGGAGATCCGCCGCCGCACCCGTGTGGTGGGCACTTTCCCAGACGGCAACTCCGCCCTCATGCTAGTTTGTGCCTGCCTGCGCCATGGGGCCCCGGCGTGGATATAGGGCACGCACACGCCCTCGGTCTCATGCTAGTTTGTGCCTGCCTGCGCCATGGGGCCGGCACCCAGTGGGGCAACAAGAAGTACATGAACATGAAGCACCTGGAGGACGCCTCTGTTGCCAGTTGACTTCATCCACCCCAGAGTATGCAAACAAATTTGCGCATAACTCTTGACGGCACCACCAGGCAAAACAACCGTTGTCCTTCCGCCGGCCTATTCCTGCGCATTTTTTACATTTTCGGACCCAATATCCACCAGTTTCTTTTGTAGTCAAAATATGACCTCTTTGGGCGTGTTCGCCATCCACTGCGCCAGAGAGATGTCCGAGTAGTGGCTGGAATTGAACACTTTCAGATAAATCAGTGTCTCGTCCCCAGTGTTCTGGATATAGTGGAACCCTCCCACAGGCACATAGCCTACGTCCCCCGCCTGGTCGTTAAAGGTACGGGCCTTGGTGCCGGGCATAAAGACAGTCATGCGAGCCTTGCCCCCCACATAATACTGGAACTCATCGTTGTTGGTGTGCCAATGGATCTCTCCCGCATGGCCCCTAGCTCAATCTCCACCATCGCCATCGTCACCGTCTCACAGGCGGGGCAGAGCCGCGTGCTACACCCGTACATCCTCCAGCCGCTCTGCCGGCGCGGCGCAGGCGCCCTCCCGGCACAGGTAATAACGCGCCCCTGCCGCGGGGCAGGGGTACTCCGCCGTAAAGGGCGCCAGCACGGCCAGCCTGGCCCCGTTCTCCGGCGTCTTTACCAGGACGGTGAGGCCGGGGCGGGACCGCTTGCCCAGAAAGGCCACAAGCTCCGCCGGGATTTCCCGTGACGTGCAGACCAGCTCGGCGGTGGGCCAAAGCTCCTCCAGCAGCGCCAGGAGGGTAAAGCTATGCCCCGCCGGATTGTCCTGCGCCGCTCCCGCCAGGTATCGGAATTGAAGCTTCGCCGCCGTCCGCCAGCGGGTCTCTCCGGTCAGGCGCGCCAGCCGCGAGAGCACCAGCGCCGCCGCCGCATTTCCGGAGGGCATGGCGCCGTCGTAGGTCTCCTTGGTCCGGGTGATGAGCTGCTCCCCCTGTTTGGCATAGGGATAAAAGCCGCCCCCCGCCTCGTCAAAAAAGTCCTCCAGCAGCCGCCGGGCCGTCCGCTCCGCCTCCTCGAAGCATTCGATCCGAAGGGTGGCCCCATAGAGCTCCAGCAGACCCCAGGCATAAAACGCATAGTCCTCCAGCTTGCCCAGGTGGGCGGCCTCCCCCTCCCGCCAGCGGGCCAGCAGGCCGCCGTCCGCGCCGGTCAGCTCCCGCCGGATGAACGCCGCCGCCCGCTGCGCGGCCTCCAGGTAACAGGGCTCCTCCAGAACCAGCCCCGCTCGGGCCAGGGCGGCGATCATCAGGCCATTCCAGGCGGTGAGGACCTTGTCGTCCCGGTGGAGCCGCGTCCGGCCCTGCCGGTAGCTGCGGACACGGGCCAGAAGGGCCCTCAAGTCCTCCGGCTCCGTCTCCCAGTCCGGTGTGTCGATGAGGTTTGGGATGCTTTTCCCTTCAAAATTCCCCCGGCCAGTCACCCCGAACCGGCGGCAGAAGAGCTCCGCTTCCGATCCCAGATGCCTTACCAGCTCTTCTGGCGTAAAGACGTAATACTTGCCCTCTACCCCCTCGCTGTCGGCGTCCTGGCCGCAGCAGAATCCGCCCTGAGGGTCTGTGAGCTCCGCCAGTACATAGTCCAGCGTGCGCCGGACCACAGTCCGGTAATAGGAGCGGCCGCTTTGCTGATACGCCTCCAGATAGGCCATTGCCAGCAGGGCGTTGTCGTAGAGCATCTTCTCGAAGTGGGGCACCAGCCACCGCCGGTCGGTGGAATACCGGGAAAAGCCGCCGCCCACATGGTCGAAGAGCCCGCCCCGGTACATATGCTCCAGGGTACTCTCCGCCATCTCCCGCGCCCCCACATCTCCCGTCCGCCCGGCGTAGCAGAGCAGGAACAGAAGATTATGTGCAGCCGGGAACTTGGGGGCCTGGCCAAAGCCGCCCCACTGCCGGTCAAACATCCGGCGGAAGAGCGCCGCCCCGGACTCCACCAGCTCCCGTTTCGGTACGCCGGGCCGGGCCGCCTCCTCCCGCCGGAGAAATTCAGTTAGCGCATCCCCCGCCGCGAGCAGGGTCCCGCGGTCCTCCCGCCACAGCCGCGCCGCCTGGTCCAGCAGGGACAGCAGTTGCCGCCGGGGGAGATAGGTTCCCGCCCAGAAGGGCTTTTGCTCCGGGGTCAGCAGCACCGTGAGGGGCCAGCCGCCGGAGCCGGTCTGGGCGATACAGGCTGCCATATAGACCGCATCCACGTCCGGCCGCTCCTCCCGGTCCACCTTGATGGGGAGAAAGGCCCCGTTGACCGCCTCTGCCACCGCTTCGTCCTCAAACGATTCGTGCGCCATGACATGGCACCAGTGGCAGGTGGAGTATCCAATGCTCAGCAGCACCGGCTTATCCTCCCGGCGGGCCTCTTCGAAGGCGTCCGCTCCCCAGGGCCGCCAGTCCACGGGGTTTTCCGCGTGCTGGAGCAGGTATGGTGATTTTTCATATTGCAGTCGGTTCGGCATGGTGGTTTCTCTCCTTTACGTATTCAGGCGCGGAAACGTCCGGATGTTCTCTGTCTCTTCCTCCAGGTCTGCATGGAACCGGCCCATGCGGTCGCAGAGGCCCAGCAGGGCGACCTCTTGGATGTCGGCATGGGCCTTCATCCCCGCTGCATCGCCAAAGGGCAGCCCCTTTGCCGCGAAGAGGACCTGCATGTGGAATCGGACCAGGGCGCAGACCCGGTCGATCATGGCCGGCTCCATGGAAAACCCGGACAAAAACCGCCGGGCCAGCTCTGCGCCAACCTTGTCATGGTCGTAGGAGGTGATTTTCCCCCTCCGGACCCGCGTCGTGTCCGGCTTGCCGATATCGTGGAGCAATGCCGCCCACATCAGCGCGGCGGGGCAGCGGCTCTCTGCCCGCCGCTTTGCCGCCTCGTCCACCACCAGCATGGTGTGGTTCCACACGTTCCCCTCCGGGTGGTGTACCGGAGACTGAGGCGTGTCCTTCAGCCGCCGCAGCACCGCAAACGCCGGGGGCGTCGGTTCGGCAAAGAGCCGTTCCAGTGCCACGCTGGGGCGGACATCCTCCATCAGGTGCCGTTCCACCGCCCGAAACAGCTCCTCTTCCGCCGCCGTATGACCGGCCGGCTCGTCTGCCTTCCGCACGCTGCCATCACCTCCCTGCTAGTATTGCGGATTTGGGCGGGGTTATGCCGGGGCATCCTCATTCTTCGCCCCCCTTCAAAAAGCATCAAAATGCGCATGGCTTCCAATCGCAAGCCATGCGCATTTTGAATGTCCTCACTGTCGGAAGAATCCCACCATCGGGTGAGTCAGGTCATAGATCAGCACACCCAGTAAAACTGCTACCAGCACACAGCACAAAAAGAACAGGCGATACAGCCACTTCTCCTTCCCCTCGATGGTCCTCTCATATAGCCGAATCAGCTCCTCACCCGGCGGCGATGGCTCCCCACCGCCCGGCGTCTGGATTCCAGCCAGCTCATCCAGCGACCCGCCCATGGCCATCACCATGTCGCATACGGTCTGAAAGCTGGGGTTATCGGTCTGACCGGCCATGATACGGTTGATCGTACCCACCGGCACCCCTGACAAATCCGATAATTGTTGGTTCGTTAACTTTCTTTGATCTTTCAGTTCTTTCAGCCGCGTGGAAAGCATTTTTTATCACCTGCGATTATCCATTTTATCACGGCCGTCGTCCTGATCGATGGCCGCCGTTCACATTGGCGTTTGACGGCTTGCGTCCCTTGCCTTACGATATTGCCACAGAGTTCCAACTACATTTTAACATTATTCTTTGTGCGATGTAAAGCACCAATCTCCACAACAAGATGGGAGCGTAAGACGATGACGAAGAGACGCCCGCTGAATGATTTGGGGCTATGGCTGCTGCCGGAGCTCAACCGGCGCAACATCCCACAAAAGGCCTTTGCGCGCTTGCTGCACACCACGCCGCAGAATCTAACCGACCTGCTCCGGGGGAGGCGCTTCCACGGCCAGACCCTCTCCCAATGGCAGGCCCGTTGCCAGGGAGTGCTGGACATGCTGGACCGGCAGTCGCCCAATACCGCGGTCCCCACCGGATGCAGGGCGCGCTATCAGGCCATCTGCTCCACGGTGGAGGACATCACCCTGGGAAAATACGACACCTACGGCCTTCAGTGTCTCTGTCACCAGTCGGACGCCTGGGTCCAGATCCGCGTCATCCGCGACATCTCCACCTACCGGGAGCCCGTCCTGCACCTGGCCAATCAGCTCAACGCCTGTCACCTGTCCCCCCTCCACTTCGAAGAGGTCGTGCTGGATCACATCGGCCGGTAGGTCGCCGGCCCCACAATGGAATACTCCCCCGTCAGCCTGTACTGTCCGCTACCCGGCGCAGCCACTCCGCACCGCCGGGGACCGGGGTACCTGCAAATATATGTTTATTTTGGAGGTATCAAGCATGGCCAAGTACATTCCCGAGCCGTTCCGCATTAAAATGGTGGAAAACATCAAAATGCTGACCCGAGAAGAGCGCTGTGACAAGATCCGGGAGGCGAGCTACAACCTGTTCCGCCTGAAGGGGGAGGATGTCTACATCGACACCCTGACGGACTCCGGCACCAACGCCATGAGTTCGGAGATGTGGTCGGGGCTCCTGCGGGGCGACGAGGCCTACGCCGGCGCGAAGAGCTACTACCGTTTTATCCAAGCCTGTCAGGACGTGTTCGGCTACGGCTTTTTCTGCCCGGTACACCAGGGCCGGGCGGCCGAAAAGGTCCTGTTTCCCAACTTTTTGCACCCAGGAACCTACGCCCTGGCCAACCTGTTTTTTGACACCACCCGCGGCCATGTGGTGCTCTCCGGTGCCCGAGCGCTGGAGTGCGTCTGCGAGGAAGCCAAGCACCCCGAGCTGGTCGCCCCCTTCAAGGGAAACATGGACACCGCGCTCATGGAGCAGACCATCCTGGAAAAGGGCCCGGAAAACGTGGGGCTGGTGGTCATGACCCTGACCAATAACTCGGCCGGCGGGCAGCCCGTCTCCATGGCCAACCTGCGGGAGGTATCCCGGATCTGCCAAAAATACGGCATCCCGCTCTGCATCGACGCCGCCCGCTATGCAGAAAACGCCATGTTCATCAAGCAGCGGGAGGCGGGTTACGCCGACAAAAGCATCCCGGAGATCGTGCGGGAGTGCTTCAGCTACGCCGATATGTTCACCATGTCCGCCAAAAAGGATACGCTGGTCAATATGGGAGGTGTGATCGGCATCAAGGACCCGGACAGTCCCCTGATCCCCGGCATCAAGGCCAACTGCATCAGCTTCGAGGGGTTCTATACATACGGCGGCCTGAACGGGCGCGACCTGGAATGCCTTGCCGTGGGCCTGTACGAGGGCATGGACGAGAGCTACCTGACCTACCGGCTGGGCAGTATCGCCTACCTCGGCGGCCGCCTGGATGAGCTGGGCATCCCCTATCAGAAGCCGGCCGGCGGACACGGCATCTTCCTGGACGCCCAGAAGTTCTATCCGCAGATCCCGTGGTACGAGTTCCCCGGTCAGGTCTTGAGCGTGGAGCTCTACAAGGAGTGCGGCATCCGTGCCTGCGACATTGGTTCCTACATGATGGACCCGGACCCGGACACCGGGGAGGCGGTGCGTTCCATCAACGAATTCACCCGTCTTGCCATCCCCCGCCGGGTCTACACCCAGTCCCATTTCGATCTGGCGGTGGAGGCCATCCACAACGTCTGGCAGCGGCGCGAGGAATTGCAGCACGGTTACCGCATCGTGTGGGGTCCAAACGTGCTGCGCCACTTCCAGGCCACGCTGGCCCCCATTGATGCATGATCCTCCCCAGCTCCCCCCCAAAATCAGACGGGAAAGAATGAGGTGTTTTCATGGGAGAAGCAAGCAAGACCAGTGCCCCAAACCGGGCACAGTGGGGCGACCGCTGGGGATTCATCTTGGCCTGCATCGGCTCCGCCGTGGGCATGGCCAACGTCTGGGCCTTTCCTTACCGGGCCGCCAAATACGGCGGCGGCGCGTTCCTGGTCGCCTATTTTACCATCGCGCTGTTCCTGGGTCTGATCGGCGTGTCCGGCGAGATCGCCTTTGGCCGCTGGGGGCGGACCGGCCCTTTGGGCACCTTCCGCAAGGCCCTGACCCAGCATAATCTGCCGCTGAAAAGCATCGGCATCATTCCCGTGGCAGGCTCCCTGGCCATTGGCATCGGATATGCCGTAGTCATGGCGTGGGTCCTGCGCTATACCGCCGGGTCGGTCACCGGATCGATGCTGTCCGGTGATACCGGCGCCTACTTCGGCGCCATCGTGGGTGACTTTGGCAGCATCGGTTGGCACATGCTGGCCCTGACCATTACCTTTGTCGTCATGATCGCCGGCATCAACAGCGGAATCGAGCGCATCAACAAGTTTATGATGCCCCTGTTTTTTCTTCTCTTCCTCATCATGGCCATCCGGGTGGCTTTCCTTCCGGGCGCCGCCGACGGCTACCGCTATCTGTTTATCCCCCAGTGGGAATACCTGCTCAAAGCCGACACCTGGGTGTATGCCCTGGGACAGTGCTTCTTCTCCCTGTCCCTGGCCGGCTCCGGCACAGTGGTATACGGCTCCTACCTGAACGATGCGGAGGACTGCATTGTCTGCGCCCGACGCATCGCCAT
>ERZ827520.4138-NODE-4138-length-11077-cov-2.561423_pt1 | contig 11077 bp, 10 predicted proteins | sample MGYA00519581_ERZ827520 | MGnify/ENA primary metagenome ERZ827520 (study PRJEB31778, sample SAMEA3449339) | human gut metagenome | biome: human gut; feature: human-associated habitat; material: faeces | place: United Kingdom | collected 2010/2012 ...
TGCCGCCCGGGAGTATCTCCTCGTCAGCGGTCTGAACGTGTGTGTGCGTACCGACCACGGCGGATACTTTCCCGTCAAGATATATGCCGAGCGCCCTCTTTTCGGAGGTGGCCTCCGCGTGGATGTCGACGAATATCGCCGGCACCGGGCATTCGGCGATCACCCGGTCGGCGGTCTGGAAGGGGCAGTCGAGCGGCGGCATGAAGGTGCGTCCCTGAAGGCAGAGGACGGCGAGCCTTTCGCCATTCCTCTCGTAGACGGCATAGCCGCGCCCGCGTGTGCCCTGCGGATGGTTGGCGGGGCGCAGGACGGCTTTTTCGCTGTCCAGCAGCGGGATAAAATCCTTCTTGTCCCAGACGTGGTTGCCGTTTGTAAGTATGTCGACGCCGGCCGCAAAAAGCTCTTTCATGACCTTCTCGGTGAGGCCGAACCCGCCGGCGCTGTTTTCCCCGTTGGCGATAATGAAGTCAAAACCGCCGTATTCTTCGCGAAGTTTGGGGATCTCCGCGGCGGCCGCCTCACGGCCGGGACGTCCCATGATGTCGCCGATAAAAAGTATGCGCATGGCTCAGTGTTTATTTCGCATATTCGACGGCGCGGGTCTCTTTGATCAAAGTGACCTTTATCTGCCCGGGGTATCTGAGTTCTTCCTCGATCTTGCGCGCGATGTCGTAGGCGAGTTTCTGCATCTCGCCGTCGTCGGTCACCGATGGGGCCACCGCCACGCGCACTTCGCGTCCCGCCTGGATCGCGAAAGCTTTGCTGACGCCGGAGAAGGTCTTGGCGACCTCTTCCAGCTTTTCAAGACGCTTGACGTAGGCGTCAAGGCTCTCCCTGCGCGCTCCGGGGCGCGAGGCGCTTACGGCGTCGGCCGCCGCCACGAGCACGGCGTAGATCGTCAATGGTTCTTCGTCTTCATGGTGAGAGGCTATCGCGTTGACGATGTCGGGGCTCTCTCCGTAGCGTTTCGCCAGGTCGGCGCCGATCTTCGCGTGCGTACCCTCTATCTGGTGGTCAACGGCTTTGCCTATATCATGTAAAAGCCCTGCTCTGCGGGCCTTCAATTCATCGAGTCCCAGCTCCGCCGCCATCACGCCCGCAAGATGCGCCACTTCAAGGCTGTGGCCGAGGGCGTTTTGTCCGTAGCTGGTGCGGTAACGCAGTTGTCCGATTATCTTTGCAAGCTCACCATTCATGTTTTTGATGCCCGTTTCGAGAAGCGCCTCTTCGGCGGTCTCGAGGATCTGGACCTGAACGTCCTTCTCCGCCCGTTCTATTATTTCCTCTATGCGGGCCGGATGGATCCTGCCGTCCACGACCAGCCTCTCCAGCGAGAGCCGGGCCACTTCGCGGCGCACGGGATCAAAGCTGCTCAGCGTGACGGCCTCCGGTGTGTCGTCGACGATGAGATCAACTCCGGTGAGTGTTTCAAAAGTCCTGATGTTGCGGCCTTCGCGCCCGATGATACGTCCCTTCATCTCATCGGAGGGAAGGTTTACGACGCTGACGACCACGTCGGAGGCAAATTCAACGCTGCAGCGCTGGATGGCTGTCGCGATGACCTCCTGAGCCTTGCGGTCCGCCTCGCGTTTCGCGCGTTCTTCAAGCTCTTTGAGGCGCAGCCCTATAATATGGTTCGCGTCGGACTCAACCTCGGCAAGAAGCTGTTCGCGGGCCTCCTCGCGCGTCAGCTGGGCGATCTGCTCCAGTTTCGCGATGAGTTCCTGCTCCTGTGCGGAGAGCCTGTTCAGCTTTTCCTGTACATGTTCATTGCGGTTCTTGAGTTCTTCTTCTTTGCGGCTGATGTTCTCGATCTTTTTGTCGAGGTTTTCTTCTTTTTGTTCCAGCCTGCGCTCGGAACGCTGGAGCTCCCCGCGGCGCTCTTTCGTGTCGCGGTCGAGTTCCTGCCTCAGTCTGTGTATCTCTTCTTTGCCCTCGGCGAGAATGTCGCGCTTCGCGATTTCGGCCTTTTTAGCAGCCTCCTGTATGATGCGCTCTGATTCTGAAAGGGCTCCTCTGAATTTTTTTTCTTCACTTTTTTTGTGATATGTAAAACCGACCAGTGCCCCGACTGCAAGCCCGGTGATTATACATAGTACAGCTGTGGTAAATTCCATTTTCCTTTCACCTCGTTATTCTTTTGTCATGGTCCGTATTAAGTGTTATTGTCAGACGTAAAATTGTATCAGATGAAATCAATAATGAATTTTATGCCAACGTCAAGTATTGTACATAAAAAACGCCGCTTTCACAAGAGGTAGGTTCAAAGACCGCGCCGCAAATACCGGTCATGGGGACCGCGCCGAAGGCTCAGGAGCGGCTCTCCTGATACCCGGACAAACGCCGGCCCCAGGGGCAAGCCCGGGACGACGGGGTGCCGGGCCCGGCATGACAGGATAAATCGCGGTTTACCGTTCGCTTCCAATCGCGCAAATTGGCGTTTGCCCTGATCAGGGCGGCGTTTTTACGACAGGTTTTCGGGAGAGGCCCCTTCGATCTCTGCCCGCAGGCCGGCGGTCAGGGCCGCGGTCCCCTCTTTTTCAAGGAATTCACGCGCGTCGTCTCTCGCCCTCTCCGCAAGGAGGCAGTCCCTTTGCAGGTCGGCGACACGGAAGCGCGCAAGGCCGTGCTGCGCCGTACCCGCGATCTCCCCGGCGCCGCGCAGCTCGAGGTCGGCCCTGGCGATCTCAAAACCGTCGTTGGTGGAGGCGAATATCCGCAATCTCTCAGTATCCTCAGGCTTCATGGAAAGCAGCACGCAGAGGCCGCGCCGCGCGCCGCGCCCGACCCTGCCTCGCATCTGGTGCAGCTGCGAAAGCCCGTAACGTTCGGGGGATTCGATCACGATCACCGTTGCCTCGGGCACATCCACCCCCACCTCAAGAACGGTGGTGCCGACAAGCAGCTGCGACCGCCCTTCGCGAAAGGTGGAGAGGGCCTCATCTTTTTCCGCGCTCTCCATCTGTCCGTGTATCAGCGACATCTTCACGGGAGGAAGTTTCCTGCCGAGCCACTCGAAGCGTTTCACGGCCGCCGGCAGCCCGGAGTTCCCGTCCTCCTCCACGCGCGGGCATATCCAGTATACGCGCCCGCCTGAGACGATCTCTTCGGCGATGAAGCGCATCAGCTTTATCAGCTGATCTCCGCCGATTATCCTGGTTTCGACGGGAGCGCGGCCGGCCGGCTTGTCTTCGATCACGGATATGTCAAGGTCTCCGTAAAGCGTCAGGGCCATCGTCCGCGGTATCGGGGTGGCGCTCATCATAAGCAGGTGGGGCCTCGCGCCGTTTTTCAGCAGCCGCGCGCGCTGGCGCACGCCAAAACGCTGCTGTTCGTCAATGATCACAGCGCCGAGGTTTTTAAATTTGATCTCGTCGGAGAACAGCGCCTGGGTGCCGGCAACGACGCCGACGAATCCTTCCGCCAAGCCGTCCAGCGCCTCTTTCCGCTCCCGCGCGGGCAGGTTGGACTTTATCAGCGCGCATTTGACGCCCAGCGGCGCAAGGTATCCCTCCGCCTGCCTGTAAAGCTGCTCGGCGAGCACCTCGGTCGGTGCGAGCACCGCGCACTGCGCGCCGCCATCGCAGACTCCCGCCGCAAACGCGACGGCGACGAGCGTCTTGCCGCAGCCGACGTCTCCCTGCAAAAGGCGTGATATCGGTCTGCCGGAGGTTCCGTCTGCGAATATTTCCTCTATCACGCGCCGCTGGGAACCGGTGAGTTTGAAGGGAAGGCCGGCGATCAGCGCTTCAAATAAGGGGCCTTTCACGATCCGCGGGGATGAGCTCTCCGCGCGCTCCTTTCGCGAAGCAGCTAAAGTCAGATGCAGGGCGAACAGCTCCCCGTAGGCAAGGCGCCGGCGCGCCTCTTTCCAGCTCTCCGGCGACCCAGGCATGTGCATTTCATATATCGCCCGCGAAATTGGCATCAGGCCGTTCTTTTCGATCACGGACGCCGGCAGCTCTTCCTCCGCCAGCGCGTGATATTCTTTTACGGCCCCGCAGGCGACGCCGCGGAACCATTTCCGCGGCAGCCCCTCGGTGGATGGGTATATGGGAAATATGCCCGAAAAGGGGGCCTCTACCCCCTTTTCAGATTTTATAAGTTCAAATTCGGGTTCCGTCATTTCAAAGACCGAGGCGCGCAAAGAGGGCGTGCCATAAAGCGCCGCCCGCACACCCTCCGCCAAAATGCGGTCAAGTCCCCTGCGGTTGAACCAGACGGCGTCCAGAAATCCGCTGCCGTCAGAAAAACGGCAGGTCGTCAGGAGACGCCCGCGGCCGGGAAGCGGCCTGACCTCTACGGCGCTGACGGCGGCATAGACCACCGAGGGAGCGCCGGGCACAAGCTCCGCGATCTTTTTGACGTTCCTGCGGTCCTCGTAACGGCGGGGAAAGAAGAAAAGCAGATCTTCCAGCGTGCGCAGTCCCAGCCGCTCGAGGAGGGCGCTGCGGCGCGGCCCCACTCCCTTGAGGGCAGAGAGCGGCAGCGACAGTTTCTTTTCGTTTTTTTTGCCGTGCAAACAGCTCACATCTTCGAGTTCCGGGCCATGCGGAATGATATAACTATCCGCTTCCTTAATCGGAATTCATCAGCTCCCGCGGGTCTACGCCCAGGATGCCGCAGGCCGCCTCAAAATCTTTGCGGTCTGTTTTCCGCTCCGGTTCAGCCTGGGGCTCCTCCGCCTCGTCTTCCGCCGGGACCTTCTCGATCCCCTCGAGAACGCTGTCCACGGCCCCTGAAAGCTGTGATGAGGCCAACGCCTGGCTCAGCTGCGTGTCGAACTTCGCGAGCATGCCGCGGAATTCCTGCGCGTACATATCGCGTATGCTGCGTATCTGTTCGACGCCGGTGCGCAGGCGGTCCGCCTCGGCGGCGGCCTCACGGCACATCTCGTCCGCCTGCGCGCGCGCGTCGGAGAGTATCTTGTTCGCCTGTTCGCGCGCGCTCTTGACGCGCTCGTCGGCGCTCTTCTGCGCCATCAGCAGCGCCTCGTGGAGCACGTCCTTCATACGCTCATATTCGGCGAGGCTATCCTGTTTCAGGGCAAGCTCGCGTTCGAGCTCTTTGTTTTTCTGATTATAGCTCTGCAGGGTCTCAGCCACGTGGTCAAGGAACTCGTCGACCTCCGCCGCGTCATAGCCGCGGAGGCTCTTTTTGAAGGACTGGTTCACAACATCAAGCGAGGTCAAAAGTTCGGACATTTTTTCTGCTCCTTTCCTTTACAAAAACATCTATAAGAAAAACCAACGGCATATATCGTCAAAGCTTTCTAACCATAATTGCGCGGACCGAATATCGCGCTTCCCACACGCACTATCGTGCTGCCCTCTTCGACGGCGATCATATAATCGCCGCTCATACCCATCGAAAGCTCGGGCAACGGCAGTCCCGCGGCGCGGCGCAGCTTTTCCCGCAGCTCGCGCAGTCCGCTGAATGTTTCGCGCAGGACCCTCTCATCCTCCGTATCTTCGGCGACGGTCATCAGCCCATTCACCGCGATCAGCGGACAGCTTTTCATCATATCATCGAGCAGCCGCTCCGTTTCTTCCGGAGCGATGCCGCTTTTTGCCGCTTCGCGCGACATGTTCACCTCTATAAAAACGGGGAAAGAGCGCGGCTCTCCCTCGGATAGCACACGGTTCAGCCCGACGGCTGTCTCAAGCGAATCGACGCTCTCAATGAGGTCAAAGCTCTCAAGCGCGCGCCTTATTTTGTTGCGCTGCAGATGGCCGATCATGTGCCACGGACAGCTCTCCGCCTCCGCGGGCCAGGCGGATCGCTTGCCGGCCGCCTCCTGCACCTTGTTTTCTCCGATAAGGTCAAGGAGCGGCGCCGCCGCCGTCATCATCTCGACGGGGTGGTATTTTGTGACGCCCATAAGTTTTATCTCCGAGAGCGCGCGGCCGCTTCTCTTCGCGGCCGACGCCATATCTTCCCTTATCTTCGCGATATTTTCACCGATGTTTATCACCATAGCTGAATCCTTCCTTCGCGGGCGGCGGCGGCGTCTTCGACGACCGCGTCTCCCACCGATATGCCTTTGGTCACAAGAAATTTATCGTTGGGCAGTCTCTTGCCCTCCACGGGGACAAAGACGACGCGCGCGCCGCGCACCATATATATCCCGGTGCGCCCTCCCTTTTCAAGTATCGCGCTCTGCGGCACAAGAGCCCCCTCCGTCTGCCCCGCGTCTATTATCAGCGTGTAGTTGCGGGAGAGGACAAGTTCGGGGGGGAACCACGGCATCGTCAGGTATATCTTCGTCATATCCCCGCTCTTCTGGGTAACGCGTATCTTCGCCGACGATACCGTATCTTCGCTGTCGATGCGCACCCTTAACTTTTTACGTTTTATCTGCTCTGCAACGTCGCCGCGCATCGGCATGTAACCGATAAAGCGCAGCTCCTGCGGCTGTTCTATTATTTTCCCGACGATCTGTCCCCTCATGGCGGCGGTATTTTCCGGGAGGTACTGCAGATCGAACTGCTTGGATAATTCCGCCCGCTTCGCGGGCCAGAGCGCCGAGTACCGCCACCGCGCCTCCTGCCCGTCCTTTCCCGCGACAAAGTAGCCCTGTTGGTAGGCCTTCACCTCACGGCCGCCGACACGCGCGACCACCGCGCCTCTGGCGACGCGCACGGGGCCTCTGCCGAGCGGGTAGGAGAGCGCGCCGGAGGCCGGGGAGAGCAGGACGTTCTCTTTCCAGAGAAGCAGCCCCTTGACCCTTATTATCTGGGTGTCTATCCCAGGGATCGCCCACGTTATCTCCGGGTGGAGGTATTCGTAGCGGTCAAAGTATGACTTAAAGGCCAATACCCAGAGCGCGGCGATGACTACGACGCCGAGCCAGTATGTGACGCGGAAAGTCCTCTTTTTTTCCTCCGGCCTATAGCGCCTGACCATTCTCCGCGTTCCTTATCTAAGGCCGAAGAGCCCCGGTACCTCTATCAAATCCGAGCATACGCGCCACGCGCCGGCGGCGGCGAGCCCATCCTCTCCGAAGTTGCCCGTCGTCACGCCGACGCCGCGTACCGCGGCGGCCACGGCCGTCTTCATGTCAATGTCAGTATCGCCCACATAGACGGCCTCATCCGCGCCGACGCCGAGCTTGCCGATGGCCTTGAAGAGCGCCTCGGGATCAGGCTTCGCGTTCGTCACATCTTCAAGCCCGATGATGACGTCCATGTAGGGAGTAAGCTTCGTCGCATCAACGACACGGCGGGCGAAGCGCCGGTTGGAGACGACGCCCGTCTTTACCCCTTTCGCGCGGAGCTCTTCGAGCGCCGCGACGGTGTTCGGGAACAGGCGGATGCCGGTCTGCTCGACGCCGCGGAATTCGTCGCGGTAATAGCCGAGCCATTCTTCCTTGAAATCTCCCCAGTACAAGCGCCAGCAGTCCTCGATCGGCAGCCCGATCCCCGCGAGTACCACCTCGCGCGAGACCTCTTCCAGCCCGAATTTCCGCGCGAGCAGGTTTGAACAGTGGTGGATCGCGTAACTGCTGTCGGCCAGCGTGTCAAAATCAAAAATGACGGCCTTCGTATCTTTTGTCATCAGTCTTCTACTCCCATTACAAATCCCTTCAGATAGTCCGTCTCCGGGACTCCGAGGAGCGCCGGGTGGTCCTGAGGCTGGTGTATCTCATGTACGATGCGGCAGACCGCGCCCGCGTCCCTCGCCGCGTCGTTCAGCGTGTCAAGCAGCATATCCCGCGTAAAGGCGTGGCTGCATGACAAAAAAAGAAGATGCCCTCCCGGTCCCAGCCGTCTGAAACCGCGCACGGCAAGCTCCTTATACCCGCGGCGCGCCGAATCAAGCTGCCCGCGCGCCGGCGAGAAGGGCGGCGGGTCCATTATCACGATGTCATACCGCGCGCGGTCGGCGTCGATCTCGCGCATTATATCGAAGGCGTTGCCGCAGCGGAAAGTCACCTTTTCCTCGGGCAGGCCGTTGATGGAGAGATTCTCCTTCGCACGGTCGAGCGCGGCCTGCGACTGGTCTATCGCCGTGACCTCCGCCGCTCCCCTGCCGAGGGCGTGAAGGGTGAAATGTCCCTGATACGAAAAACAGTCGAGCACCTTCGCCCCCTCGTAGACAGGGTCGAGCAAAGCCGGAACATGACGGACGTCAAGATAGGCGCCGGTCTTCTGTCCGCCCGCGATATCGACGAACTCATACGTGCCGCCGATCTTCACCTTGAGCGGACCCTCCGGCATTTCACCGAGCAGCGGCTTGACCTCGCGCGGGATTCCCTCTTTTTCCAGATGCCTCGTGTCGTTGCGCAGGATGACGGCGGACAGTTTCTTTACCTTGCGGAATACCTTCGCCACCTCGTCGGCGTGGCGGTACCATCCCATCACCGAAAGCTGCAGCGACAGGACGTCCCCGTACAGGTCGGCGGAAATGCCCGGAAGCCGGTCCCCCTCGCCGTGTACCCAGCGGAAGGATTCCTCGCCGGCGCACCAGCACTTGCGCACCGCGAGCGCGCGTTCGACGCGGCGGCGCAGCAGCTCCATCTGGTCCGGCTCATGGCCGCCAAAGGAGAGGACGCGGATGCAGAGCGCGCCCTCGCTCCAAAGCCCCCAGCCCAGCACCAATCCTTTTTTGTCGGCGAAGGGGATGATGTCGCCGGGGGCGCAGACCGGGGCTTGGATCAGATTGCCTCTGAAGAGCCACGGATGGCGCTGTTTTACGCGCTCGGCGCCGCCGTCGTTCAGAACGGCGCGGCGCAGTGATTTTTTCATTGACGTCATATGCGTTTATCCCTCTCTATCACGGCAAAAGCGTCGTGATTGTGAATACTTTCGTGGCTCGTCACGGATACTCTGTACCAGAGCACCCGCTCGTCGGCCTGCATCGCGAGCGCGAGCTCGCGCACGGAATCCTCGACGAAACGCGGATTCGAGTAAGCGCGTTCCGTCACATATTTCTCGTCCTCGCGTTTGAGCAGACTGTATATCGGCGCCGAGGCGCAGTCGTCAGCCATCCGCACAAACTCCTCCAGCCAGACGAAGCCGGAAAGGCGCACCTCCATCACCGCGTGCGCGCGCTGATTGTGCGCCCCAAATTCGGAAATCTCCTTAGAACAGGGACAGAGCGTCTGAACGGGGGAAGTCACCGTCGTCACCAGGTCGAAATCATCGCCGCAAAGCGCCGCCTCAAAACGGACGTCGCAGCGCAGCCGCCCCTTCGCGCCGCTCACGGGGGCCTCCTTCATGATGAAGTACGGAAATTCAAAGACGGCGTGCGCGTCGCGCGCCTGCAGGCGCTCTTTGAGCGTCATTAAAAGTCCCTCCATATTATGGAAGGTGACGCTCTTTTCCTGCGCCCCCAAGACCTCGATGAAACGGCTCATATGCGTGCCGCGGTAGTCCCGCGGCAGCGAGACGGAGAGGCTCACCTGAGCGACCGTCTCCTGCGTGCCGTTCATGCGGTCCGGCACCGAAATCGGCCACGAGAGGTCGCGGATACCGACGCGGTCGATCGCCATATTTCTGTTGTCGCTCTCGTTCTGTACGTCACGCATCTTTTACATCCTCGCGGCGGCAGATGACGGACGAGCTCTCCGTCTCCCAGAGCCTTATCTCAGAAAGCCGGCAGTTGCCGCGCAAGCGGCCCGTCAAGCTCCCGGAAGATCCAGATAGCGATATACTCCGCGGTGGGCTGCGGCAGGATATCGTTTATATAGGCATGGTCAAGTTTTGAGAGCACGAGTTCGTTAACGGTCTTTTTCAGATCGACAAAATCGAAGATCATCCCCTCGGCGTCGGGCGCGCCCTCCAGCGTCACCCGCAAATGATAAGTATGGCCGTGAAGGCGCTCACACTTTCCATGATAGTGTATAAGGTTATGTGCTGCATCAAACTTGAAATCACGGCACAGTAACATCTATATTCCTCCCAAGTTTATTTTAATACGACTTTATTCTACCACGTAGCCGCGACACTGTTTACCCGTAAAAATTACGCCCGGGTCATATATGTCCCGCTTCGCCAAAAACAGCGGACCCAATTACAGATTGTATCACCTCGGCATCCGGCATTAGCCTATTCCCCGTAAAAATAATATAATAGAACGGTTGGATATCATCATAATTGGGGGAAACCGTGATGGCAGATAAAAAAGTGATGACAATATTGCTTGGAAGCCCGCGCAAAGAGGGCAACAGCGAACAGCTCGCCGATTCCCTCGCAAAGGGCGCCGGGGGAAATGGATACGAGGTGCGCAAAGTGCGCCTCGCGGCAAAAAAACTGAACGGCTGCCTTGACTGCCGCAAATGCTGGAGCGCCGGAACTCCGTGCATCCAGCGGGACGATATGGATTCTGTGTACCGGGACATCACGGCGGCTGAGGTCCTCGTCTTTGCGTCACCGCTATATTTCTATTCGTGGAGCACACAGATAAAACCGGTATGGGACAGATTGCTGCCCTTCTTCGCCGCAAATTCGCAGGCGAGTGTGAAAGGCAAAAAGGCGGTCCTCCTCGCCACGGCTGGAGATACTGAGATAAGCTGCTTCGACGGACTGAAAGCATCCTTCCGTCTCGCCTGCGGATTCACCGGCTGGAGCATCGCCGGAATGATCTGCGCGTCGGACATGTACCCAAAGACAGACATGGCCGAAAAGGGACGCAAATACCTCTTTGAGGCATACGAGCTGGGAAAGAACTTATAATGAAGAACATACTTGTAACGGGCGGCGCCGGCTTCATCGGTTCGCATACCTGCGCGGCGCTGCTTGACGCCGGATATTCCGTCGTCATCGCCGACGACTTTTCCAACAGCAAACCGCAGACATTGGAGCGCATCGGCGAGATAACGGGGCGCGATTTCGTATTCTGCGAGGCCGACGTGACAGACAGGGCTGCGGTCGCGCGCATATTTGACGAAAACAAGATCGACGGCGTCATCCACTTCGCCGCCTCCTCCCAGGTGGGGGAGTCCATGTCCGACCCACTGAAATACTATGACAACAACCTCCACGGAACCATGGTGCTCCTCCAGTCCATGGTGGCCCACGGGGTGGACAAGATCGTGTTTTCCTCCACCGCCGCCACCTATGGCGAGCCCGAGCGG
>ERZ827520.4141-NODE-4141-length-11074-cov-2.614121_pt1 | contig 11074 bp, 7 predicted proteins | sample MGYA00519581_ERZ827520 | MGnify/ENA primary metagenome ERZ827520 (study PRJEB31778, sample SAMEA3449339) | human gut metagenome | biome: human gut; feature: human-associated habitat; material: faeces | place: United Kingdom | collected 2010/2012 ...
CCTTGAAGCTTCCGAAAAAGATCACCAATGTGATCCACTGCAGGAACCCGCGCTGCATCACCTCCATCGAGCAGGAGCTGCCGCATATCTTCCGCCTGACAAACGCCGACCGCCGCGAGTACCGTTGCCTGTACTGCGAGGTGCGGGCGGATAAGACAGCGGCAGACACCTGAGAGGCTTTCCGGGCTGTTCCCACTGTCGCAGGGTTGTTCAGAAACTCGCAATGAGTTTTTGAACAACCTTTTTTGCTTTTCCGACCAAGCCCGGACCGCCGGAATACAGCCCTCCCGGGCGAAAAAGATGACTTTACACAGACTTTACAGAATCAAAACCCCGCTTTGATAGCGCTATTTTGCGAAACGCGCTATACTTGTGCCGTAATCCGAAAAGATGAAAAAGAAAGCAAAAGGAGTTTGCGAAAATATGAAAAACGGTATCAAGAAAATTGTTTCGGCAGCGCTGGCAGGTCTGATGTGCCTGGGCGGTGCGGCGCTTGTCTCCTGCGGGAACAGCAATGAGAAGAACATTACGGTCGTTGTGCGTGAGCAGGGGAGCGGCACCCGGGAGGCGTTCGACAAGGTCGTCACCGACGGGACGCATTTCCTGGAGGAAAAGGACAGCGCAGGCAAGAAGGTGTACAACACCGCCTCCACTGCCGTCCAGCAAACCAAGACCGGCACGGTGCTGTCTGCCGTTGCGGCTGACAAGAACGCCATCGGGTACATCTCGCTGGGATCGGTCAACGACACCATCCGTGTGCTGAAGGTGAACGGCGTGGCGCCCTCCGAGGACACCGTCCTCTCCGGCACGTACAAGATCCAGCGTCCCTTTGTGGTCATGACTCACAAGGGGCAGACGCTGACCCCCGTTACGGCGGATTTCATGAACTACCTCAAGAGCGCAGCCGCCAAGAACGCCGCCGATGCGGCAGGGTGCATCTACCTGTCCGACCCCGCCAAGCGTGCCAATGCGGGCGCGGATGCAATCCCGGTTGTGAGTTTTGAGAAGCAGGCGAGCCTGCCCGAGGGCGGCAAGATCGTCGTGCGCGGTTCAACCTCCATGGAGAAATTCATCAATGCCGCTGCCGTGTACGGTGTCAAGCCGGAGGATGTGTTCGACATCCAGCTGGAAGGCTCCTCGGTGGGACGCAAGGCGGCAGAGAATGATACGGTCGGCAATGTGATCGGGCTGTCCTCTGCGGCGGTCAAGCAGGACAACATCGACAGCTTCAATGCGTGTCTGGATGCGGTGGCTGTCATCGTCAACAAGGAGAATACGGCAGTTTCCGACCTGACGCTGGAGCAGCTGTACGCCGTTTTCTCCGGCAAGACCACCAAGTTCAGCGAGCTGTCCAAGTAAGGGATCCTCTATGACTGCAACGAGACTGAAGGAAAGGATCGGAAAAGCAGTCTTTGCGGCGGCGGCGGTCATTTGCGTGATCGCCGTAGTCGCAATTTTCGCGTTTCTGATCTACAAGAGCATCCCCGCCTTCGGCAAGCTGGGCGTGTTCCGGTTCATGTTCGGCGACAACTGGTCGCCTGACCGCCTCGACACCTACGATTCGCCGCTTTCCGGAACCTACGGAATCCTGACCATGATCGCAGGCACGCTGACCGCTACGGTAGGCGCCCTGCTGGTCGGCGGTGTGCTGGGATATTTCACAGCCATCTTCCTGGCATTCTACTGTCCCCCTGCCCCGCGCCGGGTGCTGTCCGCCGTCATCAATCTGCTGGCAGGCATCCCGTCGGTGGTATACGGCTTCTTCGGCATCGTGTTTCTTCTCCCTCTGCTGGCGCGCATCGCCCCCAACAACGGCAGCGGACTGCTGGCAACCTCCCTGATTCTGGGCATCATGATCCTGCCGACCGTCGTGTCGCTGTCACGCACCAGTCTGGAGGCAGTCCCGCGCTCCTACTACGAGGGATCGGTTGCCATGGGCGCCACGCACAGCGAGACGGTGTTCCGCATCATGTCCCCGGCGGCACGCTCCGGCATCACGGCATCGCTGATTCTGGGCATCGGACGGGCTTTGGGCGAAACCATGGCAGTGGTAATGGTGGCAGGCAACGCGCCCGCTTACCCGAGCGGTCTGTTCTCCTCCTTCCGCGTGCTGACGGCGAACATCGTCATGGAGATGGGCTATGCGGGTGAAGTGCAGGAAGGTGCCCTGGTGGCAACCGGTGTGATTCTGTTGCTGTTCGTGCTGGCGGTGAACCTCCTGTTCGGCGCCATTTCCTCCCGCGCTGTCAGGCGGATTTCGTCCCGTCAGCCGCGCGGGAAGCGTCCGGCACGGGAGAGCCGTCTGCGCGGCTCTGCCGCGCGCCTTGCGCGCCGCATCCGCGACTGGTTCGGTGCGCTGGGCAGCCGCATCCGCATCTGCCGCATCGGGCAGGGCGTGGCGGTCTTTGCCGGCGTGGCGGTCGCGGCGGTGCTGGTGCTGATTATCGGCTTCATTCTGGTCAAGGGACTGCCGTACCTTGTGCGCAATCCGTCGCTGATCTGGGGACGGTTTGAGTTCGGCGGCGAGAAAGTCACCATCCTGCCTGCCATCATCACGACGCTGTACGCGGTCGGTCTGAGCCTGCTCATCGCCGTACCGGTCGGCATCATGACAGCGGTATTTCTGAACGAGTATGCACGCCGGGACAATCCGCTCATCCGGCTCATCCGCTCCGCCATTGATATTCTGAGCGGCGTGCCGTCCATCGTGTACGGACTGTTCGGCATGATTACCTTTGTCAAGCTGTTCGGCGGCTCCAGCAGCATTCTGGCAGGCTCCCTGACCGTGAGCATGATGCTGCTGCCTACCATCGTGCGCTCGACGGAGGAAAGTCTGAAGTCCGTCCCGGATTCCATGCGGGAGGGCAGTCTCGCGCTGGGCGCCGGCAAACTGCGCACCATCTTCAAGATCGTTCTGCCCAGCGCACTGCCGGGCATCCTGTCTGCCGTGATCCTGTCCATGGGACGTGTCATCAGCGAGTCCGCGCCCTTCCTGTACACCATGGGTTCTGTCATCTCCGCGGTGCCGCACGGCGTATCGGACAGCGGCGCGTCCCTGGCGGTAGCGCTGTATCAGCTCTCCGGCGAGGGCTGGTACATGAACGAGGCATACGCGACGGCGGTCGTGCTGATCCTCCTCGTGCTGACGCTGAATCTTCTGGCGGAGCTTGCCGCCTCCCGCCTGTCCCGCAAGCTGAAAGGAGCAAGTAAGTAATGGCAAATACGGATATTCTGAGCAACCTCGAACATTTCGGGCAAAACATATCGGTGCGCGGCGCCGATCTCTGGTACGGCGATTTCCACGCCATCCGGGACATCAGCGTGGACATCCCGGCACGGCAGGTGACGGCGTTCATCGGTCCTTCGGGGTGCGGCAAATCGACCTTTCTCAAGTGCTTCAACCGGATGAACGACTTGGTAGACGGTTGCCGCGTATCGGGTGACTTCCGCATCGGGGATGTGGACATCTACGGCAAGATCGACATCAACGACCTGCGCCGCAACGTGGGCATGGTCTTTCAGAAGCCCAACCCCTTCCCCATGAGCGTCTACGACAACATCGCCTACGGTCCCCGCACCTTCGGCATCCGCAAGCGCGCGTTGCTGGACGGCATCGTGGAGGAATCCCTGCGCGCCGCCGCCATGTGGGACGAGTTGAAGGATCGGCTGGACAAATCCGCCCTTGGACTGTCCGGCGGTCAGCAGCAGCGGCTCTGCATCGCGCGTGCCCTTGCCGTCAAGCCCGGCATCCTGCTCATGGATGAGCCGACCAGCGCCCTTGACCCCATCTCCACCGGCAAGATCGAGGAGCTTTGCACCGAGCTGTGCAAATCCACCACCATCGTCATCGTCACACACAATATGCAGCAGGCAACCCGTATCTCCCATAAAACCGGCTTCTTCCTCCTCGGCGAGCTGGTCGAGTTCGGCGACACCGACGACATCTTCACCGATCCCCACGACGAACGCACCGAGCGCTACATCACCGGTCGCTTCGGTTAAGCGCAGGAACGTTGGGGAGGTACCGGAGAAGCGTCGGGGGCTTCTTGAAAGAAGCCCCCGAACCCCAAGAACTTTCCCGAAACATGCTTTGGGCAAACCCTGCGTTCGTGCGCGGTCAGCCGGGGTGCGTTCCGAGGGATCCGGCGGCGTAAAAAAGCAGGTCGTCGCCTCCCAAGAACGTCCCAATGCCCCTTGTAAAACAAAACAACCTATGCTATAATGAAGGAGGACACACATATCATGTCCGCAAGAGTACAGTTTGAAGCAGAACTCAATGAAATGAAGGACGAACTGGTCGCCATGTGCCGCCTGACTGCCGATATGATTGCCAACGCCACCACTGCGCTGGTCAACTTCGACCGCGAACTGGGACGCAGTATCGGGGAGTCGGACAAAAAGGTGGACGAGTATGAGATGGATATTGAGAAGCGCTGTATGCGCATCCTCATCCGCCGCCAGCCGGTCGCGCGCGACTTCCGCGTGGTCTCCACGGCGCTGAAAATGATTACGGACATCGAGCGCTTCGGCGATCAGGCAAGCGATATCGGCGATCTGGTCTATACCATGCCCGGGGACACCTATATCAAGAAGCTGACCCACCTGTCTGCCATGGGCGAGCTGGCGGTCGGAATGGTGCGGGAAAGCGTCAATTCCTTCATCCGCAACGACGAACAGCTGGCGGATGAAGTCATCGCGCTGGATGATGCCATGGACGATATGTTCATCGCGGTCAAGGACGACCTCATTGAGCTGATCCGGCAGGACGGGGAAAAGAACGGGGATCAGGCGATCACCCTGATGATGGTCGCCAAGTATCTGGAACGTATCGGGGATCACGCCGTCAATGTGGCGGAGTGGACAAAATACAACGAAACGGGGGTACACCAAAAATTCTGATGAAAAAACCGCTGATATACGTTGTCGAGGATGACGAAGGCATTCGCGAGGTATACGAGGGCGCCCTGGAGGAGGACTATGACCTCCGCCTGTTCCCGGACGGAGCGGGCTTTTTCACGGTGTTCGACACGGCACGCCCTGACCTTGTCATTCTGGACATCATGCTGCCGGACATGGACGGTTATACCATCCTGCGCCGCATCCGCGAGGCGGATGAGCGGGTGCCCGTCATCATCGTCAGCGCCAAATCGGACGAGATCAGCTTTGTCAAGGGGCTGAACAAGGGGGCGGATGACTATATGTCCAAGCCCTTCTCGATTCTGGAGCTGATGGCACGGGTACGGGCGCGCCTGCGTGTCGCCAACCTGAACATTTCTGCCTCCGGCGGCTTCCGCATCGACCGCAACACCTACAAGGTATTCTACGACGGCACAGACCTCGGGCTGACGCTCAAGGAGTACCGCCTGCTGGATCAGCTGATCAGCAAGGCGGGCGTAACCGTCGCGCGCGAGGATCTGTTCCGCGAGGTGTGGGGGGACGACTATATGGGCGAGACACGGACGCTGGATATGCATATCGCCACACTGCGGGAAAAGATCAAGGCGGCGGGCGGCGGGGATCCCATCGTCACCGTGCGCGGCATCGGGTACCGGTTCGAGGGATAAGGAGTACGGCATGAAAAAGAAAATATTCTGGCGCATATTCGCGCTGTCGGCGCTGTCGGTCCTGCTGGTTTTCCTGTTCGCCCTGTATGCGGTCAACCGCAACAGCCAGCACGTGGTGGAGGAACGCCTGATCGCGGAATCAGAGCTGTTGTCCTGCGTACTGAAGCAGCCGGATGACATCGACCGCCTGCGGGATTATACCGACCGGGACCAGTTCCGCATCACGGTCATTGACCGGGCGGGCAATGTGCTGTACGAGAACGGCGCCGACACGTCCGCGACCGAGAATCACGCCGACCGCGCGGAGGTGGTCGCGGCGCTGGCGGGCAAACCGCACACGGTACAGCGCTACTCCGCAACGCTGGGGCACACCATGACGTACTACGCCTTGGCGACCACGCTGGACAGCGGGGAGACTATTGTCATCCGGCTGGCAGTACGGAGCAGTGAGATCGGCTCCTTCCTGCTGGCGGCTCTGCCATTCCTGTTGCTGGCGCTGGTACTGGCGCTGGTGCTGTCCTCGCTGTTGGCTGGGCGCCTTTCGGCGCACGTGTCCGACCGGATAGGCAACGTGGCGCGCAGTCTCCGCTCGCTCAACGAGGGGAAGTATGAACCGCTCAGAACCGACAGCAGTGAGCCGGAATTCTATGCGGTCTATCAGGAGATCAACGAGCTGAACGGCAAGACCTGCGCACTGCTGCAAAAGCAGCAGCGCGACCGGGAACGCCTGTACGCCGTGCTGGACAACATGGCGCAGGGCATGATCGCCATTGATGCGGAGGAGAAGATCGTGTTCGCCAACAATAGTGCCCTGCGCTTTCTCGGCGGGACGCTGCAGGACATCGGGCGCCCGCTCAACTACCTGCTGGAGGATCCGGAGCTGTGCCGCCGGATACGCGAGAGCGGCAGTACGGACGCGATGTTCGACTATCCGTTTGAAGCCTACGACTTCACGGTAGCTGTGCGCCACCTGCGGGACGAGGCGCCCTCCGCGGGGGTAGCCGCCATCGTCATCCTGACCGATTCCACCAACGAAAAAAAGATTGCGCGGGAAAAGAGCGATTTCTTCGCCAATGCATCTCACGAGCTGAAAACGCCGATCACGGTCATGCAGGGGCTGTCCGAGCTGTTGCTGGCGCGTCCGGGGCTGGACGACACCTCCCGCCGGGACGCGGACCGCATCCATCGGGAGTGCCTGCGCATGGCGGATCTGATTGCGGATATGCTCCGTCTGAGCGAGCTGGAGCAGAGCGCCGACAGCGGGGACAACCGCACGACCTTTGATCTGCACGCCGTGGTGGATGAATCACTGGCGGAGCTGAATGCCCGCATGGAGGCGCTGAATCTGACGGCGCGCGTCACGGGCAACGGCAAGGTATCCGCCGATCCCAAGAAAATATATGAGCTGGTCAACAATCTGCTTTCCAACGCGGTCAACTACAATAAGCCGGGCGGGCGCATCGACGTCACCGTCAGCGAGACAGCCGGGCACACTATACTGACTGTCCGTGACACGGGCATCGGCATTGCGCGGGAGCATCTGCCGCGCCTGTGTGAGCGCTTCTACCGGGTGGACAAATCCCGCTCCAAGAGCACCGGCGGCACCGGATTGGGGCTTGCAATCGTCAAGCACATCTGCGCTCTTTACGGTGCCGAGCTGAAAATCGACAGCGAGCCGGATGTCGGCACGACTGTGACGGTCCGGTTCTGAGGTGCAGGCGAAAACGAGCGACACGCGTTCCTGCATCAGCATCAACAAAAAGCGTTACGAAAAAGCGCGGGCGGTATAAACCGCCCACGCTTTTTTGTATAGAGAACTCCGACGAAGGAGGAGTTCTCTATACAAAAAAAGCCGACCTGTCGGACAGATTTCTCTGCCGCGCAGATCGGCTCTATGAATTTTCAGCGATATTTTTTCCCCTTGACGGGGCGGTTTTTTCTGATACAATCCACTTAAAAAAGATAAAATTTCAAAGAAATATAAAACTTTTCTTTCTTTTCTTCAGAACTAGCATTAGGTATAAGATTTAAACCGAAAAAATTCATTCCCAATCCTGCGGTGGTACACCGGTAACTTTTTTAAACACGCGGGAGAAATATAGGCTGTCCTGAAAGCCTGAAAGCCATGAGATTTCTTGAATGGACATGCCTGACCGATGTTTAAGGCGCAGAAGACGTTTGGCATGAGAAATTCGGATTTGTGTGAGGTATTTTAAGGGGGATACCCCCATTTCTTTCTTGAACAGCTTACGGAAATAATCGGGATTCATATGAATGTGAGTCATTATTTGACTCAAGTCGTAAAAAGGGTCTGAGAAGTTTGTAACGATTTGGTTGATGGCTGTTTCTACACAAGGATGATGGGGAGCCTGATCAGAAAATGCTATGAGATAGTGCAACAGCACGTCGTGCAAACTGTCCACGATCTCGGCGTAATTCTTGCGCTTCATCTGGTATTCGTTGTAGAGCCTGGTGATCACCGACAGGAAATCCCCTGAGTCGGTGTCTCGAATCTTGATCCACGTGTGGTAAGGGAAGGAGGCGTCCTCAAATTCGTAGTGAATATTCTTGAAGCCGTCGTCGGCGTGGTCGGAATGAATGCTGCCGGGCGGAAGGAAAAAAATATCGCCCGTTTCAAAACTGACAATATTTCCGTCGATCTCCACCGTGCCTATGCCCTGGGTATAGCACACCACCTCCCAATAGGGGTGAGAATGCAAATGATAGATTTGAATCGGTGTGTGAATACGTCCCGCGAACTTGACCTTGGACACAGCGTCACCTCCCTTTTGCTTGGATGAATGCACATAATTAGGTCATTTTAATTGTAGCACATCCATTTAAAAAAAGCAAGAACAAACGGGGAGATTATCCGTTTTGTCCATGTGATTGACAGATTTTGTCCTTTCCTTGACGGAGGATTCGCCGTATAATGTTTGTAGCAAAACGTCAAAATCCGTGGAAAAAACGTTGGATATTCGTCACAATCGACAAACGACGGGCGGGATGTATGTAGTTCCGTAAAAAACGCATATCCCAAACCGTCCCGCACTTGCGGCGTACTCGGAGCTTTACGGAAATAAAAAGCAAGGAGAAAAGAAATGAAACCATTATTCAACGGGTACTTGCTGCTTTGTCTGGCAGCTCTTTTGATCGTGACCGCTTTTGTTGGTTGCCGTCAGACGCCGGACGGAACGGATGGTACGGAGGGATCCGATGACGTCACATCCGACGTGGTAGAAAAACCCACCGCTCCTGTGACCGATCCCGACGTAGAGTCTGAGGAATCCGATACCGCCACTGAAACGAGCGGGGAGACAGACGAAGAAACCGACAACGGCGATGAGACCCCCGGAGAGATCCTTTGGGAGCCTGATGTGCTGGCGTGGTACGACGTGGATCACGGTTCTTCTGTCAACAGCCGACCCGATCACGGTTGGGATCCTCTGTATCAGCAGTCTCCCGGTCTGGTGACGAAGGGCGGCATTTTCCGTTCGGCTACTCCTCTTCTGGGCACCTACGATCAGATCGACCCCGTGGTGGCCAAGCAGCACCTGTATTGGCTGGGAGCTGCCGGCTTTGATGCCGTGGTGGTGGATATCACCAATTACAACGCGCGGGAGACAGGCGAGGATTTCCAACGTTACATGAGAGGTCTTATCAACAATACCAAGGTTCTCTTGCAGGCCGCCAAGGATATGACCGCCGAAGGGTATCCCAATGTCCCGCAGGTGGTGATCGCCCCCAGACTCTTCGGAACCGATTTCGAGGCACTGAAGGAGATCCTGGAAAAGATCTACCAGCTTCAGAGCGAGTATTCCAAGCAGGTCTACCACATGGCGGAGGAGAGCAAGCCTCTGGTTTTGGTGTTCTGTGATTGGGCCGTATTCGACGATTGGGGTAACCGTCCTCCCGAGGACGTGGATGACCGCATGGATATCCGCTTCTGCAACGGATACCTGGACAGATACGGCGTTTTCGATAAGGAAACAGGCGGCTGGGCCATTTCCGACAAGCGCAATATGTTCCTGTTCGTGGAGAGCAAGAAGGGGGAGACCGAGGGCAGCTATGCGCCCATCTATACTGTCGGCAAGGACGGTAAGCCCGAAGTTATGTGTTCCTCTGTCTCGGTTCACGGCGGTTGGAACTCCGACGGATCGAACTTGGATGCCATGAACAATCTGATCGGCGGCAAGACCCCCTTGGAGCGTACTCTGGAGCCCGTGTACGCCATCCGTCCCGATGTGGTGATCGTGAACCGCTTCAATTATCCCGTCGCGTGGATGGAGCAGCCCCAGGAGGGTCTGGGTCTGTATCACAGCGGTCACTTTGAGCCCTGTGAGGAGCTGGGCTTTGAGGTGTACAACCACGTGCAGCAGCAGGTCTATGCCCTCAAGAGCCTGAAAGGCAACGCGCCCGCTAAGCCCGAGGTGGTCTCCGATGCGAGCAACCGCCTGCTGCTCGCGCTGGACGGTAACCCAATGGAGTACCGCATTTCCGAAAGCGAGAGCTTTGAAGGGGTCGAGTGGCTCTACTACCATATTTCCGAGGGCGTGGATTACTCTTATCTGGCCTCTCTGGATCAGATCTGGGTGCAGACCCGCAACAGCTTTGGTGAGAGCGAGGCAGTTTTGGTGGACGTAAACGGTGAGTTTACTGGAGATGCGGGAAGCTATACCGTGGAGTTCAATCAGGTATCCTTCTCTCCTGCTCCCGCATGGCAGGAAAATCCCTTCTCCCATACCGCTCTGCCCGCAGAGGTCACCAATGGCACAGCTGCCTACATCATGATGCCCAAGGGCAGTAGCGTGGGCTTCACGGTTCGCATCGGTACCGCCGGTACCTACCGGCTCATCCTCCGCTGTGTGACCGATAATCAGGGTCCTACCATCCGCTTCGCCGTGGATGGCGTTGACACCCGCAATAAGGTGTGCATGGCCAACAGTGGAAATGGCTGGACCTATACCGAATTCGATCTGGGCCTTGTGACCATGGCGGCAGGGAAGCATGAGATCACCATCACGGCGCTGGATCAGAGCAATCAGGCCTTCGTGCTGGACAATCTGTATATCCGACTCGCCGAGGAGGGGGAGACCGATCCTGAGCCTGAGCCCGAAGAGACCGAGCCTGAGGAGACCGAGCCTGAGGAGACCGAGCCTCCCATCGACGCGGATTATATCTTCGAACTGGATGAGCTGACCTTTGATCCCGCTCCCGCATGGTCAGAAATCCCTTATTCTCACGTGTTACTGCCTGCGGAGGTGTCCGATGGCCGTGCAGCTCATATGACTCTGAACCTGAATCAGGAAACGGGCGTTGTCATCGACGTGGATAAGGCCGGTAGCTATATGCTTACCCTAAACGTCGTGACCAATACGAACGGCCCTGTCTTGAAGGTCTTTGTGGATGGTCATCCCTTAGGTGCTAAGGTTGTTATGTCCAATACGGTAGGGTCGTGGACATATGAAAGCATCGATCTGGGTGTGGTGACTTTAGATGCAGGTGATCAC
>ERZ827520.4142-NODE-4142-length-11070-cov-8.404358_pt1 | contig 11070 bp, 10 predicted proteins | sample MGYA00519581_ERZ827520 | MGnify/ENA primary metagenome ERZ827520 (study PRJEB31778, sample SAMEA3449339) | human gut metagenome | biome: human gut; feature: human-associated habitat; material: faeces | place: United Kingdom | collected 2010/2012 ...
AAAAGCCCCTATCGACCCCCTATTATCAGAACGCCGCGACTCGTTCGGCATGGCTTCGGAGCCGATGGACGGCATCCGCCCCTGTGGGCCGCTCCAAGGCCCCTTCCGCGGGCTTCCCGCCGTCCGCCGGATTGGAACGGTCCCGGCCGTCGAAGGGGCCTTGGAGCGCCGGACGCATAGCATGCGGACATGAACGAAGAACCAACGATCACCGCCAGCCTCGCCGGGGAGAGCCCGGCGGCATTGGCGGACATCCACGACGAGAGCGCCCGCGACAACGGACTGCTCGCAAAGGCCAACGACATCATCGACGCCCTGCCATGGGGGCAGGCGTCCATCCTCAGACGCGCGTTCCGCGTCGCCTCCAAATACGGCGGCATGGACCCCGTCGAGGCGCAGGCCGTCAGCGGCCTCGTGCGCGACTCCTGCATCAGGGCCGCCATGGCCGCCTAGGACGAAAGGAACGGGACGGCCCCGGCATCCGATGGATCGGATGCCGGGGCCGTCCTTCGTTCCTGCGCGGAACTACATCTCGCGGCGGCGGGAGGCCACGCCGACGCCGATGCCCAGCATGGCGAGCAGGGCGGCGATCGCGGCGGCGGGGCCCACTCCCTTGCCGGTGGAGGACAGGGCGGCCAGCGCCGCATCCGACTCCACATGCACCGTGTAGACGGTCCTGACGAGCCCGTCGGCGCTGGTGGCGGTCAGCGTGACCGTGCGCCCGTCCTTATGGACGGTGACGGACGTGCCGGTCGTCTTGTCGAACACCGGCGTGATGACGTACCGGTCGGCGTTGCCGACCTTGACGGTGTACTCCAGACGTTTCGGGTCGAAGCCGGACACGAGCCTTCCGTCGGCCTTGATGCCGGTCAGCTCCGCCTTGTGGGTCGCGGCCGTCAGATACGTGACGGTCACGTCGCGGACCGCGTAGGTCCGTCCGTCGGAGGCGAGCACGCCGATGGAGTAGGTCCAGGTCATGCCGCCCTTGCGGGCCGAGGTCACGTCGACCGTCTGCCCGTCATAGGACTCGTAGGCGAACGTGCCGCCCTCGGGGATGGTGACGGAGTCGCCGTCTGCCGGATGGTAGACGTCCTTGAGCGTGTAGCCCACCGACTTGAGCGTCGTGTTGTCCTCCGACGGGTTCGGATCCTTGGACACGAGCCCGGTCGGGTCGGACGGCTTGAACGCCTCGTCGGCCGTCGGCGTCGCATGGTCGCGGACCAGCGTCACCGAGTACGTGCGGCTCTCGCCGTCCTTCGACACGGTCCACCACTGGGTCGTCGTGTACGCGGTCTGTCGGGAGTCCCCGGCGCGCACGTCCTGCCCGGCCTCGGGGACCGGGACGACCAGCACCCTCTCGTCGGCGCCCGCGTGGATCGTGTAGTCGACCACGTCCTTGGAGTAGCCCTCCAGGGCCTTTCCGTTGACGGTGAAGCCCTTCAGGGCCGCCTTGTCGTTGCCCACGACCTTCGGCGCCGACTGGAACGGCACGGTGACGCGCACGTGCCTGACGGCCCACCTGAAGGCGTCGCCGTCGCGCCTGATGTAGCGGATGGAGACGAGGATGACCTCCGTGCCGTCGGGCTTGACCGTGGATGTGGTCGACACGTCGGACACGCTGCCGCCCTTCTCCGCGGACACGGACCATTTCATGTCCAGCAGGGACCTTGGCTGGGCGGGCAGGACGATGGAGTCCGGCAGCTTGTCGACCGTGGTCGGCATGCCGGGCACGGAGACGGGAACCGTGGTGCCGTCCGCGGCCGTGTAGGACAGGGACAGTCCGATCGACGCGTCGTACGTGTAGGTCAGCTCGCCGGTGACGCGCACCTTGGAGCCGTGGGGGTCCTTGCCCTCGAACACGGCCGTGCGGCGCAGCTGGGTCTTGTCCGGCTTGCCGTCGACGTGGATCGGCGCGGTCTTCAATCCGGAGAGGGAGGTCCTGTCCAACGTCGAGCCGTCGGACAGGGTGATGCGGTCCGTGTCGCAGCCGGCCGGATCGTCCTTGGTGCCCAGGGTGCCGGCGTACGTGGCGCTCCAGACCCCGTCGTCGCCCTTGGAGAACACGGCGCCCCCGCCCGGTCCGCCGTCGGAGACGGTGGTCTCCGTCCCGTCGGCGTATTCGTAGGCGACCTTGAACGACGCCCGGGGGGCGGAGCCGGTCAGCGTGCCGGAGACGACGCCGACGCCCAGCTTTCCGGAGCCCTGGACGAACGATCCGCCGGCGGCCTTCAGGTCGACGGTCCTGCCGTCCGCGCCGACCGCCTTCACATCCTTGGGGGCGCCGTCCAGTGTGACGTGGCCGGTCCATTCGCCGTCCTCTCGCGTCAGGGTGGCGCCGTCCACGGTCCAGGAGGAGACCTCGAGGGCGTCGATGGCGTCGGAGATGGCATTCGCCCGGGTGTCAAGCTCCTTGCCCGTCGCCGAGCCCGAGTCGAATCCGTCGGTCAGAAGCGCGTCCAGCCTTCCATAGGAGTCCTCCGTGTAGTCCTGGGCCTTGAGGGCGCGGGCATTGGATGCGGCGCTGGAATACGCCTTCTCCTGATCGGACTTCCCGACAAGCGCCTTCTGCGCCCTGTCCAGCGCGGACGCGTCGGCCTTCTGCGTGTCCTCGTCCTTGTTCCGGTCCTTCCAGGCCTTGGCGTATGCATCGTCGAACGCGGACTTCTCGCCGGCCATGCCGGACCCGTAGGTCAGGCCGCGGGCGTTGAGGGCGTCCGCGGACGCGATGGCGTCCTTCAGGCTTTGGTCGGTCTCGTACTCCGGGGCGTCCATGACCGTCCGAAGCGTGGCCGTGGCGTCGGCGCACCTGTCGTCCCCGGCCTTGTCGTCGGTGGCGGAGGCCACGTCGTTGCGGGCCGCGCCGACGGCGGCCGTCAGCCTGGTGTGGAAGCCGGCAGTGTACCGGGCATCCTTCGCCATGGCCTCCGCCTTGTCCACGGTGGCGGAGAACGTGGTCCGCTGCGTGGTGGTCAGGGCCGCCGTGGCTTTGGAGAGTGCGTCCGACAGGCCGTCCAGGGTGGCGTCGTCCGCGTCTCCGCCCGCGGCCTGGGCGGCGGCCAGGGCCTCGTCGAACGCCTTGCGGGTGGTCCTGTCCCAGTCGCGTTCCTGCGAGCCCTTGGCCGTCGCGGTTCCGATGGCCGCGTCCAGATTGGCGCGGGAGACGCGCACGGTGGCGTCGATGGCCGCGTTGATGCGCCCGGCCGCGGCGGCGCGCTCCATATCGCCCGCCTTGTCCGTGGCTTTGCCGAGGCCTCCGTCCCGGTCCAGCTCCTCCTTCAGGGTGTTGCGGCTGTCCTGCGTGTACCTGCCGTCGGCGAGCCTCGCGTTCGCGGCCTTGACGGCCGCGGCGTACGCGTCCTGCTGGCGGGTGGTGAGGGCGTCCAACGACTTGACCAGCTGGTCGGCGGCCTTCTGCCGGGCGATGTCGTAGTCGACGGTGTCCTCATCGGACAGCGTGCCCTTGGCGGCCGTGTAGGCGTTGGTGGCGGCGGTGGTGTCCGTCCAGTCGCGGTGGCCGTCGGCCGTGACCATGTCGTCGTATCTGGCGATGGCCTCCCTGACGGCGGCGTGGGTCTTCGACTCGGCATTCTTCTCCGCGGTCCTGAGGGCCCCGGTCAGTTCCGCGGCCCTGTCGTCGCCCGCCTTGTCGTCGGACGGGTCGGTTCCGGCCGCGTCGATGGCGTCCTTCAGCGCCTTGGCCGATTCGTCGGTCAGGCGGGTGCGGTCGATGGCGTCCGCCTTTTTCGCCTCGGCCTTCAGCTCCACACGCTGGACGGTGGTCAGGGACTTGGTGGCGTCCTCCAGCGACTCCGCGGCCTTGACGCGTTCCACGTCGCCGGCCTTGGTGTCGTCGAACGGGCCTTTGGCGGCCTCGTGCGCCTTGTCGAACGCGGCCTTGGAGTCCTTGTCCCAGTCGCGGTCCCGCGCGGCCTTCGCGTCGGCGGCCCTGACGGCCTTGTCCAGCCGCTCCACGGCCGGATAGGACAGCGCGTCGATGGCGGCGTTCAGGTCGCGTGCGGCGTCGGCGCGCACCGTGTCGTTGTCCGCGTTGTCGGCCAGCCTGTCGGCGGTCCTGGCGGAGCCGTACGCCTCCTTGACGGACTCGCGCTCCGACTCGGTGAAGCGGCTCAGGTCGAGCGCTTTGTAGCATGCGATGGCATGCTTCAGGTCGGCGGTCGGCTGGGACTCAAGGTTGCCGGCGGCCTTGTCCACGCTGTCCTTCATGGATGCGAGCGCGGTCTTGTCATGGCTTCCGCCGACCAGCTTGTCCGCCTGTTCGAGGATGTCGTCGAGGGTGCCCCTCGAGTCGGCGGTCCAGACGCGGCCTCCGTCGCGCTTCGCCTTGGCGGCGGCGATGGAGTCGGACAGGTCGGCGCGGGCCTGGAGGTCCAGTCCGTTGATGGCGGCCGTGATGGCGTCGGCCTTCTCCTGGCGCCGCGCGTCGCCCACCTTGTCGTCCGTGGCTTTGAGGGCGTCGGCGTCGTCAAGCGCGGACTTCAGGGCCTGCCAGGAGGCTTCGGTGTAGTCGGATTCCTTCAGTGTCCCGGCCTGGGCCCTGGCGTCGTCGAGGGCCTTCCCGGCGGCCGACTTGAGGCCGTCGGTGGCGGTCTCGAGGGCGGAGGCGGCGGTGGCCGCGTCCTGGTCGGAGGCGTCGTCCCCGACGGCCTTGGCGGCCGAGTACGCCTTGTCGAATGCGGCCTTGGAGTCCTTGTCCCAGTCGCGGTCCTGCGCGGTCTTCGCGTCGGCGGCCTTGATGGCGGCGGCGAGCCGCTCGTGGCCGGTCGGCTGGGTCTGGTTCTGCCCCTGGTCCCCGTCCGGGGCGGCCGTCTGGTCGGCGAAGGCGGGCGTGACCCCGACCCCCAGGAGTGTGGCGGCGGCCGCGGTGGCGGCGGTGGCCTTGATGATGGCGTTGCTCAAAATCCATCCTTTCGTCTTGTTCCCGTTTCCCTGTGGGGCTATGCGCCGACGCATAAGCGTCTTACATGGATTGGTTCACGCAGGTGGAGGCGCTGCGCCGGGGCGGCATGCCGCTGGCGGACGCCGTGTACTCGAAGGAGAGGCTGGTGCGCGCGGAGGCCGCCCGCCATCCCGATCTGACGCCCAGGCAGGAGAGGGTGCTGTCGCGCGACCCGGAGCCGCTGGTGCGGGCGCTGGTGGCTATGCGCCCCGGGCTTGACCCGGACCTGGCGGACGCGCTCTCATATGACCCGGACGCGCATGTGCTGCGGGCGGTCGCGGCGAGGCTTGATCTGACGGACGGGCAGAGGGCGCGCCTCGCCCGTTCGGAGGACGCGGTCGTCCAGTCGCTCATCGGACGCGCGGACGCGGCCGCCTGGCTGGACGGCCTGCCGTTCGCGCCGGAGCCGGCGGAGGGGCGCAAGGGCCTGTTCCGATGATCGAGAAGGATGTGGAGCGGCGCCTGTGCGCGCTGGCCCGCAGGCATGGCGGCGTCGCGTTGAAATGGACGAGCCCGGGCACCATGGGAGTGCCCGACCGGCTGGTGTTCCTGCCCGGCGGACGCCTGTACCTGGTCGAGGTGAAACGGCCCGGCGGCAGGCCCCGCGAGAGCCAGAAGGCCATCCACAGGCGTCTGGGGCGCCTGGGATGGCCGGTGTATGTGGTGGACGACGCGGACGCGTTCTTCGCGTCACTTCCGGAGCCGCGGATCGAGGGAGAGAAGGCCGATGAGGAGCGCGGCGCCGCCGACGCCGACGATGACGCCGGGATGCGGCAGGGTGGAGATCCAGCCGGCGAGGACGGTGCCGAGGCGGGCGATGCCGAACAGGACGCCGGCGCCCACGGCGGTGACGGCCGTCGTAAGGGCCGCCGTCGATAGGTAGTCGCCCCATCCGTGCCGCGGCTCCGGCTCCTCGGGCGGCAGGACGGCCTCGGGCGTGGGCTCCACGTCCAGGTCGGAGTCGTCCGCCTCACTCTCGAATCTGCCCGCGCCCGGCATTCCGGCCGGCCTATGCGAGCGTCCGTTCGCGTCCCTCATCGCCGGCCTCCAAGGCCGAAGCGGTCACGGAGCATGTTCGAGTGGTCGGAGGCCAGCCGCGGATCGGAGGAGACGATGCGGTCGAACTCGTCGGCGTGGAAGTCCTGGTCGTACCTGCCGTCGCCCCGGTCGTAGGACACATGTTCGATGGCCAGGTCGGGATGGGATTCGACGAACGCGGCCCGGGCCTCGTCGCGCATGCATGAAGGCGCCGACTTGGGGTCGATGACGCCATGGCCCCGCCCCTTCGGGGGCAATGGGGGCGTGGGGGAGGGGCTTCCTACGGAAGAGCCCCTTGAGACGTGTGGGGAGCGGATGGCGCGCGGCCCGCCCGCGTTCCATGCGTTCGTCCCCGGCGCGGTCGGTGATGGACGCGAGCCTGTGGAACGCCTCCGTGGGGTCGAGGTCGTCGTCGGAGCCGACGCCCGCCTTGGGTGCGAATTGGCCCGCTCCAGGGGTTCCAGCCGGTTGATGGTTTTGTCGTATATGTCCTGCATGACGCTGGTCCTATGCGCCGAGCAGGGCGGAGCACCAACGCATTTCCGGCGGACAGGTCAGACAGATGAGCGTCAGATTGTGCGTATGCGGCTCGCTGCCGCGCGGGTCGATGCGGAAGGCCACCAGCTGGGGGACGGGCGGTATGAGCCGTTCCGCGACCCCGACGCCGAGCACGGCGGTCAGCGACTCGGCCACGTTGTCGGGGTCGCCCAGGTAATGCGGGTCGGGGTATCCGACGGAGCAGACGACGGCCATGTCCGCGCCCATCGCCTTGTCGCCCCAGGCGGCCTTGGCGCGGCGCATGATGGCGGTCTGGCGGCGCTTGCGCTCCGCGTCCGTGCCCTTCATGTTGCTGGTGAGCCATTCTCGGTCGGGTATCTCCACATGCACGGCCGCGGCCCGGGCGCCGGGCACGCAGCGGAGCAGCCGGACGAGCGGATCCTCGCCCGCGGCCAACGGGATGACCCAGATGTTGATGGTCGCGCGGCCGCCCGGCAACGGGCGCGGGTCGCGCAGGTAGCAGGTCATGGTCCGATGCGCCGGATCGTCGTCCGGCCACAATCCCATGTCGGTGCCCGCGTCGATGAGCGGCTTCAGCGTCTCGCAGGAGAGCACAGGGGACTCCCGCCGCCCGCCGACGGTGACCAGCATGACGAAGCGGTTCGTGAAGCCGGCGCCCTCCTCCTTCGCCTCGGCCCACACCTGGCGCCCGTAGGCGCGGAGGCGTCCGCGATGGCGTTTGCGTACGAGCGGCGTCTCGTCTCCGACCGTGGTCATCCACAGGGCGTCGGACACGGTGAAGGATACGGCGTAGGGTCTTGGCATGCCCCGCGGCTATGCATAGGCGGAGGCCATGGGTCAACTACCGCGATGACGAGCATCGCGGCTTGAACGTGGGCGTGACCCCCGCGACTCTCCCGTAAGGGAGGTCGTCGCGGGTATCCCATCCATCATGGGTGGTTGACGGCACCCTGACCTTGGGTCTATCCAAGGTTTTGCATGGCCCTTTGACTTCCTCCCCCGCCTGAAGGCGGGGGAGGAAGTCAAGCTCGCCATCGAAGGCGTCGACTACTGGTGCATGGGGCCGGCCGAGCCGATGGGAAACCCGGACAATAACCCGGACCTGGCCCGTTGGAACGCCATCATGCGCCGTTCCACCCATGCGCGCGTCCGCTTCCGCATGAAGCTGGCCGGCCTGCTGGAACGGGAACCGTCGACGCGTCTCATGCCGGCCGCCTCCTCGCTGGACGCGGCCCAACGGCTATTGGGCCAATATCCGTTGGGCTTCCCGTTCGTCGCCTGCCGTCGCGTGGACCTGTCGAAAGGCGTGGAGTACGCGCCGGGACGACGCTAGGCTTTCGGACATACGATAAGGACGCGGGGCTTCGGACGGCCACATGACCGTCCGAAGCCCCGCGTCCTTCGTTTTTTCGCCGGAAGGAATCTAGTCCGCTCTCTCGATGAAGAGGATGGACGAAAGCGGAATGCACATGCGGGTGGCTTCGCCGAGAATCTCCTCGGCGGCAAGCGGGTCATGCACGTACATGCCCTTGTCGTCGTTCCACACGTTACCGCCGATCAGCTGTCCCAGATCGCGGGACTTGCCCGCATATCCCAGACAGCTGAGGAAGGGGGAACCCACGTCGAAGTTGGCCTCCCCCTTGGTGGCGATGGCGTCGACGCCCGACTTCGTGCCTGCGATGAGATGAATGATGCGCCACATGATCAGGCTCCTTTCCTTTAGGATATCCGCCGCATGCGTCCCCGTTTCAGCCTTCCATGAGCCGTGCCAGCTGGCTCGCGTCCATGAGCGGGGAGCCGGAGCCGGCCGGCCGGACCTCCGCGGGCGCGGACGGGGCGGCCTTCGACGCCGGACGCTCCGCGGGCTCCGCGGCGGGCTCCTGTGGGGCGCCGTCGGCGGCGGGCATCAGCGACAGGGACGTGTCCCACGCGTTCTTCAGCGCCTGGAGGATCGGGTCCGATGCGATGGCCTTCGCCTCGCCGATGGCGATGCGGTTCGTCAGCTCGTGCATGTACTCCGCGTCGATGGGGTCGTCGGCCGTGTGCTTGGCGATTGTGTTGAAGTACCGGTCGCGGTCGCACCAGTCGGGCAGGCCGACCTTGTCGGCGAGCATGTGGCCGAACACCTCCGTGTCGACCATGCCGTCGCGGCCCGCCCAGTACGTCTTGAAGACACAGCCGGTCATGCCGGCCAGCTCGGCGCGGCCCACGCCCTTCGAGTTGCCCGAGTCGATGACGTTCGCGGGCACGGATGGCATGCCGGCCAGGTCGTGGAACACGCCCTTCTCCAGCGACTCGGACGGGTTCGGACCCATGGCGACGCGGTGGGTGAACAGGTCGCGGATGTTCGGCGGCAGGCCCGACGCCTGGCTGACGGTCTGGGAGGCGAGGATGAGCCTGTAGCCCATGAAGCGGGCCAGGCGCAGGATGCGGATGACGTCGTGGCGGATGAGGTACTCCGCGTACCCCTTGTACGCCTGCTGGAGCACGGGCGGCAGCGTCTTCTCCGGATTCGGCACCGTCTTGCACATCTGCGCCTCGTCCACGAGCGACGCGTACTCGTCGATGACGATGACATGGATGGGGAACTTCCTCTTCGCCCAGTCGGGGATGTCGTACCATGACTGCCACGCGTTCTCGGCCCACGCCTTCGCGCGCTCGCCGTGCTCCATCTCCCAGACGAGATGGTTCAAACAGCCGGCGGCCTGGACGATGGACTCGCAGCCCCAGTACTTGACCCACGGACGGCACCAGAAGTAGTCGGTCGACTTGGACTTCGTGTCGACGATGGTCAGTTCGACGCCCTGCGCGATCTGCTCGGCGAGCACCACGTTCGTGAACACGGACTTGCCGGAGCCGCCCTCGCCGCCAATCAGCAGAAACGAGCCCTCCTTCCAGTCGATGGACGCCGGCTCGAACGGCAGGCCGCCCGCGCGGGGCAACAGGACGCCGAACGGCGTGCGGCGCATGTTCTCCGGCGCGCCAAGCGTCTCCGGCGGCAGCGGATGGACGGGTTCGAAGTTGGCCGGCTCGCCGGCATGCACGTCGATGACTCCGGTCTTCGAGTCAGCCTCGAACCACCAGCCCGGATGTCCGACGAGCACGCACGCCTCCGCCATGGCCTTGTCGTGCTTCGACGGCTGGTAGATGATCTCCTTGTCGAGCCTGCACCTCCAGCCGCCGTCCTTGGCGCGGGCGACGCGCACCTGCCACGGCTTGATGCCGAGCTTGCTGGCGATGATGTTGCGGGCGCGCACCTGTTCCTTGGTGAGCCTCTCGAAGATGGCCTGGCCCTCGTAGGGATGGAACTCGACCATATGGAAGCCGGGATACTGACGGCTCCAATAGTCGTCGACCTGCTCGCCCGCGCTGGGCTTGCACTGGCTGGCCAGCAGGTTGACGACCTTGCGGCGGTCGTCGCCGTTGACGCTCATGACCGTGCGGTCGGAGAGGATGGCGACGTGGTTGTCCGCGTCGATGGATTCCAACTCGGCGCTCGCGGCCTCCGGATGGCTGGTCTTGAATTTGGCGATGAGCCCCTCCAGCGCCTTGCGGTGCCTGGCGTCCGACTCGGGATGGAAGGGGACGGAGCCGTCACGCGTTCTGACGGTCGCCGGATAGTTGCATTTGAATGTCGGCATGCCCGTCCCTATACGCGGGGAACAGGCCGTCGTCGGGCTCGTCGTCGGGCGCCTCGTCGAACGGGAACTCCATTCGTCCCCTCTCCGCCTCGAGGCCGAGCCAGACGCGGGCCGGGATCTCCAACGTGCCGCCGCGCACGTTGGAGACGCTTCGGGCGCCCCAGTGTCCGTCGCGGATGGCCTCGGCGATGGCGCAGGCGGCCGGACCGGAGCGTCGTCCGTTGCGGGCGAGCGTGGAGCACCAGCCGTGGAGCGGGTCGCGCGAGAGCCCCTCGACCGGACCGTCCGCGGTCTGGGCCAGCGCCAGCGCCCAGGCGTGCGGGGCGGCATTGGCGACGCGCAGGGCGCGGCTGAACGCCATGGCCTCCACGCAGGCGTGGTCGGCGTCCATGTCGGCGGCGAGGATGCGGGCGAGCGCGGAAGTGGAGTCCGCGCCGCGCGCGTCGAGCCCCTGCGGCATGGGGCGGGTCCAATCCTCCGGGTCGGGGTCGGGCAGCGAGACGTCGGCGTTGATGAAGCGGTAGGGCGGCTCCCATGTGTAGGTGGACAGGTCGACGGCGTTCATGAGGACGGAGTCCGCCACGGAGGACATGAGGAGGGCGGCGAGGCAGGTCTCCAGCGGTCCGGAGGGCTCCATGTCGTCGCGTGCGAGGCTGGTCGGCGCCAACGTGACGGCGCCGTGGGTGATGGTCATGCTCATGTCTTTTCCATATGCGTCCCGGCCCGCGAAACGGCTTCGCCCGGAGGCCCCTAAAAGCCCGTGGAGCCGCCGGATTGTCTTTCCGGCCCCTAGTGGGCGTTTTCGTATTGTTCTGTTTTTGATTGGCTTTTTTGCTTGGTTCCTCGGCCTGTTGATTGATGGTCGGTTCTTTTTCGTTCTCTGTTCGGCTTCCGTTTCCTATGGTTTCGTTCTTC
>ERZ827520.4145-NODE-4145-length-11066-cov-3.584325_pt1 | contig 11066 bp, 9 predicted proteins | sample MGYA00519581_ERZ827520 | MGnify/ENA primary metagenome ERZ827520 (study PRJEB31778, sample SAMEA3449339) | human gut metagenome | biome: human gut; feature: human-associated habitat; material: faeces | place: United Kingdom | collected 2010/2012 ...
TCTCCCGCACCTTGGCCGCGAGCAGGGCAAAAAGCCCCTCAACGAGGCGATTCCGAGCGAGAGCCTGAACGTGCTGCTCGGCGGCCGCCCCATCGCAGATGAGGATTGCTCCGACCGCTTCAAGCTGGGCGTTATGCAGTACCTCAACGAGAAGTACGGCATGACGGAGGAGGATCTCATCTCCGCCGAGATCGAGGTCGTGCCAGCCGGCAAGGCGCGCGACATCGGCTTCGACCGCAGCTTCATCGCTTCCTACGGCCATGACGACCGCGTCTGCGCCTATGCAGAGCTTGCGGGCATTTTCGATGCCGTTTCCCCCAAGAAGACTGCCGTTTGCATCTTCGCCGATAAGGAAGAGATCGGCTCGGAGGGTGTTTCCGGTATGCTCTCTCAGGCGTTTGAGTGGTTCATGGGTGATATGTGCCGCACGCAGGGCGTGGCGCTCGCCGACTGCTTTGCCAACTCCTTCTGCCTGAGCGCGGACGTGACGGCGGCGTATGATCCGAACTTTGCCGACGTGTACGACAAGCGCAACTCCTCGTTCGTCAACTACGGTGTGGCGCTGTGCAAGTACACCGGCTCCGGCGGCAAGGGCGGCGCGAGCGACGCGAGCGCCGAGGTCGTCGGCAAGGTGAGAAAGCTGATGAACGACAACGGTGTGTTCTGGCAGATCGCCGAGATGGGAAAGACCGACGCCGGCGGCGGCGGTACGGTCGCCAAGTTCATGGCGCAGCGCAACATCGACACGCTCGATGCGGGCGTTCCGGTGCTGTCGATGCACGCGCCGTATGAAACGGTTGCCAAGCTCGACTGCTACATGACCTACAAGTGCATGAAGACGATCTTCGAGCAGGCGTAAGCAGAAAACAGCAAAGGGGACTCTCTCATTTTGAGGGAGTCCCATGCATTTTCTTCTGCAAAAGGGAAAGGAAGATCAATAAAGTGCAAAATTCCTGCAATTCTGCTTGCATAAGCGCAAAGAGCGTGATAAGCTGTCATACGCCTATTTTGAGAACGATCAGAAAGGGAAGAGAGTCATGCTCCAGTTATTTACCGATACGTCCGCCAACCTGCCGGTGGCGCTGACGAAGAAGTATCACATCACGGTCATTCCGTTTTCCTATACGGTGGACGGGAAGGAGACAGATTATCCCGATGATATGGATTTTGACGGCGCGGCGTTCTACGGCGCGATGCGCGAAGGCGCGATCGTCAAAACGTCGATGGTCAGTCCTGCGCTGATGGAGGAATACTTTGAGCGGGCGCTCTCCGCGGGCGATGATGTGCTCTATGTCGGTATGTCCGGCGGGATCAGCGGTACGGCGCAGGCCGCGGCCATTGCCGCGGGCGAACTGACGGAGCGCTATCCTGAGCGCAGGATCGTGACCATCGACACTTATGCTGCTTCACTCGGCGAAGGCTTGCAGGTGCTGGAGGCGGCGGAGATGATCGAGGAAGGGAAGAGCCTCGAAGAGATCAAGGAACAGCTGCTTGTGCGCAGACCGCACATGTGCCAGTTTTTCACCGTGGACGACCTTGCCTACCTCAAGCGCGGCGGGCGCATTTCCGGCGCGACGGCGCTCATCGGCACGGTGCTGAGCATCAAGCCGATCCTGCGCGGCGATGAGACGGGACACATCGTCTCCTGCGGCAAGGTGCGCGGTCTGAAGCGCGCCTACGCGGAGCTTGCAAATTATTTTGATACCCGCGCGCTCGATAAGAGCGAGAGCATCGGCATCGCCCACGCGGATAACGCCGAGGGCGCGGAGGCGCTCCTTGCGCTGCTGCGCGAAAAGGGCTTCACCGGCGAATGCCTGAACGTGGTCTACGAGCCCGTCACTGGCGCCCACGTCGGCCCGGGAACGGTCGCGCTGTTTTTCTATGGCACGGAAAAGTAATAAACGTCAAAGGAGAGCCAAAAATGGACGTATCACAGGCGATCAGAACCAGAAGAAGCATTCGTAAATACAAGCAGGAAACCGTTCCGCACAAGGTTATCGAGGAAATTGTCGCGGACGCGGCCTACGCCCCGTCGTGGAAGAACACGCAGATCGCGCGCTACATTCTCGTGGAGGACCGCGCGACGATCGACAAGATGGCGGAAGAGATGGTGCTTGATTTTAAGTTCAACGAAAAGACGCTCAAAAGCTGCGCTGCGCTCATGGTGCTCACCTACATCACGGGGCGATCAGGCTTTGAGCGCGACGGCTCGTATGCAACGCCGAAGGAGGCGGGCTTTGAGATGTTCGACGCGGGCATCGCGGCGCAGACGTTCTGCCTTGCCGCGTGGGAGCGCGGCGTCGGCACGGTCATCACGGGCTATTTCGATGAAGAGAAGATCATTGACCTGCTGCACATTCCGGAAAACCAGAAGGTCGGCTGCGTGATCGGCCTTGGGTATCCCGACGAGGAGCCCGCCGCGCCGAAGCGCAAGAGCGTTGAAGAACTGCTGACGTATCACAATTGAAACTGCGCGCCCGAAGGAAAACCCTTCGGGCGCTTTTTCGTATGCTTTGCCCGCTTTCTGCAAATCCTAACGAAAATGACTTTCGGGAGGACATGCCATGAAAAACGAAACAAAACCCTCACGCGAGAGGGAAAAGAACGATCAGGAGCCGCTGCTGCCGCCCATTCAGCCCGTCATCGACTACGGCTCGGTCGTCATCAAGAATAGCCGCGCCGCCATTCACTGCCTGACCATCGCCGGGCAGATCGAGGGACACATGCTGCTGCCGAATACGCAGAAGGCGACCAAGTACGAGCACGTGCTGCCGCTCCTTGCGTATCTCGAGGAAAGCGAGGACATCGACGGTGTTTTATTCCTGCTCAACACCGTCGGCGGCGACGTGGAGGCGGGGCTTGCCATCGCCGAGCTCATTTCGGGAATGAAAAAGCCTACCGTCTCGCTCGTTCTCGGCGGCGGGCACTCCATCGGCGTGCCGCTCGCGGTCGCGCCGATGGTGACGATGATCGCGCCGTCGGCCTTGATGACCATTCACCCCGTGCGCACAAGCGGCACGATCATCGCCGCACCCCAGACCTACCAGTATTTTGAACGCTTGCAGGAGCGCATCGTGCGCTTTGTGGAGAAGCACTCGAACATCACGCGCGAGCGCTTTCTCGCGCTGATGATGGACACGCAGGACTTGGCCTCCGATGTTGGCAGCGTGCTCTACGGGGAGGAGGCGGTTGCCTGCGGGCTTGTCGGGCGGCTCGGCGGCCTGTCCGACGCGCTGGAAGCATTGTACGAATTGATCGAGGAGAAAAAGAAGAAAAATGAGTGAAAAAAGACGCCTTCGGGCGTCTTTTTACGCTTTGTTCATCGAATGGCCTTGAAAAGGCGGCGAAAAAATGGTATATAATATTAGTTAAACTGTGTCATTATACCCTGATTGCAAATGACGCGCTTTTTCCAAGGAGGAATTTGCCCGTGTACTTAAAGGCATTGGAGATCCAGGGCTTCAAGAGCTTCCCGGACAAGACGGTGCTCAACTTCGGTGAGGACATCACCGCCATCGTCGGCCCGAACGGAAGCGGTAAATCGAATATTTCGGACGCCATTCGCTGGGTCATGGGCGAGCAGTCGAGCAAATCGCTGCGCGGCGTGAAGATGGAGGACGTCATCTTCGGCGGCACGGAAACGCGCAACCAGATGGGCTTTGCGCAGGTGACGCTTGTGCTCGACAACACCGAGCACATTTTCCCCAGCATGGAGGAAAACGAGGTTGCCGTCACGCGCCGGTACTACCGCAGCGGCGAGTCGGAGTACTATATCAACAAGCAGTCCGTGCGGCTGCGCGATGTGAACGAGCTTTTTATGGACACCGGCATGGGCCGCGAGGGCTATTCCATCATCGGTCAGGGCCGCATCGACGAGATCCTGTCGCAAAAGAGCGGCGACCGCCGCGAGATCTTTGAGGAGGCGGCGGGCATTTCCCGCTTCCGCTACCGCAAGGAGGAGACCGAGCGCAAGCTTGAGCGCACAGAGGAGAACTTAGTGCGTATCAACGACAAGATCGCCGAGCTTGAATTGCAGGTCGACCCTCTGCGCGCGCAGGCGGAGACAGCGAAGCAATATCTCATCTACCGCGACGAGCTGCGCCTTTTGGAGATCTCCGTGTGGCTTGAGAATCTTGAAACGCTCCGCACGAGCGCCATCAAGCTTGATACCGACCTTGCCCTTGCACGCGAGGAGCTCAAAAAGGCGAACGCCGACCTCGAGGCGCTGTACGCCGCGAGCGAGCAGTTTTCCGCGCGTATCCACGAAAACGACATCGCGCAGGAGGAGGAGCGCACGGCGCTTTCCGCGCTCGATGCGCAGGTAAAGGAACAGGAATCCTGCGTGGCGGTGCTGCAAACGGGCATCGCGCACAACGAGGAAAATATCGCGCGCGTGGAGGAGGAACTGAGAAGCCAGTCCGACCGCGTCGGTTCGATGGACGAGCAGATCGCGCAGCAGCGCGCGCGCATCGAAGAGCTGGAACACGATAAAAACGAAGTCGAAACGACGCTCGCTGTGCTGCTCAAGCAGGCGGAGGAACTGTCGAAAAACGCGGGCGAGGCTGCGAGCGAAGCGGAGACCCTGCGCGCTCGTGAGGCGCTTGCCCTGTCCGCCGCGGCGGACAGCCGCGCGGAAGTTGCCGCCCTGCGCTCGACGCTTTCTGAAATGGACGAGCGCGAGAGCACCATCGCCGCCGAGCAGGAGAGCGGGGAAGCCCAGCTTTCTGAAACGCGCAAAAGTGCCGCGGAGAACCGCCGCGCGCTCGAGAGTGCGCAGGAGGAGGCCGACGCTATCCGCAATATCATCGCCGGCCACACGATGAAGATGCAGGGCAGAATCGAGCGCGAGAAGGAGACGGGCGAGCAGCACGTTTCCCTCACGATGGAGATGAACAACTTAGACTCCCGCATCCGCTTACTCAGCGAGATGGAAAAGGAGTACGAGGGCTTCAATAAGGCGGTGCGCACGGTCATGCAGGCGCGCGAGCGCAATGCCCTGCGCGGCGTGCACGGCCCGGTTGCGGGTCTGATGAAGGTCAACAAAAAGTACGCCGTTGCGATCGAGATTGCGCTCGGTGCGGGATTGCAAAACATCGTCGTCGAGCGCGAGGAGGACGCCAAGAGCGCTATCCAGCTCTTAAAGCAGCGCGACGGCGGGCGCGCGACCTTCCTGCCGCTTTCGACGATCCGCGGCGAAGCGCTGCGCGACGAGCGCGTGAAGGGCGAATACGGTTATGTCGGCCTTGCGAGCGAGCTTGTGGAATACGAGCGCGCATACGATGGCATCTTCAAAAACCTGCTCGGCCGCACGGTCGTGGTCGAGGATCTCGACTGCGGCATCACGATCTCGCGTAAGTTTTCGAATGCGTTCCGCATCGTGACGCTCGACGGTCAGGTTCTGAATCGCGGCGGCTCGATGACGGGCGGCTCGATCTCCCGCAGCGCGGGCATTTTGAGCAGAGCCGGCGAGCTGCGCGAGTTGACGGCGCGGCGCGGCAGCCTTGCAGAAAAGCTGACGCTCGCTGCCAAGGCCGCCGAGGACGCCAAGCGCGAGCTTTCGAAGGCGCGATACGAGCTGGAGGTCGCGCAGGGGCAGCAGCGCGCGGCGGAGGACGCCGTGCTCAAGCTGCAAGGCGACAAAAATCACTATGATCTGCTGCTTTCCTCGCTGCGCGAGCGGCTGGAAGCACTGGATACCGAGCGCGATACCATCACCCGCCGCCGCGGCGAGGTGAAGCGCGCCATGGAAGAAAAGGAAGCGCTTGCATCACAGCAGGAGAGCGAGGCCGCCGCGCTGCGCACGCAGGCGGAGGAGAGTCTCTCCGGGCAGACGGAGCTGATGCGCTCCACCACGCGCCTGGGCGATGAGATCGCCGGACGCAAGAGCGCGCTTGCGGGCTTTGCCGCCGAGCGTGAGACCACGGAAAAGTCGCTTGCGAGTCTCGAGGGCCTGCGCTGCCAGATGCAGGGCGACGAGGAGAGCAGAAAAGCGCTCATCGAGCAGTACAAGGCGGCAAGCGAGCAGGCGCAGCGCGAGATCGGTACGCATGAAGAAGAGATCGCCGCGCTGAGCGGCAAAATGACGGAAAAGCGCGCCGAGCTCGAAGCGCTTTCCAAAGCGAAACTCGCACTTGAAGCCGAGCGCAGCCAGAGCGACCGGCGCGGGCGCGAACTCAACGAAAATGTGCTCAACGTGGAGCGCAGCGTCAGCAAGCTTGAGCAAAAGCGCGCGACGAGCGCCATGGAGGAACAGCAGATCCTCGACAGGCTCTGGGAAAATTATGAGCTGTCGCACTCCGCCGCGCAGGAGCAGCGCATTGAGCTCGAGAGCGTCCAGAAGGCGAGCCGCCGCATTGGAGAGCTCAAGCGAGCCATCAGCGGCCTTGGCAGCGTGAACGTCGGCGCGATCGAGGAATTCGAGCGTGTGAACACGCGCTACACCTATCTCACCGAGCAGCGCGACGACGTGGAAAAGGCGAAGAGCGAGCTCGTCGGCGTGATCGAGAGCATCACGGGCGAGATGACCGTCATCTTCAAAGAGCAGTTCGCGCTGATCCGCGAGAGCTTCCAGGAGACATTTCTGGAGCTCTTCGGCGGCGGCAAGGCAACGCTCGAGCTGGAGGACGAAAACGATGTGCTCTCCTGCGGCATCGAGATCAAGGTGCAGCCGCCAGGCAAGGCGCTCAAGACGATCACGCTGCTCTCGGGCGGCGAGAAGGCCTTCGTTGCCATCGCCCTGTATTTTGCCATTCTGAAAGTCCACCCCACGCCGTTTTGCGTCATGGACGAGATCGAGGCGGCGCTCGACGAGCCGAACGTGGTGCGCGTTGCAAACTACATGCGCCGCATCACGCAAAAGACGCAGTTCATCGTCATCACGCACCGCCGCGGCACGATGGAGGCGGCGGACGTCCTTTACGGCGTCACCATGCAGGAGCGCGGCGTGAGCAAGATCCTGACGATCAACATGAACGACATGGCGAAGGAACTCAACATTAAGGAATAAGCGCGAGAGAGGAATCAAAGAGTATGGGTATTTTTGCGAAGATCAAAAAAGCATGGTTCGACACCATCGTGTGGGAGACCATCGACGACGACTTCTACGACGAGCTGGAGGAGAGTCTCATTCTGGCTGACCTCGGCGCGACGGTCGCGCATGACGCGGTGAAGAAACTGCGCGATGTGGTGTATCAGAAGAGCATCCAGCGCGGCGACGACGTCAAGCAGGCGCTGCGCGAGATTCTCATCGAAAAGCTGAACGTGGGCGACACCGCACTTGAACTGTCGACCAAGCCGAGCGTCGTGCTGGTCATCGGCGTGAACGGCGTGGGCAAGACCACATCCATCGGCAAGATCGCCCACCGTCTGAAGGGCGAGGGCAAGCGCGTGCTGCTGTGCGCGGCAGATACGTTCCGCGCGGCGGCGGCGGATCAGCTCGAGATCTGGGCGAACCGCGCAGAGTGCGAGATCGTCCGCTCGGTCGAGGGGGCAGATCCCGGCGCGGTGCTGTTCGATTCGCTCGCGGCGGCAAAGGCGAGAAATGTCGACGTCGTCCTCTGCGACACGGCGGGCCGCCTGCACAACAAGGTGAATTTGATGAACGAGCTCGGCAAGCTTCGCAAGATCATCGACCGCGAAACGCCTGACGCCGCGAAGGAAACGCTTCTCGTGCTCGATGCGACGACGGGGCAGAACGGCCTTCAGCAGGCGAAGGTCTTCCGCGAGACGGCGGGGCTCACCGGCATCATCTTAACGAAGCTCGACGGCACGGCCAAGGGCGGCATCTGCGTCGCTATCGCGCAGGAGCTGGGTGTGCCGGTGAAGTACGTCGGCCTCGGCGAGGGCATCGACGATCTCCAGCCGTTCAACGCGGAGGAATACGTCAAGGCGCTGATCTAAGACAAAAAGCAAACATTTCGCGAGATAAAAAGGAGACGAATATGGAAATCACTTCTGTTTGCCCCTATTGCGGAAAGAAAATGCGAGATGGAGCCATCCCTGTCTTGCGTGATATTTACTGGTGTCCAAGAGGTGAGGAAGGCATGCTCAAAGACGGATTTGGCGACGAGAAGGAACAGGTCTGGCTTGGCAGAGCGGGGCTGTTAGGAGATTATTACACGCCCGCCCGTTACTGTGAGAGCTGCAAGGTGGTCATCGTGCCCGTGCCGGAGATCGAGTGGCCGCTCGATAAGCTCGACAAAAAGTTCACGGCATGGCAGGAAAAGATGAGCGCGCAGCGCGAAGAGCGCAAGGCGCAGCGCGAGGAAGAAAAGCGCGAAGAAAAGAGCAGAAAAAGACGGGAAAAGGACCCGTGGGAGGTTTGACGATGAAATTTGTTCTGGCAACGCAGAACCCTAAAAAGCTGACGGAAATGAGCGCCATTCTGAGTGACCTCGGCGTGGAGGTCGTGTCGGAAGCCGACCTCGGCGTGAAGATCGAGGTCGAGGAGACCGGCGAGACGTTTGCGGAGAACTCGCTTTTGAAGGCCAGGGCCGTCATGGAGGCGACGAAGCTGCCTGCCATCGCGGACGATTCGGGATTGTGCGTCGACGCGCTGAACGGCGGCCCGGGCGTGTACAGCGCGCGCTTTGGCGGCGAGGGGCTGGACGACACCGGCCGCTACCGCCTGCTTTTGCAGATGCTGCACGGGCAGGCCGACCGACGCGCCCACTTCCACACGACCATCACCTGCGCGTTCCCGAACGGCGATGTCTTGCAGGACGACGGCGAGGTTGAGGGTACGATCGCGTTCGCGCCGATGGGCGAAAACGGCTTCGGCTACGATCCCGTGTTCTTCGTGCCTGACAAGCGAAAGACCTTTGCACAGCTGACGGCGGAAGAAAAGGCGGAGATTTCGCACCGCGGCAAGGCACTGCGGGCATTCAAGGGGACACTCAAGAATTATCTTGCGGAACATCAATAAAAAGGATAAGGAAATACTATGGAATTAAGCAGCAAACAGCGCGCCTATCTGCGCAGCCTTTCGAATGATCTCGATGTGATCGTGCACATCGGCAAGGACGGCATCGGCGACAACCTCGTCAAGCAGGCGAACGACGCGCTGGAGGCGCGTGAGCTCATCAAGTGCCGCGTGCTCGAAAACAGCATGCTCACCGCGCGCGAGGCGTGTCAGGAGCTGAGTGAGCTGACGCGCAGCGAGCAGGTGCAGGTCATCGGCACAAAATTCGTGCTCTACCGCCCCTCGCACAAAAAGGACAAGAAAGATAAGATCGTGCTGCCCAAGGCGGCGAAAAAGACCGTGTAAAAGAGAAAAAGAGGTCGAACAATTTTGAAGATCGGAATTTACGGCGGCAGTTTCAACCCGCCGCATCTGGGTCACATGGCCGCAGCAGAAAGCGCGGCGAAGTATCTGGGACTCGATGAGCTGCTGCTCATTCCCGCGGGCATTCCGCCGCACAAGGCACTCTCCGCCGATGCGGCAGGGAAGGAGCACCGCCTTGCGATGACGCGCCTGATGGGGGAGCAGATCGCGCTCGACACGGGGATAACTGTCACGGTGTCGGATATGGAGGTCGCGCGCGAGGGCAAGAGTTACAGCGTCGACACCGTGCGCGAGATCCACGAGCAGCGCCCGAATGACGAGCTGTGGCTTTTGATGGGGACGGATATGTTCCTCTCGTTCCAGAACTGGTACAAGCCGGAGGAGATCCTGCGCCATGCAGGGCTCTGCGCTTTCGGACGCACGGAGAAGGACGGCGAGACGCTTTTTGCACCGCAGCGGGATTTCCTTGGGGAAAAGTTCCCGGGCAGCCGCATCGTGACGATGACGCTGCCGAACCTTGTGGACGTTTCGTCCACCGAGCTGCGCGAGCGCATCCCGAAGGGGAAAACGGCGGGGCTTCTTGCCCCCGCGGTACTCGGCTATATCCTGCGTGAGCATTTATATGGAACAAATCTCGATTTGAAACGTCTAAGCTTAGAGGAACTGAGACCCATCGCGCTCTCCTACCTCAAGGCGAAGCGCATTCCCCATGTGCTCGGCACCGAGCAGACGGCGAAGGAGCTCGCGGAACGCTACGGCGCAAATGTTGAAAAGGCGCGCTTTGCGGCGCTCCTGCACGACGCGACCAAGCGCCTTTCGATGGAAGAGCAGCTCGCGCTCTGCGAGCACTACCACATCGCGCTCGACGAGCTGGAGCAGCGCGCGCTCAAGCTGCTGCACGCCAAGACCGGCGCGGCGCTCGCGCGCGACGTGTTCGGCGCGGACGACGAGATCTACAACGCCATTCTCTGGCACACGACGGGTAAGCCCGGTATGACGGTGCTGGAAAAGGTGCTCTATCTCGCCGACTACATCGAGCCGAACCGCGACTTCGACGGCGTGGAGGAATTGCGCAAGGTCGTGTGGGAGGATATTGACCGAGGGCTTGCGATGGGGCTCGCCATGACCGTGGAGGAGATGGAAGAGCGGGGGAATCCCGTCCATCACAACACGCTGGAAGCACTGGACGAGCTGAGAGGACATAGCCATGAATGATAAGGACTTTTACGAAAACGACAGAGACAGAATCCGCTACGAGGGACGGCGCGTGCACCATGAAGAGAGCTTTTTCGAGCGCAACTGCGACGAGGCATGGGAGCAGATCTGCGAGACCTTTTCCCACCCAGGGCGGCTCTTTGCCAAGGTGCTGCTCATCGCGCTGCTGTGCGGCGTGGTCGCGGGCGGAAGCTACCTTCTGAAGATCCGCGCGCCGCAGCTGCCGAACAAGGACGATGCGCAGAAGGACCCCAACCAGACGCAGGTCGACGAGATCGACTACGGCGACGGCGTGCGTCCGCGCGCGGACGGCGAGCGAAAAAGCAAGGATTTCTATACCGTGCTCGTCCTCGGGCGCGACACGGGCGGCGGCGGCAACACCGACACGATGCTGCTCGCAAGCTACGACGTGACGAACCAGAAGGCGACCGTCATGTCCATCCCGCGCGACACAATGGTCAACGTCCCCTGGGACGTCAAGCGCATCAACTCCGTCTACAACTACTACGGCGGGGGAGAAAAGGGTATCAAGGCACTCTATAAGGAGATTTCCCAGCTCGTCGGGTTC
>ERZ827520.4148-NODE-4148-length-11059-cov-12.448746_pt1 | contig 11059 bp, 10 predicted proteins | sample MGYA00519581_ERZ827520 | MGnify/ENA primary metagenome ERZ827520 (study PRJEB31778, sample SAMEA3449339) | human gut metagenome | biome: human gut; feature: human-associated habitat; material: faeces | place: United Kingdom | collected 2010/2012 ...
CTGCCGCACCTCGCTCGCCGTATCGGCACTTAGAATTATGCGGTATTGCCCTATGTTTTCCCGCGCCGGACAGGGCCGGTACGGGGGTATTTTGATTCGACCTTTTAACATTATAAGGCATAAATGTGGAAAAATAAAGAACAACCGGTGGTCAAAACAGGTAAAATGTGTAGAATTGCGCAAAATTATGAGCATGGCCGCGCCCTGCCCTTGCACGCAGTGCGCTGGTTGGGTATAATGATAGACAGTCAAAATATTCCGTTAAGGAGAATGAGTACAAATGAAATTAGGTATCGTCGGTTTGCCCAATGTTGGCAAATCCACTTTGTTCAATGCGCTGACCAGCACCCAGAATGCTCAGGCAGCCAACTATCCGTTCTGCACCATTGAGCCGAACTCCGGCATTGTTCCGGTCCCTGATGCCCGGCTGGACAAACTGGCCGAGATCTGGCAGACAGACAAAAAGACCCCCGCCATTGTGGAGTTTGTGGATATCGCCGGTCTGGTCAAAGGTGCCAGCCAGGGCGCTGGTCTGGGAAACAAGTTCCTGGGCCATATCCGCGAGTGCGATGCCATTGTACATGTGGTGCGCTGCTTTGACGATGACAACATCATCCATGTTGTGGAGGATGTGAACAAGCCGGAAAGCGTTGACCCCATCCGCGATATTGACGCCATCGACCTGGAGCTGATCCTGGCCGACCTGGAAGTTGTCAGCAACCGCCTGGGCCGCCAGCAGAAAGCCGCCAAGACCGGCAATAAGACCGCTGCTGCCGAAGTTGCCTGGCTGGCAGAGCTTGCCGCTCATCTGGAAGGCGGCAAGCCCGCCCGTTCCTTTGCCTTTGACCCGGATGACGACAGCCAGAACACCGCTCGCAAAGAACTGGGTCTGCTCTCCGCCAAGCCGGTGATTTATGCCTGCAACGTGGGCGAGGATGACCTGCTGGGCGGGTTGGACGAGAACCCGTACTATCCGTTGGTTGCCGCCCGCGCCAAAGAGGAAAACGCACAGGCAATCCCCATCTGTGCCAAGACCGAGGAAGATATCGCCGGTTCCAGCCAGGAAGAAAAGCTGGCGTTCCTGCACGAGATGGGCATTGAATCCACCGGCCTGGATAACCTGATTAAGGCAAGCTATGATCTGCTGGGCCTCATCAGCTTTTTGACGGACGGCAAAAAAGAATGCCGCGCCTGGACCATCAAGCGCGGCACCAAAGCCCCGCAGGCTGCCGGCAAAATCCATTCCGACTTTGAGCGCGGCTTTATCCGCGCCCAGGTCATCAGCTATGACGCACTGGCCGACAACAACTTTGACTATGCTGCGGTTAAGGCCAAGGGCCTGCAGCGCACCGAGGGCAAGGAATACGTTGTGAATGATGGCGATGTGATCGAATTCCTCTTCAACGTCTGATAAAAAGGAGCAATACCATGATCATTGGCATTATGGGCGCTATGCCCGATGAAGTTGACCAGCTGTGTGCCAAGCTGGAGCAGGTGACCAAAGAAACTTACGCCGGGGTGGAGTACCACCAGGGCATGCTGAACGGCCGCCAGGTCGTTGTGTGCTGCGCCGGTATGGGCAAGGCAAACGCCGCTTCCACCGTACAGGTTCTAATTACCAAGTACGGTGCCGAGAAGATCATCTTCTCCGGCATTGCAGGCAACATGACCAGCAAGATCGGCATTGGTGATGTCTGCGTGGGCGAAACCGTGGTATATCACGACGCCCAGAACGACATGATTGCCCAGAGCGCACCGTTCACCGCAGAGTACCACGGCGACCCGGCCCTGGTCAAAGCTGCACTGGATGCCTGCAACGCCTGTGGTGTTAAGGCCATTGCCGGCAAGATTGCCACCGGTGACCTTTTTGTTGGCGATGCCGCCACCAAAAAGGCTATCGAGGACAAATGCCAGCCCGACTGCGTGGAGATGGAAGGCGCTGCTGTAAGCCAGGTTGCCGCCCGCAACGGCGTACCCTGCGTCATCCTGCGCGCCATGAGCGACAACGCGGACGAGAGCGGTTATGAAGTTCTTGTCGTGAAAAAGTTCAGCATCGGCGAGTACATCAAAACTGCCACCGCCATTGTAGCAAATATGATCGAAGCACTGTAATTGGGGAAAACGCTTTTAGGAAAAGTATAAAACACTTTTAGGGAAAGTATAAAATAACGGTAAAAAGATGAAAATTACACGTGAAGAAGAAAGCAAAATAAAAGGCACACCTGAGGTTTCTGCTCCGGCCCTGACTGAAACGCCGGAACAGCCCGCAGCGGCCGCAAAGCCTGCCACGCGCTGGGCGGCTATTCCGCTGTGGGGGCGGGTACTGCTGATTCTTGGCATTGCACTCCTCTTGTTGGTATTCGTTGGCTATGCCGCTTTGCAGGGCATGCTGGGGCGCATCCGGCGTGCATCGGCCACCGAGGCAGTCTCCCAACAGGAAGAGACCTTTGAATCGGACGAAAACGCCGATGATACCTTGAGCCCGGAGGATGTAATCTGGAACGGGGCCGACACCAGCGTGATGCAGGACAAAGACATTGTGAACCTGCTGCTGATTGGCCAGGACCGCCGCGAAGGCCAGGACCGCCAGCGGTCCGACAGCATGATCATGGTCACGCTGAACAAAAAGACCAAACAGATCAGCATGACCTCCTTTATGCGGGACCTGTATGTACAGATTCCCGGCTACAGCGACAACCGCATCAACGCAGCCTATGCCTTTGGCGGCATGGATCTGCTGGACAGCACGCTGAACACCAATTTTGGTGTAGAGATTGCTGGGAATGTGGAAGTTGACTTTGGCGAGTTCCAGACCTTGATCGACAGCATTGGCGGCATTGACCTAGAACTGACCCAGGACGAGGCAGATTATATCTGCGGCAGAAAGCGAGATGTAACCTACCCACAGCAGCTCCGCACGGACTGGAACCTGCATGAAGGGGTAAACCACCTGACCGGCGAGCAGGCCCTGATCCATGCACGCAACCGCTCCCTGGGCAACGATTATGCCCGCACCGACCGCCAGCGTGCTGTGCTGATGGCGATCACCAATAAAGTGAAACAGATGGATGCTGTTTCCATCGTCAACTTTATTAACCAGGTTCTGCCACTGCTGACCACCGACATGACCTCCGGCGAAATTCTGGGGTATGCGATGGAAGCTTTGCAGATGAATTTTGACAGTGAGCACTCTTACCGCATCCCGGCAGAGGGCACCTATACCGGCGCGGTAATCCGCGGCATGCAGGTACTGGTACCGGACCTGGCTGCCAACCAGACCTACCTGATGGATGTTCTGTATCATACAGACAACAACCAATAAACACATTACAAAAATATCGCCCGGCGTGGAACTGCAATGTTCCCGCCGGGCGGTTTTGTTTTGAGTTATGCGCCTGCCCGCGGCATGATAAGCACGGCGGCAAGGTACATAATATAAAGTATCAGGCATACCCTGCCCTGCCAGCGGTAAAGCCGCTTTTTGACCAGCGGCGGCAGCAGCAGGATCAATGCCATCAAAACGCAGAACGGGATATCATACTGGCGGAACTGTTCACCTACCGGCAAGCGGCGGCGGTACATCAGGCTGGAAACAGGCAGCACCAGCGTGATACTCAAAATGGCGCTGTTCAGCACCTGCATGGGCAGTGCCTGCGGCGGGTAGATGCGGCATTTTTCCGCAAATCGCTTCCAGGCAGAGCCAAGGGGATGGTCGAACACTTCCACCAGCAGGGGCAGACAGAGGCCAAAGGAAATCAGGGTTGCCGCCCACTGGGCCTGAATGGTGCCAGTCAGGTTGGCCAGCGCCACGGCGCTGTTCAGCAGGGCCCACGCTCCCACGCAGAGCACTGCCATGCCGCCCACCACCCCGGCCAGGTTGCGCAGGCTGGTGCGGATGCTCATAGCCGGGAACAGGACGGTCCGCCCGGATGGGTCTTCCGGCGGGGGCTTTTCGCCTTTTTCCTTCTGGACAGTGATAAGCTCCAGCCCCTCCCGGAACGCAAAGCGGTACTGGTAGGCGATGCTCTGCATGACAAACAGAACAAACAGGCCCATCAGCAGGCCGGTACCGGTATAGCTCAGGGTGCCGTCCCGCACAAACAGGGCCACCACGCCGCAGGCCACCAGCAGCAGGGCGCATTTGCGCAGCAGCTCGCCGCGGTCCACCGTGACATTACAGCGCAGCAGGCAAAGCGCCAGTACCAGCCCCAGCTGGGTGACAGCGCCCGCCAGAGCCGTACCAACGGCCAGCGCAGTAACGGACATACCTGCCGCCAGAAACGCCAGCACCAGCTGCGGCAGCGCCGTACACACCGCCACCAGCGTGCCGCCCACCATCCACATAGGCAGCCCGCACAGCGCCCCGCACCACGTTGCGCAACGCGAAGCCAGCCTGCTGCCGATACCAGTCAGCAGCAAGCCCAGAGCATAGAGCAGTAATGTAGGGAGAAGAAGCATAGTTTTTTAGTTAAAAGTTAGGGGGGAGGCGTCCTCAACGCCCCGGACTGGTATGAAAATTACCGGACATTTGCCATTTATTGCGCGGTAGGGCGGCCAGCCCTCTGGCCGCCGGAAAGCTGGAACATAGCATATATTTTAGGCTCTGCGCAGGGAATCACCCTTCAGTCCGCTGCGCGGACAGCGCACAAACAGCGCCCGGTCCTCTCTGTCGCTTCGCGACATCTCCCCGCCCCGCGGGGAGTCACCCTCAAGGGAAGCCAACGCACATCTTCGGATTGATACCAAAATCACAAAGACATCTCTCACAAAGTTCCGGAACGGTCACTGCGCCCGCAGGCGCGTTTCGGAGGCCAACCGGGATTTTAATCCGGGCTCTTAGGCCGGAGATAGACCGTTCCCTACGGACTATTTTGTAATGGGCAACAAAAATCAAAAATAGCCACACACCGATCGTGGCACAACAGCGGTGCCCTATATATCCCCTGAGTTTCCCAAAAAGCACCCGTTTCCCCATACAAAAACCGGCAGTGCCGCATAAAACAGCACTGCCGGGATTGGCTTAGTATGCGATGCCCCAGACGACCATGCTCTTGGCGGGCTTGCCGCAGACCGGGCATACGTCGGACAGGTGTTCCTGCTCGAACGGCATGCAGCGGCTGGAAAGCCCTGCTTCGGTCTTCATGGCTTCCTCACAGGCCAGGTCACCGCACCACATGGTTTTGACAAAGCCGGTCTTTTCGGACACGATCTTTTTCACTTCGTCCATGGTGGTGGCGCTCCAGGTGCGGTTTTCGCGGTTCTGCAAAGCGCGGTCATACAGATCCTTGGCCAGAGCTTCCATTGCGGCGGGAATTGCGGTGGCCAGATCTTCAAACTTCACAAACTGCTTTTCGCGGGTATCGCGGCGGACCAGCACGCACTGGCCGTTCTCGATATCGCGGGGGCCGACTTCCAGGCGAACAGGCACGCCCTTCATTTCCCACTGGGCAAACTTCCAGCCGGGCTGCTTGTCAGAATCGTCCAGCTTCACGCGGGCATACTTACCAATTTCGGCAGCCAGTTCGCGGCATTTGTCCAGTACGCCGGGTTTGTGGGCGGCAACGGGAACGATGACCACCTGCACCGGGGCAATGGCCGGGGGCAGGATCAGACCGTCGTCATCGCCGTGGGTCATGATGATAGCGCCGATCAAACGAGTAGAAGCGCCCCAGCTGGTCTGGAAGGGGTACTGCAGGGTGTTGTCGCGGCCGGTAAAGGTAACGTCATAGGCGCGGCTGAACTTATCGCCAAAATAGTGGCTGGTGCCGCTCTGCAGGGCTTTGCCGTCCTTCATCATGGCTTCGATGGTGTAGGTAGCCTCGGCACCGGCAAACTTTTCCTTATCGGTCTTGCGGCCTTTCAGCACGGGGATGCACAGATCATGCTCGGCAAAGTCGGCATAGCAGTTCAGCTGCTGCTCGGTCTCAGCCTTGGCCTCCTCGGCAGTCTCGTGGATGGTGTGGCCTTCCTGCCACCAGAACTCACGGGTGCGCAGGAACGGGCGGGTGGATTTTTCCCAGCGAACCACGCTGCACCACTGATTGTACAGCATAGGCAGGTCACGGTAAGAATGCAGCACATGGCTGAAATGGTCGCAGAACATCGTTTCGCTGGTGGGGCGCACAGCAAGGCGCTCTTCCAGCGGGTCAGAACCGCCTGCAGTGACCCAGGCAACTTCGGGGGCAAAGCCGTTTACCAGCTCGCCCTCCTTTTTCAGCAGGCTTTCAGGGATCAGCACAGGCATGGCCACGTTTTCGTGGCCGGTTGCCTTAAAGCGGCCATCCAGAATTTTCTGGATGTTCTCCCAGATTGCATAGCCATAGGGGCGCAGCACAACAAAGCCCTTGACGCTGGAATATTCAACCAGCTCTGCCTTGGTGCAGATATCCGTATACCACTGCGCGAAATCAACTTCCTGCGCGGTGATTGCTTCGACCATTTTTTTCTTATCGTTTGCCATTGGTTCCCCTCACACTTTCTTACAAAACTGCATGCTGCCATGCCGCATTACTGCATATGCTCTTCCACATAGGCAACCACATCGCCCACGGTGTGGAAATTTTCGATCTCCTCGTCCGGGATCTCGACCCCGAACTCGTCAGACAAGGTAGTGATCATATCGATCACATCCAGGCTGTCTGCGCCAAAATCATTGATAATATCGCTTTCGGGGGTGATTTTTTCAGCCTCGATGTCAAGCTGGTCAGCCAGATAATCGCGGATGCGCTCAAAAACTTCGGATTCCATAGCTTTTACTCCTTACCCGTATCAATATCGTATTTCTGCCATGCCGGTATCAGCACGCAGGGCACACATATACAGAATGTCATAGTACTTTTATATCGTATCTGCACAGCCTTGTCAAGTTTCCCGGCAACTTTTTTATCTGGGAGCTTTCACATCCCTGTACGCCGGTGCAGCGGGATGCTATAATATATAAAGTAATAAATAATAATGAATAAAGAATAATGTCGGTGCGCCGCCCGCGGCGGCGCAAATAAAATAGGTTGGCGGCTCTGACTAGAATACTTTTTGCCAGAGCCACTGACCTAGGGTGTATCTGAAAAGTCGAAAATATAGTCTATTTCTACAAACACAGCCGGATTTTGCGTTAAAAAGCCTTGGAATCCAGAAAGGATTCCTGCGGCTCTTTGCCTTAAATCCTGCTTGTGTTTGCGAAATATCCGTCATTTTCTTTGTTTTCAAATACACCTTAATAAAAGTGTGACGCCGTGGGCGTCACACAACCATTATTCTTTTTTCTTTTTTCTTTATTCTTTTATTTGATTCTTTCCACACCGCACAACAAGGAGGCACTTTATGCAACTGCACTTTACCAAAATGCACGGCTGCGGCAACGACTACATCTATCTTGACTGCCGCGAAACCGGCCTGCCTGCGGAGATTGCCGCCTGGAGCCAAAAACTTTCCCGCCGGCATTTTTCCATTGGGGCGGACGGCATTATCTGCATCTGCCCGCCGCTGACGGCGGACGGCGACGCCACCATGCGGATGTTCAACGCGGATGGCTCCGAGGGCAAAATGTGCGGCAACGGGGTGCGCTGTGTGGCGCAGTTTTTGTACACGCACGGCGTGCCGAAGGATGTGATCGAGATCGACACCCTGATGGCGGGCCGTAAAACGCTGCGCCGCAAAGGCGAAGGGCTTTGGCAGGCCGAAATGGGACATTTTTCTGCGATGGCGGACACCCTGCCCGCCGTTGGGTTGGGGACCGGGCCGCTGGTCCACGCCCCGCTGACGGCAGCGGGCAAAACCTGGGATGCCGCCTGTATCAGCACCGGCAACCCGCACTGCATCATTGAATGGCCGGATTGCGACACCTTGCCCACCGGCCATGCGCTAGCTGCCATCGGCCCGGAGTTTGAGCACCACCCAGCATTCCCCGAAGGGGTCAACACCGAGTTTGTTTATATCGAAAGCCCCACCAGCGTAGTGATGCGGGTTTGGGAGCGCGGCAGCGGCGAGACGTTCGCCTGCGGCACCGGCTCCTGCGCCACGGTGGCCGCTTTGGTGCTGCGCGGCATGTGCCCCCGCAATGTTCCGGTGGATGTACACCTGCTGGGCGGCATCCTTTCCATCACCATCACGGCGGATGACGACATCCTGATGACCGGCCCAGCGGAGACGGCGTTTGTGGGTTGCGTGGAAGTGTAAAGTTAGTTAGGGCAACACCGCACAATTCCCGCCTGACGGCTTAAGCACCGCTCCGGCGGCTGCGGCACGGCATCTGCGTTGCCAAAATGCCAGTATTATCTGCGCTTTTGGCTTAGCATCTGCCGCACCTCGCTCGCCGTATCGGCACTTAGAATTATGCGGTATTGCCTTAGGAGTTAGGAGTTTTCTCAAATTAGAATTAGGAATGAGGAATTAGAAATTGGAGGTATGGCGAGGTTGACGGTAACACACTGAACCATATGAAGCCATATAAAATTAAAGAAATCTGGCGAAAATACTGTTTATCATAAGGGGTAGATTTTCGCGGTTTTTCTTGAATGTGGCGGCGTTTTATGGTACCATACAGACATACATTCCATAGTATTAAATATTCCTAACCACCATGTTGAAATGCAGAGGGAGCGAAAGATGAAACTGAACAAGCATTATTCCGAGCTGAACGAAAGCTATCTTTTCAGCACCATTGCGCACAAGGTTGCTGCTTACCAGAAAGCCAACCCGGATAAGGATATCATCCGCCTGGGCATTGGCGACGTAACGCTGCCGCTGGCCAAAAGCGTGACCGACGCCATGCTGAAAGCCGTTGAGGAGCAGGGCAAGAAAGAGACTTTCCACGGCTATATTCCCAGCGAGCAGGGCTATGAATTCCTGCGTTCCGCTATCCAGAAATACTATGCCGGCCACGGCGTGGAGCTGGACATGGCCGAAATCTTTGTATCCGACGGCGCCAAGAGCGACCTGGGCAACCTGCTGGATCTGTTTGATGTGGACAATACCGTGCTGGTTCCGGACCCCGTTTACCCCGTTTATGTGGATGACAACGTGATGGCCGGGCGCAAGATCCTGTACATGTCCGCCAGCGCCGAGAACAACTTTTTGCCGATGCCGGATGACAATGTTCATGCCGACATTGTGTACCTGTGCAGCCCCAACAACCCCACCGGCGCCACCTACACCGTGGACCAGCTGAAAGAGTGGGTGCGCTGGGCCAAGGCCAACAACGCCCTGATCCTGTTTGACGCCGCCTATGAATGCTTTGTCAGCGAACCGGGTCTGGCCCGCAGCATCTACGAGGTTGAGGGTGCTAAGGATTGCGCCGTTGAGGTTTGCAGCTTCTCCAAGATCGCAGGCTTTACCGGCACCCGCTGCGGCTACACCGTTGTGCCGCAGGCCATTGTCTCTGACAGCCAGAGCCTGAACAAGATGTGGCTGCGCCGCCAGACCACCAAGTTCAACGGCGTTGCCTATGTGGTGCAGCGCGGCGCCGAGGCCGTGTTTACCGAGGAAGGCATGAAAGAGATCCAACACAACCTGGACTACTACCGCCAGAACGCTGCCGTGATTGCAGCAGCACTGGACGAAGCCGGTGTGTGGTACTGCGGCGGCAAAAACAGCCCGTACATCTGGCTGCGCTGCCCCAACAACATGGGCAGCTGGGAGTTTTTTGACTGGTTGCTGGAGACCGCCAATGTTGTTGGCACCCCCGGCGAGGGCTTTGGCGAGTGCGGCAAGGGGTATTTCCGCCTGACCGCATTTGGCGATGCCGCCAAGACCAAGGAAGCAGCCGCCCGCATTGTGGCCGCACTGAAAACCCTGTAATAATTACCCGGCTGCCCCGCAGCCGAACCTGATAACACGCGGATGATTGGAGGAGCAACCATGACCCCAAGCGAAGAAATTATGCAGTTTTTGAAGGACAACCCGACCTTTTATCTTGCCACGGTGGATGGCTATCTGCCGCGCGTGCGCCCGCTGGGCTTTGCCATGTGGTACAAGGACCACCTGTGCCTGGGCATCGGCAAGCACAAGGCCGCATACAAGCAGCTGTTGGACAACACCAACCTGGAAATCTGCGCCTGCAACGAAAAGGGCGAATTTTTGCGCGTGCAGGGTACTGCCAACTTTGACAATACCCCCGAAGCACAGGCCGCCGCATTCAAGATTATGCCGCAGCTGGCCGATATGTACAACGAGGAAACCGGCCTGAAGCTGGGTATTATCTACCTGGACCACCTGTCCGCCAAGCTGTTCTCCATGTCCGGCAGTGTAAAGGACATCATGGCCTATTAAGCGATAAGCAAAATAAGAGCAAAACCAACGCCCGTGCGTTCCGTTTATGGGGAGCGCACGGGCGGTTTATTTTATATCAAAATCAAAGGGTCTTGAGCAAAATTTCTTCCATCGGGCGTTTGGGCACGCAGTAATCGCGGGCATCGTCCAGGTAATACTTTACATTGCCGTTCTGCATGGCAACCAAGTGGCTTTCATGGGTGGGGTAGCCGAACGCCACCACGCTGTGCAGGCGCAGATTTTCGCCCAGGCCCAGCAGCTCCTTGATGGCGGGGCGGTCGATCGCCCCCATGATGCAGCTACCCACACCGTGCGCCCAGGCGGCGTCCGTCATGTTGGCAAGGGCAAGTCCGGTATCGGTATCATTGCAGCCGGGCAGGCTTTCATCCTGGCAGACAGCCACAAACAGTACCGGGGTCTCATCCGGTTTGGGCTGGCCCTGCTCCGGCGGCAGGTAAGCAGCCCAGTGCACCAGCGGCTGCATTTTGGCAACCATCTCCGGGCTTTGCACCAGCACATATTTCAGCGTCTGGCGGTTAGCACCGCAGCTGGCAATGCGGGCGGCCTCCATAATTTCCCGGGCAATGGCAGGTTCCACCGGCTTTTGTTCAAAGCGGCGGTAGGTGCGGCGGGTTTTCAAAAATTCCATTATATCCATGGGGGTTCACACTCCTCTTTTTGCTGTTTCGGGTTCAGGCCGCGGCGGTGCCTATTTCGCGCACCGCCACCTGTCTTTGAGCAATACCGCATAATTCTAAGTGCCGATACGGCGAGCGAGGTGCGGCAGATGCCA
>ERZ827520.4149-NODE-4149-length-11059-cov-2.889040_pt1 | contig 11059 bp, 10 predicted proteins | sample MGYA00519581_ERZ827520 | MGnify/ENA primary metagenome ERZ827520 (study PRJEB31778, sample SAMEA3449339) | human gut metagenome | biome: human gut; feature: human-associated habitat; material: faeces | place: United Kingdom | collected 2010/2012 ...
GTTATGCTTTACACATTCTGCAACACCCAGGACACCCTGCCGAGGATACGCCCCGGGCAGTCCTGAGGGAGCAACGCCACGCCGGGATGGGCGGGCTGTTCCGTCCTCAGGATGAAACGGTCATGATCGCCGTCGAGGAACAGGCGCTTAAGCGCCACGCCCTCATGCGGCATGTATACGGCGTACACTTCGCCGGAAATGGGGTGCGTACGCGAAGTATCCACCCCGACATAAGCCCCGCGGCGGACCAGCGGGGAAAACGAATCCGATTCGATATGAAACACGAGCGTCTGCGTATTGACATAGGACTGCGGCAGGGCAATCTTGCCCGAAGTCTGCAAATCCGGGGCGGGATGCCCCTCTTCATACGCGCATTGCGTCGAATAGACCTTAGTCAGCGTGCTGATGGCGTTGGGGTCCGCATAGTGGGCCGGTTCCTCGTGGAACCCTTCCGGCGGGCCTTCGACCGGCGTGTATACCTGATCGATCTTCAGGAACATCGGGCCGGTGCCGCTCTTGATCCAATCGGGGTTGAGCCCGAACTTTTCGAACAGTTTCATGTACCAGTCGGAAGGGATCGAATTCCGACGCTTCGCATCCGAAATGCTTGACTGCCGTATTTCAAGCACGGCGGCCAGTTCCGTTTGGGTTCTGGCATTCGTCGCACAACGGATGCGGTCATAAACTTCCTGAAAAAACGTCATTGAAAAACTCCATACCCCCGGGGTTATCTGATGGGGGCGAGGAAAGGGTCATCGTTCGTAATCACAATGCGGGAATTTTGCTCAAAGCCCTTCTTGAGCGCTTCAAGCCCGCGCTGAAACTTATAGAAGTCCGGGGCGCGGGAAAAAGCTTCCGCAAAAACCCGTGCCGCCGTCGCATCGCCCTCACCACGGATGACGGATGAACGGCGGTTGGCCTCTGCCAGTATAACTGCCCGTTCCCTGTCTGCTTCGGAACGGAGTTTTGTCGCTTCTTCGACACCTTCGGAGCGGTACTGCTTGGCCTGGCGCTCGCGTTCGGCCCGCATCCTTCCGAAAATGGCCCGCTGGTTTTCGGCGGGCAGGTCGGTGCGCTTGATGCGCACGTCAACAACTTCAATACCATACTCTTTCATGATGTCCGAAGCGCGGCGGGTCACGTCGGCCATGATACCGCTGCGTTTGCTCGAGACGACCTCGGTCAGGCTGTGCCGACCAACCTGGGCGCGCAACTGGGAGTACACCACGTCGTCAAGACGGGCCTGGGCTCCCGGGATCGTGCGCACCGATCTGTAGAACTGCAAGGGATCGATAATCCGCCAGCGAGCGTAGTTATCGAGAACTATAGCCTTTTTATCGCTGGTCAAGGCCTCTGCGGCCCTTGCCTCATAATCTAATACGCGCGCGTCGAAACGCACGACGGTTTGGATAAGCGGAATCTTGAAATGCAGGCCCGGCCCGAACACCTTGTCCACGGGATCGCCGAGCTGGATCACCAGCGCCTTTTCCGTCTGATTGACGATAAAGATGCTCTGGGAACCGATCAGAACCAGAATGATGATCAGGCCGATCAGAAAGGGAAAACGCTTTTCCATCAGTTATTCCCCCTCGGTCTGCTCAGGGTTGCTTCCGGAAGCTGGGTTCCGGAAGGTTGTTCTTGGGGCGCAATCTTCCCGGCGGACGGGGCGGATTGCATGAGCGGCAACAGCGGCAGCACGCGATCGGCGGCGTCCTTCGGGAGAACGAGCTTTTCCATGCCGGGACGGCTGAGAATTTCTTCCATAGTTTCAAGATACATGCGCTGCTTCGTGACGTCCTTGGCCTGCTCGTACTCCTTGAGGAGCGCGAGGAAGCGGTTGGCTTCGCCCTCGGCGTTGCGGATACGGGTTTCCTTGTAGGCCTGCGCCTGGTTCTCCACCTCGGCGGCGAGGCCGCGCGCCTTGGGGATGAGCTCGTTGCGGTAGGCTTCGGCTTCGTTGATGATGCGGCTCTTGTCCTCGCGGGCGCTGGCGACGTCCTTGAAGGCGTCGCTGACTTCCTTGGGCGGGTGGACGTCCTGAAGCTGGACAGCTATGACGCGCACGCCGACCTTGTAACGGTCGAGGATTTCCTGCAGAAGCTGCGTGGCTTCCGTCTGGATCTGGAGCTTGCCGTCCGTCAGCGCGGAGTCGATGAGGCTGTTGCCGATGACTTCGCGCATGGCGGCTTCCGCGGCGTTTTTGACCACGGCGGCCTGATCCGTCACATTGAACAGATATTCCACCGGATTCTTGATCTGGTACTGGACGCTGAACTGTACGTTGACGATGTTTTCGTCGCCCGTGAGCATACCGGACTCTTCGGGCAGGGAACGGTTCGCCCCCTGCTGGAAAGTGCGGCCCTGCCCTACGGAGCGGAAGCCCACTTCCACACGCTGGACTTGCGTGACTTTGGGCTTGTAGACGGTTTCTATGGGAAAGGGCAGCGCGTAATGCGGGCCGGCTCCGACCGTGCGGTCGTATTTGCCGAAGCGCAGGACAACGCCCTCTTCATCGGGATTGACGATATAGATGCCGGAAAGCAGCCATACGGCGACGAGCGCGACAAGGATCCACTTGACCTTGCCGCCGGCGGGCGCGGAGAGATGGGGCAGGCGCTTGAAGGCGTCGGAGAACTTCTCGTAGTCCGGCCCCTTGCCGCCGCCGTTGCCGCTCCCACTGCCGAAAGGCGGCTCTTCGTCGTTCTTATTGTTATTATTGTTGTTATTACTGTTGTTATTGCTGTTACCCCAGTTCTGCCTCTGCCGTTTCTCTTGGAGCTTGTCCCAGTCCCAGTTCATCAAGATTCCTTATATGGCCAGAAAAACTCCTCCGTGCCGGAACATGCGGGGCGCACCGGCACAGGCCGGGCATCGCACGTCCCCTTCGGAGGGGGGCAAATCCATCCGGGCGCAGGCGGGATCCGTCCGTTCCGGGATTGCCTGCCAAATGGATTCAGAGTTTACAAAATATAGGTCATCCTGCACAGACGGTCAAGTTCATTTAGTTTTTTTCTTCCAAGAACGCGACTTTCGCCGTTCTAACGACCAGAAGGCACGCATTATCCTGTTGCCGTCCGCCAAGCCTTTTTCCTTCTCATTTGCGGGCGGAGGGGGTGTCTGCTATAAAAAGGGCTGCGGCCACTCCAATCTCAAACGCATCAAGGCCGCATCATATGAAAACCGGCCGATACGGTTCTTTATGCACTCAACGCCTCTCTTTTTCTAACATGCCGTACACACTTTGCACGCCTTACAACGGGCAACGGGCACATCCGGAGGAAAAAAATGAACGCAGGCAACGTATTTCGCGCTTATGATATTCGCGGCGTCGTGGACAAGGATTTCAACGCCGAATGGGTAACCCATCTCGGGAAAGCCTGCGGCACCTATCTGGCCGGCAGGGGCATCAGCAGCGCGGTCATCGGCTATGACTGCCGCCACTCCTCGCCCGCGTATCACGACGCGCTTGTGGAGGGCATCCTGTCCACCGGGACCGATGTGATCAGCATCGGCATGGTCCCCACCCCCGCGCTCTATTTTGCGGTCAAGCACCTCAACCGGCAGGGCGGCGTCATGATCACCGCCAGCCACAACCCGCCGGAATACAACGGGTTCAAGGTATGGGCCGGACAGTCCACCATTCACGGCGAAGAAATCCAAAAGATCAAGGCCATTTTTGAGGAAGGCGCCTTCGCCGAGGGCACGGGGACGGCTTCGCGCATCGACATCATCCCCACGTACAAGCAAGATATCCTCAGCCGCTTCAAGCTGGCCCGCCCGGTCAAAGTGGTGCTCGACGGCGGCAACGGCGCGGGCGGTGAAATCTGCGCGGACATCCTCACCAAACTCGGCGCAACGGTCATCCCCATGTTCTGCGAGCCGGACGGCGATTTCCCCAACCACCACCCCGATCCCGTCGTAGAGGCCAACATGCAGGCGCTCATGGCCCGCGTGAAGGAAGAAAAGGCCGATCTCGGCATCGGGCTGGATGGAGACGCCGACCGCCTCGGCATCGTCGATCCCGACGGGCGCCTGCTTTTCGGCGACGAAGTCCTGTCCCTCTACGCCCGTGAGCTGCTAACCCGCAAGCCCGGCTCCACGGTCATCGCGGACGTGAAGTGCTCCAGCCGCCTTTTCAACGACATCAAGGCGCACGGCGGCACCCCCATGATGTGGACCACCGGGCACTCCATCATCAAGGCCAAGATGCAGGAAGTCGGCGCTCCGCTCGCCGGTGAAATGTCCGGCCACATGTTCTTTGCCGACAACTGGTACGGCTTTGACGACGCCATCTATGGCTCGGCCCGGTTTGTCGCCCTCTTCTCGGCGCAGGACAAGCCCATGACCGAGCTCCCCGGCTGGCCCGCGTCCTTCGCCACCCGCGAAATCAACATCCCCTGTCCGGACAACGCCAAGTTCGCCGGTCGAAAAGGTGAAAGCCCATTTCCGCGCCCTCTACGACACCATCGAGCTGGACGGCGCGCGCGTGAATTTCCCCCACGGCTGGGGGCTTGTCCGCGCGTCCAACACCCAGCCCGTCCTCGTCACCCGCTTCGAAGCGGACAGTGCCGAGGCCCTCGCCGCCATCCGCGAAGAGATGGAAACCCCGCTGAAAAAGTGGATTGAGGAAGCCGAGTAAGAAAGGAAATTGGGGAAGGGAGGGGAAACTTTCTAAAGAAAGTTTCCCCTCCCTTTCCCAAACCCCATCCCTCCCCCTTCAAAGACTTTTGACCTTATCGAATCCCTCTTGTCGGCTTTCCGCGAAAAAACATTGTGTCGCCTGCCATTCGGCAAAGGCAAAGCAACGCGGCTTGTCCACCATTCCAAAAGGATTTTCCAATGCCCTGTTTGAAGGCGGTTACACCGCACCATATCATTCAAGCCGAGGAAGCGGACTTGGAGGCAATACTGGAGTTGCAGCGGCTGGCGTATCAAGGCGAGGCGAGGCTGCTCAACGATTTTTCCATTCCACCGCTCATGCAGACGCTTGAGGAAATGAAGGAAGAATTCAGAAGAGGCATATTCTTGAAGGCGGTTGATGAGAAAGGGAAGATTGTGGGGTCCGTTCGGGGTACTTTGCGGGGAGATACGCTGCTGATCGGAAAACTGATGGTACATCCGGAACATCAAGGAAACGGCCTCGGCTCCTGTCTGCTCCAAGAACTGGAAAAAAACTGTCCCGCGCCACGGCTGGAACTGTTCACCAGCAACAAGAGCCTGCGCAATCTTTGCCTGTATGAGCGCAACGGCTACACCCGCTGCGCCGAAAAAGCCGTATCCCCAGCGCTGACGCTCATCTTTCTTGAAAAAAAGCCCTCTCATCCGGCCAGCGCACAGAATCCTGTGTGAGAGATCCGTTTCCCTAAAAGCAAAGGGAGACAGCCTGCCCCAAATCTCCCCGGAAGAAGAACGAGGAAAAGGCTGGCCTCTTCCTCGTTCGCTGTATCCTTGCTACCCTTTTTTATAACCCATGCCGGGCTCTCCGGCCTTGACGAGACGCTTGCCGGAAATATGCTCTATATTCAAGCGGAACACCCGGATCTTGTCGGCGGCGCGGTTGGCGTACTCTTCCGAGCTGATGGTGGAATATTTGTCGCCCACAACCTGCGCACAGCGGACTTTCTCTTCGCGGTCCTCAATTTCCTCAAGAAGCCCGGAGACCATGACGCTCTTGTACTCAATGGAAAATTCTTCGGGCAACACATTCGTTTCCTGCACCGCCACAAAATGCGCCCGTGGATTCGCGGCAAAACAGGCCAGCTTGTAGCCGTCGCGCGCGCAGTGGAAGACAAGCCCCTTGCCGTCTTCCTCAACCGCGTACGTCAAAGGCACACCGTAGGGTTCGCCGTCCGGCCCAACCGTGGACAGCACGCCGTATTCCGCAGCTTTCAAATACGCCATCGCCTCTTCATCGGACACCTGCCGATCCTTGCGCCGCATCGCCACCATATGAGCAACCTCCGTGTTTTTCTCCCCCTATCCTATTCCTTCCCGGCTGTCATTCCCTGCCTTTCCAAAAGAACAGGCGCAAAAAAGAGTAAGGGAAAATGGGGAGCAAGGCCTCTCTTAGAATAAAAACCATCCGGCGCGATCAGAAACGGCCCGAAAGAATGAAACGCCCGGGCGTTTCATTCTTTCGGGCCGTACTGTCGGGGTCTGGGGGGCGACTTGCCCCCCAGCTGTCGGAGGCACTGCCTTTCTCTTTATTACTTCGATTCGGTGAAGTCGGCGTCGATCACATCGTCGTCGGCTTTCTTGCCGCCAGCCGCGCCAGCTCCGGGCTGGGCACCGGCGGCGTCAGCCCCGGGCTGCTGGCCCTGAGCCTGCGAGTAGAGCTGTTCGGCCAGCTTGTGCGAAGCCTGAGCCAGTTCTTCGGTCGCCTTCTTGATGGCTTCGACGTCTTCGCCTTCCATGAGCGTCTTGAGGGAAGCAATCTTGCCTTCGATGTCGCTCTTGAGGGCCGCGTCAAGCTTGTCGCCGAGATCCTTGATAGACTTTTCAGTGCCGTAGATCAGGCCGTCGGCCTGGTTGCGGGCGCTGATGAGATCCTGCTTCTTCTTGTCGTCGGCCGCATGGGCTTCGGCTTCCTTCACCAGCTTTTCGATGTCGGCGTCGGAGAGGCCGGACGAAGCGGTGATCTGGATGGACTGCTCCTTGCCCGTGCCGAGATCCTTGGCGGACACGTTCACGATGCCGTTGGCGTCGATGTTGAAGGCCACTTCAATCTGCGGCACGCCGCGCGGTGCCGGAGGAATGCCGGTCAGGTCGAAACGGGCCAGCGTCATGTTGTCGGCGGCCATCGGACGTTCGCCCTGCAGCACGTGGATGGACACGGAGGGCTGGTTGTCCGCGGCGGTCGTAAAGGTCTGGCTCTTGCGGGTCGGGATGGTCGTATTGCGGTCGATCAGCTTGGTGAACACGCCGCCCATGGTTTCGATGCCGAGGGAAAGCGGGGTCACGTCGAGGAGCAACACGTCCTTCACGTCGCCGGCGAGGATACCGCCCTGAATGGCGGCGCCCATGGCGACCACTTCATCGGGGTTCACGGAACGGTTGGGTTCCTTGCCGAAGAAGTCGGCCACGGTCTTCTGGACCAGAGGCATACGGGTCATGCCGCCGACCAGCAGCACTTCATCAATGTCGGAAGGCTTCAAACCGGCGTCGGCCAGCGCCTTGCGGCAGGGTTCCAGCGTCTTCTGCACGAGGTCGGACACCAGCTGTTCCAGCTTGGCGCGGGACAGCTTGATGAGCATGTGCTTGGGCCCGGTCTGGTCAGCCGTGATGAAGGGCAGGTTGATTTCGGATTCCATCGACGTGGACAGTTCCTTTTTGGCGGCTTCCGCGGCGTCTTTCAGACGCTGAAGAGCCATGCTGTCCTTGGCAAGGTCGATGCCCTGTTCCTTCTTGAATTCTTCCACCAGATAGTTGATGACGCGCTGGTCGAAGTCTTCGCCGCCGAGGAAGGTGTCGCCGTTGGTGGCGCGCACTTCAACCACGTTGTCGCCCACTTCGAGGATGGACACGTCGAACGTGCCGCCGCCGAGGTCGAACACGACGATCTTTTCGTTGGCCTTTTTGTCAAAACCGTAGGCAAGGGAAGCCGCGGTAGGTTCGTTGATGATACGCTTGACGTCGAGTCCGGCGATCTGTCCGGCGTCCTTGGTGGCCTGACGCTGGGCGTCGTTGAAGTAGGCCGGGACGGTGATGACCGCTTCGGTCACGGGTTCGCCGAGATAGGCTTCAGCGTCGGCTTTCAGCTTGCTGAGGATAGTCGCGGAGACTTCCTGCGGGGTGTACTGGTGCCCGTCGATTTCAACCACGGCGGCACCGTTGGCGCCAGCCACGATTTTGTAGGGAGCATGTTGCTTCCAATGTTCGACTTCGGGAGAATTGGCCATGCGCCCCATCAGACGCTTGACCGCAAAAACGGTACGGCTGGAGTTCGTCACGGCCTGACGCTTGGCGGCGTCACCGACCAGACGCTCCTTATCAGTGAAGGCGACCACGGACGGGGTCGTACGGCCGCCGTTCGGGTTGGTGATGCATTTGGGGTCCTTGCCTTCCATCACATAGACACAACTGTTCGTCGTGCCGAGGTCAATGCCAATGATTTTGCCCATAATACGTTCCTCCTCGAGGACTCACACCCTATAAAGAGGTGATGATGTCATGTTTTATGCGAAAGAAATAAAGCATCCCTCGATGTCGTCCAGAGGGGGGGAGCATATTTTTTTTACACTCTCATGCGGACCGGGTTGGCTTATCGGCATAACGATATGGAATATCAAAGAATTACGCTTCACATGAGAAAGTGCGTCCCGCTGACCCCTTTCACCGGAAAACCGGCCTGTTTTCCCTTGTCATCGCAATCCGGCTGGAATAAGGTTCTGATCTGGCTTCCCCATCCTCTCTAGACACGGTTTCCGGAGCGTATCCAGCATGTTCACCATATTGCGATCCAAATGCCGCCTTCTAAGAATCCCCCTCATGGCCGGATTCCTTCTTATAGCCGCCTCACTCGTCCTCGCCCCGGCCGCAGAAGCCCGGAACGCCCGAAAAGCCCACGCCGCCCAAAGCACCGCGTCCAGACAGATCCTCAATGTCCGCTCCGCCGTGCTCATGGATGCCCGCACAGGCAAAATACTCTATTCCCAAAATCCGGACGTGCGGATCCCCCCGGCCTCGCTTACGAAAATCATGTCCATGATGGTGACCTTCGACGCCATCCGGTCCGGCAAAGTCAAACTCTCCGATCAGATCCGCGTCAGCCGCCACGCCGCGCGCCAGGGCGGTTCCCGCATGGGCCTGCGCGCGGGGGAACGCGTTTCCCTGAACCGCCTCCTCATGGGGATGGCCGTCTCTTCCGGCAACGACGCCTCGATGGCTGTTGCCGAACGCGTCGGCGGTTCGGGCCGCGCCTTCGTCAAGATGATGAACAACAAGGCCCGCCAGATCGGCATGTCCTCCAGCACGTTCAAAACGCCCAACGGCCTGCCCGCCGCCGGTCAGTACACCACAGCCAGAGATATGGCGCGGCTTGGATACGTGTACCTCAAGAACAATCCCTCCGCGCTCCAATACCACCGCGTCCGCGTGCTCAAGCACCGGGGGGCGGTCACAACGAACAAAAACCCGCTGCTCGGGGCCTGCCCCGGCGCCGACGGCCTGAAAACCGGCTGGGTCACGGCTTCCGGCTACAATATCATTTCCACCGTGCGGCGCGGCAATACGCGCCTCATCGCGGTCATCCTCGGAGCGGACTCCGCCGGGCTCCGCAGCCATGAAGTCCGCAGGCTCGTCGAGGCCGGGTTCAAGTCCCGCACCAACGGCATCACCGTAGCCTCCGCGCTTACCAAATACAGCTATCCCAACAAAGCCACCGCGTCGTCCGTCAAAAAACACAAGATCCGCCGCAACAAGGCCACCGCGCAGGCATCCCGCAGAACGGGAAGAAGCTAAAAAATTTGGGAAGGGCGGGGAACCTTTATGTAGAAAGTTTCCCCGCCCTTCCCAAAACCCCATCCCTCCCCTTCAAAGACTTTTGACCTTATCGAATCCCTGATGGAAGATGTTCAAACAAAAGAGGAACGCCAATGGCGTTCCTCTTTTGTTTTCCGCTACTCGCAACTCGGAAGCGACAGCACGAACAACGACTTCAACTCACTTGGGACAGGGTAGGATGTTTTGTCTTTCACGTAACCCGAGGCTTGAGAATTAGAACTTCCGTTGATGACATACCAGTCCTCGTTCGGAGGGATAAGCACATTCACCTCATCCTGTCTCCGCACATTCGTATTCTTGAAGCCGTTTTTAAGATAGACGCGCCACATGCCCACCGTACCGGCCCCTTGCGTGCCGTCATCGCTGTCAACGATGGAAAAATTGTAGTTGTTCCCGATATTGCTCTGGCTGTGGAGCGTGGTCACATTGAATTTTTTGCAATCCGTCAGACGTCCGCTCAGTATTTCTTGGGCGAAAAGCAAGTTGATGCGGGCCTGCGCTTCCTGAACGGCAACAAGGGCAGCCTTGACTCGGGCCTGAGCCTGCAAATCATAATAGTTCGGCACGGCCACCGCGGCAAGGATGCCGAGGATGACCAAAACCGAAATGATTTCAATAAGAGTAAAGCCCGATCTGCGCTTCGATGCCGCCATGCGGATTCTCCTCATAAAAGGGTACGAAGGCGAGTCTAGAGAAAAAACGCCTCCACCTCAACCATAAAACAACGTAACTCAGCGTCATTTCATCATATGGGGTGAGCCTTGACCACCTGTGACCGCCGATGGTAATTTTTTCTTTTTGCCAACCTCTAGCCGAAAGGTTCTCCTCATGCTCACCACGGATCGCATGGCGCACCTTGCGAGACTTGCCCGCCTCGCCCCCGAAGAAGGCACGCTCGCCAAATTCGGAGAACAATGCGCCGACATCATTGCGTATATGGATATTCTCGCCGAAGTGGACACCAGCGCCGTCGAGCCGCTGTACAGCCCTGTGGAGCACTCCACGCCCTACCGGGCCGACGAGCCGGTCCAGAAAAACATGCATTCGGACGTTCTCGCCAACGCCCCGGAAACCGACGGGCAGTTCTTCGTCGTGCCCCGCATCGTCTAGGAGCGTCCCATGTCTGATCTGATCCAAGCCTCCCTTGCCGAAATCCGCGCGCGCCTCGCCGGGGGCGACGTCTCCGCCGAAGCCGTGGCCAAAGCCTGCCTCGACCGCATCGCCGAGACGGAACCATCCATCCATGCCCTGATCACCGTGCGTGAGCAGGCTCTTGAAGAGGCCCGCGCCCTCGACGCGCAGGGCCCGGACGCCTCCAAGCCCCTCTGGGGCGTACCCGTCACGGTCAAGGACGCCATCGTCACCAAGGGCACGCGCACCACAGCCGGTTCCAAAATCCTCGGCGGCTTCAATCCGTTTTATGACGCCTTCGTGGTCGAACGCCTGAAGGAAGCCGGGGCGGTCATCGTCGGCAAGAACAACATGGACGAGTTCGCCATGGGCTCCTCCACGGAAAACTCCGCCTTCGGCCCGACCCGCACCCCCCGCGATCCAGAAC
>ERZ827520.4155-NODE-4155-length-11050-cov-2.507231_pt1 | contig 11050 bp, 16 predicted proteins | sample MGYA00519581_ERZ827520 | MGnify/ENA primary metagenome ERZ827520 (study PRJEB31778, sample SAMEA3449339) | human gut metagenome | biome: human gut; feature: human-associated habitat; material: faeces | place: United Kingdom | collected 2010/2012 ...
TTGTATTGCATTCCTTTTGGTATATCGGATGCGTCTCAGTTTTGACCAGAGACTTATCCTCGTTCATACAAATTGTATACAAAAGCTTCACCTCCTTGAATGGGTTGTTAGGTTTGTATATTTTAATTCAATCATTTCTCGAGCGCGACACGCATTGCTTTAATAACTTAACGCCTCTTTCTCGATCCGTTTCAGAATAAGGGTGTTTGGAAAGAGGCGAGCCCGGCGCCTCTTCCGACATGATATACATTAACTTTTTAACCGATTCAGGATCGGTAATTTCAATCTTTCTATCAAACGTACTTGTAGCCATAGAGATACGTTTTTTATATTTTGGGCTTATATATCGCACAAAGACGTTAAGATGCCGTTGACGCTCTTCATAACTCTAACGATTATCGAGGTGAACTCGGGGCGCAGAATGCCGTCCGTCGGTCTGAATACCCCGTCGTCGTCTCCGTACATGAATCCGTAACTGACCGCGCGGCATACGACGTCGTAATACCATTCAAGCTTGTCGACGTCCGGAAACTCGGCTTCGGTTATTTTTAAGTCGTCGGGAAGTCCGAGTTTATCTCTTACATAGTCGTAAGCCCTGCAAATCACCGCCGCCGCTTCAGCTCTGGAGATCGTATCGTCGGGGCGGAATACTCCCGTATCGTCTCCCTGCATTATGCCGAGCTCGATTATCTTAACTACGTCGTCGTAGTACCATTCGCTCTCGTCAAGGTCTGAACACGCCGCTCTTTGACCGCCGGGATTTTCTAAAAAGTTCGGGACGTTGTATTTCTCGCCTTTCATTTCCTGAGACCGGGCGTAAGCGTCTGCGCTCTCTTGTATCTTATTCAGCATCCTGACGATTATAGCCGCCGCTTCGCTCCTGAGTATAAAGTCCTTCGAACCGAAAGAGGAAGAAGAGGTTCCGTTGATAATACCCGAAAAGTACGCCGTCTTCACGTCTTTATAGAACCAATCGTCTTCGCTCACGTCGTCGAACGGTAGTTCTAAAACCTCGTCGAGCAATATATACGCTTCGTCTATTTGCTCGCACGGGATAGTCCAGCGCCCGTTATCCTTATACTCGTCCCCCCAAGAATTTTGAAATATGAACCTGTCGTTTTTATCCCAGCCTATCGCGATAACGCAGTGGCTTCCACCGAAATATCTCTGCGACACAATAACTATCGGAGACTGATATGTAATTAAAGCCTGTTTGATGGCGTCGCTACGCTTCTTGATCATGGCGTACATGGGTATTTCGAGGTAGCTCTTTATCTTATACGGCAAAGCTATCTCCGCAAGCTCAGGCCTCGATTTTACCGCTTCTATTATCTCCGGAACTTCCATATGCACGTCGAAATATTCAAGAGGAACCGTTCCGTCTTTTCTTACGCCGTCTATGGCGTCCTCGACGAACATCCCGCATCCGTCATAGCCGTTTCGACATTCGGGGTTGCCGTAGATATACCATGGCGACATAAGCTTTTTATTCGACCTCTGTAAATTCTCAACGCGGCTATGCCAAGCCGCCCGTTCCTTCGCCTGGGCAGCCTCCAGGGCCGCGATATTCGCGCTAATGGTATCAACTATCCTATCCTGCGACGTTACGTACCTCCTGAGCGCTCCAATCTCCGCCGCCTGCGTTTCGATCAGCTCCACAGTGTCGCGTCCGTCCTGGAGCGGCACGACATACGCCTCACCGGTCAGGGAGTATCCCTTCGGCCGCAGCTCGACCCTCCCGGTATCGCCCCAGCAGGCCGTTCCAACGGTCAGCAACGCCGTCGTTATCAAGGCCAGCCACATCACGCCTAATATCATCTTTCGCACGTTTAATCACCTCCGGCAGCTTGTTTTTTTCAATCTGCGCCTTTTCAATAACGTTTTTCAGCTTTTCAGTAACGTTATCCACGGCTACAATCTCCTGCTGCGGCAATACCGGCGCATCGGCCCTAAACCTTCGCGCCTCAAACAGCCGCCCAGCATAACACCCGACGGCCACCAGCAGCACCGCCGCGACAAACAGCGCCCACCAGCGCCAGCGGTTATCAAATATCGTCTTCGGGTCCATCCATCGGATCATCCTCCCCATGCCCGGACCTTCGCGTACCTTCATAGACCGACTTGCCGGCGGCGATGCCGAATATCGCCCCACCGAACCATATCCCCAGCTGAGTGGCATTCGGTGGGATATCCCTGCCGGTGATCCAAGAGAGGGCAAATACAGCGAGATCGACAAAACAGACAATTATCGCCACCGGTTTAGTCCACGGCAGATTATTTAGATACAGAAACAGCTTATTTATCAGCTCTTTCATCCATTGCTCTCTCCCTGCTATCTATCCCATACTTGCTGTACAAAAGCCGCCGGCAGACATACTCCAGCCGCCGTATCCCGCAATGCACCGCGCCGCCCGCGAGAGCCCAGGCGAGAAAATGGCTCCTCCCCGCCCCGATCGCCGCCAGCCCGACAAGAGATCCGTACACAATGTCAGTCCCCACGCCGATCAGCAGCTTTGACAGCACGAACGGCTCCACGCCCCAGTGGCGCTGGAAATAGTTGCACAAGCTGACGATCCCCGAAACCAGCATCAACGGCAGCACCACGGCGAAGATCGAGCAGAAACTATCCCAAGCGCCTTGGATCTCCTGCTGGCTCATCTATGCATCCTTGCGGCCGCGATGAGGACAAGTTGCGACTCGCACAACTCGCGGATCCTCTTGTATGCTCTCATCGCTTCGTCCAAGTCTTTCGAATCGCCGCCTCCATCAAAACAAGCCATGCGGTGATCCGCGACCGTAACGAGCCGCGTCAGCTCTTTGGTAACAGCTTTTCGTGTCTCGTTCATGCCCCGCTCACCCCCGTACGTTCGTCCCACCGTGCGCGCCTGCCGCGAACGTCGACGTGGATCCCCCAGTCATAGATTCCTATGCCGCCATTGTCAAAGGCGGGGACAGCCTCGGCGAACCTCCTTAACTCCACAGGAGTCAGTTCATCGCACCAGATATCCGCGGCGATCCCGCGCAAGTGAGCACTATTTTTCTTCCCGCCGGCGCGCCTGTTGTTCCAGACACATCTAACTGCGGAATTGATATGTACGGGCACGCCGACCTTCTCCCGCAACTCCTGCAAAGCACCAACCAGCCGCATATCCAGCGGAGCCGCGTCGCACTTCTTGCGCCCGCACCGACAGGCGAACTCGCAACGCGAAAAATTCATTGTAAGGTCTCCCATCACGCGCCCTCCCTCATCCAAGCCTCGTACCGCTGCCATAGCGCGCAGACATTGCGCGCATACGCGCTCCCGCTCCCGCCGCCGTTAAACCGGCCGGCCACGGAGCGCACGATCGCAGCGTCTATTCTCCGCTCCTCGCCCAGAGCAAGGCTCGCGGCGTCGTTATGCCACGCCAGCTCCTTCTTGAGCAGCACGCCCAAATGAGCCGCCCCGAAGCGAATATTCAGCTCCGGGTCGAGCAGGCTCTTGATTCCGCCGCTCCCGTCCTTCTTCTGCGCCGGCCCCATATACCCCCAAGCCAGAGGCAGCATCAGCTGCATCAACCCATAGCTCGCGGCTACGTCTTTTGTGGAGAGAGAACAAGCACGGGCGATCTCCTCGCACCGCGCCCTATACCTTTCCTCGTACTCTGGTTCGTACTTGGTAGCCGCGGGATCCCCGCCGCTCTCCTGTTGTATCGTTGCCAAAACAAGAGCCGCCGGACATCCCGTCTGGCGGCTCCACTTTTCCGCCAGCGTACGCCAGCGCAAAACCTTATCGCTTGGTTTCCAATCCATTATTTACCCCCATCCAAAATGAGAGGCGGAACCTCAGCCCCGCCTCTCATGCCCCGAGCTAAACCCCGGGGCTATTGATTATTGATGCTATTCGTAAACAATGCAGGCAAGCAGAGCGATGCCCGCTGGCGTTACGTGGGCGCTGGCCCCGTATATCGGATTTCCTTTTGCCGCATTGAACAATACCATGCTAACCGTTGTCTGACTGGTTCCGTATTCTACATTCCATGCATTTGCCGATACCTGTTGTACGCTAAATACTCCAGCTGTAGCTGTCACAGTCCCACTTCTTAGGTCAAGCTCGCCATTTATGTTCGGCAATCCCTCCGAAACAGCCTCCCCCACCGCATGTCTCGCACCCGCCGCGTAGATTACATCTTCGGCTTTCGGCAACCTGAAAGTGGCCGTGCCGTTGCCGCCGTATTTAGTGCCTATCGCGCCGTATAGTTCGGGATAGGCGGAGGTGGATAGCTCCGCACCGTTGCAGACCAGCGTCCCATCCGGCGGGGTGTCGGTCGGGAAAAAGATTATCCACCCTGTCATCCCCGCGATTACGCGCTTATCTATCGCCCCATCTGGATTTTTACCATACAGTTCGAGGAGAGGCATCTATCTCGCCTCCCCTGCGTATCTGTTTACCTCTGGGTTACTCTCCTTAGAGAGTACCCCCCCCCCTACAATGTTACAATAAGTTATCTTAAACATTGCTGTAAGCCTCCACAAGATTGAGGTCGAAGCTCGGCACGATGGCCGCGAGCTCCTCTTCGGAGGTAGCCTCGTCGGCCAGCTTCCATTCCGCGCCCTGCTTGCCCATTACAGGACTTTGCAGGGCCGCTGCTTTTGCCGCGTTTTCGAAGATCCGCTCCGATAGTATGGTCGGGGTCATCTCGGCATCTCCTGCCGCAACGCGCGCGTTGGCGAGCGAGATGACAAATTTCGCGCGTGTCGTGTCCAATTTTCCGGCAAGGATGTCCTCCGCGCCGCCCAACTGGAGATCCCATGTATCTATTTCACCCTGCGAATAGCCCTTTTTGACAAGGCCCAGAATGTTGTCGTAATAGGCGATTATCTCGGCCTTTTTGCGCTCTTTGAGCACCGCGAAGGGGACCTTCCACGAGCTGGTCGCCTCGTCCCATTCGCTCTGCATGTCGGTCGGCTCGATGTCGGTCATCTCGGCGGTCGGGGCGGTGCCAAGCTCTTTTATCTCCACTCGCTCCTTCGTGGCCTTGTTCCAGTATGTTTCGCCGCGATAGTCGTCAACCTGCTCCCAGGCTCCCGTCTCTTCGTTCCAACAGCGGGCTTTGCGCTCGACGATCGCCGGTGGTTCGGAGAGAGTGGCGTTCGCTGGCAGGGGATAGGTCCCCTCACGCGGGCTTATGTAGGCGCGGGTCTCGCCTTTGTATTCGTTCGTCTCGGGATCGTAGCTGTATGCTGTAATATATGGTGCCTGTGCGTTTTCTGTCATGTTGTTTTATTTCTCCTTTATTTTTTATTCGTAAACAATACATGCAAGCAGGGCAATTCCTGCGGGGGTGACGTGGGCGCTGGCCCCATATATGGCATTTGCCCCAGAAGCGTGGAATGATTTCCGATAAAAATCATGTCCTCCTGCTGCACAGTTATATCCTGATAAATCACCGGTGGCAAAGGCGCCTGTTGTACTCGCTGTAAGCGAAACAAAAGTTCCTGATATATCTGGTAACCCTTCTACTATTACTTCGCCTACCGCATGTTTTGAGCCCGCCGCATAAATTACGTCCTCTGCCGCAGGCAGTTTAAATGTTGTGCTTCCATTACCGCCGTACTTGGTGCCTATCACGCCGTACAGCTCCGGGTAAGCCGCTATAGAGAGTTCCGCGCCGTTGCATACAAGGGTATGCGCTGGTGGCGTATCGACCGGGAAAAATTTTATCTCCCCGACGTGGCCGGAGGCGATACGCTTGCCGCCCTTGCCGAATATCTCAAAGCAGCTCATCGCGCTGCCTCCCAGAAAAATGCTACAGGAAGTACACCATTAAATAGTGTACCCCCCCCCCCTGTGCATACTTACTGTATGTATTTTTAGTCATTGTTTTTCCTCCATTTTTGTTATTCGAAAATTATGCAGGGCAGCAGCGCGACATTGGCGGGGCGTGTTTCTATGTCACCAAAAAACGGATTAAAATTTAAATTATCTCGTTCATTAGTGTGAACCACTTCATATTTCGTTGCATCACCATTAGCATTAAACGGATATAGGTTATTCCCACCGTTAACGGTGGGAATAACAATACTTCCCGTTTGGAGAGAGATTGCTCTTTGCATTTCTAGGTATATCCCATTAGGAGCAGTAGCATCCCCCTGCGCCACCCCAAGCGCCGCCGCGTTGCCTCCCGTCCCGCGCACGAACTTCCCGCGCAGATCAGGCAGGTTGAACGTCGTACTACCATCTCCCGCGCCGAAGGTCGTACCTATCGCCCTAAAGAGCTCTGGATACGCCGCGCGCGATACCGCCGCCCCGTCGCAGGCAAGCGCGTGCTCCGGCGGTGTGCTTTTCGCAAAGAAAAACACCGCCCCCACAGGAGATTAGAGCGGTACTTTTACGAGACTGCCGTTCTGGTCGCGCCCATAGGTTACGGTATCCGCCATTTAGGCCGCCTCCCTTGGAGCGCAATGTTTACTCTGGGTTGTTATGGCGTCGTATCTTCTATACGACAGCCTCCCGAAATAATTACAGTTTGTATATCTTTATGTAGCATCCTATCTCCTCCTCTAATAGCGGATACAGGCCAGCATGGCTATTGCTTTGGGCCGGTTTTCATCGTCGGTGGGAACAACAAGGCTAGCGCTGAAACCTATACCTTGTGTGGTATGTGAGCCTGCTGCTTGAGCTGCGTTTGCAAGTGGTCCTGCCGAGAGATCGTAAAAAGCACCGGATTTACCATATATAGTCTGGTTGTCTCCAATATAACGCACACTTAGTTCTCCACTGATATTCCGTATCGCGTCTACCTGTTTTTCGCCAACGACAAGCCCACCGCCCGCGAACCTCGGAAACCTGTCCTCCGTGTTCGGCAGATTGAATGTGGTCGTGCCATCCCCCGCGCCGTACCGTGTCCCGATGGCGGCGAAGAGCTCCGGGTAGGCTGCACGCGATATCGCGCCGCCATTGCAGACGAGATGACCTTCGGGCGGCGTGTCCCCGGCAAAGAGCTTAATAACCCCCGGAGCGTCAACCTCCATCTTGTTGCCGTTCCTGTCGATAAACTCTGGCATTGTCTGTATCCCTCCTATTTCGCGTAGCTGCCGCAGCAGTAGCTGTCAAGCAGCTTTTGGATTGTCGCCTCGTCGTGGCTGCCTATCATCAGCCCGCCGTCCGCCGTGTCCTGCGGCGTGAGGCGGCTGCGCTCGAACTTGGAGATCGACGCCGGTATAACGGCGCTTGCCACGTCGAACCACACCGTTATAGCCGTTACGCTACCACTGTAGGTAGGCGCGCCGAACACACGGCAGAGGTCAGTATCGCTGCCGTTAAAGCGCAGCCTCTTGCCTATGGGATACTTGCTCCGCTGGTCGCCCGCGAGGGAGATCGTGGTGTTGCCGGTGCGGGTGGCTGCGCCGCCGTTTATCCACGGCATTTCGGTCGAACTGTGCGCGTTGGCGTCTCCGTTATGCTGGGCGAAGGCGGTCGCATGGGCATCTTTATCGCCATTGTGCTTCGATATCGCCGGAGCATGTGCCTCCGCGTTCTGGTCGTGAGCGGCTATCACATTGGCATGCGCCCCTGGGTCGGTGTTATGCTCTCCCAACATGCTGCCATGTGTATTCGGGTCGCCGTCATGCTCCGCGATCTTATCCTCCACATACTTTCGCGTTGCGATCACCACGCCGGGATCTATCTTGAGCTCCACATTTACGTCGTTGCCGACCAGTGCGCGCAGGGCTACGGTGTAGTCCATCCCGGTGCCCTCGGCGAGCACCGGCTTATATACGGGGGGGCTCGAGGCGTAGAAGATCATGTCCCCCGCGCTGTCGAACACGCCGACCTCGCGCACCGTAAAACCGCCGACGTCCGGCAGCAAAACAAGTTCGGCGATGATCTGCGCCGGGTCGTTCTCGGCTCTTGCGAGCCGGTTAATCTGCCCCCTGTAAACCTCGTTTACAAGGGCCGTCGCCGTCTGCTGCGGTACGACCGGGCTGCCCTTGCCGTCGCCGAGCGCCATCTGTTTAAGCTGCAGGGGCGCGCCGGTGACAACCTGGTTAGCGATCTTTGCCATACCGATATCTGTTATTATGCAGTTGTACATCTGTACCTCCTTTTACGCCGGGCCTACTGTAAGATAAATATGCCCATGCACCGCCGCCGCCGCGTGAATCGTCTGCTCCAGCTCGTGGCCGGAAGAGACCCACGGGTATATCTCAACCCTCGCGCCGCTGTATCCCGCCGAAGCGCACCGCAATACCCCCGACGTTGAGCTCTCCATCGAGACGGTGCCGAGGCTGCTGCGAGTGTTCTTCGTTCTGACCGCCGCGCAGACGGCGGCCTGATAGACCTCGCCGATATCCGCGCCCGCCGACAGCGCCACACTCAAATTAAAAATGTAAGGCTTGCCGGTGTCCTCTATCAGCTCCGTTGGAAAGCCGATGTTGGCCAGCTCGCGTTTCAGCGCCCAAGGCGTGCCCTTCCGGCGGTGCAGGTTTATCGCATCTCTTACCTGCGCCCGCTTTTGCTCCAAGGCGAGATTAAGCGGCTCGTAATTATCTACGTGATACTGCCACGCAAGCAGATCTATCACCCGCTCCGGCAGCTCATCCAGCCTATACAAGATGAGCGCCTCCCGTATTTCGCGGGAAACGCTCATCATCTCCGGGTCAATCGCCGCCGTGGCGGCCTCGACCTCCCTTATCTCCGCAATAGAATCCGGGAGGATCTCAAAGAGGCTAAAATCTTCCGCGCCATTAGCCATCTTCGAGTCCTCCAAAAGTTACCGTGTTCTCGCCGCATACCGCCACCGCGAATGATCCTACCTTGGTAAATACCGGCTGCGCGATATTCAACCGCTTGACGCCCACGGCTTTCATGCGGTGCGTGAGCTCGTCGACGTTGATATCACGCCCCAGCCGCTCCTTTTGCCACAGCACCCATTCCGCCGCCGCCCTCTCGGCCTGGCTCTGGATCTCCGTAGCAAAGGTCACATCCTCGCGATCGATGTAGTACGTTACGTTAAGGTTGTAACTCTTTATCTCCGGCGTCAGCACGGATACATTGTCCGTCAGCGGTCGCACCGTCTCCGCCGAGAGCGCCTCGCCGACGAGGGCAAGGATCGTCTCACTAGGCAGCTGGCCGCCCCGCATGAGCGGAAAGACATGCACCTCGCCGGGGGCGACGGGATGCTCGCCGCTGTCGCTCTCCGGGCTGTTGGGGCCGAGCACCGCGACGTCGACGATATCCTGGTGCGCGCTCCTTGCCCAGAACTTGTATGCTCCGGCTGAGCCCGCGACGCTGAAAGCCTCCGGCGCAAGCTGTATGCGCTCACGCAGGTTGTCGTCGCCCTCGACGTCAGAGCCGCCGCTGGAGACGTCGATGTTGGCCACGCTCTTTATATAGGCGACCGGATCAACCAGTGTCGAGATCTGACCGGCGATAAAGCCGTTCCCGCCTGTGCCTGTGCTTGTGCATGTGCAGGCGACATCCGCATAACTTTCGCCGCTCGCAATCTGCGCCGTTTCGCCCGTGGCGAAATAGATGTCCCCGCCGTTTGTGACCCTCGTACCGGCAGGGATAAGCACCGCAAATGCCAGGGGCTCGGAGAGCGAGAAGCGCACCGTACAGGCTGCCGCCGCCGCTGCTAGGCGGTATACCCCCATAAAGGCCCCAAGGTGATCCAGATAGTCCCCAGTCGCATAGGCGAGCAGATTCATTTTTCCGGCATAGTCGATTAAATTTCGCTGATAGGCAAGCTCATAGGCCACCGTATCCAGAAAGAGCCGCACCGGATCGCCGGGATATACCCTCTCGCCCGTTGCCTCCTCATACCGGGCGATGAGGTCGGAGAGTATATCTTCCGCATCCTTACCGGCAAAGGTAATCTCCGGCAAAGCCGCTATCTTGCTCACAATTCCACCCCCTCATGCAGTTTAAAACGCACCACCGGACAGAGTTTGCCGTCCATCGCCGCAGCCTTATCTTTTTTAAAGGTAATGGAAAGCACCTCGACCCGTGGCTCGTATCTGTCTATCGCCTCCATAAGGTCGGCGCGGTATCTGGCCATTGCATATGGCTCCGGCCTGTCTATCCACTCCCAGTCCGTCCCGAAATGGCGGTAGAGCGGCACGGAGCCTACGCGCGTCGCGGCGATGGTATTAAGGCAGTTGCGTATGTCGTGCAGGCCGACCGCACCGAAGATGTCACTCGCGCCGTCAAGCTGCAGAACAAATTCCTCATTTGCCATGTTCTATGTACTCCTTTATGTTTATCTCCGCCTCGATCCACGTCGGCGCGCCCTGCTTGTCTCGCGGACCTTCGCTCGCAGAGAGATCCGTTATCACGAACTTGCCGATCTTAGTCTCGCCAAAGATGAGCTGCCCCACCTCTCCGGCGTCGCGCATCTCCTGCAGCACCTTAATCTCCTTATCGGGATCGACGCCGAGGCTAGATAGCAGCTGAACCTTGAATGAAATTTCCTCAAGCCCTGGCCCGAGAAATTCGAGCACCGGCTTTTTGCCTATCACCTCGTGCTCGGCGTAGCGCGCCGCGCTCTTTTGCTGCAAGTCGGAGAAGGTGCGCACCAGATCGGCGCTCGCCTCAAATACCACCTTGCCAAAGCTGCCTATCCCATCTATATCTCCTCCTATCCTCCTACAAATACGTTGGGGCTGCCCTCGGCGACGCTGCCGCCGCAGCTTACGGGGTCGCCGATACGCCCGGCAGGGTAGCCGTTTATATAGGTGTTGCCGCTGCCAGAGGCGATGACCGCGCTGTGCGGCGCGTGTGCGTCACATCCATGCGCCTCATATATGTCCTTCACCACCCGTGCCGCTCCCCTGCCGTTTACGATCACGTCGGGGCTGCCCGTCGCCAGCGGACGCGGCGGACAGGCGTCATGCCCCGTGCATTTGTCTCCCTCTCTGGTCAGTGCTGGCATTTTCTGATACCTAGTCGAACTGCGCCGAGATATGGCTCGGAATGGGTACATTGCCGTCCGGGTTAAGGTAGATGTTATTTGCACTCTTAAGCGTTATGTTGCCGCCCTCCCAAAGCATCTTTGAGCCGTGGTAATCT
>ERZ827520.4158-NODE-4158-length-11047-cov-2.660844_pt1 | contig 11047 bp, 10 predicted proteins | sample MGYA00519581_ERZ827520 | MGnify/ENA primary metagenome ERZ827520 (study PRJEB31778, sample SAMEA3449339) | human gut metagenome | biome: human gut; feature: human-associated habitat; material: faeces | place: United Kingdom | collected 2010/2012 ...
AAGGCGCTGATGCTGAACAACGCCGACTGGCTGCTGAAGCTGAACTATATCGAGCTGCTGCGGGAGGTGGGCGCCTGCTTCTCCGTCAACAACATGCTGCGGGCCGAGTGCTACAAGCAGCGCATGGAAAAGGGCCTGAGCTTCCTGGAATTTAACTATATGATTATGCAGTCCTATGATTTCTACCACATGTTCCAGACGGTGGGCTGCAACATGCAGTTCGGCGGCGACGACCAGTGGAGCAATATGCTGGGCGGCACGGAGCTGATCCGCCGAAAGCTGGGTAAGGATGCCTATGCCATGACCATCACCCTCTTGATGAATTCCGAGGGAAAGAAGATGGGCAAGACCGCCAACGGCGCGGTGTGGCTGGACCCGGCCAAGACCAGTCCCTTCGATTTTTATCAGTACTGGCGCAATGTGGGCGACGCGGACGTTTTGAAGTGTATCCGGATGCTGACCTTCCTCCCGCTGGAGGAAATTGACGCCATGGATCATTGGGAGGGCAGCCAGCTCAACCGTGCCAAGGAGATTCTGGCCTATGAGCTGACGAAGCTGGTTCACAGCGAGGCCGAGGCGGAGAAGGCGCAGGAGACTGCCCAGCGGCTTTTCGGCGGCAGCGGCGACGCGGAGCACATGCCCACCACCGTTTTGACGGATGCGCAGTTTGAGGACGGAAAAATCGGCGTTTTGAATCTGCTGACGGCTTGCGGCCTCTGCGCTTCTAACGGCGAGGCACGGCGTCTGGTGCAGCAGGGTGGCGTCACTGTGGGCGAGAAAAAGGCGGAGGTTTCCGACGTTTTTGAGAAGGACGATTTCTCCGGCGATGGAATTGTTATTAAAAAGGGCAAAAAGATCTTCCATCGGGCGCAGATTTGAGTTATACTATTATAGTGTGCAATCATGCGGACAGCAGACGTGCTTTTGCGCGCCTGCTGTTGCGCTGAAATACGAAAACGACAAAAAGGAAAACGAACATGATTACAGTCAGCGAGCTCAGTTTGAATTTCAGCGGTCAACCGTTATTCAAGGACGTGAATCTGAAATTCACGCCCGGCAACTGCTATGGCATCATCGGCGCCAACGGCGCAGGGAAGACCACCTTCCTGCGCATTCTCTCCGGCGATCTGGAACCCTCCACCGGCGAGGTGGTCATCTCCGACAATCAGCGGATGTCGGTTTTGAAGCAGGACCACTTCCAGTATGACGAGTACACCGTGCTGGACACGGTCATCATGGGTAACCAGCGGCTGTACGACATCATGAAGGAGAAAGACGCCCTGTACGAGAAGGAGGATTTCTCTGATGCGGACGGCGTGAGAGCCAGCGAGTTGGAGGCGGAGTTTGCCGACATGGACGGCTGGGAAGCGGAATCCGGCGCCAGCCGTTTGATTCAGGGACTGGGCTTGTCCAACGACATTTTGTACAGCCAGATGTCCTCCCTCACCGCCAAGGAAAAGGTAAAGGTACTGCTGGCACAGGCGCTGTTTGGAAAGCCGGACATCATTCTGCTGGACGAACCTACGAACCATCTGGATCTGCAGGCCATTGAATGGCTGGAGAACTTCCTGATGGAGTACGAAGGACTCATCATCGTGGTGAGCCATGACCGGTACTTCCTGAACAATGTGTGTACCAGTATCGTGGACGTGGATTATGGCAAAATCAAGATGTATGTCGGTAACTATGAGTTCTGGTACGAGTCCAGCCAGATGGTCCAAAAGATGATGAAGGATCAAAACCGGAAGAACGAGGACAAGATCAAGGAGCTGCAGCTGTTCATTCAGCGCTTCTCCGCCAACAAGTCCAAGTCCAAACAGGCCACCTCCCGCCGCAAGCTTTTGGACAAGCTGACGGTGGAGGAGATGCCCGCGTCCTCTCGGCGGTATCCCTTCGTGGGCTTCGCCATGGATCGGGAGCCGGGCAAGGAGATTTTGACCGTGGAGGGTCTGAGCAAGACCATCGACGGACGAAAACTGCTGAACAATGTGTCCTTCCGGGTAAACAAGGGGGACAAAATCGCCTTTGTTGGTGAAAATGAGCTGGCCAAGACCACCCTATTCAAGATTATTATGGAGGAGCTGGAGGCGGACGAAGGCAGTTTTAAGTGGGGCACCACCATCTCCACCAGCTACTTCCCTCTGGACAACTCCGCTTTCTTCAACGACTGCAATCTGAATCTGGTGGAGTGGCTGGGTCAGTATACGGCGGACAATGCAGAGGAGGGTACGGAGTCCTTCAAGCGTTCCTTCTTGGGGCGGATGCTCTTCTCTGGGGACGAGGTGTTTAAGGCGGTCAAGGTTCTCTCCGGCGGCGAAAAGGTGCGGTGTATGCTGTCGCGGATGATGCTGTTCGGTTCCAACGCGCTGGTGCTGGATCAGCCGACGAACCATCTGGATCTGGAATCCATCACCGCCGTCAACAAGGGCTTGATCGAATACAAGGGCGTGGTTTTGTTCGCCAGCCATGACCACGAATTTGTCCAGACCGTGGCGAATCGAATCATCGACTTCCAGCCTGACGGCACCATCATCGACAAGGCCTGTACCTACGACGATTATATCGAACTGCAAAAGGCTGAAAAAGCATAAAAGCTCTCTCAAAGACAAACAAGACCGGACCTCGCGCCCCTTTTGGGGCGAGGTCCGGTCTATTTTCGGCCTATTAAAAATTGAATATAATGTTCAAAGAAAGTCTTTCATAAAAACTAATGTAAAGTCTATTTACTTCACGGTAATATACCCCTCTTTGCACAACAGCTCCGCCAGCAGCACGCCGCCGCCGGCGGCGCCCCGAAGGGTGTTGTGGCTCAGGCCGACAAATTTGTAGTCATACTGGCGGTCCTCCCGCAGGCGGCCCAGAGAGATGGCCATGCCATGCTCCAGGTTCCGATCCAGCTTGGTCTGAGGCCGGTCGGACTCTTCAAAATAGTGCAGAAACTGCTTGGGTGCGGAGGGAAGGTCCAATTCCTGTGCGGGACCGCGGAACGCTGCCCAGTCCTGCTTGATCTGCTCGATAGAGGGCTTGCAGCCGTCTTTAAATTTCATGAAAACAGCGGCCATGTGCCCGTCTTGACAGGCCACGCGGAAGCACTGCGCCGTGATGATGGGGGCCTCGGCCTTGATAATCTTTCCGCCTTCGATGTGACCCCAGACCTTCATCGGCTCCTGCTCGGACTTTTCTTCCTCGCCGCCGATGTAAGGAATGCAATTGTCCACCATCTCGGGCCAGCGCTCAAAGGTCTTGCCCGCGCCGGAAATAGCCTGATAGGTGCATACCAGCGCCCGCTCCACACCGTATTTCAGCAGGGGATGGATGGCGGGAACATAGCTCTGGATGGAGCAGTTGGACTTTACGGCGATAAATCCCCGCTTAGTGCCAAGGCGCTTGCGTTGGGCTTCGATAATCTTGATGTGGTCCGCGTTCAGCTCCGGTACTACCATAGGTACGTCATCCGTCCAGCGGTTGGCGGAGTTGTTGGACACGATGGGGCATTCCAGCTTCGCGTATTTTTCTTCCAGCGCCCGGATCTCCTCTTTTTTCATATCCACGGCGCAGAAGGAGAAGTCCACCTGAGAGGCCAGCTTTTCCGCATCGGTCTCCGCATCCAGAATCACCAGCTTTTTCGCCTCCTCCGGAATGGGAGCGTCCATCGCCCAGCGGGGAGACACAACCTCTTCATAGGTTTTGCCCGCGCTGCGGGCACTGGCAGCCACGGCGGTGAGCTGGAACCAAGGATGGTTGGCAAGCAGAGTGACGAACCGCTGGCCCACCATGCCGGTGCAGCCGATGATACCGACTTTGTACTGTTTCATGAGAATTGCCTCCTGTGTGATGTGATTTGACGCAGACTGTCGAATTTTTGTTGAATGTAAGGCTTTGGTGTACTATAATAGAGAAGTGTCAATTTGACTGAAAACTCTGTGTTCACCCGGCGCGGACATTTGTATTATGGTAGCACACTTTCCTTGCCCCGTCAAGGTTAGAACCCTGTGGAGGATGTATGAAAAAACTGCTCTGCACCCTGTCGATTCTCGTCATATTTCTTGCGCTGAATACCGTGTCTGCCTCCGCCGCAGTCAACGGCGTGGTCAAGGTAGGTCTGCGGTACGGCAGTAGCGCGGTCACTTCCGCCAATCTGGAAAACACCCAGAGCGGTGGCTATTCTGTTGGTTATTACGATGAGAGCCGTAATTTTATCTCGTTGGGGTCCATCTCGGCCACTGCGATCACCATGGTTCCGGGCGGGGATTTGGGTGCCTATGACCAGTCCGGACCTTACGGGTCCTTTGACGAAGCGGCTTCCGCCGCCGCAGTCAACGGTGGCTGGCCTGCCTATGTCGGCGGACAGTTTTATGCCCGGTGGAGAGGTGGTAGCAGTCACGGTGCCGCCTCTGTGGCGGTGACGCTTACCGGTTCTTCGACGGCGCTCTTCGAGTTCGATTGTCAGGGGCTGTATGATCTGGGCGTTCTGCCCGCAGGAGGACCAACTTGGTTCAAGGGCTACAAATACGCCGGGGGCTTTGTGTATCCAAGGGTCACCGGTGGAGGACTATATGTGTTCAACGTGGTGGGCATGGAGGATTACGTAAAGGGTGTGCTGCCCCACGAGATGGGGGTGGGCTGGCCCGCCGCCGCTTTGGAGGCGCAAGCGGTCTGCGCCCGGACCTATGCCAATGTGACAAAAAAACACCTGGGTGCCTATGGCTTCGACGTGTGTAATACCACGGACTGTCAGGTTTACAACGGCATCAACGCCTCTGGCCCGGACACCGACGCCGCTGTGGACGCCACAGCGGGACAGTGCGTTTGGTATCGGGGCGCGCTGGCAGAGACGGTGTATCATGCCTCTGACGGAGGCGCAACAGAGAGCGCCGAAAACGTTTGGGGCAGTGCAGTGGGGCATTTGATTGGAAAGACGGACCCCTATGAGGGGAGCATCACCATTCCGAATTACAGCTACACCGTGACCTACTCACCCTCAGAACTGACGTGGGTTTTGCAAAACAGCGGGTATTCCATCGGAACGGTAAAAAATGCCTATGTCTCAGAGCGTACCGCCACCGGCAACGTCTACAAAGTCACCTTTGTGGACACAACAGGGAAGAGCTTGACGGTGAAGGGAGAGACTTGCCGTTTGGCCTTTTACAGCACGACCTATGGCAAAAGCGTCAAGAGTATGCGCTTTTCCATCAACGGGGACACCGGCGGCACGGCCTCTGGATACTATGTCAACGGCTCCGGTAATTCTATTTCCTCCGTGAGCGGAGCGTATACCATCTCCGGCACTGGGACAGTGGCGGCTTACTCCGGCAACGCACCTTACGCCGTCACATCTTCCGGAATCTCGGCTCTGGACACAACTTCCGGCGCATCCTCTGCGCCATCCGCAGCCCCCGGGAGCTTTGTCATCACCGGAACCGGAAACGGACACAACGTGGGACTCAGCCAATACGGTGCAAAGGCCATGGCGGAGCAGGGATATTCCTACCGCGACATTCTGAATTTTTACTATACGGATATCACCATCGGGTGATTGATTGAAGTTGGTACGCCGCCCGCCAAAAGCGCGGCAGAGCCGCGTCACATCGAAAAACCTTCATGCCCGGAGATTTTTCCAGATCGTCAGCACGCGGACCCATGGAGGAATTTGATGAAAACCAGCGATTTCAACTATGACTTGCCTAAGGAGCTGATTGCTCAGACACCCATCGAAAGAAGGGACGAATCCCGGCTTTTAACGCTGGACAAGGTGACAGGTGCTTGGGAACACCATCATTTTTATGAGCTGCCCGATTTTTTAACGGAGAAAGACTGCCTGATTTTAAACGACTCGCGGGTTTTGCCTGCCCGGCTTTTAGGCCACCGAGTCCCCGGCGGCGGCGCTTGTGAGATTCTGCTGCTGGTGGACAAAGGGGAGGGCGTTTGGGAGTGCCTAGTTCGTCCCGGAAAAAAGCTGCGTCCCGGCGCGCAGGTTTCCTTCGGCAACGGAGAGCTGACGTGCGAGATCGTCGGCGAGGTGGAAGGCGGCAACCGATTGGTGCAGTTCCGCTATGAGGGAATTTTTCTGGAGGTTTTGGAGCGTCTTGGTAAAATGCCCCTGCCACCCTATATCAAGGAGGAACTGCAAGATAAAGAGCGGTATCAGACCGTTTATTCCAAAGAACTGGGCAGTGCTGCCGCTCCCACGGCGGGGCTTCATTTCACAAAGGAACTGTTGGAGAAAATCTCTGCCAAGGGCGTGGGGATTGGGTACGTAACGCTGCACGTGGGCCTTGGGACCTTTCGTCCTGTGAAGGAGGACGAGATTACCGACCACGAAATGCACAGCGAATACTGCACTATTTCGCAGGAAGTGGCGGATCTTATCAACCGCACAAAGGCCGGCGGAGGACGAGTGATCTGCGTGGGCACGACCTCCTGCCGAACGGTAGAGTCTTGGGCCAACGAAGATGGAACTATGGAGGCCAAGTCCGGTTGGACCAACATTTATATCTATCCCGGTTACCGGTTCAAGGTGCTGGATGCGCTGATTACCAACTTCCACCTTCCGGAGTCTACGCTTATTATGCTGGTTTCCGCGCTGGCGGGGAGGGAGCATATCCTCGCGGCGTATAACGAGGCGGTAAAGGAACGGTATCGGTTCTTTAGTTTTGGCGACGCCATGTTTATCCATTGATGCATAATCTGTATAGTCGAGTTATGCATATGCGGTGAGTATACAAGGATATACAATGAATATTCACATTTGGCTACACGTAACGAAACTAATTGCAAAAAGGAGGAACCCCTGTGGAGTTGACAGAGCTGCCCAATATTGGGCCGGTTTTGGCCGGGAATCTGCAAAAAGTCGGCATTGAAACGCCGGAAGAACTGCAAGAAGCGGGAACCTACGACGCATTTATGCGCATCCGCGCGCAGGTGGATTCCGGCGCATGCCTTCACCAACTGACTGCCATTGAGGGAGCTGTAGAGGGTGTGAGGAAGTCTGCATTGTCTCTAGAGAAAAAAGCCGAGTTAAAGACGTTCTATCAAAATTTAAAATAGGAGCCACTCATGTTTAAAGTCATCAAATATCAGGGCCGCGCACGGCGGGGCCAGTTCTCCTGCGCCCACGGGGGCACAGTCCAGACTCCGGTATTCATGAACGTTGGGACGCAGGGGGCCATCAAAGGCGGCGTCAGCGCCCATGACCTGAAGGAAATTGGCTGCCAGATTGAGCTTTCCAACACGTATCATCTGCATCTGCGCCCCGGCGACAACGTGGTGCGCCAGATGGGTGGACTGCACAAATTCATGGACTGGGATGGCCCGATCCTGACGGATTCGGGCGGATTTCAGGTGTTTTCTCTGGCGTCTCTGCGGAAGATCAAGGAGGAGGGAGTCACCTTTGCCTCCCACATCGACGGACACCGCATTTTTATGGGTCCGGAGGAATCCATGCAGATCCAATCGAATCTGGGCAGCGATGTGGCAATGGCCTTTGACGAGTGCGTGGAAAATCCCGCCACCCACGAATATGCCAAGGCCAGCTGCGAGCGGACGGCCAGATGGCTGGAGCGCTGTGTTGCGGAACACGAGCGTCTCAACGCTTTGCCGGATACCGTGAACCCGAAGCAAATGCTCTTCGGCATCAATCAGGGTGCCACGTTCCCGGATTTGCGTGTATGGCACATGGACGAGATTGCAAAGCTGAACTGCGACGGCTATGCCATCGGCGGACTCGCTGTGGGTGAACCTGCGCAGGTGATGTACGATATCATTGACGCGGTAGAACCTCATATGCCTGCGGAAAAGCCGCGCTATCTCATGGGTGTGGGCACACCCAGCAACATTATTGAAGGTGTGAGCCGCGGCGTGGACTTTTTCGATTGTGTAATGCCCTCCCGCAACGGACGGCACGGGAAGCTGTTCACTTGGGAGGGAACGGTGAACATCCTGAACCAGAAGTACGAAATGGACCCGTCTCCCGTCAGCGAAAGCTGCGGCTGTCCTTGCTGCCGGAGCTTTTCCAAGGCATATCTGCGCCATCTCTTCAAGGCAGACGAGGTTCTGGCTCTGCGCCTTTCCGTACTGCATAACCTTTGGTTCTACAACGAGTTGATGCAAAAGATCCGGGATGCGCTGGATGAAGGGACTTTTGACGAGTTTCGGGCAAAATATAGTGGGAAACTGGAGCAACGGGTGTAAGGCCTGAAAAAGGACTTGCAAATGCCGGTTGTTTTGGATATAATAGTCATATTCTGATTTTGCAAAGGAGTATTTGTCCCATGGATGCTATGACACTTATGATGCTTGTGGTCCTGATCGCGGTGTTCTATTTCATGATTATCCGTCCGGAAAACAAGCGGAAAAAGGCTGCCGAGCAGCTGCGCAACAGCCTGAAAAAGGGCGACAAGCTCACCACCATCGGCGGAATCGTGGGTAACATCGTGCAGGTGAACGACGACACTATTATCATTGAAACCAGCGACGACCGTGTGCGCATGGAGATCACCAAGTGGGCTGTGTCCACCACGGGTGTGCAGACCTCTACCGACCCCAAGGCTCAGAAGAAGGAGAGCAAGCCTTCTGATGAAGTGCCTGAGGAACCTGCCGCTCCCGCCGTGGAGGAGAAGTCCGCAGAGGAAGAGAAGCCTGCTGACGGCGGCGAGAAGAAGCCTTGGGACCCCGAGGTATAAATTAGGACTGCCTCTCATAAACGAGCCTCCCCCGTCATATGCTTGAAAAGAGCATGAGACGGGGGAGGATTTTTTTATGGCCAAACGCAAAGCGCCCGGTTGGGCGGGATTCCCGGAGGGGGCGGTGCTGTCGCTGGCCCTGTATATCGTATTCCAATGCTTGCTGGCACTGCTGACCATCAAAGGCGTACTGCCGGAAGAGGTAGCGTTCCGGTTTCAGGTGGCGAGCGGGGTCATTGCGGCCTGCTGCGGCGGGATGCTGGCAATACGGCGTACCGGCGTGGGAACACTATGGGCTGCAATGGGCTCTGCTGCAATCTTCGCAGTTATGCTGGTGCTGGGTGGACTGCTGGTCTGCGACGGCGTAGTCTGGTCGCGGGAGAGCATTATTCTTCTGGTGGGCGCATTGGCAGGGGGATTTCTGGCCAGTCTGCTGGGTGGCAGAGGCAAAAAGAAACACAAGCAGCCTGCTGCCCCTGTTCGCCGGGCAAAAGCGGGGAAGAAGGCCTGACTGTGCGGTTTCCACCCGGAAGCGGGGGAGAGAATGACGAACTGCGCAGCTTCTGCTCGGAAGAGAGGGAGAATATCTAAAAGTGCAATCCGCATCTAGAAACCGAGGCGGCTTGATGCCGCCTCGGCTGATTTTATCTGTGTACAGCTTGGAAGCGGTGAAATGCGATGCTCCACTGTTTTTTGATAGGTTGACAAAAAACCGAAACTTACGTCTCCATAGCTAACCGGACCAACAACGTTTATTGTGATTTTCACCAAATTTTCAATTTGTCCATATTTTTTTCTAAAATCAACGCAGCTGGCACAGTGGTTGAGTTGAGAGCCTTGATGTCACAGATGTAGTGGGGGCCGTCGTTTGACGGACCCCACATCTTGACGTTGCATGGGGAAGTGCAGGCGCAATTTTTATGGTGGTTTTACAAGTTAACATAACATTGTTTACATAACATTTTGTCATTGTTTACAAAAAACTCCGCATTCCTCCAAAAACCCTTGCAGTCTGGGAAAAAAAGCAATATATTAATAAGAGCAATATTTACGTCAACTTCCTTCTAATCTCCCCGATCCTTGCATAGAGTACCGTGAGGTGAGGTGCTTTGTTTGTGGGGTCTGTGGGTGGACGCCGCCTGATGCGGAGTGGTCGTGGGCCGTGGCTCCGCCTGTTGCTGTTGGCGGCTTGTTTTTTGTTGGGCCTGGTTTTGGGACAGGTCCTCTCCGCGCGCGTGAGCGCGGATACTGCCAGAGAACTGACGGAGTACCTGAATGGTTATTTTTCTCTGCAATCCCCGCCGGAGCCGTCTGCCAAAACGGTGGCTTCTGCGCTTGTGGTCTATTTCCGTTATCCGGTGCTGGCGTTTTTGCTGGGTTTTGCCTCTGTGGGCGCGGCACTGCTTCCGGTGGTCACGGTGGCGTATGGGTTTTTCCTTTCGTTCTCCGTGTGCTGCTTCACAGCGGCCTTTGGTCACGACGGTGTGCTTCTGGCGCTGGCCGTGTTCGGACTCCGGTGTCTTGTGACGCTGCCGTGTTATTTTGCCGTGGCAGTTCCGGCACTGGAAAAGTCTGTGGGGCTGGCGTCACTGTCTCTGGAAAAAAGCGGACGGCCTGTGCCGCCTACCTATGGCCGGACATGGTGGCTGCGCTTTGGGGCGGTATGCGGTGTGCTGATCGCTGGAGTGCTGACGGAACTGCTGGTATCTCCGGGACTGCTGAACTGGGTTTTGCGGTTGATCTTCAAGTAATACAGTAAGTAATACAGTTCTGAGGCAGCATAGCAAGGTTTAGACCTGTGCCGCAAACGGTGCGGTATTTTGAAAAAGTGTCGGGCGGGACAGCCCGTGCCGGCGAGGAGAAAGGAGGCGGATGTCGTGGCTTCGGATTATCTGGCACTTTACGAGAAATATCTGATTGCTGAAAAGGGTTCCTCTGCTAACACGGTGTCCGCCTATCTGCGGGATGTAACGCAGTTTCAGGAGTTTCTCCATGTAGAGGAGGACAGCGACCTGCGTCATGCCGCGCCGGAGATGGTCCAGCGCTATATGGACTGGATGCATGGGAAAGGCAAATCAGCCGCTTCTGTCACGCGGTTTTTGGCCTCTGTAGTCGTTTTACAGCTTTATGGTGTCTTCCGGTGCCATGTCCGCGAATCCTGCCAAGGGGCTGACGGCGGCAAAGGCGGAGCGAAAATACCCTGAAATTCTCACCAACAAGGAAGTGGAACTGTTTTTGGAACAGCCCCAGTGCGTGGACGCCAAAGGCTTCCGGGACCACGCCATGCTGGAGCTGCTGTACGCCACCGGTATCCGCGTCAGCGAACTGATTGCCTTGGATGTGGACGATCTGAATCTATCGGCGGG
>ERZ827520.4167-NODE-4167-length-11032-cov-2.652000_pt1 | contig 11032 bp, 9 predicted proteins | sample MGYA00519581_ERZ827520 | MGnify/ENA primary metagenome ERZ827520 (study PRJEB31778, sample SAMEA3449339) | human gut metagenome | biome: human gut; feature: human-associated habitat; material: faeces | place: United Kingdom | collected 2010/2012 ...
CTCGCAGATGCGCACGGGGTGGGATGCCGCCGATGGGGCGTATTATAGCGAAGCCGAACCCGTGTATGATTCGGTGATCTCTGCCGATGTTCTGGATTTTGACGGCGCGAATTATTTGAAAGCGCCTGAAAAACGCCTGTATTACCTTGCGGATTTGCAGGGGCTTGCGGTGCGCGACGGCGGCACGGCGCTGTTTTACCCGGTGGTCGAATTCACGCCTGCCGAAACGGCGGTGCCGGATCACCCCATAAAAGTGTATGTGCGGCGATTTTTGTACCCGGAAGCGGAAAATCAGAACAACGAATACGAAATTTACGTTTGCGACCACTGGACGGAAAATCCCGCGCCACTGGAGGCAGGGAAAACATATGTGGCGTATACAAATGTGATCGTCAATCACCACGAAAACGCGAAAAGCTCCATTGAATACGCACTGATCGCGGCGGAGCGCTCCACACAGTGCGACGCAGGCGGAAATTTGCTTGAAAGCGATAGGCAGACACGGACATTTGACGAAGTGACGGCAGGCTTTTACGAGACCGAGCGCGGGCAATATTGGCTGGAGCTTTCAAAGGCGCTTTCCATGTGGGACACGACCGCGCCCGTTTTGCCGGTTACAGATACGGCGCTGCTGCCGAGCTTTCACGACCGCATGGTGTATGTGCGGGAGGGGCGGACGTTTTCCGCGGAAGACCTCGAAAACGGTGCGGCGGTATGTCTTGTTTCCGAAGAATTCGCGCGGAAAAACGGGCTTTCCATCGGCGATAAAGTGGAGCTGCCGCTTTACGGCGTGAACGAAAAAGACTCGCCGCATAGGACGTTCGGCGACGGTAGTGGCCTGCGCACGTTTTCGCTTTTAAACGCACAGAACCGGGCATACACGCCGTTTTGGACGGCAAAGTATGAGATCATCGGCACGTATTACAGTGTGGGCACATACGGAAAACCGGCGGGCTCCATCGAAATGGCGCTGAATTTGTTCCTCATTCCCGCAAATTCGGTCAAGGCGGATTTTGCAACCAATATCATAGACAGCGGGCCGATGCAGCGCGCGACGACCTCCTTCCAAATCCCAAACGGCACGATCGACGACTACATGGCAGCGTATAACCGAAATGTTCCGGCGGAGGTTCGGGAAAATTTGGAGATCACGTTTGACGACAACGGGTACAGCCAGATCATCGGCGGTTTACTCAATATGCGGTACGTGGCGATCATTCTGTTCGCGGCAGGACTGCTCTCGGCACTGGCGAATTTGGTGTTGCTGCTCTATTTCTTCATCGTAAAACAGAAGAAGCGCACGGCAATCGAGCGAAGCCTCGGCATGAGCAAAAATCAGTGCCGCGTGTCGCTTGCCTCGGGCGTGGTGGTCTTGAGCGCTGTGGCGGTGATTTTGGGCACAGTTTGCAGTTCAGTGCTGTTTGACAAAGTGCAGACGCTCGATTTAACCGGGCAGAACGAGCACACATTCAGCACGGAATACAGCCTTTGGGCGCGCGATGAAAATGCGGTGGAGACAGAAGACGCAGAGAACACAGGCGTTTTGGAAGTCGTCATCCCGGCGGCGATGATTTTGCTGACGGCGGGATTATCCGTGATTTTGGTGAACCGAAGTCTGAAATATGAATTAATTGAAATGCTGAACAAATAGCGATACTGGATTTTGGGAGGAAAACATGACTATTCATGAAATGCAAAACTTGAACCGAGCCACTATTGAATATGCTTCAAAAGTTATCGTGCCCGGCATGACGCTCATTGAGCTTCGTAAACTATGTGAGGAATATATGCTCTCCCACGGTGCGGATTCCTTTTGGTATTGGGATGTAGGTGCTTTTGTTTTCGCCGGTGATAAGACTACTGTATCCGTATCCGGTCGTGAATATAAAACAGATGACCACATAATTGAGCCAAACGATATTATTACAATAGATTTAAGTCCACAGAGCAACTGCATTTGGGGCGATTACGCAAGAACTCTGATTGTAGAAAACGGTAAGATCGTCAAAGACGTAGAGCAAATACAGAATGATGAATGGCGAAATGGTCTTAAAATGGAAGTCTATCTGCATGAAGCTATGCTTGGTTTCGTGAATGAGAACACTAATTTTGAGGCGCTGTTCTACTACATAAACGATCAGATTAAAGCTCGTGGGTACGTCAACCTTGATTTTCTTGGAAATTTGGGTCATTCCATAGTTAAGGATAAAAAACACCGTATCTACATTGAAAAAGGAAACACGGAAAAACTGTCCGCTGTCGAAGCGTTCACTTTTGAACCGCATATCAGTTTGCCTGGGTCTTTATACGGATACAAAAAGGAAAATATATATGGATTCAACGGTGGTGTTTTGACCGAACTATAAACAAGAATGGAGAAGTGAAAATATAATTCAGGAGCTTCAATTACAGAACCAGTTATCGGGGCATTAGCAATAGGCGGTGGAGGAGATTGGTATGCGCTCCCTGTTCCGGGACAAAAGAATCGCTTTTATAATGGATTAGGCAGCTTCATAGGTATAGGAACGGGTGCAGGTGGAGAAATTCACACTGGTTGGAGCGATACAAATAATGTGTTTGTGTTTAATATATTTAAATTGCCGGATAAGATAAAGTCATAAAAGGAGTGTGACTATGAAAAGAATAAGCAAAGTTCTAGTATTTCTATTGATGACTGTGACCTTTTCGCTTTTATGCATGCCAGCGGAGGCTGCGCTTTCTGGGGATTATTATTCTGATTCCGATGCAAAAGAGTTTTATGATTCTATTTCTTTTCGGGAGATTGAGCCAACGGAGAATATGGGAAAAATCGTAAGTTTTGACGTTGCAAATCAAATTCTATTGGCATTTAGCTCACAGAAAATAGCAGTCTGTGACACAAGCGGAAAAATTTTAAAGGCATTTGAATTTCAAACATATGGCAATTATTATGTACAGTGGTGCGGAGACGACATTCAGATTTACTTTGTGCGAGGTGATTCTTTACTGACTGTTACGCAAGATGGAGAATTGGTTTCGTGCATAGCGGTTAACCCTGACAGAGAAACAAACGAAACGAGTGTTCAAAAGTTAGAGCACAAAACAACATGCGAGATTTCAGGCGTAACTTACAAAATTCAAAAAGGCAGACCAATACTCGAGTTATTATCAGGGTACAAATATACCCAGATGGTAAAAATAGACAACACAGGGAGAGAGACGATATTATACGATTGTACTGCGCAATACAGTAGCGAGACACCCACAATAATTGTTTTGATTATCATGTGTTTCTTGATAATGTTTACAATTGTCATTTATTGGCAAAAGAATGGGCGAAAATCGCAATAAATCTCTGCATTGAAGGGAATCTTAAAATAAATCGACTCAGTATATCGATGTTTGCTATCTTTATAGTCGTTGCACTAACTTCCTGTGCGCAGGTGGGTAGGACATTGTTACGAATGTAGTTTGGTTGCGATTCCGTATGGCATGACGATGACGTGGACGGGACGGCAGCTGACAACGCTGACGCAAAACGGCAAGCAGAACACATATAAATACGACGTTGACGGCCTTCGCCTTGAAAAAACGGCGGGCGGCGTGACAACGCAGTATCAGTACGTAAACGGGCAGCTGTTGGGCGAAAAACGCTCGAACGGTGTGATTTTGCGGTATACTTACGATGCGCTCGGGGCGTTGAGCGGTATCCAGTATAAAAACGCGGCAGGCGTTACGACGAACTACATTGTTCGTTGCACCCTTTCCGGAGATGTAGATCAAATATTCAGTACATCCGGTAAACTTGTCGCAAGGTATATCTACGACACATGGGGCAGCACGCTTTCTGTGATCGATGCCAACGGCAAAGCCATTACCGATGCAAACCACATAGCCAACATCAATCCTATCTGCTACCGAGGGTATTACTTCGATGCGGAGACGGAACTGTACTACTTGCAGTCGAGGTATTATGAATTTAAATATGAAGGAAATTGGGAAAAGAATATCTGACAGACGAAAGAAGTTAGGGATAAAGCAAAATATTTTGGCAGAAAAACTGGATATTTCAAACAATCATATGTCTGGAATTGAAAACGGAAAGGCAACTCCCAGTGTCGCGTTATTTGTGAAAATTTGTGATGAACTTAATGTGACACCTGATTTTTTGCTGCTGGGGAGTATGCATTCAAATCGAGTTTCAAAGGATGCTTCTGACTTGTTGCAAAAGTGTTCAGATCAAGAAATAGAGATGATTATGCAACTTGTGCAACATTTTGTAGAGTTGAGAGAACAGAAAGTAGAAAGTGACAAAATCTCCAAGTCATGATATAATCAAATATCATGTAGGAGGAAGGTATGTAGCTTTGCGAATTCTTTTTTGTGATGATGATTCGAAAATTTTAGCTCAACTTCAGAAATACGTTTGCGAATATTTTGAAAAGGGAAAGCTGAAACGTCCGGAGATGAAAGTGTATGTAAGCGGCGAAGAACTACTCAAAGCAGAACAAAAGGCAGATATTGCGTTTTTGGATGTTGAAATGCCGGGACGAAGCGGAATTTATGTTGGGGCAGAATTAATGAAAAGAAACCCTAGAACAAAAATCGTTATTGTGACGTCCTATCCGGATTATTTAGACGAAGCTATGCGTTTCCGTGTTTTTCGTTACCTTTCTAAACCAATTAATAAAAATCGACTTTTTGAGAATTTAAAGGATGCTATATATCAATATAATATCGAAAGTATTCGTATCCCAGTTGAAACAAAGGATGGAGTGGTAACACTTTCATCAGAAGATATTATTTGTTTTGAAGGGCAAAAGAGGGTAACGAAAATTTGTACGGTAGACGGTGAGGTGATTTCAGTAAAAGGAATCCAATCCTGGCAAGAAGAACTCAAAATTCCTAGCTTTTATGCTTCATATCGAAATTATATTGTCAATATGAAGTATGTAGCATCATTTAGTAAAGATATAATTAAATTGAAATATAAGGATATGGAAATTAATGCATATTTAGCAAGTCGGCGATATTCCGAATTTAAAAACAAATATCTTTTATATATGGAAGGAATGCAATGATGTGGGCATTAATTTGTTATGCGTTTGTTTTAACTTCAGAAGGTATTACGGCTTGGAGCTACTTTGAACAAGTATTTGAACGAAAAGGCAGCCGTAAAGTAGAAATATGGATGTTTATTTTGGGATATACATTGTTATTTGTTTTGTCTCAATTTAAAAATGTACTTGTGAATACAGTTGCTTTCTTATTTGTAAATTTGATCTTACTGTTTTCGAATTTTGCATGTAAAAAATTAATAGGAATCATACAAGTGGCATTTTTAACAGTGGTTATGGGAGGGACGGAGATTTTAGCTGCTGTATTACTTTTACCTATATCTCATGATTTTGGAGCATATAAGTATGATTTATCTGTCATGATCTCTTTTGCTGTGTTGGGACGTCTTCTATATTTTTCCATTATGCAAATCAGTGCTAGGCTTTTTAAACCAACAAAAGACGGTATAGATACAAGTACAGTTCTTTTGCTATCTGTACTACCATTAGTATCAGTACTTATTACGATGACGATTACCTATATTAGTATAACTACACGAATTAAACCGATTGTTGGCATATTGATGGCAATTAGTGTTATTGCATTACTGATGGTTAATATTTTAGTAACAGTTGTTTATAATCATATACAGAAAATGTATAATGATCGTTTAGAATTGGAGTTAATTGCTCAGAAAGCTGAAATAAATACGGAGAATTATAAAATACTAAAAGACCATTATGATCATCAACGTGTTCTGATACATGATATACGTGGTCATATGCAAGTGATGAGGGGACTGCTTGAATCGAAAAATTATGATGAACTTGAAAATTACCTTTTGGACATGGAACGGGATCCGGCTTTGCAAAAGATAGCACGATTATGTGATAATACAGTTCTGAATGTAATTTTAGTCCATCACGCATCTATCTGCAAATCGTTAGGCATTGATGTCGATTTTGATATTCGTCAGCATTCGGTAGATTTTATATCAGCTCATGATATTACAGCAATTTTTGATAACCTACTTACTAATGCTGATGAGGCAGCAAAAAATACCAGTGAGAAATATATTAAACTTTCTGCTACGCAGCAAGGGGAAACCGGAGTGTTGATTACGGTTATTAATTCTTGTAATTCTGCTCCGGATATGGATGAAGATGGAAATATAAAAACGAAGAAAAAAGATAAAGAACACCACGGTGTAGGTCTAAAAAGTGTCAAACAAGCGGTACAGCGTTATCACGGAGTATCGAGAATGTATTATAGCAATGAGGAAAATAGATTTCACAGTGTGATTCATTTGACCAAATAAAACTCATAGTATTTAATGAACAGCTCAAGAATCTGATTGAAATGTCGGGTTCTTGAGCTGTTTTTCTGTTTTAAGTCACTATTAGATATATAAGCAAAAATTTAAGCTGTGAGTTTGGGTGCAAATATTCATCAATACGTAATTTCATGTTTTGTTTTTGTCATTTTGTGTATTAGATATTGACTTAATATGAATTCACGATATAATTAAATCACAGATTATAATGATTATGTGGCTAATTTTTGTGGAGGATATATGCTGATGTTTGTACAAGTGAAGTATCAACTGCGCAGCCGCGGGCGGAGCGTGCTGGTTTTGTGCATTGCGGCGCTGCTTGCGGCCTGCATGGCGTTTTACGTGGGGAATATCGGCGTGAACAAGGCTGCGCTGCAAAGCCTTTCGGACTCCGTGCCGGTGACAGTGCGCATCACGAGCCGAAACGGCGCGAAAACCGCGGGGCTGAACATTGAGGCGAAGCCGTTTGACCACTTGACAGAGGCGGGCGTGCACGATGTGCGATGCACCGCCGTGGCGGCCGGGGCGTTCAGCCCGGAGGTGCGCGCGCAGGAGATGTTCCTCGGCGGCGACACGATCGTGCGCGCGGGGAATTCGCTTGAGGCGCTGGAGCTTTCGGCAGACAATCTGCATTTTGCGGACGGCCAAAGCGCGGCGTTTTTGAGCGGCGACAGTGCGCAGTGCGTCATCGGCGAGGATTACGCGGAGCGAACGGGATTGCACCCGGGCGATACGCTTTCGCTTGAGATTTACACGGTGCGGCAGTCCATGAACGGCACGATCTACCAGATGATCGGCGACGCGGCACTTGAGATCATCGGCACGCACAGCGCGCCCGGCGGCGTAGACGTGGTTTTGCCAGTCAATTTCCTGCGCACAGAAGCAGAAACTGCGGGCGTATCGTTTTTGTACGATTCGTGCAGCGCGCTTGTAGACGACAGCACGCATTTGAAGGACTTTAAAGCCGAAATGCAGAAATATTTTATGGACATCAACCTGAGTGCAGAGGATCCAAACGCGGGCGACGCGCTCTCCGTGGAGGACGAGCTATTTGTGAAAACGGCGAGCCGCCTGCGGCAGAACATCGCGCTGTTCCAAAGCATGCTCGTGCCGTTTTTTGCGCTTATCATTGGGCTTGTGGTGCTGACGACTTCATTCATGCTGCCAAACGGCACGATCGAGTCGTTCGACGCGGCGCTGCGTGTGGCCGTGCCGGAGACAAGCGAGCTCACGATCACCTATGACGATAACGGCTACGGAGACCTTATGACGAGCTTAAATAACGCGCGGATGTCTGCAGTGCTGCTGTTTGCGGGCGGCTTGGTCGCGGTCGTGGGCATTGTGGTTTTGCTGCTCTACTCCTTTATCGTCAAGCAGAAAAAGCGCACGGCGATCGAGCGGAGTTTGGGCATGAGCAAGGCGCAGTGCCGCGTATCGCTGATGGCGGGGATTTTGGTTTTGGCGTTGGTAGCGTCTGTCATCGGCGTCGGCATCGGTGCAGTTCTGCTGCAAAGCAATGTGCTGACGGATACGGCACAGTCGGAGACGGAGGAGATCGACACCACGTTCAGCATTTGGGCGAAGGGCCAGACGGAAGTCACGGAGCCGGAAACGGACGCGACGGTGCCGGTCGCGGTGTATGTATTCATCCCAGTGTGCCTGCTTGTGTTCATCTTTTTGCTTTCGCTGGTATTTGTGAACCGAAATTTGAAAACGGAGCCCATCCTGCTTTTGAGCGGGAAAGGGGAGTGAAATCATAAAATGCATTCTAAAACATCTAATTGCTTAAAATATAGCATATAAACTGGCTATCGAACCGCGGATAGCCAGTTTATCATATGAATTTTTAGCGCCACAAATTTGTGACTTTATGGAGACAATATAAATGAAAAATAAGATTATAAGCATACTAGTATCTATTAATTTGCTTTGCCTTGCGGGCTGTGCTTCAAATGCGGATGATATTTACAGCGAAAATATGGCGGCGACGCCGGAGCCGAGCGTTTCTGCAGAAAGCGCGGAAAGCGAAGACGCGAATACACTTTCCGGCACATGGACGCTGGTGTGCCCGCAGTATTCCGCCGTGCATTACGAGCGGTTCAGCGGGCTGTTCGCGGAGGAAATTCCCGGCGTGACGGTGGAGACGGTGACGTACCCAGAGAACGGCTACTGCGAAAAGGTGCAGCTTGCGCTGGTGGGCGGCGAGGAGATCGATTTGCTGGACACACAGCTTTTATCTGTGCGCGACCTTGCAAACAGCGGGCTGGTGCGTGACCTCGGCGTGTTTTACGACAATAATGCGCAAGAAGATTATGTAAACATGGTGGACACATACCGCGTGGACGGAAAACTTTATGAAATGCCGGTCATGGTGTTGCCGATGGCGGTGTGGACGGACAAGAAAATGACAGAGTCGCTCGGTGTAGAGTTGCCGGAAACGTTGAGCTTTTCCACGCTGAATGACTGGACGCAGCAAGCAGAAAAAGGCTCGGAATACTACATGATCAAAGAGTACCCCAAGGCTTCTGCGGTCATGAACGAGCTTTCCGCGTTCTTGGATTTTGATGAGAAAACGGCGCGCTTCGACACACCGGAATGTGTGCAGCTTTTAGAAAATATGTACGATTTTGCGTTTGCGCCGGACAGCGACTACACGACTTCGGGTTCGGACAATTTCAGCGATTATTTTGCGGTGTATAACAGCGTGCCGAGCCCGTCTCTCGCGTTCCCGGTGGGGTACCCGAAAGAGACGGTGAACGACCCAAAACCGTTTGCACTCGAAAATGGCGACGTGTTATTGGAAAAATTCTGCATGCTTGCGATCCCGACGGAAAGTAAAAACGCTGAAAACGCGTGGACGTATATCGATTTTGTAACGGGCGACCTCACGGAGTATATCGATAACGTCACGGCGTGGTCGTATAGCATCAATCGCGCCTATGACCGCAATTTGACGGTATTGATGCTGCAGCGGCAGTTTAATTTCACAGAGGAAGAAGCCGAGAGCGCGCTCGAAAACTTTGATGCGATTATGGAAAAATATAATGCAATCCCGACGATCGATGACCGCTTGTATGCGCCCTTGTACGAAACGGTGAATGCGTACCTAACAGCGGACAAAGCGCCCGCGGAGGAAACGGCGGCGAAATTACAGGCGAGTGCAGAGCAGTATTTTGCGGAGTGACACAGCCCGAAAGGGGAGAGAACATGAAGAAGAATCGAAAAATCTACTGGTTGTTTTTGGCGCCGAGTTTGCTCGGTGTTGCGGTGTTTTACTGCGTTCCGTTTCTCTATGCGGCGTATTATGCGGTGATCGACAACATCGGCTCCGGGCAATTTGTGGGGCTGCAAAATTTTATCGACGTGCTGCAAAACGATCTTTTCCGCACGGCGGCGAAAAATACGCTGATCTTCATGGCGCTGACGGTGCCGCTCGGCATGGCTTTGGCGCTTTTGACGGCGCTTTGCTTGCGGAAGATCAGCCGCGGGCGGCAGCTTTTATCGCTGTGCCTATTATTACCGCTTGTGGTGCCGAGCGGCACGGGCGCGTATTTTTGGAAGATCTTATTCGACCAAAACGGGCCTTTGATCCGCACGCTGGTGCTGTTTGGCGTGCCGCATGAATCGCTGATACAATTAAACGGGCGCATGGCGATTTTGGTATTCGTGTTTTTGTGGAAGACCGTGAGTTACAACACAATTCTGTTCTGGTCGGGACTCAACTGGATCCCGAAGACGTATTACGAGCAGATGGCGCTGGAGGGCGGCGGACACTTGGCACAGTTTCGGCAGGTGACGTGGATATACCTTGCGCCGACGACGTTCGTGGTGTTTTTGATGTCGGTCGTCAACGCGTTTAAGGTGTTCAAAGAAATTTACATGCTGTTCGGCGCGTACCCGGGACCGGATATTTACATGCTCCAGCACTACATGAACAATCTGTTCGCGGCGCTCAACCTGCCGCGGCTTTCGAGCATTGCGTACATTCTATTCGTGTGCATCGGCGCAGTGCTGCTCGTGGTGTTCCGTTTGCAAAAGCGCGTTTCGGATGCGCTGGAATAGGGGGCGAGCATGAAAAAATATTCTATTCCTTCCTACATATTTTTGGCTTTACTCGCAGGTGTAGCGATATTTCCGGTGCTGTTTGTCATTTCCAACTCATTTATGAGCAGTGCGGAGATCATCAGTCGGTATTCGGCGGAGATTTTGCCCGCAAACGAAGCGGATTTCGCTTCGCGCGGTGTGCATTTTGTACGTGTGGGACTTCTCCCCGAACGGTTCGATTTAGGGCAGTACCGCGAGCTGTTTTTGAAAAGTCCGGGGTACCTGAGAATGTTCTGGAATTCCGTTGCAATCGTGATCCCGGTTTTGCTTGGGCAAACGATTTTGGCGCCGCTGACGGCGTATGGTTTTGAGCGTGTCATGTGGAAGCACAAGGAAGCACTGTTTCTTGTGTACATCGTCATCATGTTGATGCCGGCGCAGCTTTTGCTTGTGCCGAACTTCGTGGTGGCGGGCTGGCTGCATATTCGGGACAATGTGCTCGCGATTATATTACCGGCGGTGTTTCACCCGCTTGGCGTGGTGCTCATTCGGCAGCAGTTGAAAAATTTTCCGACCTCCTGCATAGAAGCTGCAGCGCTGGACGGCGCGGGGGCGTAC
>ERZ827520.4178-NODE-4178-length-11016-cov-2.828300_pt1 | contig 11016 bp, 13 predicted proteins | sample MGYA00519581_ERZ827520 | MGnify/ENA primary metagenome ERZ827520 (study PRJEB31778, sample SAMEA3449339) | human gut metagenome | biome: human gut; feature: human-associated habitat; material: faeces | place: United Kingdom | collected 2010/2012 ...
GTAAAATGCCCATCCTGCGTCAACTGCTCCATCCGGGTTTTCACACGAACAGAGGTCTTGATGCTTTCGCCGGATGCCTGCCAGTAGCGTATGTAGTTCAGCAGCTTGTCCACATGGTTGTCAAACCGCTGTTGGCCCTCCTTGGCGCTCCAGACCTCGATGCCGTTTTTGACAAACCACTCCACCACAAACGGCGTCTCATCATCTCTGCGGCCCAGCCGGTCAAACATGAATACCAGCAGAACGTCAAACTTTCCGGCTACGGCTTCCCGCTGGATTTCCTGAACGGCGTCCCGGTCCTTGGCTGACACCTTAAAGCCGGAGACGCCCTTTTCGGAAAACTCGTTGACGATTTCCCAGCCCTGCTGTTCAGAAAACTCCCGGCAGCATTGCTTCTGCATGGGAATATCGTCCTTTTCCACCTGCCCCACCGTGGACACACGGTAAAGGCAGCAGACACGTTTTTTGATACTTGTCATAAATACTCCTCGCTTTCTTCGGACGAACAAGGCGTATCTATGACCTCCACTTCACTTTTCAAGGTACATATCTTACACCTATATTATCTCATATTTCACCTGTTTTTGCAAAATTTTGCCCGATGTCGAGGAAATGAGTGCGGTGGATAAAATGGACTTGATCTCATGCAGCACCACCAGGTTGGACTGTTGATTGAAGCGAAGCGTCACCTTGCAGCCATCCACGATGACTGTCTGAACGCAGGAATCCGCTGTCACGGCGCCCACTGTAAAGAGTTTAGGATTTGGCATTGTGCTCCCTCCTCAAAATGACAAAAACCGCGCCCGAAGTCGGACACGGCTCTTGATATAGAATGGTTTTGTTGATGCTTCAATTTCAGGAACATACTGGACGGCGCTGGCGCGCCTAACACGGGACTTTCACCCCCCGCGGGTCTCGCGGGTCGCCCTCTTTGCCTGCGACGGCTCATGGCCCATGGGCCACTTCAACGCTCGGACTGAGACTGGACGAGCTTCTCTACCTGATATGCGGGTCATCGCCCCAGACCAGCCACGATCTGTTGTGCGCGGACGGCGGCTCACCCTAAACCTCCCTTCTCATGGTGGGGTCATGGCCAGCTCAATCCCACACGGCTTTCCTTTCGGCCGCATATCAACGTATCCAGTAGACCTATTCAATTACCGGACTGTCGCCAGCCCGCACAGACGCACCGTAGCCGGTGCGCCTGTGCCGATTGGCTCATATATCTATTATCGCAAAACAACATGGGAAAATATGTAATTTATTGGAAGTTTGCAGGAGGTTTCTGTCGATTGCGATTGCCAGTTCTCGCCGCCGGTTGCCCACAATCTCCTCAATAAACCACCCGTCGACATAGCTCAAGAGGGGGTAGGCAAAGCCCGGCCCCCTCTTGGCATCAGCGAAAATGTCGGAGATACCCCGCCAGCATATCAATAAACTCACTATTACTGGGGGCGCGATGCAATGGAATCCCGGCAACGTACTCCAAAAAGCTGTGGTCCGTCCAGTCCCAGCAGAAGTGGATCAGGTTCCGAACTGCCCGTTCCACGGAAACGGCGGAGACTCCGAAAAGGTGTCCTGTGTCAGGGTAAAGGCGTTTTGTAATCAGTTGGATGCGATCTGGGTCTTCCAACACCTGCTCCACCATGAACATTACGTATCGAAAGCCTACTAGCTTACCAGTCGCGCCAAGGCAGCGCAAAAGTCGCTCCGTGTCATGTGGTAGTCCCAGACCGTCCATTCCCTGATCTGGCGCAAAAAAACAGATTGGCATTTGAACCTCCCTAATATTTGATTGAAATAAATGGTATTAATGTGGCGGAAAACGGCAGTGGTAATTGCTCGAGGTGTTTCACATCTAGCATCTATAATCCTCATGGGCATTGTGGCGGCCCTTACCCGTCACAGCCAGTCTGCCAGCACATCCATAAGGCCGGTGGGCGTGACAGTACATCGAGCCAACGTTTCGATTAGGCTGTGAATTTTCTGCGCGTTCATGGTCAGATCCAGTACGGTTGCATTGGTCATGTTCTCTTCCTCGGTAATTTTTACTCCATATTTTTCTAATTCTTGGACTGTCTCCTCCACCAACAGAATATATCGGAGCGTAAGGCGACGGTTGCCTTCTGCCTGTGTAATACGGGTTGTGATTGGTAATTCTCGCATAGTGTTTTCCTCCTAAGCTTGATCTGATTTCATCATAACGGACGGAAGGAGGTTTGTGTTTGGCAATACAACGACAATCACCGACACGCATTGGGTATTTCAAGGCGAAGTCCGGTGAAAACCAGGGATTATCAGAGAAGCAATCTAAACCCACACCCCTTCATGTCATGCGCAAAACAGTAATTCTTATAAAGAGTTTCGTGCGGGTTCCTTCCTGCGGTATATGTCAAAAAGCGTCTCAAATTGAGACGCTTTTCGACGCATAAAAAAGGCGGGTACTCTCTGTAAAAAAGAGTACCCGCCTTAGTTTTGAATTTTAGTAGTAAGTAACCAGAGAATCCTTGTCAGGGTTCTCAACTAGATGATTGTTTGAGTCATAGACCGTAGCGGTCGTTGTCACCACATAACTGTGTCCTGACATGACATAGTGGACACCGCCAGCACTCACTATGCCAGTTCCTTCTGAAGTCCAAGTCTTAATAGTTGAGCCATCCTGTTTCAGTTCAACGGTCAAATCAACCGTATACCCGCTCCGCACACTCGCTCTTCCAGCGCAGGTTGCTCCACCACTGGTGGAGATGGTTAAACTGGAGCTCAGGCTCGAAACGCCTGTATACATAAGTTCAATCTGTGTAGCGCCTGCGCTTACTAGACTAGCTGAAAATATGCTGACGAGCAAAAGCGTGAAAATGGTTGCGCGAATTGATTTCTTTCTCATTTGAATAGCCTCCTAATTTGTATTTTGGGATTTGCTCAAATAGGAGACACCAGCTTTTCAAATATGCAACATTATTTTTAATATTTTAGTTTGTTTGCCATATGGATTAGTTCTTCACTTGTTGTTCCTGTACCTATAATCTGTATAAACGCTGCCTGATCTTCTGTTCCCCACACAAGCTGTAATTCATGGTCTTTCTTTATAAGTGTCGCTTGAATCCCATTGATTTGCACGCCTTCTGTCTCCGCGTTTTCTGTATCCACACTTAGTACAGCGCCATTTCCCGGAGTATACATTACATAGATGTATTCATTTTCCGACTTCCTATAGGTACACCAACGCCCTGAGTCATCTTTTCCCTGATCCTCCAGTACATAACCAGATGGTAGCCAATCTGCTGTAATTTGGCTATCATCAACGGAAGTTGAACTCTTTGCAAAATAGAAATCCGTGTTTTCCTTAAAAACTTCAACGATTAAATTGAGCGTGTTAATTCGTACCATCTCTGATGCGGCAAAAGCGCCTGTAAAAAGCATCGCTGCAATGCCAGCTACCATTGCAATGTTGCCAAAAACTTTTACAGTAAACTTTCGTGCTTTACGGGCTGTTTTTTTTGCAAAATACTGTCGAATCGTGCGCTGGCATCGCTTGGACACATTCTCTGGTACCTCTGCGGTGGGGTCATTTTTCAAACGCTCATTTTCCTCTAGAGCCTTTTTGCCCTCAGAGATTGCTACCTCGTCCATCATAAGCGCGAAGAGGGCGTTTTCATACTGTTCCCGCAATTCTTCCTGTCTTGTCATAATCCTGCACCATCTTCCCGTTCAATCAATAATTTAATCACTCTACGGCGGGCTCTGCTCAATCTCATTCTAATATTGCTTGCCTTGCAGTTTAGCTGTACTGCCAATTCTTCATCCGTGCAGTCAAAAATATACCTTCCTTCCAAGAGAACACGGTCATTCTCTGGCAAGTCGTTCCATCGCTCCCAAAGACCCTCCCGCTGCTCCGCAAGAATCAACAGTTCGTCCAGCGACGGCGACTCGCCTTCCACAAAAGGCTCATCCTCAAGGCTACCGCAACGGCTCTGTTCACGTCCTTGCCGTTTCAAATAATTGATCGCCGTATTTCTAATTGTAGAAACAACATATCCCGCTAAAATGTAACAGGGCAACGGACGGATAACAGAAACTTTATTCATCAGTTTTAGTAAAGCATCCTGCACGATATCTTCTTGATCAGATAAATTGGATGTATACTTTTTTACGGTAAAAAACATAAGTCGTTCATAGTCCCGGCTTAACTTGTCAATAAAGTCTTGATCGGAAGGATCTTTCAAATTAAATACCATCACAATAAGTCGCCTCCATTATACAACTTTTTCTCCGTTCGACAAACAAGGAGACGCTAAAATTAAGATTTTGCAACATATGAAAAAGAGCGCAGAAGCATTTTAATATAATCAAACGCCCTTGTGTTTTAGTATAACTAAAACACAAGGGCGTTTGCAAAAAAACATTATTGTTATCTTAATGTTTTATACCATTTTTTCACAGGTAACATATAATATAAATACTTATTTGATGGGAGCGAATGATATGGCTAAATTGGGAGAATTGTTGGCTGAACTGCGCCAAGACAAGAAAATGACGCAGCGTGAGTTAGCAGATAAGCTGCACGTATCCATCGGCACCATTTCAAATTATGAAAAAGGTGTTCACTTTCCGGATTTAGAAAAACTAATAAATCTGGCTGACTACTTCCATGTGACTACCGATTATCTACTTGGGCGCTGCGAAAGCAATTTGTCTCCCGATGTTTTCAAAGAAACAATTACAGAAAGAAAAACGATCGGTGAATTTATTGATGCGTTCAAACAATTAGATACAGCCCGCAAAGATGCTTTGATTCTCATTATGGACGAGATGGAATTCCATATGGCGATTAACCGCTGCAACAAGAAGGAGCATTGATGATACCGTATTGCATTCTGGTCATCGAGGATGAGGACGACCGCGCATTTATGACCGAACTCGTTAAGACCTACGAGAGGATTATATACAGCACTGTTCGAAAAATCACAACAGACTGTTGGGATGTTGATGAGATTTATCAAATTACCTGGGTGAGACTCATTGATAAGATATCGTTGCTGCGAAGCCAAAGCCGGGATCAGCGCGTCAACTATCTTATTTCCACCGCCCATAACACCGCGCTGAATTATTTGCGTGACAGCAAACGCCCAAAAGAATCATCTTACGAAGATTATATGAATGCTTCGGATTTTAGAAATGCCGATAACTTGGCAGAACTCCACCTTGTGAAGGTGGAAGAATTGGCTCAGCTGTCCCGCGTTTGGTCCAAGCTGGACGAACGAAGCAAATACATACTGGAAGGCTATTACATACTCGATAAGTCCATGGATGTATTGGCACAGGAACTTGGAATCAAATCGGGCAGCATTCGTATGGCGCTGACAAGAGCTCGAAAGGCCGCATATGGTTTGCTGGAGAAAGACCAGAAAACGCAAAAATGAGGAGCATCCTTTTGTGGTGTGTTCCTCATTTTTTGCGTTTTGATACATTTAATGTTACAAATCGTTGGATAAATTGTCTTATAACATGAAAGCAAATTTGAAGATGCGTATATGTTAGTATAATACGTGACTTTTTGTATTCAAAATATATGTTGCGTATTTGGATTTTATATGTTGAATGAAATAGAAGGGAGATGATTCCGTTGGACTTATAAAACAGCGTTCATAGTCATGTTTTATGTAACCTCAGCAAAGAACTACAAACCAAACATAAGAGAGGAGAACCATGATGAAAGCCAGAATGTCTAAGATTCTGTCCTGTGTTCTAGCGATGGCTATGCTTTGCGCCGTAGCGGCATCCGCATCCTACAACGAACTTTCTTCTAGCACAGCATCTCACAGCGAGGGTGGGTATTCTTTCAATTACTGGTCGACCTTATACTATGGGTCGGATTCCTACGCGAGTGTCTGGGTGGAGAGAGCGGGTAGTTACACGCCCTATCCCGCCAATTCTATGGCCGCCTGTGCTTCACTGTATAACAGTTCCGGAAATGCGGTAAAAACTTCTGGAGAGGTCAGTAACACTTCCGCTGACTATTTTATCTTTGCATACACGTCAACTATGGGCGGCACCGGATACCACGCTGGAGGCTACGTAAAACTTGCCACTGGCTCTGGGTTGGCGCAATTTACTTGCCCTCAAACAGGAACCAGAAGCAGCAGTAATAGTAGCAGAGCCGCTCTCCTTTCCTCCCTGACGGCAACACTGGACAGGGCTGGTAATTATCCCACCAATTCGAATGGCGAAACCTACGGTTCCGGCTTACTGGTTGAAGTGGTTGGCGACATGCCCGCTCTGATTTCGGCCGAAAACGCGGATGGTGTCTGCGGCTATATTCGCGAAAGCGATTTGACTCCAGCTACCCCCGCAGAAGCGGCAGCGTTTATGGAAACGCTGGTGCGTACTATTCCCCTTTATGATATCAACGACAATGTGATTGGCACCTATGAATTGGATGCCACGATTACTTCTTACAATAGCCAGTTCGCTGGTATGAGCATTGATGAGGTTCGGGCAACAGTGGCCAACTTGACTGCATAAAGCAATCACTGTGATAGAGGAATATCCCATCTAGAAAAGCTATGTGCAAGAACAAATGTCCTCTATTTGGTAAAAAGCCCAGGTCATTTGGCCCAGGCTTTTTGCCCTGGATTTCTCTAATAAACAAAAAGCGACTAGATTCAGGCGTTTTTTGAGTTCATATGCTATAATTTTTTGAGGAAAAGCTTTTCTGAGAGGCAAACACACACAAAACGTCTGATTTTAGAAAGGGGAATTACTATGAAAATTAAAAAATCCAGTAAGTTTGCTAAAATTCTGTTCTGCGCACTGGCCGTCTCTATGCTCAGTTCAATTGGCGCGGTAGCCGCGGAGACGTATGATTCGGGGGAGGCATCTCATGGCATGGTTGGCGAAACGATTTATCAATATCGCTCCGCCCTATATGCAAGCAGCAGTTCCAAGTGGAGAGCGGCAACATGGATACAGGCAGCGGATGGAAAGAACGTCCCCGCCGGTTATATGAAAGCCAAGGCTTTTCTGTATGACGGGGCGGGGAATCTGTGCAAAAGTACGGTTATGCAGACAAATTCCACAGAGGCAAATTATTTTTGTATAGTTGCGCCCGGCGTGATCGGCACGGGAGATTATTACAGCCGGGGCGAGGTAAGTCAGTACATGGGTCCTGCATTCAGCGACTCTGTGCAGTATACAACGCTTGCCGCCGGAACGGCGCCAAAGGACGACAGTGCCATATTGAAGACTCTTAAGGCAACGTTGAGCAAGGACGGCGGCTATCCTGTCAACGCTCTTGGTCAGACCTACGGCTCTGGCTTGCTGGCCTCGGTCGTGGGGTACAAGCCGGATCTAATTGCAGCAATTGGCACAGGCAATGTCAAGGGCTACGTGCGGACGGATGAGCTGGATCCCTATACCGCAACCCCCGCCGAGGCCGTGGCCCTGGAGGTATCCGCCAAGGACAGTGTCCTACCACTTTACGACCTGAACAGTAAGGTTGTCGGCACCTTTGTGCAGGATGTGGGCGTTAGCTCCAACAGCAGAGAATTTGCAAAGCTCACCGTTGACGTCGCCGGGGCAAAGGTTGCCGCTGGGGCATACCTCACGCCGGGACAGACGGCAACGCTTCCCAAGACGGATGCAGAGTTGACTGCTCTTGCGGAAAAAGCCCTGACCATCACGCCCTATTCCCGGAACAGCAAGGGGCAAACCTATGGCTCCGAATCCATGGCCGGGGCTGTTGGCTATTCTCCGGAACTAATTGCCGTCTTAGCCACGAATGAACTTTCCGGCTATGTCAAGAAAAACGAGTTTTCTTATGCGCGCGAACACGCGCAGACCGACCCATCCAGCAGGGTGATTCCCGTTTACGATTTGAACGGTAAAGTCGTGGGCGAGTTTAAAGTTGAGCCGGGTCAAAGTTCAAACGATCCCGCATTTGCCGGTTTGAGCATTGAAGAAGCACAGAAAAAGCTTGCTGCTGGATAAATCGCTTAATCTAAGCATAAATTCCAATTCACTGTGAAACTTTTGCCATCACCATGAGACTGGGTCTGCGTGATAACCAAATTTAATATTCAATTTCTCACAGTAATGCCCCATCTACTCTTAGATGGGGCATTACTGTGATAAGAAAAGCTTTTTTGCACCCTTTTCAATTTGCACGTCTTATTCTGTTCTATCGAGTCGCATTTCGGCAAATTATTCGCCGTAAAAAACCGGTCTTGCCACGGAGGTAAAGCCGGACACGCCGGTAATGACCACGTTATTGGCGCTGCTGGCACAGTGGATTGCCAACAGATTGCCGCGCTCGTCCCAGCCGCAGACGATGCCGACGTGCTCATCGTCAGGGTAGAATACGAGATCACCGGGGATGGCCTCCGCCCATGTGACTTCCGTGCAGTAGGTATGCTGGGCGTGGGCGCCGCCGCCGTGGCCGAGAATGTAGTCCCCGCCCGTGGCGTTGTAGAATACCCAATCGGTAAAGCCGGAGCAATCGAGGCCGTAGGGCCGGTAGGTGCCGGTGGTGGAGCTGCCATCCGCCGTAACCTTTTTGAGCTGTCCCCATCGAGAATCCCAGCCCAGTACCAGCGACTTTCCTCCCCAAAAATAGTTGACCTTGCCGTACAGGGTCAAGGCCGTTTCTACCACGGTCCGACGCTTCGGCGACAGGTCATCGGGCAAGGCGTCCAACACCGCCCCGGCATCGGAATTGGTGATGGTCAAGCTCCCGGCCAGCGCGGACAGCGCCGCCCGGTCGGCCAGCAGTTCGTCCAGCGCGGAGTTTTGGTAGGCGGTAAAGGCGTAGATTGTCCGCATTTCGTCTGCGGCTTTTGGTGTGATGGTGATGTGCAAAATGTACTCCGTCCAGCCGTCGTCATCCTCGCTGCCGGAATGGTAGATTTCCTCCACATAGGTGGTGATGGCGGTCATGTCCCAAAATACGGTGGTCAACCTGTCCACCCGGTCAGCGTCCAGCGTCGCCACGTCCAGCCCGTCGGCATCCGCTCCGGCCAGCTTGACGGAGAACACGGCCAGCACATCGGGCCAGTCCGGAGCCTGTCCACGGAGCACTACGCTGTCATAGCCGCCCGCCTGCAACTCCTCCAGCCGGGCGTTGTAGGCAATGTTCACCTGCGCCACCGCCTCGGTCACCGATACGGTGCCGGGGGCGTTTCTCTCGGCGGCGAAAAACAGGCCGAAGGGCGAGCTGGCAACGGCGGCGATGACTACCACAATGACCACAGCCGCCAGCAGAATCCCGCCCCCGGCGATACCGGCCAAGGCGCTGACCAGTGCGGCAATGGCTTTTGTCACCGCTACCGCAACGCGCTTCATGGCAACAGCGGCTGTTTTTGCCGCCTTGGCCGTCCGGGTGGCGGACAGGCGGGATAGCTGCCGCTGGGCCTGCTGGCGGGATTTCCTGGTGGCTAGTCGGATGGCAGAGGGCGGCGCTGTTGGGCGGGGCTTAGGCGTCACTCGCCCCGCATTTGCCACAGCTTGGGGACTGGCGCGGGTTTTGAGGGGGGCTTTGGCGGCGCAGGTGCGCTCTTTGCCAGCCCCCACCCGCTGCGGGAGGCCCCTATTGGGGACGCTCCGCGCGGATTGGGGGCCTGCGCTGTCCGCGGACTAGTGGAACGCGGACAAGGAGTGCCGCTGATTGTTCAGGACAAATTGGCGTTGCGCCTGCCGGGTCTGGCGGGAACGAACGTCAACAGGTGCGGAATCGGGGGCAGGAGTGCACCCGTGTGGCTGGGTGCTGCGGTTTTGGGCCGGGCGCTCTTTTGGTGTCTGGGAATCGGCGCGGCACGTTGGGCGGGTGTATTCCTCGCCGGAGGCTTCCCGGCGCTCCACGGTCTGTCGCTCCTTGGGCGCGTTGGTTGGACGCTCCGGGGTAGGGCTGGCACCAGCTGTAGCGTTCGGGGGGTTAGCCCCGGTCCACTCCTTGACACGCTGGCGGTTCGGGCGGTGGGGTGTGCTGGCCGCCAGCTCGTCCACCGCCCAGCGTCCCATATCCTCCGCCTGATCGGCGGCGCAGCCGGGCTCGCTATCGGATTCTAACTGGCGCGGGTCCAGCTCCTGAAGGTATTTTCCTTTCATCCGCCGTGCCGCCTGCTTGGGCAGCATGGCGACCCGGTCCCGCGCCTTGGGCTTGCCCATCGCGGGCTTTTCCTTTAGATTGGGCAAAATCTCACCTCCATAAGAGCATAAAAAAGCGCCCTTTACAGGCGCTTAAAGTGTGATATTATAAATGCATGAGTGCACCCCGACAAATTGAAATGTGAAAGGGTGGAAATAGTAATGTCACTATCAAACTGTTTCAAAGATTATACGGAAGAAATTGATCTAGCACTAATTCAAAATGCGTGTGTGGAAATTGAATTGTATTCTATAATTGCATTTATTGTTCGAGAAAGAGTTAATGGGTCGAAGATTTCATTAAGAGACGTTTCAAACAGACGAAGAACCGAGATTTCCAAACGTTATTATGGGAATGGTGGCTTTCCCGATTTTGTTGTCCTTGAGAGGAATAAGGTTAAAGATGCAGCTATTCTTGGATGTGTCGAAGTGAAAATGCCCACAGTTGATATTTCCACTATTTCCGAGCAGGTTCAAGGACATATAGTGTATTTTGGCAAAGTTCTGTACTCCAATGGAATTAGATGGTCTTTATATGATAAGTCAGCACCAAAAAATCCAGTATGGACTTTTGATTTGGGTAAATACGACAACAAGGACAATAAAATTGTATGGAATGGAAGAAGCTGGAATGATTTATTAAAAGAATTGGATGCTATCCAATGGACTGAATAGATAAATTTCAATTTGGGCTGATTGAATGATATCCCATTGCACAATTCTGTTGTAAATAGCAGCGGGCTGTGACCCGCTGCTATTTTTATTGCGTCTCGAATTGAGACGCAGATAAGGTAGAATAAATTGCGCAAATTGAAAAAAGAATGGATAAGGTAGAATAAATTGCGCAAATTGAAAAAAGAATGAAAAGGGGCACGGTTT
>ERZ827520.4181-NODE-4181-length-11013-cov-3.553112_pt1 | contig 11013 bp, 8 predicted proteins | sample MGYA00519581_ERZ827520 | MGnify/ENA primary metagenome ERZ827520 (study PRJEB31778, sample SAMEA3449339) | human gut metagenome | biome: human gut; feature: human-associated habitat; material: faeces | place: United Kingdom | collected 2010/2012 ...
TCCGCCGCGACCAGCGCCGCTCTTGCCGCGGCCTGACCATAGCAGTGGAAGAAACGCGGCGTATCGACGATATACCGCACCGTCTTCATGATCTCCTTCTTGGGTCTGTCCAGCTCAAACAGTGCCGGCAGCATGAGCCGGTCATAAATGTAGTCGCAGGCGGTCTGGCGGGTGTGGTTCTCGTCGCCCATCTGCATGCTTTCGGCAAGGATCGGCTTGATGGGGATGCCGCCCAGCTTGTGGAGCGCCTCCACCATGGGCGGGAACAGCTCCTCGCGCATATAGCGCAGGTTCTCCGCGATCTCCTTGGAGTAAAGGCCCCAGCCGCAGAAGCCGCCCTGAAACGGTCCTTCCGCCGGGAACGTCGCGGCGACGGTATGGTTGTGCCGGTCCTCCACAACGTTCAGGACGACGGACTTTGTAATGATGCCCGTGCCCGCGCCGACCGTGTTGTGGTCGAGTGCGCTGGAAATCTTGATCTCGCCTGCCTTGAGGCGCTTGACCGCTTCTTCCTCGTCCTTCGCCCAGCCCTCAAAGAGCATTGCGCTGACCATGCCGCGCTTGTGGAGCATCGTCATGTCCTCATAGGCGATTGGGGGGCCCGAGTGGAGGATCATGTGATCCTCCAGCCCATCGACGCATTCGATGGCCGGCTTCATATCCACCCAGACGGGGTCGCTGTCCATGAGCATATGGACTGTTTTCTCATTTGCCTGCGCTATTTTTTCTTTTATATCCATCTTTGTCGCGTCTCCTTCTGTGTTCAGAGCAGTTTGTCAAGAAGCGCAAGAATCTCCGGCTTCAGCTTGACGGGCGGACGCCACTCCAGCTGCGTCACCTTGACGCCCTGCTTTTCTACCGCTTCATAGAAGCTCTGAAGTCCGACATTGATCACTTTCAGCTTTGTCTTGTCGTATTCCTTCACGGTTCTCAGCCCCTTTCATTCAGCGCGCTCATGAGCGCCGCGGCAAGGCGCGCGCTCTGGTAATTGCTGTCCGTCACGATGACTCCCGCGTCACGCAGCATCTTTGCCTGAAGCTCGATATTCTGCGGGTCCTCCGCAGAGCCGCAGATATTGGAAATGACCGTGATGTGCTTTTCGGCGATCGCCTTTTTGGCCTCGATCGCGAACTCCTTCACCGGCTCCTTCGCAACGCCGGGACCTGTGATGAAGTCCAGCAGAATGACCGCGACCTCATCGTCCTGAAGCTCCTGACGGAAGCGCTTCAGTCTGATCTCGGGGTCGAACACCGGGTGCGGCGAGCACGCGGTAAATTCCTCGCTGCCGAGGTCAAGGATGGAGTGCCCCTCGCTGTGCAGGTGGGAGGCCAGCTTTTCGGCATACGCCGTGTTCAGGTTGCTGTGCAGCCGGGCGTTTTTGACGTGGCTGCTGTAATAGATCAGTCCTTCTTCGGTGAAGGTGCCGCCGCAGTACAGACCGCGGAAGTACTTCTGCTTTGCGGAGTACCCGCGCATCTCCCGCGCGACGATCTCCTTGATCTGCTCGTCCGTGAAGCCAAAGTCATGGGTCTTCGCGCCGAGGAGCTGAGCGGCCTTTACCGCTGCGCCTTCAAGGCTGAACGTGCCATACACTCTGTGCCCCTCATAGAGCTTCTCGTCCGCGCCGAGGAAGATCGCGACGACAGGCTTTGAAACAATATCCGCGAAGCTGAGGACCTTGTTCATGACCGTGAGGTCAGCAAGCTTCGATACCAGAATGATGATCTTGGTGTCGGGGTCGCGCTCCAGACGGCGGATACCTTCGAGCATCATGATGCCGCCGATCTCCGGGTACAGGTCGCGTCCGCCCGTGCCGATGAGGGAGGAGATGCCGAAGCCCAGCTTCTCGACCAGACAGCCGACTTCCTGCGCGCCGCTGCCGGACGCGCCGACGATGCCGACGCAGCCGGGGTGATAGCAGCTGCCCGCCGCAAGCCCGACGCCCTTCAGGTAACCGACGCCGCAGTCGGGGCCCATCATCAGCACGCCTTTGGTGATGGCAAGCTCCTTCAGGCGTTTTTCGTCTTCAAGAGAGACGTTATCGCTGAACATGAACACATCCAGTCCCTTTTTCAGCGCCTTTTCCGCCTCCGCCGCGGCGTACTCGCCGGGGAGCGATATCTGCACGAGGTCATAGGGGTCTTCATCGAGGTCGATATCCTCAATGTTATCGTAGGTCTTGCCGCCGGATGCGGCATTCTTGTGGTCAAGCAGATCCTGACCCAGCGCCAGCGCCGCGTCCGCGGCAGCTTCGTCGGACGCGATGACGGCGACGACAAGGTCGTTCGCGCCGACATCCGCCGGAATATCAAAGCCAAGCCCTTCCAGTATCTCTCTGTTTGCCGCCGTCACCATGCTGGCGTTGCAGTTTTCGATGCCGTCCGCTTTCTTGACGCTGTCGGTCACAGACATGAGGGAGACCGAGTCCACATATCGGTTTCTTTTGATTATAAATTTACTTGTCACACTAATCGCCTCTGGTTTCCTAATTTATACTGAACTCCAATTAAAATCTTTAGAAAAGATTTTAATTGCCCGAAGGGCAAGGAGTTCATATGAGACTTGTTTTGTGATTTCTTTCCTTATAAATCACAAAACTGGCAGCGCCATCAGGCGATGCCTTCCTGATTGAAATCAAAGATTTTAATCAGGAAATAATATTAGATTTCGGCGTGGCGGGGCACTGCCCTGCCGTTTTCACAGCGGATGTTTACGCGGTATTTCTCCGGTTCACCGGCGGAGTCCGTGCGGACATGGCAGCCGGTGGATGTTTTCCGTTCAAGGGCGGCAAGCGTCACCGCGTATGCCGTGAGCGTATCGTTGCGCAGGCGCTGCTGCGCGTAGCAGCCGCTCTCCGGGATCTGTTCCAGCATCCGCTCCAGCTCCGTCTTCGCCTGCTCCAGCTTACCGGCCTCCCGGATCACGCCCAGCGCCCCGCCGACGATCTTTGTCAGCTCCGCGCGAAGCGCATCGATATTGACCGTGGCTGCCGCGTCGATTATCTCGTCCGTGCAGTCCGCCGGTTCGCCGCTGAGTGTGTCCATATACGCCGCCGCGCTGCAGCCCGCTCTGCGGCCGAACACCATCGTTTCCAGTCCGGCATTGCCGCCGATGCGGTTCGCGCCGTGCAGTCCGCCGAGGGTCTCGCCGCAGACGAACAGCCCTTCCACGCTTGTGCTGCAATCGGGTCTTGCGTACACGCCGCCCAGCGAGGTGTGCGCCGCCGGGGCTATCTCCATCGCCTGCTCGGCAATGTCCATTCCCACCGCGCGGTAGCGCTTTACGTAGGCGCTGTAAGCCTCCTCCAGCCGTTCGCGCCCGACGCCGCTTGCGTCGAACGCCACGCCGCCGTGCTCCGTTCCCCGTCCCGCGGCGATCTCGGACGCGATCGCGAAGGACAGAACATCCTTATCCGCGCATTCGCCCTTGTCGCTGTAACGGAACATAAACCGTTCGCCTTTGCCGTTGCGCAGCACAGCACCCTCGTAAAAAAGCGTCGTGATCACGCTCTTTCCGGCAATCGCCAGCGGCCAGACGGCGGCGCTCGGCTCGAACTGGACAAACTCCATATCCGTCAGCTCTGCCCCGGCGCCAAGCGCCATTGCCATGGCGTCCCCGCCGAGGTCGGCGGAGTTCGTCGAAAACGGGAATATCCTGCAGAAGCCGCCCGCGGCGAGGATCACCGCTTTCGCCTTGATCTGCATCCAGCGTTTGCTCTGCGTGTCAAAGCAGTGAGCGCCGCACACTCTGCCGTTCTCCGTTATCAGGCGCAGGGCATGGAGCGTGGTGCAGACGCTGACATTTTCGTGCTGCTCCATGACGGTAAGCAGCTTTCTGAGGATCGCGCCGCCGGCATCGTTGCCGATGCTGATGACCCGCGGACACGATGCCCCGAGGGGTCTGAGCTGCTGATAGCTCCCATCCGCCTCGCGGTTGAAGTCCAGGCCAAGCTCATCGAAAAACGGCAGAAGCTCAAGGCTGCCCCTGCACAGCTCTTCAACGAGCGCCGCGTTGCCCTGACCTCTGCCGGAAGCCTCTGTATCCTGTATGAAAAGTTCCGTCGAATCCTGCGGATTCAGCGGCATATTGAAGCCGTGTACATACGGGGATGACCCCGCACCGGGGCGCAGAATCGTGATTCTGCGTCCCGGCTCGGCTTTCAGTACTTCATATGCCGCCGTCAGCCCGGCAAGACCGCCTCCAATAATAAGCAGGTCTGTTTTCACGGCTTATTTGGTCTCCCAAATACCGCCCTTTGCCATGGAGCCGACGTTCTGCACGAAGAGGTTGAGGTAACGGGGATAGTCCTTGCTGGGGAACTCCCAATGGAAGGCCGCAAGTCTTCTGTTCATTTCCTCGTCGCTGATGCACAGATGCAGCTTACGCGCAGGGATGTCGATCTCGACCTCGTCGCCCTCTTCGATGACGCCGAGGGGGCTGCCAAGCGCCGCTTCGGGGGACACATAGCCGATGGAAAGGCCGGAGGTGCCGCCGGAGAAGCGTCCGTCGGTGATGATGGCACAGGAGTTATACAGCTCGTGCAGACCCTTCAGCTCCTCCTGGAAGGTGAAAGCGGTGGTGCCGAAACGTCCGCGCAGGCCCATAAAGCGCAGCACGCAGCAGTCGCCCACATGGATCTGTCCGGCGCGCAGAGCCTGAATGCCATCCTCAAGGGAGTCGAACACACGGGCTTTACCCTTGTAGGTCATGAGCTGGGAAGGAACGCCCGCGATCTTGACGATAGCGCCCTCGGGAGCGAGGTTGCCGTAGAGCACGCCGATGCCCGGCTCGGTCATGACGGGGTTGTCGAGGCTGTGGATAACGTCGCGGTTGTAGACGACGGCGTCTCTGACGTTCTCCTCAAGGGTATGTCCGGTGACGGTCAGGCAGTCGCCGTGCAGCTTGGGCAGCAGCTCCTTCAGCATGGCGCGCATACCGCCGGCAAGGTCAAAGTCCTTGACGTTGTAGGGGCCGCTGGGAGCGAGGTGAGACAGCAGCGGGATCTCGTTGGAAGCTTCGTCGAAGTACTTCCACCAAGGCAGGTCGTAGCCCGCTTCGTTCGCGATGGCGGGAATGTGGAGGATGAGGTTGGAGGACGCCGCGACTGCCATGTCCAGCATGATGGCGTTCTTGATGGCGTTCTCGGTAATGATCTGTCTGGCGGTGATGCCCTCGTTGACCAGATTCATGATCTGCTTACCGGCCATGTAGGAGAGGTTGTAGATGGAGGAGCTGGTCGCGCACATGGTGGAGTTGCCGGGCAGGGTCATGCCCAGAGCCTCGGCGATCATGCACATGCTGTTCGCGGTGGTCATGGAGGTGCAGGCGCCGCAGATGCCCCAGGAGTTTTCGATGAGTCCGTTGTACTCATCCATGTCCATCTTGCCGGCCTTCGCCGTGCCGACCTTGTCCTGCGCATGGATATGCTGATGTGTATGTTTATTCTTCTTGCCCTGTACACGTTTTATAAACGCTATTCGGGCAAGGGACAACCGAGAGACCGTTTCTTGCTGCCTTTCTATATTTTCATGGCTATCTTTTCGAAAGGGCCCATCGGGTTTATCGTTCCCTTGATAACCATGCTCGTCTTTCTACTGGTGAAAAGAGACATCCGTTCCTTCTGCCGGTATTTCGGCTGGCGGGAATGGGGTATTTTATCGGGATTCTGTGCCATATGGTTTCTCGGTATTTATCTCGAAGGAGGATCAACTTACTTGAACAATCTTCTTTTCCATCAAACTATAAACCGAGCGATTGATTCGTTCGACCACAAAAAAGCATTCTGGTATTACGGGGTGACGTTCTGGTACTCCGTGGCTCCCTGGTCTATCCTGTACATCACGACAATCGTTATCGCGATAAAAAAGAAACTACTCACGACAGATAAAGAAAAACTTTTCCTCTCGGCAATCATCTCGACTTTCGTCATTCTTTCCATGTTCAGCGGAAAACTGGACATTTATATGCTACCCCTGTTCCCGTTCTTCACGTACTTGACGATCCTGTTGCTCCCGAAAATCAAGGAGAAATGGATCGCATTTTCCGTATATATTCCCGTGATAGCCCTTACCATCGCTCCCATCGTGGCATTTTTCATCCGCAACAAATTTAATGTTCCCGACTCGCCATTTATTTATGTCGCCATCATAACATTGTTTATCTTCAGTTTAACAGCCTGTTATTTACTATATCGCAAACAAATGTACCGGGCCATCAATTGTGCCGCACTAGGAATCCTAGCCACCCTGTTCACGGGAGCTTTCGCTTTACCCCGGATTAATCCATACATCGGTTTTACCACTATGGCGAAAGAAGCATATCATATATGCGAGGAAGAGGATATCGATCATTATTACTATTACAAATTCCGCAGCGGGGAAAACATGGACGTTTATTTAAAAGAAGAGGCCATAAAGGTCACGAATGAGGATTCTTTATTTAATATCTACCAAAAAGGCGACTGCATGATTTTCGTCAAAGAAAAGAACGTTACACGTTCCCCGGCACTCGCCAACTGGATTCAACAAACCCATCACGAGAAGATCGGAAACTTTTATCTTATCCACCCCACTTTAAATACATCGTCTTTATATGATCAACCTTAGAAGTATTTCTATCCATTTACATACTTTATCCCTATATCTTGAAAAATACGATTAAGAGGTGAAACATTTTTTCCTATATTTGTCCCATGGTAACAATCAAGGACACAACATTAATTAAATCTTTCAATGAAGGGGATCCTATGGCTTTCAAAGTCATATTCGATCGCTATTATAAGATTTTGTGTTCCTATACCTACCATTTTATCCGCACGCCTTATGCTGTTGACGATATTGTGCAGGACATTTTCGTGGCCCTATGGAACAGACGGGAAAAATTTGATTGTATCGAAAAAATCAGTTCTTTTCTTTTTGTCTCCGCACGTAACGCTTGCCTGAATCATGCCAAACATGAACAAATGAAAGCGGAAAAACTGAAAGAATTTGTTGCCCAAACAGATGAAGCCGTTTACGATGATTATATCATTATGGCCGAGTTCGACCAGAAATTAAACCACTGGTTGGAGTCCCTGCCCACGGAATGCCGCAAAATTATCGATATGTCTGTTTCCGGGATGAAAAATGACGAAATCGCCAAAGCCCTGAACATTTCCATTAACACGGTAAAAAATCAGAAGGTCAAAGGATTTAAAATTCTCAAGGAACTATATAAGGATGAATATCTTACAATCCTGTTTTACATTTTCATATCACTTGGAGCAAAATAATTTACCAAAAAAATAAATCCCGCATAGTACGTTAGAAGGAGTCGATTGTTATACTATAAAAGAGATAACAATGACACCTAAAGATTGTGAACATATCGCCCATTTGCTTTTCCTAGCTTACACGGGGGAGGCAAGTCCCGACCAGCAAGAGGAGTTATCCCGTTGGTTAAAAGAGGACAAACATCACGATGATTTGTACCGGACAATCATGGATCACGAACGAATTCGCTCGGAACAAGAGGTATTTTTATTATTCAACCAGCAAAGAGCTTGGACAAAGATTTCACAAAAGACTTACCGAAAAAGCAAAATGTTATATACCAATTTTTTACGGTATGCAGCCATATTCATTTGCTTTATCTGTGTCAGCGTGTATTTCCTATACCCCGATAAGCCGGAAGAAAAGATCGAAATTGCCGAGTTATTCTTAGAACCCATTTCTCCCAAGGCTATCCTACAAAACGAACAGGAAGTACGTATATCCCTGCCGGGTCAATGCTATTCGATAAAAGATAGTACCCGTCATAAAAAACAGCTTGAAACATCTGAAATCCTGCGAATTTATGTACCCAAAGGAGGTGAGTTCGAACTTGTGTTAGCTGACGGAACACGTGTCTGGATGAATTCAGAGACAGAATTAAAATTCCCCCGTGTTTTTACCGGGGACAAGCGACAAGTCGAATTGGTTTCCGGAGAGGCTTATTTCGATGTCAGAAAAGATAAAACATTTATCGTTCGGAATAAGGATTTGGATTTAACGGTGTTAGGTACTCAGTTTAATATCCAGAATTATTCCGACGAGCATGAAATTATAACAACTCTAGTCGAAGGTGCCGTGCAATTATCATCCGACAAGACCATTCTACACCCCGGGGAACAGGCCACTTACAACAAAGCAACACGAGAAACACAAGTTGAAACGGTAGACACGGAACTCTTCACGGCATGGAGAGAGGGACGATTAATTTTCAAGTCTACTCGCTTGGAGACGGTCCTGAAACAATTGTCCCGTTGGTATGATGTTAAATTCGTGTACGAAGAAGAAAGATTAAAAGACTTAATCTTCTCCGGAAAGATGAAAAAATACGATAACGGTAATGTTATTTTAGGAATATTAAAAGCTACAGGAAAAATCGATTTTATACAACAAGACTCTGTTATACATGTAAAGAGACAATAAAAAAAGACTTTAGTACGTTTAAAAACCAATAACCATGAAAAAAAATTCATCAATCCCCAAAGCGGGATTCAGACTTTTTCGGCCTAACCCGAGAATGTTCGGAAAACTATTTGCTCTTTTTATCTTCATGACATTTTGCACTTACTCGTACGGAGTGAGTCAAAACAAGAAGATGGATGTTCACTTCAACAACGCCTCGATTGATTTTGTTATCGAGTACCTAGAATCGGCAACGGACTACACGTTCGTGTACAACGACACGGATAAAGAAGGTGTTAAAATAACCGTCTCGTTGAAAGACGCGGACATCGTGACAATTTTGGATGCTGTATTTAAAAACACGCCCCTCGCTTACCAGATAAAAGAAGATCGTATCGTGGTGCTAAGACGTAAGAATAATACGGTAAAAGCTGAAGAGGAGAAACAACTGGTCGTGAAAGGACGCGTGATTTCGGAAAAAGACAAAGAACCTATTATCGGGGCCACCGTTATCTTAGAAGGTACGACTTTAGGGGTTGCTACAGACGTGGAAGGCAAATTTTCAATCAACGTTCCGGAAGATGCGAAAACACTCGTCATCAGTAGCATCGGTTATGCTAAATATCGGTTCGCATTGAACTCAAATGTTTTCGACAAACTCAATATCATTCAACTGAAAGATAGCGTGAGTTTCGTTGACGAGGTGGTTATCGTCGGTTATGGAACCACCAAAGTAAAAGATGCTACCGGAGCCGTATCCCGACTCGGGGAAAAGGATATTGCCATGTCTCCGGCAGGAGCAAGCGTGCAAAGTATGTTGCAAGGACGGGCCCCCGGAGTAAACGTCATGATTCAATCGGCCTCTCCCACTTCCCCGGTAAATGTTATGATTCGAGGAATTTCAACGTTAACCGGAAACACTCAACCGTTATGGGTTATTGACGGAGTACCCGATTATTCACAAAGTTCCACAGGAGACGTAACCAATGCTTTATTCAACTTGAATTTATCAGACATTGAAAGCATTGATATATTAAAAGACGTATCTGCAACAGCAATCTACGGTTCCCGGGCCGCCAACGGTGTCATCATCGTGACCACGAAAAGGGGTAAACTAGGGATGCAGCCGACCGTGGACCTTTCTCTCCGAGCCGGAATCCAGACCATCAATTCAAACAAGCTAAACGCCTTAAATGCGGCAGAATACAAACGTTTCGTGGAGACAGTCGGTCGTCAATCCATTGAAATTGCCGGATTCGATTACAATACCCGACTCTTTTTCAATGAATCCAAATTCAATCAATTGAACACGAGCCAATGGGACGGCAGTATGCTGGAATTACTCCCCGATGCTTTCATGGACGGAGATACCGACTGGTGGGATGAAATGACCCAGAATGCTTTGACCACACAATGCGACATTTCCGTGCGAGGTGGAACACAGAACTCGAACTACTTTATCTCTTTCGGATATAACGACCAAAAAGGTGTTGTAAAGGGAGGACGCAGCAAGCTGTTAACCGGGCGTTTGAATTTTGAAACATTAATCGGGAAACAGGTCAAACTAGGCGTCAATCTATCCGGATCGTCCAGAAAAACCAATAACAAGGATAATCTTATTGACAATATCATCCGATTCCGCCCAGACTTCCCGGCATATAATGAAGACGGAAGTATTAACCTGGTAACAACAAGCACGGTGATCGAAAACCCACATTTAACCCTGGCTAACCGAAACGATGGACGAGGTTTAACTTTCTCCGGTTCTGCCTTTCTGGAATGGACAATTTTGGACGGTTTGAAATTCAAATCTACCGGAACGGTCAATTACACGAATTCGCAAACCGACATTTTCTCGAAAAAAGGGACACGAGGATATGCCACGGCCTACAATAGCCGCAACTTAGGTAATAGTGAGAACAACACCTACGTGTGGGATAACACGCTGACTTGGATGAAAACTTTTGGCAAACACAATTTGGTTGCCATGGTCGGACATTCAATCGAAAAATACAAATCCAGAATGCTTTCCGGTGGTGCGGAAGAATTCCCAGACGAAAAGGTATTAATTAATCTAGGTAGTGGGGCTGACTCCTGGGCAGATAGTGATGAAGCCGGGAACACGCTCGTATCAGCCATTGCTCGTGTGAATTACAAATACAACAATCGTTACCTAGCAACCTTTACTTTCCGTACGGACGGCTCCTCGAAGTTCGGACCGGACAAGCGCTGGGGATATTTCCCTTCCGGAGCGCTCGCTTGGGTGATCTCAGAAGAAGAATTTATGGCCCCCTTGAAATTATATATTCCTTATTTGAAACTACGGGCTTCTGTCGGGAAAATCGGTTCACAAAACTTAGGCAATTATGATTATATCTCCCTTATGGGAGCTGCATCTTATGACGGACAACCGGGAACAAAGCCGACTTCTTTGGGAAATCCGGTCCTTCAATGGGAAGAAACAACCTCTGTCGACGTGGGTCTTGATTTCGGTTTGTTAAACGAACGCCTTCGCGGAACAATCGGATACTACAATAAACAAATCAACAATCTGATTTATGACGGTTCCGTGCCTGCAAACTCA
>ERZ827520.4186-NODE-4186-length-11007-cov-3.143170_pt1 | contig 11007 bp, 9 predicted proteins | sample MGYA00519581_ERZ827520 | MGnify/ENA primary metagenome ERZ827520 (study PRJEB31778, sample SAMEA3449339) | human gut metagenome | biome: human gut; feature: human-associated habitat; material: faeces | place: United Kingdom | collected 2010/2012 ...
GATTTAGATGCGCATTATCGGCAATGTCGGAAATATTAGCGTTGTTTTCATTCAGCGTATCGGCATAGGCATAAAGCAAATCGCCGTACATTCTATAATGTTCGCAGTTCATCGCATCCTCAAGTGTCTGATTGAGCTTACCCAGCTTATTGGTATTCTTGTTGATTTCACGGCGTACAAGTTTAAATAAGTCACCGCTTTGCTGGCGGATGCGCTCCCGTTCTTCCTTGTGATAGAAAATAACATCGATGCCTTTTTGCAGGCTGTACGCGGCCGGCTGATTTTCAAGGTGAGTGAGCGGCAGACAATGAAACTGCGGTTCCTTTTCGGTTTCAGTAATATAAAGCGTTTTTGAGGCAAGCAGCTCCTTCATGATTTCCGCAAAATTTTCACCGTTATGCATGCGGTGCTGAAATTCACGGCTCAGCTGCGGGGAGAAGCCATGAAACTGCTTCACCAACGATTCATCCGCGTCAGCGTCTAATGTGATCCGCGGATCTTTCTTCAACTCCTGCGCCGGCAATGTATAAAGGGCGCCGGGATGAATCGTTCGCTTCGTATTTTCAAAGGGCGGAATCCGCTTCATCGCGTCAATGATCTTTTCATTTTCATCAACCAAGACACAATTGGCATATTTGCCCATCAATTCGATATACAAAGAAAAATCATGCTGGTCTCCCAGATCATTGCGGGCAGTAATCAGCATATGCAGGATGCGGTCAAGGCCAACCTGTTCACATGAATTAATGATGCCGCCGTCAAGATACTTCCTCAGCACCATGATAAAGTTATTTGGGACATCGGGAGCGGTGTATGTTTCTTCGGTAAGATTAATGCGGTTATATTGTGAGTGACAGCTGATCATCAGCTTAAAACCACTGCTGCGGGAGCGGCAGTTAAAGAGTATTTCAGTATCTGATATCTGCTGGATTTTATTGATTTTAGCCGGCAGCAGCTGTTTAATTTCTTCATTGATTTGATATAAGAGTAAGCCATCTAAAGCCATGGCAACCCCTCCTTTCATGTGCTTTATTATACCATGATTTAGCGGATGCATTGAATTATTTATTTAAAGCGCGGATATTCATCAGGGTGTGCTTGAATGTCATAGGTATTATTTGTTAAGTTTGTATCTTTATAATGACGCCTTTAGGAAAATGTTTGACTTTCATTAAGGAGCGTTATATCATAATTAGTATCTATAAAAGGTGAGGACAGCAAAAATGAAAAAAGGGCTACTGATTATTATTAGCGGACCAAGCGGCGTAGGCAAGGGAACGATTCGCGAATACTTTATGAAGGATGAAAGTCTGAATCTTACATATTCTATTTCTATGACCACAAGAGCGCCAAGAGCCGGCGAGGTTAACAACGTTGATTATATTTTTACTGACAAGGCAGAATTTGAGCGTCAGATCAAAGCGGGCAAGCTGTTGGAATGGGCTGAATTTGTCGGCAATTATTATGGCACACCCTTAGAACAGGTTGAAAAGCTGCGCAATGAGGGAAAAAATGTCGTGCTTGAAATTGAAGTTCAGGGGGCGACACAGGTACGGGAGAAATGTCCTGACGCAATTACGATCTTTATTATTCCGCCGACGATGGAAGAGCTTGAAAAACGCATCCGCGGCCGTAAGAGCGAGCCGGAAGAAGTTATTCAGCAGCGCTTGGCGAAAGCGGCTTTAGAGATGAAGCAGATCTCTGATTATAAGTATGTAGTCTGCAACGACGATCCGGAGCTGGCAGCGGATGTCATCGGGCTGATTGTGAAACGCAACAGTAAATAGGGAATTGACAGGTTATCGAGGGATAGCCTGTTTTTATTTTAAAATAAAGGCTGAAAATACTTGTTATCACATAATTTCACAATGATTTTATTCAACGTTAAGGTGAAAATACTGTATAATGAATTTAGTAGGAGGTAGTTTTATGTCTGAATTAAAAAAGCAAACTTGTTCCCACTGCGGAAGTGAAATTGATGAGTCATGTAAATTCTGTCCCAATTGCGGAGCTAAAATAGTCAGAGCTGAGAATGATGAAAAGGATGAAATCAGCGCTGTCATGAATGAATTGTTTGAGGATACGCCAATGGCGGAAAAAGAAGAACCGGTAACGATTCCTAAGTTCAGTGAGCCTCAGCGTCAGGCAATCAAGGAGCCAAAGCCGATTCGTGAACAGGCCAAGCCGTCAAGACCGCGACCGACTGAAAAAGAAAGCCGTCTGCCGGTAATCTTAACGGTGGCGGCGGTAGCGCTTGTTGTTCTGTTAGTTGCCGGAGGCGGGTTTATGATTTATAAGGCGATGCAGTCACCGTCAGATCCGACACCGCCAATTGTCGATAATAACAACAATGGCCAAAACAATCAGAATAACCAAAATAACAGCCAGCAGCCGGATAATCACCAGCCTGAAGATAAACCGATTGCCAGTGATGATGATAAAAAACCATCTAAGGATAAAGATTTGAAAGATGGTGTAATTCTTGATTTTACAGAAGATATGGGGCAGCTTGCGGGTATTGCCTCAATCAGTGAAATCAAGGTTCAGGATATGGATAACGGCAATCTGCGCTTTACGATCAGCTATGAGTCATCATCAGATCTGACAATGATATTTGCCAACGCGCCGGATGGTCAGATTTTCCGCATTGAGGTCGATGTGACAGGCAGCGGTCAGGGTGCTTACTTTGAAGTAAGCAAGAGTATTTTAAAACCAGACATGGCACTGATGGTCACCTTGTTTGAAAAGGTTGAAGAAGGCAGCATGAGTGACGGTACGCCGATCGGCAGCGGCAGCGCTGTGATCAGTGCTGAAACGATGGCTGAAATCTTAGAATTAGCCGGTGAATAATTAAGTTGAATAAAGAATCTTGCAAGCCGGGATTCTTTTTCTTTTTGATATATAAAAGTTACAAAAAGGATGGGAAATCAATGAAAAATATTGTATGATAGTAATAATATAAAGAGGGTAAATATATGAAGGAAGAGCTTCAGAAAACATTTGATGATTATCTGGATCGTTTTGAGAGCGACGAGAGTATCTGTGAGGGATTCAAGAAACTGCTGTTGGAACAGATCGGCCTTGGCCCTGTCCTAGAACCAGTTATGCAGCGCTATATTGAAATTGCGGAACGGAAGGCTTACGCTTATGCACTGCCCTTAGGTTATGCGATGATGTTTTATATATACTATGGCCGAAATCTCGATTTGGCGATTCACTATAATGAATTAGCCAGAGAAATGTTTATGCGTCAGCCAGACTATAAGGAACATGACGGCATTTTAACGGTAGCGAATAATGCCTTGCTCGGTCATATTTTTAAAGGGAATTACGGGGCGGCTTACCAGGAAATACTGGCAGCCATGCCAATTGCGGAAAAAGGCGGCCAGATAACCTATTACTCCGCGTTTTTAAATAATGGAGCAATCATTCTGCGTGAATTTGGCTTATATAAAAAAGCGATTCAGCAGGTTGAAGAAACATTGGAAAAAAGAGATTTTATCGGTGACAGTAATTTTTATACCACTGTTTTTTATTATGCGGCTTATACCTTGCGGTTAAGGATACGGCTAAGGTTAAAAAGCTGCTTGATACATATGTGCCCGAATTACAGAAAACGGGTTATTTTGATGTAAATATTTTTAATTTGGGCTATCTTGACGCGGCCATTCTTGAGGATGATCGGGAGCTGGCTGATGAATTGTATCAAAAGTTTATCACATCTTATGATTTTACTAAGGGTGATGATATGGATAACGGCGAGGTTTATTTTACTTTAGGCCGCTATCATATGTATCGTAAAGAGTATGAGCAGGCATTAAAATATTATAAGCTTCTGCTTGATTATAAAGGCGGCTTTTTTGGTCATAAAAGACAGCTGCTGGAAGAAGCGGCAAAGCTTTATGATTGTTTAGGTGATCAGGATAAAGCTTATTGCTATTTACAGTCAGCTCATGAATTGACTAAGACATTTATTTCCTTTATTGATGATATTTATCACAAGGAGATTGAGGACGTATGGGAACAGAACCGGCGCTTATCGTATGAGGTAATGTATGACCGGCTTTTGGTCATGACTGAATTTGGTAAGGTTGTAACCTCTTGTTTGACCTGGCAGCAGCTGTTAGAGGTGATTACCCTTCATGCCGGCCGCATTTTCTCCTTTGATGAATGGCATTTGTTATTTTATGATGAGCCCTTGCAGCGTTTCGGCAGTTTGGATCATGAAAGCTATGATTTAGCTGATCATCCTTTATTGGCTCTGTGCGTCAGCAAAAACAGCGCGTATAAGCTGGGTAATTGGAATGCGGAAACTGATTTGGCCAAACGCTTGGGGAAGCTGTATGATGAACACAGCCGCTCAATGCTGATTCAGCCGGTCAGCTATCAGGGAGAATTGCTGGCATTATTTTGTATGAAATCCAATCAGATTGAAAATTACAGCCGTACAGATCAAGGCCTGCTTCAGATTTTCGCGGATTATATCGCGATTGCGATTCATAACGTGAAGCAATATTCAGCGGCGCTTGAGAAGTCGAGCTATGATTATCTCAGCGGTATTTATAACCGCAGTGCGCTGATGAAATATGGAGAAGGAATGCTTCAGCGCGCGGATCAGGAAAAGCATTCCATCGGGGCATTAATGATTGATATCGATGACTTTAAAAAGATTAATGACAGCTATGGACATATGCAGGGCGACCGGGTTATCTGCGCGGTTACGGATATTTTAAAGCAGCATCAGCAGCAGGGAATCATCGCCCGCTTTGGCGGTGAGGAATTCATTTTGCTGATTGATTCGCTCAGTGAACAGGCATTGTATGAATTAGCTGAACGCATTCGTTATGCTTGTGAAACAAACCGTGTGTCAATGGGTGAGACGGCAATTCATTACACAATCAGCATTGGCTGCTGTTACCGTGAATGTGCGCCGAAATCGCTGCATGAATTATTTGATGAAGCTGATCAGCGGATGTATATTGCCAAAAGAAATGGTAAGAACTGTGTTCAGATGTAATACAGGGTTATGTGAAAAGGAAAGAACTGAAAAGGTCAGGCAGAGCTATGGAAAAGGAACACGGATTTACTGAATATGAAGAATGGGCTGAATATTTTAAAATTTATACAGATCGTATTCTCAGTATTGAAAAGCTGACCTCTTTTTCATCTGCTCACTATCAGAATGGGGCTCACTGGCTCACATTATATAAAAAACGCGCCCTGTGCTTAAGGGAAATGTATCTGGATAATGAAAAATATCTTGAACGTCATCTTTACTGGTTTATTAAAAACCCAGAGCATTGGGAGGCGGATGTCGCGGCTTCCTTGCTTGATTATTTATTTAGAAACAGTATTCGCATAGAAGATATTGAGGCTACTCAGAAAACTGCCGAATCGCTTTATAATTATTATCAGCAGGCAGACAATGAGATTGCGATGATGAAATGTACCTTAATTATCCTCACAAACAGGATCATGCTTGATTTCCCCCATAATAAAGAGCAAATCTTATCGCTTTGTGAATGGGCGATTGATGTTTATGAGCGCAATTATGATCAGTTGAATGCTGTGGAACGCAGTATGGGATTGAGCTTTTATGATTATGAAAGCAATGCCTGCAGCGAATATGTGAATTTTGATCCGATTATAAGTCCGCAAACGCTGATTAAGCTGTATCAGCGGCGGATGCGTCACATTGAACGGTTTATAGCTGAAGAAGATTTGTCGCTGCGTGTTAATCATATTGTGCCTTATCTGCGGGTATGCTGGCAATGCGGTTTTGTCGGTATACCGATTAAAGCTAAGCATACCGCTTTTACGGCTGAACAATTAGCTATGTTTTATGAAGTATGCAGGCAGATGGAAAATGAAACACAGGCTGGTTCTATTCAGGATGTGAAGGTTTGTTTGATCAAGCTGATGCTTACATATCAAGAGCAGGGGCTTGATAAGGAACAGGTCATGGCTGAATTAATAAGACTTCAGAATATGCTGCCTAAACCGACGATGACCTATGATGATGAATTGATGGATGCTTTGCAGATACTTTCCTGTGCCATCCGCATTATTGCGAAAGATGATAAGAAATATCAGGCTGAGGTAAAGGGCATTCTGCAGATATTGCTTGATGCCTATCTTTGTCTGCCTAATGACAATTATATCGAGCATATTACCGATAATGCGATTTTTCTTTATATGTTTCCGCTGCTGAATGTTTTGCCGGCAGATGAGATCTTGCGAATTACTCTTTTTCTTACGATTTTCCGACAGCCTCAGACCGCCGCGCACACGATCATGGTTGGAAAGCTGGCAACTACGATCGTTGCCGCAATGATCGATAAGATACCGGCTTTATTCATGAGGATGAGCTGCTTTTCCTCAATTGCACATGTTCAGGATAACCGTCAGAAAATTATTGACTATGTAGGTGAAGCTGCCTTGCTGCATGATGTCGGAAAAATTCTAAGCAGCAATGTGATCAATATGCAATATCGGCGGCTGATTGATCTTGAATTTGAAGCGATTAAGCTGCATCCGATAAGCAGCGGTGAAATCTTGAAGCAGATTCCAACCATTGCTGATTTCTATGATATTGCTGTCGGTCATCATAAAAGCTATGACGGCCAAAAAGGTTATCCGATTGATTTTGATAATCTGCACCGCAGAAGCTGTTTATTGATCTGATTACAATTTGTGACACATTAGATGCGGCAACCGATAATTTAGGCCGTAATTATGCGCGTACAAAACAATTTAAAGAAGTGCTGGAAGAATTAAACAGTGAAAAGGGAAGCCGTTATTCTGATTCAATTGTTGATTTGATCCTGAATGATGATGAATTACAGATTCAATTGGAGGAGCTGCTGAACAGCCGTGAGGAAAGCTATCGGCAAGTTTTTGAAATCATCGATTCAGAATTGAGAGAATTTCAAACGAAACAAACGATATAAAAAATAGTTATCTTTTCAGCCGGTTACGTCTTCTCTATAAGCTGAAAACCGCATGGTTACTGGGTTTCTTGTAATATGAGCATATATGTAAAGTGGCAAAATGGTGCCCAGATGAACAAAAAGAGTTATGGACAGTAACATGAAGTTATGATACGAAATGAGCTGTTTGACATTTCCGCACGCTGATATTAGAATGAAAATGTTTAAGTTGTGTTTGTTTTTGGCGGATAAGATGTACTAAATAAAGGAGATGATGTTGATGAACGGACGTGATGTGAGAGTAGGCGCAAGCCTGTTAGTTGGCGATATGGACAGTATGGTTCGGTTCTACAGAGATACATTGGGCTTTCGTACACAATGGGATGGTGGGGATTTCGCAGAGTTTGAAACGGCAAGCGGTGCGCTGTCTTTGTTCATGTACAGTAGGAAACAATTTGTAAAGGCGATTGGAGAGAGCTACGTCCCGCCAAAGGGGATTAATCAGACGTTTGAAATTGCCCTTTGGTTGCCTAGCTTTGCTGATGTGGATGCGGAATATGAGCGGCTATCAAAGTTGGACTTGCAATTTCCTACTGGAGGACCCATTACCTATCCTTTCGGCATCCGCAACTTTTATGTTGCCGACTTGGAAGGCAACTTGCTTGAAATCGGCAGTACGAGCGAAACGTAGAGCTACGTCTTAATGGTAAAAGGCGTACTACGCTTTAGTTGTTTTCAATAGTGGCAAGCAGTGTTTCGTGGTACACACGAAACGATTTTCCACTTTTTCGTTACCGCGAAAACCTGTAAAATCTTCATGTTGAGGAGGTACTCCAACAAGCGTTTTGCAGGAGTGTATATACACTCCTGCCCTGCTTGCCACGATTGTTTTTTTTGGGATTGATACACCAGTCACGCATGGAAATAGCCCCGGCATGTGACGGCGCCAATCTCACCGGAGAGGTCATGCGCAATGAGAAAACGCCCATTTCATGCGGGTTTGCGGGGCCTACATATGGAACAATTTGCCAACTTGTGACAACTGAAACAGCTATACAGGCAATAAAAAAACTGAAGCTGAACGCTCATGATTCATGAAGCGATTTCAAATCTTCAGTTATTTTTCTATTGATTTAACAGTGCTTCGATGCGCTGGGCAACACCGTCATCAAGGTTGCTGGCCGTAATTTCATCAGCAATTGCCAGTGCCTTTTGTGAACCGTTAGCCATGACCACGCCAATGCCGCATTCCTTCAGCATTTCTAAATCATTATCCTCATCACCAAAGGCCATTACATGATCTAATGTGAAGCCATGCAGCCGGGCAATTTGTTCGATACCGCGGCTTTTAGAATTACGGGCATCAAATATTTCAAACAAATCCGGCTGTGAATGCACACCCCGCACATTTTCTATATGAATCTGGCTCATGACTTCTTCTACCCGCGCCATCTTTTCTTTTGGACAGGAAATTAAAAGCTTAGGGTGCTCATGACTGAGAATTTCATCAGTAAGCTCACGGCGCGGCAGCCGGTTGTTGCGGCTGAGCCGTTCACTGACAACATCAACCTTTTGTGTATAAATGCCGTCTTGTTCATATAGCATGAAGTTAATGCCTTCATTTTCATAATGCTTCATAATTTCAAGCTGATTGGCTGATGAAAGCGGATAATTCAGGCGGCATTCATTTAAGGTATAATCAATCAGCTGGGCGCCGTTAAAGCCAACAATGCAGTCGATGTCTTCTTCAATACCCCAAATTTTAATCAGCTCACTGACCGCGTAAGGCGGCCGGCCGGTTGCGATACCAAAATATATACCCGCCTGCCGTGCCATTTTGATTGCTTTTTTAGTACGGTCAGAAACTGAATTAGCACTTGTAAGCAGGGTGCCGTCAAGATCGCACATAATCATTTTAACTGTTTTCATTATTGCCTCCCAGATAATGCAGGCATTCATAGGCTACACCATCTTCATTATTAGTTTTTGCGGATAAGGTCCGTGCCACGGCCAACGCTTTCTTAGTGCCGTTTTTCATCGTAACACCAATGCCGGCGCTTAACAGCAGCGGTTCATCATTGCCGGAATCGCCAAAGGCAATCACTTCATCAAGCTGAATGCCTGTCTGCCGGCAGATATATTCAACTGCGTTGCGTTTGCTGACAGATTTCTTGCAGATTTCCACTGCCATTGGATTGACATAATAAAATGCGTATTGATCAGGATAAACCTTTTCCACAAGCTCAATCAGTTTTTTGATCCGTTTAACCGTACCGATGAAACAGATCTTATAAACATCCTCATTGAGATACTCACGCATGGATTGGACATTGCGGGTTTCTTCAAGCAGATGAACTGTGTAAGTGCCTTTTTGATATCCCAAACGATGCATCAGCTTTAAGAGTCCCACCGCGCCTTTTAAACCGCCGCCCAGTAAACGATTGATTTTCAGATGATATTGATCGGCGATGCGGACATATTGAATCAGCTTTAATTCATCGGCGATGCTGCACAGCTTCTGACTTTCCTGAGGATTTAATGAATCAAAGGTATGACAGCTGCCATCTGCCATGCGGGTTACCTCATAACCATTGGCACATACCATCCAGCCATTGTATTCTTTTAATTTTAACTGCTTTGCATAGCGATCCACTTCACGCTGGAAACGGCCGCTGGCTAAGACGACAATACAGCCCTGCTGCTGATATTCCAGCAAGGTCTTTTCGGTAAACGTGCTGATTTTTTTAGCGTCATTAAGCAGAGTACCGTCAAGATCTGAGACAATCATTTTGATTTTATGCTCCATACTACCTCCATAAATGAAAAAGCTGAAACCAGATTATTTGATTTCTTCGGCCCAGCTTTTTTTCTTTTCTTTTTCTTTGATCTGCACTTTTTTCACAGGGCGGATCGGTTCAAACTGCTCCTGACGTTCATTGAGACTGATTGCGGCAGCCGGCTGTTGGGCACGGACATAAGCCATTTCCTCATGTTCGATTATTTCATCATCAGCCAGCAGCGGCCGGCCGTCACGATCGACAAGAACACACAGACCGGCGCCAGAACCTTCATTGTGGAACATATACTGTACATGGGTTTCTACATCGACTAAAAGCTTGGTACAGGCTGACATTCCATCATGATAAATCTCAGTCGTAATAAAACGGTTTTTATTCTTTTTCATGGCACCACGTCCTTTCTCTATTATTATACACAATCCCGCCGAACAATTCTATAACGGAAAGGGAATAATTGCGGCAGAATATTAAAAATTTCAGCCGTTATTAATGCGTGACTAAATGCATTTGAAAAAACGAAGCAGGTTGGCTTGGCTCATGATATAATAGTAGGGTGAGGTGAAGTGAATGAATCTTGTCTACTGCTATATCGAACATCCTGTATCAGCCATTGATCAGCGGTATACCTATCAGTTTCATGATGAAAAAATTGAACCGGGGATGCGGATTCAGGTTGATTTTGCGCATCGGCTTTGTGTCGCTTTCGTCGATGAGGTGGTTTATGATACGAAGGAAAGCTTTGACTTTGAAATTAAGGATGTTGTCAAGGTATTGGATGCTTCACCAATTCTGAATGCGGAATTAATGGCTTTAGGCAAATGGCTGGCGGAAACAACGGTTTCACCGGTAATCGCCTGTTTTCAAGCGATGCTGCCGGCAAAGCTGAAGCCTAAGTCAAGCAAACAGCGCATAAAAATGGAAAAATGGGTGCGAGTTCATCATGTGCCTTTGGTTATGACGCCTAAGCGTCAGGAAGCCTTGTCTGCCTTACAGGCGGTTGGGGAAATGACGCTGACAATGTGGCGCCGTGATTTTAAGAGTGTGGGAAAGGCGCTTGAGGAATGTCAGGCGGTGGAAGTGTTTGAAAAGGAAGCGAAAGCGGCTGAGGAGAAACTGAGTGTCAGTGATTTTGATTTGACTCTAAGTGAGGAGCAAAAGCAGGCCATTGAACAAGTGCTGCATCCGCGTAAGTCAGTGCTTTGTCTGCATGGCGTTACCGGCAGCGGCAAAACAGAGGTTTTTCTGCGCTGTGCCAAAGAGGTTTTAAAGCAGGGTAAGCA
>ERZ827520.4191-NODE-4191-length-10982-cov-3.130228_pt1 | contig 10982 bp, 10 predicted proteins | sample MGYA00519581_ERZ827520 | MGnify/ENA primary metagenome ERZ827520 (study PRJEB31778, sample SAMEA3449339) | human gut metagenome | biome: human gut; feature: human-associated habitat; material: faeces | place: United Kingdom | collected 2010/2012 ...
CTTGCATATTCTGGTGATGGTGTCCTCTACTCTGTAGATTTCGGCGCCGCTTTTCATCATAAGTTCCCCCGCCCTTACGGCAAGGATGAGTATTCTTTTCTGAAACTGGTTTATCATCTGAAAAACCCCCTCAAATATGATATATTCAGTATATCATTTTCGACTTATCTGTCAATTATTATCTTATAAAGTTAATTGTTTATCAATACGGGGACCTGATTTTCACAGCAATTCTCCTCCGTTGTTCACATTCTATATTAATTGTATACGATTCTGTTTTTCATGCATTGGTAATGAAACATATATGAGAGGTGGCATCATTTTTCTGTACTCAAAGCGTCTGCTTTACCATTTTTAATAACGTACGCAATCTTATCAAATACAACCGTGCCACTATAGGTAAAATCCACCTGACTTGTCTTTACATACCATGTACCATTTTCGTTTTCAGCAATCCCCGTATATTGAAATGTGACCTGACCGCCTTCAAGATACCACCAGCCATTCTCATTCTCAGCCAGTCCGTCATAGGCAAAATCTACTTTTCCGTCTTTCACATACCACCAGCCATTTTCATTCTCGGCTACTGTCGTATCATAGACGACGCGGCTGTTTTTGACATGCCACCAGCCTTTTTTCCCTTTTACGGTTCCATACTCGATGCTGTCTTTGCCAAAGGTTACCTGACCATTCTCCACATACCAGTCTCCGTTTTCATTGTCGGCAAATCCCGTATAGGTAAAATCTACCTGTCCATTTTTTACATGGAAAATTTTATTAATAGAAAATCGATGATTCACAAACTCATCCAGCCCAGTACATGTAATCACGGTCTGTATATCATGAATACTGTCCAGTAAATAGTTTTGCCTGTGTTTGTCAAGTTCAGACAATACATCGTCAAGCAGCAGCACCGGCGTATCCTTTATGATCTGCCGTACCAGCTCGATCTCAGACAGTTTCAGCGAAAGTGCCGCTGTCCTCTGCTGCCCCTGCGATCCGAATCTGCGGATGTCGATCCCACCTGCCATAAAACAGATATCATCCCGGTGAGGTCCCACCGAGGTACTCTTCATCCTGATATCGCGCTCCCTGTTCTTCTCAAGCGCCGCCTCAAGTGAAAGCGCTCCGCATCCAGGTTCATACGAAAGGCCGATCCTTTCCCTGCCTCCCGTCAGTTTATGGTGAATGTCTCCGATTATCGCATTGACCTCCTCGATAAACCGGATCCTTCTCTGAATAATCTTTTCTCCATACTGAACCAGCTGCATATCCCATACATCCAGTGTGTCCAGTATATCATCTCTGTAATAGGCATCCTTCAGCAGACGGTTCCGCTGATTGAGTGTGCGGTTATAATTTGCCAGGTCACTAAGATACACCTTATCAAGCTGTGAAAGCTCCAGGTCCATGAACCTTCTCCTCTCCGCCGGACCATTTTTAATAATGTTCAGATCCTCCGGCGAGAAAAACACAAAATTCGTCAGACCGAAAAGCTCACTCGCCCTCCGGATCGGGACCTTGTTAATCGCAATCCCTTTCGGACTGTTCTTCTTCAGGTGCATATCGATCTGCCATGGAACGCCATTTTTCTCAATGACAGTCTCAATATGAGCCTCATCCTGCCCGAATCGGATCAGATCCCGGTCCTTCGTCCCTCTGTGAGACTTCGTGGTTCCCGACAAATACACCCCTTCCAGGATATTCGTCTTGCCCTGCGCATTATCACCGTAAAAAATATTCGTGGCATGATCAAATTCAATATTCAATATTTCATAATTTCTGTAATCTTTTAATTTTAATGATTTGATAATCATACCTGTGCCAGCCTATTTTTCAATCTTGATCTCTTCTCCGTTAAATGTAACAACGTCGCCGTCATATAATTTTTTACCACGTCTGGTATCTACTTCTCCATTAACCTTTACCAGACCTTCTGTAATGACTTCCTTGGCTTCCACACCGGATCCTACAAGACCTGCTGCTTTCAGTGCCTGACCAAGCTTGATAAATTCATCTCTGAGTTTGATTGTCTCCATAATTTTTGTCCTCTCTAAATTCCTATACTGCTCCACTGAAGTTCACCGGAAGAATCAGGTATACATAGCTTTCTCCTTCATCCTTGATAAAGCAAGGAGCCTTTGCATTCATAAAGTAAAGATCTGCTTCTTCATCATCAATGACACGAAGTGCGTCAATGAGGAACTTCGGATTGAAGCCGATCAAGAGGTCTTTTCCCTCTTTAGTGATCATAATCTCTTCATCCATCGTACCCTTCTCGGACTTGATCTTAAGTTCCATCATTTCATCCTGAATGTTGATGATGATCGGCTTCTTATCACCTTCTTTTACAAGAAGAGTTGCACGGTCAATACAGTTCAGGAGTTCTCTTTTATTGATTCTTACCTTTGTCTCACAATCATTGGACAGCATCTGCTCGATACGGAAATATTCTCCTTCAATCAGTCTGGATACCACAACGGTATCATCAAATTCAAATACAATGTGGTTGGCTGTGAAATACAGTCTCACTTCGCTGTCTGCTTCACCTGAAAGGATCTTGCTGACTTCGATCAGGGTCTTTCCCGGAACCACGATCTTCTTCGGTTCATAAGATTCCTTCAGCTCGATCTTGCGGATGGAAATACGGTGTCCGTCAAGGGATACCACTTTCAGAATATCCCCGTTCATATCGAAGAGTTCTCCTGTCATCAGTTTGTTGCTGTCGTTGTCTGCAATTGAGAAAATGGTCTGGCGGATCACTTCTTTCAGTGTGAACTGGGAAATGGAAACCGGATTTTCTCTCTCAATATACGGCAGATAAGAAAAATCTTCACCGGATTTACCGGAAATATTGAATTTTGCTTTTTCACAGGTAATGAGCGTCTGAAAGTTCACTCCACTTTCAATCACGATTTCATTATCAGGAAGCTTTCTTACGATATCTGAGAAAATCCTCGCATCCAGTGCGATCATTCCCTTCTCATCGATCTGCCCTCTGATCACAGTCTCGATCCCAAGTTCCATATCATTTGCAGTAAATTTAATTTTTCCAAGAGTTGCATCGATCAGAATGCATTCCAGGATCGGCATGGTTGTCTTTGTCGGAACAGCCTTTGATACAATGCTGACCCCTTTCACAAGATCTGATTTAAGACATCTGATTTTCATAATGTGTAAAACTCCTTTCGACGCGCAAAATATATATTTATATAAAACAAATCCGTAGTTATCTTAGTAGTGTCTGTTGAATTGTGGACAAGTACTTTAAGGCCTTGATCCAAAAGGATTTAAGGCTTTGACAAGTCCGTGGACAGTTCTTTTTCTTCCCTGGCAGATCATGGAAAACTTTTCTACAGCGGGCTGATTTTCTTCTGAATGATCTCGATCGTATTTCTCAAAGTCTCATCTTTTTCCACATCCCGGGCAATCTTGTCCACACCGTGGTTCACAGTGGAATGGTCACGCCCTCCGAGCAGATCACCGATACTTTGAAGAGACGCATCCGTCATCTGCCTGCACAGGTACATCACGATCTGTCTGGCTCCGGCCGTTCTTGCATTTCTCCGACTTCCCTTAAGTTCAGAGACGGAAACATTAAAATGATCGGAGACAACATCCAGAACCAGCTCCGGCGTCACCTTGTGGCTATCGTCCGGTGCGATCATATCCTTCAGTGCCTCTGCCGCCAGAGAAACATCAAAGTTCTTTCTTCCACCGATCCGGTATAATGCGATCAGCTTGTTAAGTGAGCCTTCCAGTTCCCGGATATTGGTCTTGATGTTCATCGCAATATACTGGATCACCTCATCCGGAATCTGATATCTTTCCAGTTGGTCCAGTTCTATTTTCTTATAAAGAATCGCCATACGTGTCTCGTAATCCGGCACCGAAATATCTGCGATCAGTCCCCATTCAAATCTTGTCCGCAGACGCGCCTCCAGTGTCGTCATATCCTTTGGCGGTTTGTCGCTGGAAATGACGATCTGCTTTCCGGCATTGTGCAGATGATTGAACGTATGGAAAAATTCTTCCTGTGTACTTTCTTTGCCGATAATGAACTGTACGTCATCGATCAGAAGTACGTCATTATTGCGGTACTTATCGCGGAATGCATTCATCGCCAGATCGTTGCCGGTCTTTCCGTTGCGGATCGCCGTGATCAGGTCATTGGTAAATGTCTCACTTGTCACATACAGGACTTTCTTCGATGGTTCCCGGTCCAGTATGTAGTGTGCGATCGAATGCATCAGATGGGTCTTGCCAAGTCCTACCCCACCATATAAAAACAGAGGATTGTAAACCTCACCGGGAGATTCGGCAACTGCCAGTGATGCGGCATGTGCAAAATTATTATTCCCTCCTACCACAAAGGTATCAAACGTATACTTCGGATTCAGATTCGCTTTTTCAGCTATCGGGCTTACCTCTTTATGCTTATGTGTCTTCTCTTTTACGGGCGCAGTCTTCTCCAGATATCTGCGTTGCTGCTCGCGCGGCAGATCTCTGGGAATAAACTTAATCTGATACTCTGTCCCGGTAACTTCCGCGATGCATACTTTAAGCGGAAGAAGATATTTATTCTGAATGTGTTCGATGCTCGCCTTAAAATTAACGGTAAGATACAGAGTGTTGCCTCTGATCTCATATACCTCCAGCGGGCGTATCCACGTTTCAAAAGAAATGTTCGATAGAAAATATTCTACTTTCAGCTTTTGAATGATCTCTTCCCATTTTTCTTTTATGACGTCCATATTCCTGCCCCATTCATCTTCAAAATAAGCATAATCATACTCTTATATTCTACCTTAAAACGATTTCAGAATCAATCAAAAACCATAAACTTATTCATAATTTCCTTAAAATAAGGGTCGAAACTTTATTAAAACTGCTTGACGGAGACAGCTTTTTTGATTATAATGAAGTACGGTGTCTTAAAAACGTAAATAAGCTTCTATTCATATAAGAAGGAATCGATAGGAGGTGGATATCAATGAAGATGACATTCCAGCCAAAGAAACGTTCCAGAGCGAAAGTTCATGGATTCAGAGCAAGAATGGCCACAGCAGGTGGAAGAAAAGTTCTTGCAGCAAGAAGAGCAAAAGGAAGAAAAGTATTATCAGCATAGGTCACATATATGTGGCCTTTTCTTCTATGCAAATTTATGTAAATCGGGAGAATAAAGTATGAAATTTTCCGAATCATTGAAGAAAAACAGGGATTTCCAGTCTGTATACAGAAAGGGAAAACCTTATGGCAACAAGTACCTTGTAATGTATCTCCTGGCGAATGATCTCGGACGCAACCGCGTCGGAATTTCCGTCAGCAAAAAAGTTGGGAACAGCATCATAAGACATCATTTAACAAGGCTGATCCGTGAGAGTTACAGGTTACACGAAGAACAGTTCCAATGTGGATATGATATCGTGATCATCGCAAGGACGACCGCCAAAGACCGGTCATACCATGAGATTGAAAGCGCTCTCATCCATCTGGGCAAACTTCATCACATTTATTCGGACTGCAATTAGCCAGTTCAGTATATCGAGAAGACGGATATACACTACGAGGCACTGAAATTATGAAAAAGATATTATTATATTTGATTCGTTTTTACAGAAAATATTTATCACCTATGAAGGTATATACCCACTGTATTTACATTCCAACCTGCTCAGAATATGCTTTGGAGGCCATTGAAAAATACGGTGCGTTTAAAGGAGGCCTTCTGACCGTATGGAGAATCCTCAGATGCAATCCATTCGCCAAAGGTGGATATGATCCGGTGCCTTAAACCTATAGGCCGTCCAAATACCGGGACGGAAATGTTTATGGAGGAAAGGTTATGACAGGAATTTTAATGACACAGGTCAGCACACCAATCATCGGACAGGCTGCCTGGCTGCTCGGTAAGATCATGGATGGTATTTACCGGGTAATGGATTTAATCGGCATTCACAACCTGGGTGTATGTATTATTCTTTTGACAATTGTCATCTACACTTTACTGATGCCGCTCACCATCAAGCAACAGAAATTTTCCAAGATGTCCGCTGCAATGAACCCTGAGCTCCAGAAGGTTCAGCAGAAGTACAAAGGAAAAAATGATCAGGCTTCCATGCAGAAGATGCAGGAAGAAACACAATTGGTTTATGAAAAATACGGAGTATCACCGACCGGCGGATGCTTAAGTATGTTTATCCAGTTCCCAATTCTCTGGGCAATGTACTATGTAATCCGCAACATCCCTGCTTATGTTGGGCAGGTTAAAGCGGTATACACACCGCTTCTTACCTCTATCATGGCACAGGATGGATGGCAGAAGGTCATGGAAAAGATCGGCGAAGCAAAACCGATCCTTATGTCCGCCTCCAAATATGATTACTCTGATAAAAACGTACTGATCGACGTACTGTACAAATTCCAGACTTCAACCTGGGAAACTCTCGGCAAGAAGCTTCCGGATCTGCAGCCTACGATCGACAGCACCGTCGATACATTAAAGTCCATGAATAACTTCCTTGGACTTAACATTGCGGAAACTCCTATGAACCTCATTAGCAACGGTGTAAAAGCCGGCGCATGGGGAATTGTGATCATGGCAGTGCTGATTCCTGTCCTTTCAGGACTTTCCCAGTACCTGAGCGTGAAGCTTTCTCAGCAGACAACTGCAGTTACGAACAATCCGCAGGCTGACCAGATGGCTTCAACCATGAAGACAATGAACGTTACCCTTCCTCTTGTATCTGTATTTATGTGTTTCACATTACCTACAGGTCTTGGAATCTACTGGGTTGCAAGTGCCGTTGTCCGTATGGTACAGCAGTTCTTTATCAACAAACATCTGAATAAGATTCCGATGGATGAACTGATCAAAGAGAATATGGAAAAAGCTGCTGAAAAACGCAAGAACAAAAACGAAGTGGATGCAAGCAATGTAAACAAAATGGCTCATAAGAACGTGAAAAACATTCATGAGCCGGTAAGAACAGCTGCTCAGACAAAAGAACTTGAAGAAAAGCTTGAAGAAGCCAAGAAGAAAAATGAAAATGCAAAGGCAGGAAGCCTTGCAGACAAAGCAAACCTTGTAAAGCGCTTTAACGAAGGCCAGAAATAGGGGGACAAGTCAAATGAATGAGATTACAGTATCAGCAAAAACTTTAGACGATGCCATCACAGAAGCTTCTATCCAGCTTGGCGTAGCAAGTGATCAGATGGAATATGACGTAATTGAAAAAGGAAGTGCAGGCTTCCTCGGAATCGGAAGCCGTCAGGCAGTTATCCGTGCCCGTATCAAAAAAACTGTAACAGAAGAAATCAAAGCCGAAGAAATCAAACCGGAAGAGATCAAAAAAGAATTCAAGAAGGATTTCCGAAAAGACCGCAAGGAATTCGTTGGACACAAAGAACGTAAAGAGTACAAAGAACACAAAGAATACAAAAAAGATTCGAAAAAGGACTTCAAAAAAGAGCCTAAGAAAGAATTTGTAAAAGAAAACAAAACAGAAACAGCCTCTGCCGTAACAGCAGCAGCTCCGGTTTATGAAGAAAAGAAAGAACTTCATGTAGCCGTTGTAACAGAAGCGACACAGAAGATCTGTGAGAAATTCTTACAGGAAGTTCTTCAGGCAATGGGAATGGGCGAAGTAACTATCGTATCCTCCATTGATGAAGAAGGTGCTCTTGCAATTGAGATGAGCGGTGACAACATGGGTATCCTGATCGGTAAGCGTGGACAGACATTGGATTCTCTCCAGTACCTCACCAACCGTGTAGCCAACAAGTCACAGGATGGTTATGTACGTGTCAAACTCGACACAGAAGACTACCGCAAGAGAAGAAAACAGACTCTTGAAAATCTCGCAAAGAATATCGCTTACAAAGTAAAACGAAGCAGAAAGCCGATCTCACTGGAGCCGATGAATCCTTATGAAAGAAGAATCATCCATTCCGCTCTGCAGGCTGATGACAGAGTTTCTACCCACAGCGAGGGCGAAGAACCATACAGACGTGTTGTTGTAACACCGAACCGCCGTTAAACAGTAACGCAAATTGGTTGCATACACCGTTATAACTGAATCGTTCACAGTAAACCGCAGTCATTTAATGGCTGCGGTTTTTTTACTGTTCACTCCCGTGTCAATCACTACGCTGATTGGCACGGAGGATGCACGTTTTATCTTGAATGGCATCTCGCCCATCGCCAAAGGCGATTTAAAATGGCGAGATGCGTTGCTGGTCACAGGTACTGTGAACAGTAACGCGGTTTTTTTCTACTCTTCACAATAGGCACTTCCATTTTGACAGCTTTCGGGGTAAAATGATAACATCGCATTTATTACAAAAGTATAGAAGGAAGCAATAAAATGGGATTTAAAACAGACACAATCGCAGCAATCTCCACAGCAATGACTAATTCCGGAATCGGAATCGTGCGTCTCAGCGGAGAAGATGCGTTTTCTATTATTGACAAAATTTACAAAGGCAAAAGCCCGAAGCTTCTGTCCGAACAAAAAAGCCATACCATTCACTATGGCTATATCATGGACGGAGAGCAGACGATTGATGAAGTGCTGGTTCTTTTAATGCGTGGGCCGCACAGCTACACCGGTGAAGATACTGTGGAAATCGACTGTCACGGCGGTGTATTTGTCACAAGAAAGATACTTGAAACCGTGATCAAATACGGTGCAAGACCTGCTGAACCGGGTGAATTTTCCAAAAGGGCTTTTCTGAACGGCCGAATGGATCTGTCACAGGCCGAAGCCGTGATCGATATCATCAGCTCCAAGAATGACTATGCACTACAAAGCTCGGTAAACCAGTTGAAAGGCTCTGTCCACAATAAGATTAAAGAAATCCGTGAAGTAATCCTTTACCATACCGCTTTTATCGAAAGTGCACTGGATGATCCAGAGCATATCAGCGTAGACGGATATGGTGACAGTCTCCTGGGCGTCGTAAAGGATCTGCAGCAGAAAATCCAGTGTCTTCTGGATACTGCCGATGACGGACGTATCATCAAAGAAGGCATCAAGACGGTTATCGTCGGGAAACCGAACGCCGGGAAATCCTCTCTGATGAACGTTCTGGTAGGCGAAGAAAAGGCAATCGTAACCGAGATTGCCGGAACCACAAGAGATGTTCTGGAGGAAAATATCCAGCTTCAGGGCGTTTCTTTAAACATCATGGATACCGCCGGAATCCGCGATACCTCTGATATCGTAGAGAAGATCGGTGTGGATAAAGCAAAAGAAAATGCAGAAAAAGCCGATCTGATCATCTATGTGGTCGATGCATCCAGACCTCTTGATGAAAATGATCACGAGATCATCGAGATGATCCGGGATAAGAAAGCTGTGATACTACTGAATAAGAGTGACTTATCCACAGTTGTTGATAAAAAGGCATTAGAAACGTTGATAACTAAGCCAATGATCGATATTTCCGCAAAAGAGGAGACCGGGATCCATGAACTGGAATCTACTTTAAAAGAGATGTTTTATCACGGTGATATCTCATTTAACGATGAGGTTTATATCACCAATATCCGGCACAAAACAGCTCTTGCCGATGCACTTTCCAGCCTGAAAAAGGTAGAAGAGAGCATTGAAAACCAGATGCCGGAAGACTTTTTCACAATTGACTTAATGGATGCATATGAATCTCTGGGAAGCATTACCGGAGAGACGATAGGAGAAGATTTAGTAAATGAAATATTCAGCAAATTCTGTATGGGAAAATAAAGACGCATACGACATCGTTGTAGTTGGTGCGGGACATGCCGGCTGCGAAGCTGCCCTTGCCTGCGCAAGACTCGGTCTGAAAACGATTGTTTTCACCGTAAGTGTAGAAAGTATCGCCATGATGCCATGCAACCCGAATATCGGCGGTACCTCAAAGGGGCACCTGGTACGTGAGCTGGATGCGCTCGGCGGTGAAATGGGAAAGAACATCGACAAGACATTTATTCAGTCAAAGATGCTGAATAAATCTAAAGGGCCTGCCGTTCATTCCCTGCGCGCCCAGGCAGATAAGAACAAATACAGCAATACCATGCGACAGACACTGGAAAACCAGGATAACCTGGAGATCCGGCAAGGTGAAGTCGTCAATATCCTTGTGGAAGATGGTTCTGTAACGGGCGTTCAGACCTATTCTGGCGCTATATACCGCTGCAAGGCCGTTGTACTGTGTACCGGAACCTACCTGAAGGCAAGATGCATTTACGGTGATGTCAGCACGCATACCGGTCCAAACGGGCTGCAGGCAGCAAATTATCTGACCGACTGTCTGAAGGAGCTTGGTATTAAGATGTACCGCTTCAAAACCGGTACACCAGCACGTATCGACAAGCGCAGCATTGATTTCAGCAAAATGGAAGAGCAATTCGGCGACGAGAGGGTCGTACCTTTTTCGTTCACAACGGATCCAGAAGATGTGCAGATTGAACAGGCTTCCTGCTGGCTTACCTATACCAATCCTACAACCCATGAGATCATCCGTAAAAACCTGGATCGTTCCCCACTTTATTCTGGTATGATCGAAGGCACCGGACCACGTTATTGTCCGTCTATCGAGGACAAAATTGTAAAATTTGCCGATAAAGAACGGCATCAGGTGTTCATTGAACCAGAAGGTCTGGAAACCAATGAAATGTACATCGGCGGAATGTCAAGTTCACTTCCAGAGGATGTTCAATATGAAATGTACAGAAGCGTGCCTGGTCTTGAACACGCAAAAATAGTTAAAAATGCTTACGCAATTGAATATGACTGTATCGATGCAAGACAGCTTCATCCGACACTTGAGTTCAAATCCATTCATGGTTTGTTCAGCGGTGGTCAGTTCAACGGAAGTTCGGGATATGAAGAAGCAGCCGCTCAGGGACTTATTGCCGGAATCAATGCCGCACTGGAGGTTCTTGGAAGAGAACAGTTAATTTTAGACCGTTCCCAGGCTTATATCGGTGTTCTGATCGA